>OIRR01000068.1_pt1 | contig 29815 bp, 21 predicted proteins | sample 1586291 | NCBI WGS metagenome assembly OIRR01 (sample SAMN02674970, study PRJEB24791) | human gut metagenome, SKBSTL043 | isolation source: stool | host: Homo sapiens | place: USA | reverse complement strand
TACCTCGACACCGCCAACTATGAGCCCAAGGACGAGGCCCACTTCGAGTACAGTTGGCAGTGGGCCTACCGCGAGCGCTTCGAACAGGCGGGCCTCACCGCCATCCTCGGTTGTGGTTTCGACCCGGGTGTCTGCAGTATCTTCACGGCCTATGCCGCCAAGCACTACTTCGACGAGATTCACTACCTTGACATCGTAGATTGCAACGCTGGAGACCATCACAAGGCCTTCGCCACCAACTTCAATCCGGAGATCAACATTCGCGAGATCACGCAGAAGGGCCTCTACTACGAGGATGGCAAATGGCTTGAGACAGACCCGCTGGCCGTCCACAAGACGCTCAACTATCCCAACGTGGGACCGCGCGAGAGCTACCTCATGCACCACGAGGAGCTGGAGAGCCTTGTGCTCAATTTCCCGACCATCAAGCGCGGTCGCTTCTGGATGACCTTCGGACAGCAGTATCTCACCTATCTCGACTGCATCATGAACCTTGGTATGGGACGCATCGACGAGGTGACCTACGAGGCACCGCTCGCCGACGACCCGACGAAGAAGGTGAAGGTCAACATCGTGCCGCTGCAGTTCCTCAAGGCCGTCCTCCCCAATCCGCAGGATCTCGGCGAGAACTACGAGGGCGAGACTTCCATCGGATGCCGCATCCGGGGCATCAAGGACGGCAAGGAGCACACCTACTACGTCTATAACAACTGCAAGCATCAGGAGGCCTACAAGGAGACGGGTATGCAGGGCGTGAGCTACACGACGGGCGTCCCGGCCATGATCGGTGCGAAACTCTTCTTGGAAGGCGTCTGGAAGAAGCCGGGCGTGCATAACGTGGAGGAGTTCGATCCGGATCCCTTCATGGAGCTGCTCAACACGCAGGGACTGCCCTGGCATGAGGAGTTTGACAAGGACTTGGAGTTGTAATCATCCCTTTTCTCTCCCCCTGCTTCGCCGAAGACCCTCCGTGGCTTCCGGTCAAGCAGGGAAGGAGGGAGGTTTAGCAAGATAACACATAGAAAAAAATATGGCAAAGAAAGAAGATGCCGCGCAGGACCCGAAGGCCGACAAGATGAAGGCCCTTCAGGCAGCGATGGCCAAGATAGAGAAAGATTTCGGCAAGGGTTCCATCATGCGCATGGGCGATGAGCATGTGGAGCCCGTCGATGTGATCCCCACGGGCAGCATTGGCCTCAATGCTGCCCTGGGCGTGGGCGGCTATCCCCGTGGCCGTATCATCGAGATCTACGGACCAGAATCTTCTGGTAAGACGACGCTCGCCATCCACGCCATTGCCGAGGCACAGAAGATGGGCGGTGTGGCCGCCTTTATCGATGCGGAGCACGCCTTCGACCGCTTCTATGCCCAGAAGTTGGGTGTAGATGTCGATAATCTCTGGATCTCGCAGCCCGACACGGGAGAGCAGGCCCTGGAGATCGCCGACCAGCTCATCCGCTCCTCCGCCATTGACATCCTGGTGGTGGACAGCGTGGCGGCCCTGACTCCGAAGAAGGAGATCGAGGGCGACATGGGCGATAGCAGCGTAGGACTCCAGGCGCGCCTGATGAGCCAGGCACTGCGCAAACTGACGGGTACGATCTCGAAGACCAACACCTGCTGCATCTTCATCAACCAGCTGCGCGAGAAGATCGGCGTGATGTTCGGCAGTCCCGAGACCACCACGGGTGGCAACGCCCTGAAGTTCTACTCCTCCGTCCGACTGGATATCCGCAGGATCTCCTCCATCAAGAATGGCGACCAGGTCATCGGCAACCAGGTCCGCGTCAAAGTGGTCAAGAACAAGGTGGCGCCGCCCTTCCGCAAGACGGAGTTCGACATCATGTTCGGTGAGGGCATTTCCAAGGCCGGTGAGATTATCGACTTGGGTGTGACCTACAATATCATCAAGAAGAGCGGTAGCTGGTTTAGCTACAAGGACACGCGCCTGGCGCAGGGCCGCGATGCCACGAAGCGACTGCTCCAGGACAATCCCGAACTCTGCGAGGAGCTGGAAGCGCTCATCATGCAGGCCATAACCAATCCTTCTGAGGAACAGAAGGTTGCAGCGAGCACAGCGTCCAAAACCAACGACGGCGACAGTATCGAAGGCAGCGAGGCCTAATATAGAAAAGCCGCAGGCGGCTATGATATAGAAAAGGGGGATGGAAAGCAATTGCTTCCCATCCCCTTTTTTGGTCCCTGGCCCTCAGGCCAAAGAAATTATCTGTCAGCCTGGAAGAGCGGATCCTCCGGCATCACCATGATCGGCTTCTGCTGCTCGGCCTTGATGATCTCCTCGGAGCAGTACTTCTTGTTGACCACCAGGCGGAACATGAAGTTCTCAAACCACTCATTGGTCATGATCAGGCAGCCGTTCTGTCCGTAGCTGGCGCCCCAGCTGTTCTCCACCTTCCATTTCTTCGGCTGGCCGTTCTCGTCGAGATCGACGGCCACGAGCGTCATGGCGTGGGTAGAACCGCTATCGAAGGTGCTGATACGGTCGGCCTTGTCCATGGGGAAGGTTGTTCCGTAGAGCGATCCGTAGTCGTAGTTGTCCATGGCGAGGTAGCCGCGCTTGCGGTCAAGCTGCTTGCCTACGTCGTAGCTGGAGTACATCTTCGTGCTGTCCTTGAGTGAGGCGATGGCGAGTTTGGCAATCTCCTCCACGGGCAGGTTGAGATACTTCCAGTTGTGGCCGTCGTAGGTGTGGCGGTCATACTCCACCTCGTAGGTCTTCCAGTAGGGACGGCGCGGGTCGTTCATCACCATCACGAAGGTGCCGTTGAGCGGATGGCCCACGGTCTCGTCGTAGAACTCCTTCGGGGTGTACTTGCGGGGCTTGCCCACGGTCTTGCCGTTCTTGTCCTTGAAGGCGTAGGTAAACTCCTTCACCGGGTTGCCCAGCGAGACGGTCAGCATGTGATAGACCGTGCCGAGCATCTCAGTCTTGCGGGCCTGAATGTCGCGCTTCGACTTCTTGGCAGCCACCATCTTGCGCAGCTCCAAACCAAACTCGCGCAACTTCGAGGAGATCAGCTCCGCCATACGCGAGGTGTTCTCTGCGGAGTAGGGCTCCGGCATGGCCTCCATCGGCACGACACCATACTTCTCAGCCAGGTCGGCAGCACCACAGAACGTACCGCCGTCATTGAGCGGATTTTTGAAGAAGAACTGCACGCGCTGGTCGTCAATGGGTTTATCGGCGCAGTCGATCACGCCCTGCAGCATCAGGTTGGCCTTCTCCAGCTGGTCGTAGAAGGAGAGATAGACCTGACTGTACTCCACGCGGATACTGTCCTTGTGCAGACGGGCGAAGTTGGCACGCAGCACGTTGAGGCCCGAGAACAGCCAGCAGCGTCCCGAACTCTTCTGGTTGTGGATGCTCTGTGCGGGAGTCTCCACGCTGAAGTAGGTGTCCAGACGGCCCTGCTCTTTGAAGTTCAAGGCCAAGTCGTCGATCTTGTTGGTTGCCAGCGCATTGCTGATCACGCGGTCACTACTCTGAACGCCATTGCGCTCGATCTGTGTGAGCATCTCGCTGGAGATGCCGCCACCCTTAGTCGGCGTCTGCGCATGGCCCTGCATCGTGAGGCAGAGAAGAGCCGCCGCTAAAATTTGGTTCTTTCTCATACTTTGGTTGGTTGTTTCCCCGCCCCACATCAGCACTTGCCGATGGGGGCGGGGGGATAGATATTAGGATTTGCTATTTTATTGTATTTCTCAAAATCGTGTTGTTTCTCTCTCAAAGCCGTTAGGTCCCTTGAGTCTCTGGCCCCGAAATCCTACTTCTCGAGGTCGTAGGCGTGCTTCGGGTAGTCGATGGTGTAGTGAAGACCGCGACTTTCCTTTCGCTCGATGGCCTGTCGTGTGATGAGGTAGCCGACGTTGATCATGTTGCGTAGCTCGCAGATGTCCTTCGTCGCCTTCACGCGTTTGAAGAGTGCTTCCGTCTCCTCATAGAGCAAGTCGAGGCGGTCCCATGCGCGCTTCAGTCGCAGGTCGGAGCGGACAATGCCGACATAGTTGGACATCACCTGTCCCACCTCCTTGATGCTCTGTGTGATGAGCACTTTTTCCTCGTTGGTCATCGTGCCCTCGTCGTTCCACTCCGGCACACGGTCGTTCCAGTCGTAGCCGTCCACCACCTGCAGGCTGTGCTTGGCTGCCGCGTCCGCATAGACCACGGCCTCTATCAGCGAGTTGCTGGCCAGTCGGTTGCCACCGTGCAGTCCCGTGCAGGAACACTCGCCCAGGGCATAGAGACGATGGATGGAACTCTCGCCGTTGAGATCCACCTTGATGCCGCCACACATATAGTGGGCCGCCGGGCGCACGGGGATCATCTCCTTCGTGATGTCAATGCCGATGCTGAGACATTTCTGGTAGATGTTGGGGAAGTGCTGGCGCGTCTCCTCCGGGTCCTTGTGGGTCACGTCGAGGCAGACATGGTCCAGGCCGTGCGTCTTCATCTCCTTGTCGATGGCCCGTGCCACGATGTCGCGGGGGGCCAGGGAGAGGCGCTCGTCATATTTCTCCATGAAGGTCTCACCCGTGGGCAATTTCAGAATGCCGCCGTAGCCGCGCATAGCCTCGGTGATGAGGTAGGCCGGATGGGTCTCACCCGGATGGTAGAGCGACGTGGGGTGAAACTGTACGAACTCCATGTCCTTCACCGTGCCCTTGGCGCGATAGACCATGGCCTCGCCGTCGCCCGTGGCGATGATGGGATTGGTCGTCGTCTGATACACCGCTCCGCAACCGCCCGTACACATCAGCGTCACGCGGCTCAGATAGGTGTCCACCTTCTGGGTCTCAGGATTGAGCACGTAGGCTCCGTAGCACTCGATGTCGGGCGTGCGCCGCGTCACCTCAACGCCGAGGTGGTGCTGCGTGATGATCTCCACTGCGAAGTGGTTCTCCTTGATCTCGATGCGTGGATGGTTGCGGCAGGCCTCCATCAGGGCGCGCTGGATCTCGGCGCCCGTGTCGTCGGCATGGTGCAGGATGCGAAACTCGCTGTGGCCGCCCTCGCGGTGGAGGTCAAAACTGCCGTCCTTCTTGCGGTCAAACTGGGTGCCCCATTCGACCAGCTCCTGGATCTGTGCCGGCGCGTTGCGCACCACCTGCTCCACGGCTTTGCGGTCGGAGATATAGTCACCTGCTATCATGGTGTCCTTGATGTGCTTGTCAAAGTCATCGACGGCGAGGTTCGTCACCGAAGCCACACCGCCCTGCGCGAACGAGGTGTTGGCCTCGTCGAGCGTCGTCTTGCAAATCATGCAAACCCTTCCCTTGTGCGCCTTGGCTATCTTCAAGGCATAGCTCATTCCGGCGATACCAGCGCCGATGATCAGGAAATCGTATTTATGAATCATTTCTAAGCAAACAGTTGTGCTCCCTATGGGGAGCGGAATAACGTTTCGCCCGCAAAATTACTCATTTATTGGCAGATGGGCGAATGTTTCTCCCGATTTTTGTGCTTAGTTCCTTTGTGACGGCAGGAAGTTGCATGTTTTTTGAGAATTTATCGCCCAAGGCGAGGTGTAGATCTATTTTTCTTGGATCGAAATGGGAGTGGCTCCCCATTTTTTTCGTACCTTTGCAGTCGAACTATGACAAGAGTATTTCATCATCGACTCACGCTGGGCGAACTGTGTGGCATCCTGCTCCTCGCCCTTGCCTCGCTCTATTGCTTTTGGTTCGGCACGTGGCCCATGGCTGTGCTTGGCGCGCTGCTTGTGGCCGTGGCCGTGCGGGGCATCGACCGTGGCATCCATACCGACTATGTCCTCGACGACGACCAACTGACCACGCAGAGTGGCAGGATAGGGCGCCAACGGGGACAGGCCATCCCATTGCAGACTATCACGGCACTTCGCCGTATGCCCCGCCACCTGCTCACGGGCAGCTATGTGATGGTGGAGCATGGCGACCACAACATCAGTATCTTCACCCCGGAGAACGAAGCCTCGTTTGTTGAGGCAGTCGGCAAGCGTGTCTCTCTTGCCAAGAACACTTGCAAAGAAAAAGAAACAGAATCTTAATCTTAAAAACCTACAAAAAACAATGACAAGTATTCGTAGAAAACTTTTCTTCCTTTTGGCCGCCCTGCTGGCTCTGCCCATGCAGGCGCAGGTCAATCTCGTCTATGTTGATAGTGCCCGCGTGGCTCGTCTCCTGGCCGAGGACGCCGGGCTGGTGGCAGCACCCGTCGCCGAAGTGGCCGACACCGACACGGTTCCTTTGGCGGACCGTCCCGTCGTAGCCGATGGCGCCGATTTCGACCGCCTTTGGACCGATAGTTTTGCCAGCCGCATGGCCGCCATCATCGAGGATCCACTGCTTCAAAGCACCCAAATGGCAGTGATGGTCTGGGACCTCAGTGCCGATCAGTGTGTCTATCGCTTCAACGAGGCCCAGCGGATGCGCCCGGCCTCCGTCCAGAAGTGTGTCACCGCCATCACGGCCCTCGACCGCCTGGGCGTGGACTATCAGTTTTCCACGCGCCTCTACTGCCGTGGTGACATCGACTCCACGGGCGTGCTCCACGGTTCGCTCTATTGTGTCGGTGGCATGGACCCCCTCTTTGGCGACGCCAATATGCGCGCCTTCGTCCGTGCGCTGCGTGAAAAAGGCATCCGTCGTATCACGGGCGACCTGCTGGCCGACAAGTCGATGAAGGACGACAAACCGATGGGAGAGGGCTGGTGCTGGGACGACGACGATAGCAATCCGCCGCTCTCGCCCCTGCTCTACAACCGTCGCGACCGCTTCCTGACCGAACTCTCTTCGCGCCTGCGAGCGGCCGGCATTGTCCTGGAGGGAACGCTGGGCGACGCCACGCTCCCCGCAGGATCCACGCTGCTGGCCGAGGAGACCCACGACCTCACGCGGGTGTTGCAGCGGATGATGAAGAAGAGCGACAACCTCCATGCCGAGTCGGTCTTCTACCAGTTGGCCAAGAGCACGGGTGTGCGGCGTGCCGGTGCGCGCCAGGGCCGACAGGTGATCAACCAGGTGGTGCGTGCGGCAGGCCTTGATCCTGCGCAGTACTACGCGGCCGATGGTTGTGGCCTCTCGCTCTACAATTATGTCACGGCCGACCTCCTCGTCCACCTCTTGCGCCTCAACTACCATAACACGGCGGCCTACGAGGCCCTGCTTCCCACGCTGCCCATCGCCGGACGCGACGGCACGCTCCGCAAGCGGCTTCGTGGCACGGCGGCCGATAGCAATGTGCGGGCCAAGACGGGCACGGTGACGAGTGTCAAGACGCTTGCTGGATTCTGCACGGCCAGCAATGGCCACCGCCTGGCCTTCTGCATCCTCAACCAGGGGACCATCCGCGCCAGCCAGGCCAATGGGCTGCAGGACCGCATCTGCCGGGCGATGTGTGAGTAGGACCGATAATAACTTTCAGAAACCATCAACCAAATACCCTATATATAATGACTAAGATCGTAGAAAGAATAGCCGCGCTCCGCCAGGTGATGGAGCGCGAGGCACTGGGGGCTTTCATCTTCCCCAGCACAGATGCACACAATAGTGAGTATGTCGCCGACCACTGGAAGGGCCGCGAGTGGATCTCAGGCTTCAATGGCTCGGCTGGCACGGTCGTCGTCACGATGGATGCTGCCGCGCTCTGGACCGACTCCCGCTACTTCCTTGCTGCCGAGGAGCAACTCCGCGGCACGGGTATCATGCTGATGAAACTCAAGGTGGAGGGCACGCCGACGATCACCGACTGGCTAGTCGAACAACTTCGTGGGGCCTCCCATCCTGTGGTGGGTCTCGACGGATGGGTCAATGGCACGGACGAGGTGCAGAGAATGCGGGCCTTCTTCCAGGGCTACGGCATCCAGGTGCGTACCGATTTCGACCCGCTCAACGAGATTTGGACGGACCGCCCCTCCATCCCGACAGCTAAGGTGGAGCTCCATCCCCTGGAGTTTGCTGGCGAGACGACGGAGAGCAAATTCGCCCGCATCCGTGAGTCGCTGCGCAGTTGTGATGCCGAGGCCATGCTCGTCTCAGCCCTCGACGACATTGCCTGGACTTTGAATCTGCGTGGCTCCGACGTCTATTGCAATCCTGTCTTCGTCTCCTACTTGATGATAGAGCAGGAAAGTGCCACGCTCTTTGTCGACGAGGAGAAACTCGACGACGCGGTGCGTCGCTACCTCTCCGACCTTGGCGTGGCGGTGCAGCCCTATGTTGCTGTGGCCGACTACCTGCGGTCTCATGCCTTCGAGGGCGGTCTGCTGCTGGACAGTGTGAAGACTTGCTACTATCTCGCCTCCTGTGCCCTCGAGAAATCGGTGGTGAGGTTTGCCCCGTCGCCCATCCCCGCCATGAAGGCGGTCAAGAACGAAACCGAGATAGCGGGCTACCGCCGTGCCATGACGCGCGACGGCGTGGCGATGGTGAAGTTCCTGCGCTGGCTTCAGCCTGCTGTGGAGGCAGGAGGACAGACGGAGATCTCCCTCGACAAGAAACTCACGGCCCTGCGTGCGGAACAAGACCTCTTCCGTGGCATTTCGTTCGATACCATTGTGGGCTATGAGGCCCATGGTGCCATCGTCCACTACGAGGCCACTCCCGAGACGGATATCCCCGTGGAGCCCCGTGGCTTGGTCTTGATCGACAGTGGCGCGCAGTATCAGGACGGCACGACCGATATCACGCGCACGATAGCTTTGGGTCCCGTCACCGAAGAGCAGCGCCGCGTCTATACGCTGGTGCTCAAGGGCCATATCCAGTTGGAGTTGGCGAAGTTTCCCGATGGTTGCAGTGGCACGCAGATCGACGCCTTGGCACGCGAACCGCTATGGCGCGCGGGTCTCAACTACCTCCACGGCACGGGCCACGGCGTAGGTTCCTACCTCAATGTCCATGAGGGTCCCCACCAGGTGCGCATGGAGTATATGCCGGCTGCCCTGCGTGCGGGAATGACCGTCACCAACGAGCCGGGCATCTATCTGTCCGACCGCTTTGGTGTGCGCATTGAAAACACGTGCTTGATCAAGGATTATATGGAGACCGAACTGGGCCGCTTCTTGCAGATGGAGTCGCTGACGCTCTGTCCGATAGACCTTGCGCCCGTCGATTGCTCCCTCCTTACCGCCGAGGAGAAGCAGTGGCTCAACGACTACCACCAGATGGTCTGCGAGAAGCTCGCTCCCCATCTCGATGGCGAAGACTTGGCCTGGCTCCAGGATCATTGCAAGCCCATCGAGGCGTAACCTTAGGTCTTGTCTCAGAAACCATGGCAATGTTGTCTCGATTGCGACGTGGCGTGTTGTGGATGAGCCGGGCAAAGTATTGCCGTGGCTTCGGTATCCAGTCGCCCTGGGCCTACCGCTTCGTCCGCTATGTCGTCAATGAGCACTATCCCTACTACGCCTACGAAGACCTCCGCCCCCTGTTCCCGCATCTCTCAAAACGGGAACGGAGGGTCTGCGAACTCTACCTCCGTATCGCCAACCACCAGCAGGCCGACGAGGCCGTGCTGGTGGGCGATGTCTCGGAGGCCAAGCGGGCCTACCTTCATGCGGGTTGTCTCCGGATGGCGTTTTCTTCGATGGGGGAGGGGGCTTGCTCACTTACTGAGGATTCCTTCTTGCTGGCTGTCGTGGCCCACAGACAGGATATGGAGCAGCAGGTCTTGTCGCTCATCAACCGGGCCACAGATGCTTCCCTGCTCATCGTGGAGGGCATCCACCGCAATGGGGAGACCCGCCGCAGCTGGGCGCGCATCTTGCAGGACAAGCGCGTACGCGTCAGTTTCGACCTCTACTATTGTGGCCTTCTCTTCTTCGACAAGAAGAAGTATAAGCAGCACTATAAGATCAACTTTTAGTGCAAAAGGCTCCCGTGTGCCCCCAAGATTCGTGGCTATTTCTATTGATATAGGTAGTTATTCCTGCTTATATAGGTAGTTATTTCAACTTTGTTTGCAGTGTGTGCGAAAAAATACGCCATAGCGCTTGCAGTTCAAATAAAATATAGTATATTTGCACGCAAATTTTTATAAACTTAAAGACAGAAGACTATGTATTGGACTCTTGAATTGGCTTCAAAGCTGGAAGACGCGCCATGGCCCGCAACAAAGGATGAGCTGATAGACTATGCCACACGATCGGGCGTACCTCTGGAGGTGCTCGAGAACCTGCAGGAGATCGAGGACGAAGGAGAGGTTTATGAGGGCATAGAGGATATTTGGCCCGACTATCCCACCAAGGAGGATTTCCTCTTCAACGAGGATGAATATTGAGCATCTGAAATTCACATAAAATACTGAATACCAGCCATATAAACAATCAGAATTTGTTTGTATGGCTGGTGTTTTATGGTCTAAAATCGCCTAATTTGTTTGTGTATAATGCAACATTTGCCCCGATTTTTCCGTTTTGTTTGTATATAATTCACTACCTTTGCAGACATGTGGGAATATCGTAAAAATACAAACAAATAACGGCCTATGGGAAGGACAAAAAGATTATACCCATTAGGGAAATACCGTCTGAGGACGCCAAAAAATCCGGATAAGAACAAGGCTTATCCGGTGGACATAGAATATACGTGGAACCGTAAGGTAATCCGGCGCACTACCAATATCTTCGTGAAGATCGCAGACTGGAATCAGAACCTTCACGCAGGGCGCGGCGGCGTCCGCCCCTCTTATGGCTCGGAGTCCAAGCGTATCAACAGTGTCTTACTTGCCAGAGTTGAGAGGACTGATTCACTCCTTGCTGAGTTCGCCCAGAATAATCCGCACCAGATAACGGAAGAAGTCATAGATGGCTTCCTTCTTGAAAAGCCTGTTGCCGTAAGAAAAGACAATGGCAAGGACTTTGTTGAATTTGTGACTGACAGGCTGGATTCTGAATATTCCCGCAACCGTATCGGCAGGAGCCGCTATGAGAACGGCAAAAGTGGCATGAATATGTTTAAGGAATTCCTGCGTTCCAAAGAGCGTGGGACCTATAAATCCGATGGTATCTATCTCGGAGAGATTTCTATTGAACTTCTCGAAGAATATATCGAATGGCGCCGTGAAATAAAGCAGAACAGCGACCATACCATAAATCACGCACTGACTCCTATTCTAAAAGCCTGTGCCTATGCCGCAGAACTACACATTTTAGATGCGGCGTTAAATGCGAGAATACAGGATATGCGTATTGCCATCAAGCCTAATCTTTCGGGCGATGAGTCTTCTTATGACGGAAAGAGCCTTTCACAAGAGGAATTAACTAAGCTGATAGAATATTACCATAATTGTAAGGAACCTCGTCGAAAGGAATATATTGAAATGTTCCTTTTCGCCTTCCACGCCTGTGGCCTCCGTGTCGTAGATATTATGACGCTTCAATGGTCTAATATAGACATGAAGAAAAAAGAATTACGAAAAATCATGATTAAGACCGGGAAGCGACATATAATTCCATTGTCTGACTCTGCTATCGAAATACTTGAAGCATGGAAAGAGAAAAACGGCGAGTCAAAATTTGTATTCAACCTTGCAAAAGAGAGTCTGGATATAGACGACGATGAGGCGTTATATAAAGTCAGAAACACGGCTACGAGAAGTATTAACCAATCTCTTACGGTCGTAGGAGAGGAATTGAAACTTAATTTTCCTCTGACGATGCACGTTGCAAGGCACACATTCGCTGTATATGCTTTGAATGAAGGTCTTTCCATGTCTGTAGTAAGTCGTCTTCTCGGGCATGGCAGCACAGATATAACAGAGAAAGTATATGCTCGTTTTCTCCCTGAAACCCTATCATCTGAGCTTAACCGCCTTACAGGATTATCAGAATTTAGATTATAACTCCACATATATAGACAAAAAACAGTTGGCCCGAATATGAGTCAACTGTTTTTTTATCTATACAGAGGGGGTTGGTGTGGCGAACGCCTCATAATGAAAACGACTTAGGAAAAGATCTACATCAGCTTGAGAATACCAGTATTTATCTCCACATCGGGAATAGCCAAGAAATCCCTTGTCGCGGAGCATTTTAAGATATTTGTGTCTGATATTGAGCAATTCCATTATCCCCTGATTGTCATATACCTTATTTTTACGGGGATTATCATCAGGCCTTCCTTGCTTTTCGAGGATAGAGAGTATTCGATTAAGAACATCTCTATCAGTCGGTTCACGTCTGACCCTTGCCATAGACGTCTCTTTGAGGCATTAAGTGGGAACGAGGAAATATCCGGTGCTTGGATTTGCAGCACACTTCTTGTAGTGGAAACATTGAGTCTCCACGGATTACATATTTTCTTTTCATCTTTTAACGGGTTTAGTGGGTTATTTTGCCGGATATGACGGTGGCGGCCCATATTCCGGACTATGGGCTGCCGGTATCAATATCTATTGTGGCAGGGATTTTTGGAAAGCGGCACAAGCATTTAGACGGGTGACGCTTTTGAACGTGTAACCGCCAAAGATGTCAAAAAGATTATTGGCTGTCAGCACTTTCCCAACTTTTCCATAAAGTTTCCCGACATTTCCCAACTTGAAAAATTCCCGGAAACAAATTGCCGTACTGCGGTTGTTTCTATATCGAATCCAGCACGATACGGACTTTGCTCCGTCTTTGGATTGGACACACAAGGCTCATTGCTTTGAACCGTGTCAACAATACAAACTGTCGTATCCACCGGATTTATCCCAGAATTTTTATGGCACAGATTTGTCATGTCAATCCGTCACTATCGGACTGACAGGCTGGATGCTACGCCTTTTCGCAAGGAAGGCAGACGGCTAATCTCAAATCTTAACGTGTCTTAAAAAAACAGGGAACTACCTGAGGAATACCTCAGCAGGGTTTCGGCTTATGGCGAACTTTGCGGCATAACACTAAATCCGAAAAGAATATGAACACAAAAATGCACCACGCCTTCGCCGATGCAATCCGCGACTATAAAGAGAGACTGATGATGTCAATCTTATTCCGTCTTATGAACCACCTTCATAATAATCGAAGCCGATGAGGACTGAGGAATATACATTGCTCGTCAGGCTTGTGAAGGAGCTGGCGGCTGAGGTCAGAGGTATGAAGTCCGGTCTTGACAGCAAGATAGACCAAGTGGCGAAAAGAGTCACGGAGGCTTTTCGGGGCTTCGGCATTCTCGACCCGGAGGAAGACACATGGACGGAGCAGCAGGTCTGCGAGAGATACCATGTATCACGGCGCACGATGTATTACCACCGCATCAACGGTCGGATACCATTCATCAAGACCGGCAACGGTAAGAACTGCAAGATTCTGTACCGAAAGGCCGATGTGATAGAGTTCTTCTCCGTCCAAAACGCATGACACACACCTACAACACAAATAATTCCGTGCCACACCGATGGCACAAGTTACAAACGACCTCTAAACACCTTTTTAATTTATGGCAAAAGACCTGAATCAAGAAGAAGTGCTTATCGCCCGCAACAACGAGACCGGGCAGGTAGGCGCAGTGACCGGACTCAACGAGGACGGCACACCCCGGATGACCGATGTAAAGTCGGCGAAACTCTCTGACCTTGTGAAATTCTCCAAAGGTCAGAACCCTCTCGAAGCCTTCATGTCGAACTTCGTGCGCCAGTGCAAGAACCCCTCGACATTCGGATTCTTCCGCGTACCAGCCGACCGCTACGACACGGTGGGCACCGTTATCGGCGACTTCGCCAAAGACCCCGTGGCAAATGCCGAGATGCTCAAAAACAATGTAGTCGAGGTGCCACAGGCATCTCAGGATGTGGAGCAGACGTCGGAGCCGAAGGTTGAACAGTCTGCCCAATCCCCGAAACAGGACACCAATTCTGCCGGAAATACCGAGGCCCCTGAAAAGGAGGTGCGACATTCGGCGATAGACGAAAGCCGCATAGACTGGGCCGCGCTCAAAGAGAAATGGGGCATAGACCGCGAACAGCTTGAAAAATCGGGAGACCTCCGAGAGTTGCTCTACAACCGCAAATCCCAGGTCATAACCGTCACTCCGACTTTCGGAGGCGAGAAATTCCCGATTGACGCCCGGATTTCCTTCCGTGCCGATGAAAGCGGCAACATAAAGATGGTGCCTCACTTCATCCACCGCGAACCGAAACTCGATCAGGAGTTCAAGGGCTACACATTCACAAAAGAGGACAAGGCAGCGCTGCGTGACAGCGGCAATCTCGGAAAAGTGGTTGACCTCGTTGACCGCAATGGAGAGAAGGTGCCTTCCTATGTAAGCGTTGACCGCTATACCAACGAAATAGTGTCCGTACCGGCTAAATCGGTATTCGTAAGGGACACCGTGGGACAGACAAAGCTGACGATGGCCGAGATTAACGAACTGAAGCAGGGCAAGGCGTTACCGCCCAAGCAGATAACCGACAAGAACGGCAAGACCTACACCGTGGTTCTCCAGATAAATGCCGACCGCAAGGGTGTGGAATTCGTTCCCGGTGCCGTGAGAAAGCAGGAACAGTCGCAGAGTCAGGAACAGGGCACTACCCAGCAGCAATCGTCATGGCTCACGAAAGACGGCAAGATAAAACCCCTCGGCAAATGGGCCGGCATCCCTCTCTCGGAACAGCAGAAGAACGATTACGCCGAAGGGCGTGTGGCGGAACTTACCAACCGTCTTGACGACAAAGGCAATCCCTGCACCGTCTATCTGTGGTTCAACCCTGAGAAGCAGCGTCCCAACACATCGCTCAACGACCCCCGTGTGAAAGTAGCCGAGGAAAGCAAGGTGCAGGTGGCAGTCAACAATGACGGCAAGACCAACGAGGCGACAAGCAAAGTGGCCGAACCGCTACAGAAATACCAGACTGCGCCAAAGAACGAGGAACAGGCGAAACAGCAACGTAAGCCCAAAGGTCCCAAGATGTAACACGCCTATACACGGGTAATCCCCTGAACTGAAAACGGCATCCGTGAGAGTCCGGAATCTCCGGTGCTTTTTCAAAAGACCACTATCTCCAAATATCCACCAATTATAAAAACGTAAAAATGAAACAGAAAAATCTCATAACAGTCGTGACAGACCACCAGCTTACGGCTGACACAATCGCCAGAGCAATCGGCGCAAACGAAAAGCATGAAGGCTACTACCTCGGCAACGGCTACGCCGTGACATGGACAAACGGACAGCTCGTGGAGGCAACCTTCTCACCGCAGGAGAGATTCGTACTCTCGACAACGATGGAGAGCCGCCTCGCCTACGCCCATAACTTCAAGTTCGCCATGCGCAACTACGATGAGCTTGTCGGCTACAAGAAATCAGCCGAGGATAACAGACAGCTCGACACAATCAAGACTCTGTGGAAGGTGAGCCTGACAGTCGTGAACGCCATGCGCCCGGACATTACCGGAGACCTCGACTTCCTGAGCCTCTACTACTTCATCGGCTGCCCCGTAGATACGCGCCGCGCATGGCTCCCCGTGCTGACAAAAAAAGCCATCCTCCATGCTGTGAACCATGGGCCTCAGAACTGCAAGGAATACGAGAAATGGCTGGAGGAATCCATTTACAACGCCATAGTACAGTGCGCTGAGGAAAACACCGAACTGAAAGGGTCGCCCGCAGTGGAGGAAATATCCGTCGCCGACGCCGCCAGAGACGCGGAATGTGCTGGCGTACCCGCCCCGGCTCCCGGAGAACAGCGAGAGGGAAACAACTATATCGGAGTGATTACCGACCGCTGCCCCCTGTTCAACCTCCCGGCCCTGATGATTCAGGCTGCCTGTGAGCTGGACTACACCCACGAAAAGACAATACTGACCGCATACCGCCTGTATGCCAAGAAACTCATATCATATCCCGCCGTGTTGCAGAACACCATCCCCGGCGGAGTATGGAAAGCGATGCTCCGCAATATGGAGATGCTGCGCTACAACAGCAGGTGGGGCCGCACGGTGAGCGAAGGGAAGCCCTCCAAGTGCCACAACTTCCGCAACGGCGAGAACATATATAACGGATTCGGCATCGTTACCACCGGACTGCACCCCACGGATCTCAGCCGTGATGAGGAAAAGCTCTACAACCTCATAGTCAAGCGTGTCATCGACGCTTTCGCCCCCGATAGCTTCGGCAACGGCCGCAAGTCGAAAGGCGGCAAGAAGAACAACCGCCGTTACCGCAAGGGGAACAAGACAAAAACGGTTAAAACCGCTTGAAATCAAGACAGAATAACCATAACAATTCCTCCCATGTCAGGATAATTTATTATCTTTGCCACTGATTCGACGTCATTATGTTTTTTGTTTCATTTTTGACGCGGATTTAGTGGTTGGACATCGGGAGGGATACCCGGTGTCCTTTTTTCGTTGTGCCGTCATGTAACGGCTCGGAGAAGGATTTCGGCAACCACTATATCCGCATCCCCCGATGAAACATAACATAGAATTGCCGGAGGCAGACTTTTTCCAAGTCTATCTCCGAGGTCATCTAATTGACCATCATTTCCCCCAGAGAAACAATAAGAAATTCATAGAAAACCGCTCCGACGAAGCATACGACACATTCGTGACGTCGCGTCTGGAGGGTAAACCCGTACCGATTGCCCGTGAACTGGCTATGCGGACTTTGCTTGAAGGTCTATATGTTTCCCGCTACGACATAATATATAATGTGGTGGAGGAAAACCTTTGGCTGCGTCTGCCGCCGGAGTATATGCCGGACTTCGCCATGCATCTGCTCGGACAGAAATCAGTCAGCGAGATACTCGGCCGCTACGAGGTCAACGGAGACTTCCTTGACAGGGAGACACATCAGCCGATGCTGACCGAACTTCTCGGAACAATCACCGAAATACTGGACGGTTATGGCTTATAACCGATTACAGACAATGCGCGACAACATCGAGGCGATAAGGCTCGTCCTGCGTCTCGGTGTGGTCGGACGCACTGCGCAAAATGCCGAAGATCGCGAGATATTGCGAAAATATGCCGGTTTTGGTGGCCTTAAATGTATCCTCAATGAAGCCAATGATTTAGAGGACGCCGCCAAATGGAGCAAAACGGATATTGAATTATTCGCCCCGACCGTTGAACTGCGCCGATTGATTCACGACTATTCAAAGGACGACAAGGAGTTTGCGCGGTATATGGATTCTCTGAAAGCCTCCGTGCTGACGGCGTTTTATACTCCGGTTCCCGTCATTGACGCCATATCCGGCTCTCTTAAACAGGCGGGTATAGAGGTGCGGAGTTTTCTTGAACCGTCAGCCGGACAAGGTGCATTTATAGATTCCTTCCTGCGTAACGATATATATCCCGGCGCTGAGGTGCTTGCATACGAAAAGGATTTGCTCACCGGCAAAATCCTGTCCGCCCTGCACCCGTCTATTCTCACACGGATAGAAGGCTTTGAGAAAATCGAGCGCGATTTCAACGGCTATTTCGATGTGGCCGCCTCAAATATTCCTTTCGGAGACTTTGCGGTTGCCGACCCTGTGTATGCCGTGAGCAAGGAGATTGCCTATCGTCAGGCGACTAAGGCTATACACAATTATTTCTTCCTCAAAGCGCTCGACCAAGTGCGTGAGGGCGGATTGGTTGCCTTCATCGCCTCTCAGGGTGTTATGAACGCTGCTTCTCCTTTCATCAGAATGGAGATGGTAAAGCGTGCCGATCTTGTGGCTGCGTTGCGTCTGCCGAACAACACTTTCTCCGATAATGCCGGGACTGATGCAGGTTCAGACCTCATCATTCTGCAAAAGCATACAGATAAGAAAATGCTGTCGGCTGATGAGGAGTTCTTCATACAGTCGATTGTTGACCGTGGCACGAAGGTACCGGGCAACAAGTATCTTATGGCCTTTCCGCAGAATGTGATTTGCACAGATGCGAAGGTTGGTACCGACCCTTACGGCAAACCGGCTATCATCTACAAGCACGAAGGCGGTGTTGACGGCATAGCCCGCGACCTGCGGGATGCACTCGATGACTCGTTGCGTCTGCGCCTTAATCTGGAATTGTATAATTCCAACGGCATCAAACCGCCTACTCCTGACCCTGTAAAGCCGACTATGACACCTGTGCCAGAGCAGGAGGTAAAGACAGAAACGCCGAAAGAAAAGCCTCTTGCCCAAAAAATTGAGCAGAAGAATGAGCCGCTGTTGAAACAGTATCGGGAAATGAAAAAGAAACATCCCGATGCGATTCTGATGTTCCGTGTCGGCGACTTCTATGAGATTTTCGGCAAGGATGCAGTACAGGCTTCAGAGGTACTGGGCATAACGCTGACCCGTCGGCAGAGCGGCGTTGACAGCCGCATCGAACTGGCCGGGTTCCCTCACCATGCCCTCGACACATATCTGCCCAAACTTGTGCGGGCCGGTCATCGTGTGGCTATCTGCGAGCAGTTGGAGGACCCGAAACTGAAACGGACTCCAGAGAAGAAAGTCGATGCGCCAAAACCGACACCTAAAACATCGAAGGTTACAGATACGCCTTTGATTGCCCGGTTCAAGGAAATAAAGGGAGAACATCCCGATGCGCTGGTTCTTTTCAAAATAGGTGATTTTTACGAGACTTTCGGAAAGGATGCAGTAGAGGCCGCTGAGGTGTTGGGCATAACCCTCACCAGAAGGCTGAACGGTAACGCCGACAAGATTGAACTTGCCGGATTTCCGCAACACGCACTCGATGCCTATCTTCCGAAACTTATCGCTGCCGGTAAGAAAGTGGCTCTTTGCGAGGAATTCAAGGACAACAGTCAGCGGATGAAGGTCGTCGAGATAGTTACTCCGCAAGCGAAGGTACAGGACGAGGTCGAATCAAAGCAGGTATCAGTTCAAGCAGCCCCTACCAAGCCGGAGCCTGTAAAGGAAATCGAGACTGACGGCAGACCGGATTATTCCGATAATCCCGATCCTCGACTTTTTGCCTACAATCTTTTCGGCGAACTGGAGCCAATCCAGCAGAAGAACAACCGCCGTCAGCAAATGACGAAGCCGGAGGAAAAACCGCAGCCGGTAAAGGCAACAGGATACCGGAAACTTTCTGACGAAGAACTGGAATTATACGGTTCTCTGAACTGGGATGACAACCCGCCCATCAACGGCTTCTATGAGGCCATGATGTCGATTGCCCATGCCCAGATCGCTGAACGTGAACGGTTGGCAGCTGAACAGAAGGCTTCGCAAGAGGCGGCGGAGGCAGCCGGTATAGCTCCCGGAGAAACATACATAGAAAAGACCGAAGGCGATTTCATCCCTGGTAGCCGGGCCCGTCAGCCGAAAGTCACGGCAATACCCATCGAGCCGAAAGCCCCGGAGCGCGATATGTCGCCCCGTCCTTTCTCGGAGGATATACAGTTCTTCCACCACAACGGTTCAATGGTCGTGGACGGCGGTCAGCTCGGTTTCCTGTCCGATGTGCGCAAGAATGGTGCCACTTTCACGCCTTTGGCTGTCAAGCCCGAGCAGGAGAAACGCGCCATGCTGTATGTAACTCTCTCGGAAACATATCAGAAGCTCTACAACTACGAGGCGGAGACACATAAGCCGAGTGAACACCTGCGCGAACACCTCAATCAGTATTATGATGAGTTCGTGGAGCGTTACGGCAACCTCAACGAGAAGCAGAACGCCAAGTTTATCCTGATGGATGCCAATGGTCGTGACGCTCTGGCGTTGGAGCGCGGCGAGAAGGGACGCTTTGTCAAGGCTGACATTTTCGACCATCCGGTTTCTTTCTCCATTGACGAGGTTACAAGTGTCGATACCCCGTTGGAGGCATTGACCGCTTCGCTCAACAAATACGGCGAGGTAAATCTCGATTATATGTCGTCGCTGGTGGATATGGACGAGGACACCCTCACCCAAAATCTCGAAGGACACATATATTATAATCCCCTTGTGGAGAACTATGAGATAAAAGACCGCTTCATTGCCGGAAACGTCGTTGCCAAATCCGAAGCTGTCAGGGCGTGGATAGACCGTGAGGAGGAAAGAATAAAAGGATTCCCCGGCTATGACGGCATTGAGCCGTATATCGCTATGTCGCAAGACTCCCTCAAAGCGCTGGAGGAAGCCCGGCCCCGCCGCATCGAGTTCGACGAACTGGATTTCAATTTCGGAGAACGTTGGATTCCGACCGGCATATACTCGGCATATATGAGCCATCTGTATGAGACCGAGATAAAGATTGCCTATTCGTCCTCAATGGACGAGTATTCATGTGACGCACCACGCAAGAACATGAAAATCTGGGAGGAATTTTGCGTCAGGGGTTATTACCGAGTCTATGACGGCATGAGTCTGTTGAAACACGCGCTGCATAATACTGTGCCGGATATAAAGAAGTCAATCGGCAAGGACGATGACGGCCACGACATAAAGGTGCCTGACAACGAGGCTATACAGCTTGCCAACACCAAGATTGACGAGATACGAAATGGATTCAGCGAGTGGCTCGAAGCCCAGTCGCCGGAGTTCAAGGAAAAACTCGTTGACCTCTATAACGACAAGTTCAACTGCTTTGTAAGACCGCAGTATGATGGTTCGCATCAGACATTCCCGGATCTGAACATGAAAATCCTCGGAGACCGCTACGGCATCAGCTCCATTTATCAATCGCAGAAGGACTGTATATGGATGCTGAAACAGAATGGCGGTGGCATCTGCGACCACGAGGTCGGGACAGGTAAAACACTGATAATGTGCATTGCAGCGCATGAAATGAAGCGTCTCGGACTCGCTCACAAGCCGATGATTATCGGACTGAAAGCCAACGTAGCCGAGATTGCCATGACCTATCAGTCTGCCTATCCAAATGCCCGGATATTGTTCGCCGATGAAAAGAGTTTCAAGGCTGACAAGCGTGTGGATTTCTTCAACAATATCAAGAACAACGACTATGACTGTGTGATAATGTCGCACGACCAGTTCGGTAAGATTCCCCAGTCGCCGGAAATGCAGCAGCAGATTCTTCAGGCGGAACTTGATACTGTCGAGGAAAACTTAGAGGTACTGAAACAGCAGGGCCACGATATAAGCCGTGGTATGCTCAAAGGTCTGATAAAGCGTAAGGAGAACCTGACCGCCAAGATAGCGACCATACAGTACCAGATGGAGCAGAACAAGGATGCTGTCGTTGATTTCAAGCAGATGGGCATCGACCACATATTTGTTGACGAGTCGCATCAGTTCAAGAACCTGATGTTCAATACCAGGCACGATAGAGTTGCAGGACTGGGTAACTCGGAAGGCTCACAGAGAGCGTTGAATCTTCTCTATGCTATCCGAACCATACAAGAGCGGACTGGCAAGGATTTGGGAGCTACTTTTCTCAGTGGCACAACCATATCCAACAGTCTGACGGAGCTGTATTTGCTGTTCAAATATCTTCGTCCGAATGAACTTGAAAGACAGGATATTCGGTGCTTCGATGCGTGGGCGGCAATCTTCGCAAAAAAGACGACGGATTACGAGTTCAATGTGACCAATCACATTGTGGCCAAGGAGAGATTCAGGTATTTCATCAAGGTGCCGGAACTGGCAGCGTTTTATAATGAAATCACTGACTACCGCACGGCGGAGGATGTAGGTGTTGACCGTCCTGAAAAACGGGAGATACTCCATAGCATACCACCTACTCCGCAACAGGAGGCTTTCATTGAGAAGCTGATGAAGTTTGCCGAAAGTGGCGATGCTACAATTCTCGGCAGAGCGCCATTGTCTGACACCGAGGAAAAGGCGAAGATGCTCATTGCCACGGACTATGCCAGAAAGATGGCTCTTGATATGCGAATGATTGACCCCAATGCAGAGGATGACCCGAACAACAAGGCGAGTCATTGCGCCCGGATGATAGCGGAATACTATCAAAAGTATGACGCACAGAAAGGCACACAGTTCGTTTTCAGCGATCTGGGAACATTCAAGCCCGGCGAGTGGAATGTATATTCCGAAATCAAGCGCAAGCTGATTGAGGATTATGGCATACCTCCGCATGAAATCAGGTTCATTCAGGAATGTAAAACTGAGAGGTCAAGAAAGGCTGTAATACAGGCGATGAACGACGGCGATGTCCGTGTGCTTTTCGGCTCGACAAGTATGCTCGGAACAGGCGTAAATGCCCAACGCAGAGCGGTTTGCATCCATCATCTTGACACGCCGTGGCGTCCCTCTGACCTCACTCAGAGGGATGGCAGAGCCATACGTGCCGGCAACGAGATTGCCAAGTTATACGCTGATAATAAGGTGGATGTAATAATCTATGCCGTTGAGAAGTCGTTGGATTCCTATAAGTTCAACCTTCTCCACTGCAAGGCGACATTCATCGACCAGCTTAAATCCGGCGCACTCGGAGCGCGAACCATCGACGAGGGCGCAATGGACGAGAAGAACGGCATGAATTTCTCGGAATACATGGCTATACTCAGCGGTAACACCGACCTGTTGGAGAAGGCGAAACTCGAAAAGCGCATTGCTGCATTGGAGAGTGAGCGTAAATCCTTCAACAAGGGCATCGGCGATTCACGTTTCAGACTCCAGACCATCAGCCACGACATTGCCAACAACGAGGCGGCGATTGAGAGGATGAAAGCCGACCATGTCCGGTATGAGGCGGTTGTCCAACGAGACAAGGACGGCAACCCTGTCAATAATCTCACTATCGACACCTGCAATCTCTCCGACGAGAAGAACATGGGCATACATCTTCAGGGGCTGGCACAGCGTACCGACACCCACGGTCAATATCAGCGTATCGGAGAGGTCTATGGCTTCCCGATAAGCATTATATCGGAGCGGACAGTCGTTGACGGCAGAGAAGGCGTCCAGAACCGCTTTGTTGTCGAAGGCAACTACAAATACAAGTTCAACAACGGCTTCATCGCCATGAGCGACACCCATGCCGCCTGCATGAACTTCGTAAACGCTCTTGAGAAGATACCCGGCATCATCGCCCAGTACGAGGAACGCACGGCCAAACTCAAGGCCGATGTTCCGACCCTCGAAAGCATCGTGTCAAAGACATGGGGCAAAGAGGATGAACTGAAGCAGCTCAAATCCGACCTTGCCGCCCTCGACCGCAAAATTACCGCCGAACTTGCTCCGAAGCACGATGAAAAGGACGGCGAGGAAGTCAAGCGGAATGAGCAGCCACAGCAATCCCAGCGGGTCGAAAATCCGGCTCAATCCTCCGACTCAAAGGAGTCAATGGTGGCGGAACCTAATGCTCGTTATTCTCAATCGTCTATAAAATCTATCACATCCCGACCATCTTCGCCTAATTTCAAAAGGCTTTGAGAAGAAAAAACGGATGTTGTTGAAAAATACAACGTCCGTTTTATTTTTAATCCAAAAATAAATTGTAACTTTGTAAGCGAATAGCAATGGCGGTTGGTGACGACCACCGCTTCAACATATTGCATTCGTATTGACTCGTAAAGGGAAACTGCTAATTTTCATTGATAGACGAGGACATACGGAGCAATCGTGTCGTATTTTTACGCAAATACGGCACGGTCTGCATACGTCCGTCTATCAGCCTTTAGCAGTGGCTCCTTTACAGGTGTATGCAGATTCGTGCCTTTTTATAATATCGGCAGGAGTTTGCATTACAAAAATGTAAACTCCTGCCTGTTATATGAAGCCACAAGAAAAAGCTGCCGGTACGAAAGATCGAATATTGACAAGGATATTGCCCCTCTTCCTTGTAAACAATTATGAGTCCATAACCATAGGTCTGATGGAGGATGCGACTCGTATGACAAGGGGGACCATATACCGTTACTTTGACAACAAGGAAGACATCTTCAAGCAGGCACTATTCCGCTATTATGACTCACCGCAAAACGTGCTGTTTGCCATACAACCGGAGAAGCACAATCTGACCGAGTATTGGAAACTGAAGATACAACAGCTTGAATGCGCCTACTCTTATCTGAGGGAATACGGCATACTTGTTGATATGCTCGCAATATCCCACTACATTGAGATACAGGGAATGCGCATTATCCCATCGTTTAGTGAAATGATAGCATCACACAAACACAGGAATCTCAAATATTGGTCATTGGTTCTCAGGAACACGCCTGACATTTCCTTGAACATTAAAAGAATCTCATATTTGAGAGTTGGGCAAATATACCACGGCATCTTCCTGCAATTATGTTCAAACTATCCTAAGGGGAAGTTAAGTTTACCACCCATCAAATTTCCGTAATTTGAGCAAATAATTAGTTAAGCAGCATAAAGTTTTTGTCAGTAAGGACTCTATGCGCTGTTTCAGCATACTTTTCAAGATATACGTGTTCCGGCACATAGGGTGGAGTGAACATCTTGTCAAGTCCATGGTTGATGAGCCACCTCATAATCGGTTTACCCGACCAAAATCCATAATAAATGTTCTCTACCATAGCTCCTGACATTACTTTGGGGTAATAGCTCATTTGTCCGAAATCGACATATGACTTACCTCTGGTTTCCGCCTCCTTGACAGTTCTGAAGATAGTATTGAGATATAACACTTTGGAGTCATCATCTTTGTACCTGAAGCCCATATATAGAGGAATTAGATTGTTCTCATTCTCCAAAATTATGACCATTACCCGAATTTCATCGGTGTCGTTGTCTCTTGCAACAAGGAAGAATGAGCCTTCCCCCAGCAAATCATTTGTAGCTTCGAAGAATTTTTCGTTAAGAAATTCAAACTTGATTTTAGCTTTGTCAAGAACTTTCCGATATAGATATGTGAATTCCTTAACCGGCTCTCCACCATAATCATTTATAATTTCCCAATGGAAAGACCGATCGAAGAGGCCTTTAAACTTGCGATATCGTTTTCTATTCTTTTTTCTTAAAGCATCAGGATAGGACACACCAGGCAATATTGGAATTGCATTGGTTGGGAAAGACACTACAAACTTATAGTCCGATGTCAGAACGTCCCTGACATACTTTAATCCGCGCTCCCTCACATCTTTTACGAGTACGAAGTAGGATTTTACCAATTGGCTCATCCTCTTTATTTCACCGCCTATTATATCGGCGACTTCATTTTTTTCTTCATCAGTGAGATTTGGGACATATTCTATGAAATGCTCACAAGTTGCCGCGTATGATCCTGTCACGAACGTGCGAAGTTTCAAGAAAGAAGGGAATACTTTCCGAATACCTCCAATCCACTTCTTCGCTTTGCCGGCGGAAGCGATGTGGATTAAATCCATATTATAGCAGAAACAAGGAACAATTGCTATTATATCGTTTCCCTTAAAAACCTGAAGATAGTGGAACTCTACATCATCGAATTCTCCAAGCTCGTTTGCCTTCATAAAGGCACGGCTTTTGATTATGTCAGAACCGTAAATTTTCTCCCAGTCTTCTGGTTTGATGTCGTCGATTGTGGCGCACCATTTAGCAGTGAAACTACTTGACATATCTTTCCAATCCGTATTTGTCGAATAGTCTGATCAACAGACTGACCAGACCGTCCATGTCCTCTTTAGTGTGGCTTGCCATTACACTGATACGAAAACGTGTCAGATTTGCCGGTACCACCGGAGGTGTCAGATCATTGATGAAATATCCGTTGTCAAAGGCATCTTTCACCATATATGTAAGAACTGTTGCGTCTCCCACGATAAGAGGAACAATTGGTGTCTGCGTATTCAATATATTGAATCCCGCTGCTCTCAACGCATTATGCAGATAAGAAGTGTTCTCTCGCAATCTCCTCACTATGTCCGTATTATTCATTGCATTGAACACCTCTATTGCTCCAGCACATACCGCCGGGGGCAGCGATGTAGAGAACATATTACTGCGGGCGTATATACGCAGGTAGTCAATGATTTTTTGCGAGGCCGTGATATAGCCGCCTACTGTGCCGACAGCTTTGCTTAGTGTTCCTGTGACAATTATATTGTCTCGTTCCATTATTCCGTAATGGGAAAGTGTTCCTGCGCCTTTGTCTCCAATGACTCCAGTGGCGTGTGCTTCGTCAATCAGAAGTATTGCGTTGTATTTCTTGCAGAGGGCAAGAATCTCCGGAATGTTGGCAATATCGCCGTCCATACTGAAAACACCGTCGGTGGCGACCATTATACCATTAGGGTACTGTTCTGCGTTTGCAGCAAGCATTTTCTCCAGATGCGCCGTATCTCCGTGTTTGAAACGAAGCATCTTTGCGCCGGATAATACAGTAGCGTCAAGAAGACTTGCATGGTCGAGTTTGTCGTGAATAATCAGATGGTTGGGACGTAAAAGGCCAGCAACAGCACCTAGATTGGCAGTATAACCAGATGAAAACAACATGGCATCGTCAAATCCTGTCTTTTCGGCTATTACTTTTTCCAATTCATTATGATAGATGGTAGTGCCGGTGAGTAACGGTACACTCCCAGAGCCAATTCCGAATTCTTTTGTTACCTCGACAGCCTTTGCAACAACTTCGGGAAGTATGGTAGCCCCAAGGTAACTATTAGAACCGAATACAATGACTTTAACAGTCTTTCCAGTATGTCGGTTATAAACCATACACTCTCTGTCGCAGGCACTTATATGTGGATGCTTTTTCAGGCTATTGAGACCGGCTGCCTCATGCAGTCGTAACTCCTCCTGAAAATCAGTGACTTTGCCAAGTATAGACCCATCCTTACTGGTCTTATTGGCAGACATGTTTACAGTGTATTTCATAATTGTTAAAATTATAACGTATATTATAACGCAAAGTTAGCTATTATATTTGATAATGAGATAAAATTTGTCAGAAAAAAATATTCTACTCCTTGTATTTTCTCGAATCATTATATTTTAGTAACTTTGCAGAAACATATAACTCGCAGAGAGCAATGGGCAAAGGAGAATCTAGCAAGGGCGGTGCCAGCCGTCAAAAAATACTTTTGGAGGCATTCAAGCTGTTCGCCACGATGCCTTATGAGCGTGTCTCTTTTAGTGTAATGGAAAAAGAGATTGGTATAAGCCGAGGATCTATGGTCTATTATTTTGGCAATAAGGAAGGACTCTTTCAGGAAGTATTGAGCACTCTTGTGTATGGGACATCTTCAATTAAGGCAGTCCCTGAAGCATATAGATTATCGTTATGTTCGTTCTACCATTATTTTATCGAGACGCTAAAAAGAGAGCAGGAAAAGATTTTACAAATTGGAATCGTCAATCTTAATGAGGCTCTTATGCGTATAGAGAATTCCGCCTTGACATATATTGAAAACTTCAAAGAAATGACCGCCCAATGGTTTGATGAAGAACGACAGATATGGATGTCAGTAATTGAGAATGCTGTTTCAACCGGAGAACTTAAACCAATTACGGATATTACGGCACTTAGCCATGTTTTTGAGGATTGCTATTTAGGTTGTGCTTTCACGGGTGTATTTTCCGCAAATGGATATGATATAGACTCTCTTAAAAAGTCATATGATCAAATATATACTATATTAAAGACATAGGTAATCACATCATTTTACTACTACACAATCTATTTTTTATCGAAAATCTCCAGAATTGGGCTGATGACAATTTTAATATAACTTTGGCGTGTTTCAATCAGTTTAATATTTGGATTTGTTGTGATTAAATATTGGATTGAGTCAGATGATTCAATGGATTGCGGCCTGAAGTATAAATTGGTTCTTTCTCCAACATTTTGTGTAGAGATACCCTTACATATAAACCGTCGGCCATCAATTATTAATGCAAAATCATGATTAATCAATGAAGACATACTTTTGCTTTCAATCTCTTGTGCAATAAAAATAGGCATATCAGTATCCCGGCATGATGTAATCTGAGAGATGTTAATTTTCTCTATATAATGGAATTCAGAAATGATTATACCAACAAGCAACAAAATTGATATTATAACAATTATTCCATATCTTTCCAATATATGTGGCTTAGATGTTAATATTTCATTTAACTCCTTACAATGCGCTTGTTTCATATTTCAAACATCTAGCTGGTTTTTTACTAACGAATAATACAATCCTTTCTTACATATTAGATCATCATGACACCCCTCCTCTGCAACAGAGCCATTATCAAGGACAATAATATTGTGTGCATTCCGTACTGTACTAAGTCGATGAGCGATAATGATGGAAGTCTTACCATTCAAAAACTTATTTAAGGAATTCATAATTTCTTTCTCATTGTTGGCATCTAAAGAGTTAGTTGCTTCATCAAGTAAAATATAATCCGGGTTCTTATATATAGCTCTTGCAATTAATATTCTTTGCTTTTGCCCCATGCTGAGACCTTTGCCATCGTTGCCAATTATTGTTTGGTATCTTTCAGGTAAAGACTCAATTAAAGAATCAATATTTGCTATTTGTGCCGCATTTCGAACTCTTTCCATATCAATTTCTGATTTCTTCCCCGGTGCAATATTTGAGGCAATTGTATCAGAAAAAATATAACCATCCTGCATTACAGTGCCACACATTTTTCGCCATTCAACTAAGTTGTATTGACTCAGTTTGTTGCCCCCAATTAGAACTTCTCCACAATCTGGTTCATAAAATCCTAAAATCATTTTCAAAAGAGTAGTTTTCCCGCTTCCACTCAAACCTACTATAGCTGTGCATTTGCCTTTTGGAATTGTAAAAGTTACATCTTTTATTGTATATACGTCAGAAAGTTTGTCATACTTGAAAGATACATTTGAAAAAACTATTGAATCACTTTTAAAATTATGAATTAATTCTTGTTCTTCTGGTATCTCATCTTTTATTTTGTATATACTATTAAGTCTTGCAACACTCAGTTTCGCATCTTGTAGTTTGCGCATGAATATGACAAATTGTTCTACAGGGCTATTAAGTTGACCTATAATAAACTGGATTGCTATAAGCATGCCAAGTGTCATATCTCCGTTTATGGTATATGCAGCCACAAATGCCGTAATGATGGCATTTTTTGTTTGATTTATTATCAATGCTCCTGATGTTTGATATTGAGATAGTGCGAGGCCCTTTTCAAGAAGTTTGTATATCTTAACCTGAATTTTCTCCCAATCCCATCTTTTTTGATCCTCACATCCATTTAATTTGATTTCTTGCATACCATATATTAATTCATATACATTGCTTTGGGTGGCAGCATTTTGGGCAAACATTCGACTGTCTAAAATCGCCCGTTGTCTCATAAATATTGTAATCCAAAGTAGATATATGGCACTTCCAAAGAAAAATATCATAAAAATCAAAGGATTATATAATAATAGGACAATTCCAAAGATTATAATTGTAATGATGGAAAAGACAAAGTTTAAACTAATATCTGTTAGGAAGTCCTTGATACGTGTGTGATCTTCTATTCGTTGAATGATATCTCCAACCATTCTTGTATCAAAGAATGATATTGGAAGATTGGTTAATTTGAGAATGAATTCTGAAATAATAGATATGTTGACTTTCATTCCTATGTGTAACAAAAGCCAATTTCGAATAAAATCAATTAGATTTGAGCTTACAATTAATACAACTTGTGCTATTAATATGATTATGACAAAATTAATGCTTTTATGGGCAACTCCATAATCTACAATAGACTGAGTTAAGAATGGAAACATTAGTAACAATAAAGAACAAAAGAGCATCCCTATAACAATATTAAGGATATGCGGTCTTATCCCTTTAAGATGTTTTACTAGCCATTTTAAATTGTCTGTTTTATGAAACTTTTGAGGGTTGGGAGTCTTAAAGGTAGGATCTGGTTCTAAACAGAGCACCATTCCTGTCTGAGATTCCTGATTTAGCCAACACTGACGCATTTCGCTGTCTGTATATCCTTAATTCCGCAACACTATTATCAATTAAACTTTTTAAGTACCTGAGCAACAAA
>OIRR01000044.1_pt1 | contig 35257 bp, 29 predicted proteins | sample 1586291 | NCBI WGS metagenome assembly OIRR01 (sample SAMN02674970, study PRJEB24791) | human gut metagenome, SKBSTL043 | isolation source: stool | host: Homo sapiens | place: USA | reverse complement strand
AGTATGTACTCAAACGATGGCGCATAATAATAAAGAGGTGATGCCACAATCAAAGCCTTCTATTTACCACTATTCCATAACAGTGGATGGAGAACAACTCGAGGTTGATATACCAGATATGGTTAAGTCTGTCTTTGACGAAGAGTTTGGAAGCCTTGATGAAGAAGTCAAACAGACCAATTTATTCAAAGTTGCCGCCTTACTATTTGCCGGATATTTGGATGCAGCCACTTCTATGACGGCTTCAAGCGGAGGTGGTGGCAGTCCCGGTAGCGGATGGGGTAAAGATAAGGACGATGATGAGCGTAACTGGGCTGTTCGTTGTGCAAAAATGGCAAAATGGCTCTGCAAACCGATTAAACGTAGCAGGGGTAGATAGTATTTCATTTATAATCACATATAACCATGCGTAAAAGTAAATATGACCAATCTTCTTTGCCTGTGCAGGATAGCAAGAGCATAGATAGTGATGATAACATTAGCAAAATTGAAAATCGTGTTGATTTTGAAACCGAGCTTGTAAATCTCACGAATCAGATTAAGGACATTAAAGATATTATCCAAGAATTGAAACAGATAAAAGCATTTGTAGATGCTTCAGTGTTAACTTTTGAAGAATCAGCACAGGTTCTTAATGCTGCAGTGAAAACATCCGACAATATCCCTGATACTATTAGCCGTGCAATTATTCAGGCAGAGAATACTGTTGTAAATGTCAAACTTAGCGATGAAGACAAGTCTATTCTTACAGAATATCGCAATAAATTGATTGAAGAAGAAAAATCTTTATTTGAGAAGCAGATAACAGAATTGAAGACACTTCATACGAATCACTGGAAAGAAGTCCATAAATGTGTGAAATCTGAAACTTCGTTTTCTCTTAATGGCAAAATAGCCAAATGTGCCGTTGTCGGATTCTGGATATTGTATGCGTATTTCTGTTTGACATTGGGAGGATTGATAATCTATATGAAGTTCTTTTAAGGAATTGGAAGGATGGATTGACCAACCTTCCAAATACATCACCATGTTATGACCTTATCAACAATCTCTTGTTGTTCGGCACTGCTACGCCTCAAATAAATACGAGTTGTTTCAATACTTTCATGTCCCATCAGGTCAGCAAGTAGAGAAATATCGTTGAACTTCTCCAAGAAATTTTTAGCAAAGCGATGACGGAATGAATGGGGGTAAACCACTTTCTCATTCAATCCGTATTTGGCTGCGTAGTTTTTCAACTGTTGCGCAATCCCCCTTGTAGTGATACGCTCACCAAAGCGATTAAGAAAAAGATAGCCGGTGGTACGATTGACTTTGCTAAGCCATTCTGTGGCTTCCTTGCGCAAGGACTTCGGAATGTAAATACGACGTATTTTGCCACCTTTGGTGTAGATGTCAAAATAACCCATCTGCACGTGTTCAGCCTTCATTTGGATTAGTTCACTGACTCTTGCTCCTGTTGCTGCGAGGAAACGAACTACGAAATACCATTCTTGGTTTTCCTCCTTTTTTAGTTTGTTTTTTAGAAAAGCGTAGTCGGCATTACTGATTACATTTTCCAAGTAACTCCGCTGCTGCACTTTGACGGATTTTAATCTCAAACGAGATTTTCCCATGCTATCAAGATACTTGTTCATTGCCTGAATACGAAGATTCACTGTCTTAGGCTTGAATTTCTCAATGAGATAGGTTTTATACACAAGCAAATTGCGCTTGTTCAATTCTTTGTGCCGGGAATAATACTCTTTTACGGCATAGCGATAAGCTGCAATTGTGTTCTCCGCCATATCCCCTTGACGAAGATACGTTTCAAAATTTTCAATGTTCATGTCAGATACATTATTAGTTAAACAATTCGTTATCATAATAATGTATGGTATTGCCTAATTCATTGAGTTCCTATTATGAGAAGTTTCTTGCTACGGGCGAGGTGAAGTGCATTGATGAGGAGATTCCGTTTGAAATTCCAAAGGGGTGGGAATGGGAAAGATGGGGTAATATTGCATTGTCAATCCAATATGGATATAATGCCCCAGCCCTTGAACGAGGTGATATAAAAATGGTTAGAATCAGTGATATTCATGATAATGTAGTTCAATGGGAAAATGTTCCATTTTGCAATATAGAAGCTTATGATATTGATACTTACCTACTCAAAGAAAATGATATTCTTTTTGCAAGAACTGGTGGAACTGTGGGTAAATCATTTTTAGTTCAGTCTGTTCCTGAACCAGCCATATATGCTGGCTACCTCATAAGAACAAGATATTCAAAAGAGTTGTGTCCACAATATCTTAAATCATTTATGGAAAGCCGATTGTATTGGGAACAATTGAAGTCCGGAACAATCGCTACCGCACAACCCAATTGTAATGGAAAAACATTAGGAAGGATGCTTTTACCAATTCCTCCGAAAGCAGAACAGTCTCGTCTTGTGCAAAAATTAGCAAGCTTTACTCCTATATTTCAACGGTATGCTAAAACACAGCAGGATTTGGACAATCTCAATGAAAGTATAGACGACAAACTAAAGAAGTCTATTCTCCAAGAAGCCATACAAGGCAGACTTGTTCCACAAATTACAGAGGAAGGAACTGCGCAAGAATTGCTTGAACAGATAAAGCTGGAGAAACTGCAACTCATTAAAGAAGGTAAGCTAAAGAAATCTGCTTTGGTTGATTCTGTTATCTATAAAGGTGACGATAACAAGTATTATGAGAGGATAAATGCGCAAACCGTTGAGATTGAGCTTCCTTTTGAATATCCTAACAATTGGTCTGTGCTACGTTTGAAAGATATATGCCAACTGATAGACGGTGAAAAAAGAAACGGAAAGGGCATCTGTCTGGATGCAAAATACCTACGTGGTAAATCATCTGCTACCATTGTAGAGAAAGGAAAATTTGTCTATGCCGGAGATAACATCATTCTTGTAGATGGTGAAAATTCAGGTGAAGTTTTCACTGTTCCGCAAGATGGGTATATGGGGAGTACATTCAAACAGTTATGGCTCTCTTCGACTATGTGGAAACCATATATTTTGGCTTTCATTCTGTTCTATAAAGAGGATTTGAGAAATTCAAAAAGAGGTGCGGCTATTCCGCACCTCAATAAAGAGTTATTCTACAATCTGCCTATTGGTATTCCACCTTATCAAGAACAGCAGCGTATTGCAAAACGGATAAATGAACTATCGCAGTTGCTCAAATAGTTTTTCTATTTGAGCAACAATGCGTTGTTGTTCTTTAATCGGAGGTAATGGTATTAATATTTCTTTTACTTTTGCTATACTTACACCACCTATAATGCCCGTTTTATTTAGGTTAAATAGTTCAAAGAACGATGGTGACTGTAGATAATAGTACATGTATTTCCCGATTCCAACAAATGGTGAGAAACAACATAACTTATTCCCAAAACACACATCTTGATTCAGTATTGCAATTTTTCTTCCGGCACTTCCACCTTCAATACACATCAATATTGAGTTATTGGGAGCAAGTCTAAAATCAGGTTCATATTGTTTTGGAATCGCAATGCCATTATCGTAAATAATCCGATTATTAAAATCAACATCCTTAGTTCCAATATAATAACGTCCTATAACATCTGTAAATTTTGATTTCTTTTCAGTTTCACTAATACTGTTGCCAGTGTAAATGTTTGCAATATGAGAAAGTCTTGTCCATACCCAATTCTTGGGAGTTTCAAAAGGTATCTGTTCTGTTATATCTAAGCACTTTTTACCTACCTGCTCATAATACTTGCTATTGCTTTTTCATACTTTTCTACAATTCTATATTGTTCAGACAAAGGAGGCAAGGGGAATAATAATGAATTGAGATCTTCTTTATTGAATCCCGCTTGGGCGCAACGACTCCGATTGACAATTTCATTTTGATATATTGAACTACAATAATACAGAAAAATATATTTCTGAAATATAAGTCGGGATTCGTATAATGGGATAACTTTTGCTAAGGCTACATTATAAGCTCCATATTCTGCATAAAATACTTTTCCTAAAGAAGCCCCATAACGAGCTAACAGAATATCTCCTTTTTGAGAAATCTTACTGGCTGTAGAAAGCGGTATATATATAGGTTGTGGGTTAGAGCCATAATCTCTAATTTGAAATAATCGTATATATCCTTCTTTTTCTCGTTCAATAAACTTAGACTTTGGAGGTTGGGAACCGCCTGAAATATCAAATAAGTCATTATGTCTCACCCATACCCAAGTATTAGGTATATCAAATGGTATTTCGTCAGTAATATCTTGTTCTGTTTTACCAATCTTCTCGAAGTACTTGTTATCATCACCTTTGAAGATAATGGAATCAGTGAGCGCAGATTTCTTTAGCTTACCTTCTTTTACAAGGCGTTCTTTCTCCTTGTGAATTTCGGCAAGCAACTCTTCGGCAGTTCCTTCTTCTGCTATTTGGGGCACAAGTTTGCCCTGAATAGCATCCTGAAGAATACTCTTTTTAAGAATCGAATATATGTTATTATTAAGTTCTCTCAAACACGTTTCTTGTTTTTGATACTGTTTAACCTTTGTGTCGAGTATCGTCATTCTATCAACAATTCTATTCTGTTCACAAAGTGGAGGCAGTGGAATTAGCAAGTTGTTCATTGCCATTAAAGATACATTTTTTATGGTGGTTCCAGTTGCTGCTTTAAGTGTATACTCCATAAAGAATGGCGATTGAAGTAATATATAGACGTATTCCTTTAGATCCTCTACTATTAAATTGAAATAACAAGCACTCTTTCCAAGCATAATGGGTTCATCATTATAAAAACCGATATTACCTAAAGTTCCATTTATAGAGACGAGTACTGTATGCTTATTCAGATTTTTCTTGTATTTGAGATATTCTTCCCTACTTACTTTTTTTGTATCTGGTTTTATAACTATTTTCTTATCTTGAAGATTATTACCATTAACAAAGTAGTATTCGCCATTTGGGTCATATTCAGGTGTTCCATGAATACCGTCTCCTAATAACGAAGTAATCTGACGTAATCTACACCATTCCCATCCCTTTGGAATCTCAAACGGAATCTCCTCATCAATGCACTTAACCTCACCTGTAGCAATAATCTTCTCATAATAGGAATTATCGTCACCACGGTAAATGATAGATTCGTTTTTGTCTTTTTTGATTTTCTTTTCCTTGACCAGTCGGGCTTTTTCAGCTCTGATACGTTCAAGAAGTACCGATGCCGGTTCGTCATTAGGGTCTTGCGGTACAAGTTTTCCCTGTATCGCCCACTGGAGTATGCTGTTTTTTAATTGTTTTCCGTTCATCTTATTCTAACTGATTTAGAAGTTTTCGTCTTTTTGTTTTTCATTCAGATAGAACTGATATAACTTTTTCCCTATCTTATCTTTTTTGAAAGTACGTTCATGATTCATAGGAGTCATAGACAAACGAATTTTTGCCACACCTTCATTCAAAATTTCAAACTGCTGTGGAGTAATTCTAAATTGAGCAGTAGAACTAATTTCTGTGATTGGTATTACAATATTTCCACTTATAACACCAGCAGATTGACTTCCATTCCCAATCACAGTTCCTCTTAGTTCAAGATATTTACCTGTGAATGTTCTAATTTTCATGGTTGGTTTAGTGAGGAAATTCATTCTGTCTGAACGTACTGTGGCTACTATAGAATAAATGGTGTCTTGCTTAGCCACACTGTATTTCATATTGCAACCTTCAGCTGCGAGTGCTTTATAAGTATAACCTACTGTTTGTGCTTTAGCGTTAATTCCTAAAATAATACAGAACAGTAATAAGATAATTTTTATAGTATTCATATTTAATCTTTTTCGTAATCCTCCCCTTGTATTCCTAACTCTCCTTTGCTCATGGCATTGGCAATATCTATTTTCAGTTCTTCGTCATAATCTTTACTTGTCAAAAAGCTATTGACGATGCGTAGCAGCAAATCTTGGTTGATATTCGATGCTGCCACATGATAAATGATAGATTCCAATGTACGCATACAGATGCAAGCGTGCCAGTAGTAATTATTCTTGTGTAAGAAGTAAGCTCCCAAAGTCAGCGCAATACGTTTATTCCCATCATTGAAGAAATGCCCGGAACAGAATCTATACATCAGATAGGTCAGTTTCTCTGCAAAGGTCGGATAGTATAAATCATTTTGTACAAAATCCAATGTAGCACGAATGCCACCTTCATCACGCACTCCTTCAAAGCCACCATCGCTAGCATCAATCATTTTGCCATAGATGGTTAAGGTTTCATCGTAGTCTATATAAACAATTTCCTCACTCATCTTCTGCCTGCTTTAAGCGTTTAAGCACATCTTTATTGTCCGCTAAGATACGGTCAAAATCAATAGACTGGTCACCGATGAATCGTTCAAACTCTTCAGGAGTAACAGCTTGCAGATAATCTGCTATATTACCATGATACGCATCCCGGAAACTGAAATCCCTTGAAGCCATTTTGGTTCTGGCATCATTTAAATAAGGTTTCTGCATCGGATGTTCGGCAAGTTCATTCACAATGCGCTCTACCTCGTCAATGGTAAGTAACCTGCCACCATTTTCTTTAAACCGTTCACTGAGAGCTGCCCCCACACCGTTTTCAAAAGAAGAAATAACCAATAAAACCTCTGAATACAGCGTGTGTCGAACATTGTCTTTGGAATCCAACTTCAATACTTCCCGATACTCCTTAGCATTCTCCTTGAATACAGCCTTATATATAAAGTCTGTAATTTGAGGATATTTGTATGTGGGATGTCCGTCCACATATTGATTGATGGCAGAAGTGAGATTCTTGCGATAGTTTTCTTCTGTGATTGCAGCAGGAAGATAATGTACATCCCTGCGGTTTATGTATTTTGTTCCGCCACCCGTCTTTTCATTGATGGTGGTAATCACGAAATCCAAGATAAGGCTACGTACTTTTTTTGCTTTCTCACTCTCTGTAAGCAACATACCCATATCCAAGAATGAGCGGAAATTAAACAATCCAAGTTGGGTCGTTTTGCTCCCGACATTTATGACGGGAGCAAATTGTAACTTCAACTCTTTCAGGTGTTTACCTTTACATAAAACATAACCGTTAGCTGCTAATTCATCTGAATGTTTTTCCAAATAGCGTTCTATGGTTCGTTCTTCTACTTCGTAGAAATCGGCAACCATTTTTTTTGTAAAGCGATACTCTCCCTCAAAGAGTATTCCTTCAATGTCAAGATGTTCCTGTACTTTGCTAACAGCAAAACGGTTGTTGAGTACATTCTGCCTTTCAATGTTTGAAATGGTCAAATCTTTCATATCATTTCACAATTATCAGTTACACGATTTTATGTCAATGCCGAGAATCTTTTGAATTTCGGAAAGCGTTTTGTCTATTTCATGGTCGAGCGCAGCACGTTTTTCAAAATATTGTTTGAGCAGTTCTGCTGGAGGGAGTATTTCTTCTTCCTCTTTCGGGAACTTACATTGATCAAAATTGCAATCCAAGTCTATCAATTGTTGGGCAGTGAACACACGGCTCTTTTCACCCACCTCGTCACTGATAATTTCTTTCCTGTCTTTCCACCATTCCTGAATAGGTAGGGTATGCTCCACCTTCATTGGTTTGGTCTTTGAGAAGTGTTTGTACCCTTCCGGCATATCAAGACGATAGAACCATGTTTCTTTGGTCTTGAATCCTTCTTCGCAACCTTCGGCTTCTTCATTATTAAAGAAAAGGATATTGGTTGCAATAGATGTGTATGGAGAGAATATAGAACCCGGCAAACGGATGATTGTATGTAGATTGAACTTGCGAAGGAGATTTTCTTTAAGTGCAAGTTTTGCTCCATCTGTACCAAATAAGAAACCATCAGGGATAATCACACCGCACCGTCCACCAGCTTTGAGGCGATACATGATAAGGGCGATAAACAAATCCGCAGTTTCACTTGAACGGTACTGTACTGGGAAGTTGCTTTTTACGCTGTCTTCCGTGCTACCACCATACGGAGGATTCATGCCGATAACATCAACCTTGTCGCTTTCCTTGAAATCAGTAACATTCGTTCCAAGCGAATCACAGTTGGTTATGTTGGGAGCTTCAATATCATGGAGCAGCAGGTTTGTGATGCTCAAAAGGTAGGGCAACGGTTTCCATTCCTGACCTACAACGGCATTTTGTAGTTTTTCTCCATCTGCCGCAGAGCCAATATTCCTGCCCATATATTTAAGTGCCGAGGTGAGGAAGCCTCCCGTTCCACTGGTGAAGTCGCCAAAGGTTTCGCCCAATTTCGGGTCGAGCATCATCACAATAAAATCAGTCAATGCACGTGGTGTGTAGAACTCTCCGGCATTTCCTGCCGATTGCAGATCTTTCAAAATTCCCTCATAAATATCTCCGAATGTGTGACGGTCGTCAGCATCGTCAAATTCGATTTCGTTTACAATGTTGACCACTTGGCGCAGAAGCGTTCCATTCTTCATATACTGGTTCAAGTCTGCAAATGTTTCTTGAACAATGCTTTTAGCTCTTGGGGTATTGGCATCTATCGGGAGATTCTTCAAGGTAGGAAACAGTTTCTCATTGACGAAAGAGAGTAGGGCTTCTCCCGTCAATGCTTCACCGTCTTTTTTATCTATTGCCCAGTTACGCCAACGCAAATCCTCGGGGATAATGGACTTGTATTTCTCATCTTTCCATTCCCATGTTTCTTCTTGTGTGTCATAGACTTTCAAGAAGAACATCCAAGTCATCTGTTCAATTCTTTGTGCGTCACCATTGATACCTGCGTCTTGACGCATGATATTCTGGATTCGCTTTATGATATTATTTACTGCCATTTTTAAGCTGATTTATATATTTGATATTCCAATTCTCTGATGGCTTGTTCAAAAGCGACTTTGCCACCAAATAGTTTTATGATTTTAGTTGGTTTCCCTATGCTGTTGAATGGAGGAATCTCCAAAATATTTGCCTTTTCAAAGTCAAGAATACCATTCTCCGCATATTTGTCAAGAAGAGCCTCCAATACTTCACGAGCCTTGCCTTCGTACTTTCCGAAGTAGTTACGTTTCTTTACATTGTTAGCCCTTTCTTTCCTCGTCAATGGTGGTTGGTCAAATGCAACGTGACATATCACATCGAAGATATCGGCATCTTTCAATGCTGGATTTGCTTCACGTACTGCGTCTATCAAGATGGCATATTCCTTTAACTCATCCATAACCGCCTGTTTGCGTTCTGCTTCAGTCCACGTTTGTACGAAATCATCCAAACTTTGATAGTGTCGCAACAGTTGCTTTCTCGCAAAGGACTGAACGCTTTCCGTTCTCATGGTTTTGCCATCCTCTCCCAAAACAGATACTATCTCATGAGCAATACGAATATCCTTTCCATTGATAAGATACTTTTCACGAGGTTCGTGAGCTGTTGGAGGATTTGAGGGAACAGGCGGATATGGCTTCGGCTTTTTTCCACTGCCTTGGGGTGGTTCAGGGTCGCCGTCAAATGACGGGTCTTTGAATTTTGCGGTAGCATTGCGGAAGTCGAGGATTTCCAGATGCCACTTGCCTTTGTCTTTTCTAAGTCGTGTGCCACGCCCAATGATTTGCTTAAATTCCGTCATAGAGCCAATTTCTTTATCAATGACGATTAAGCCACAAGTTTTGCAGTCCACTCCTGTAGATAGAAGTTCGGAGGTAGTAACAATTACCGGATAAGGTTCGTCAACACTGATAAAGTTGTCTAACTGCTTCTTCCCCTCTTTGTCCTCTCCGACAATGCGTGTTACGTAGTAAGGAGATTTTTTACATAAATCGCTATTCATGTTGATAAGCAGTGTTCGCATTTCGGCGGCTTCCTCAATATCTGAACAGAACACGATTGTCTTTGTCATACGACCGATGTCGTATAACATTTGGGTAATCCTGTGTGCTACTACTTTACGCCTTAACTTAATGGCAAGGTCACGACCTATATTCTGTCTTTGATATAATTTCTGTTCAATCTCCTTTCCTAATAAATCTATTTCACCTTCATCGGGAGTCCAGCCCTGCAAATCAACGTTGATGAAGTCGGCAGTAACCCGATATGGAGCCAAGAAACCATCTTGGATTCCTTGAAGAAGGGAATAGGTATATACCGGCTCTCCGAAATAATCCAAGTTGTTTGCTCCTTCATCAGCTTTCGGGGTAGCAGTCATACCGATTTGGGTAGCCGAGCTGAAATACTCCAATACTTTGCGCCATGCAGAATCGTCCTTTGCGCTACCACGATGGCACTCGTCAACGATAATCAAATCAAAGAAGTTTGGCTGCACCTCCAAAAACGGATCTGGCTTGCCCTCTTTTCCAACCAGTTGGTGGTATAACGCCATATATACCTCGTATGAGGAGTCAATTTTCTCTTCGCCTTCCCCAACAGAAGTTATCTTAGTCATAAACTTCTTGAAAGGTTTGAAGTCTTGCACCATTGTTTGGTCAATGAGGATATTTCGGTCTGCAAGATAAAGAATCTTTTTCTTTGCTCCGCTTTTATGGAGACGATGGATAATCTGGAAAGCAGTAAAAGTCTTACCAGTACCGGTAGCCATTACGACAAGTACACGCTGTTGTCCTCTTGCAATGGCTTCCACTGTACGGTCAACCGCTATACGTTGGTAATATCTTGGCTCATGGCTATGGGCATCATAATAAAACGGTGTTTCTATTATGTTAAGTTCATCCGATGTATAGTTCTTGGATGCAAGATAACGATTGTATAGTTCTTCTTCTGTCGGGAAATTTTCTAACTTGATTTCGGTTTCTTTCCCTGTGATAAAATCATGTTCCAAGAAAGCATCTCCATTACTGGAATACGCAAATTTCAAGTCAAGGATTTGGGCATAATCCATAGCTTGTTGAATACCACCACCAACAGCGTGTTTATTGTCTTTGGCTTCTACTACTGCAATGGGCTTACCTTTATGGTATAATAGATAATCAGCCTTTTTCCCTTCTGCTACTGAATGTTGGTTGCCAACAACAAGTACTCGACCATCCGTGAAATAATACTCTTCACGCATATTTACGCTTACCGCCCAGCCTTTTTGTTGGAGTGCAGGGGTAATGAACAAAGTACGTATCTCTTGTTCTTTGAGTTCTTTCTTGTTTACTTCCATGATAATAAATTGTTTTAGGATTTATTACTGCTAACAATCAAATCTTTCACGTCAATATCAAGAACATTAGCTATATCATTAAGGGTTTTGAGGTCTGGTTGAACAGAATTACTACACCATTTACTTACAGTGCAATTGGATTTACCAATCTGTTCTGCAAGCCATTTTCCTGTTTTCTGTTGTTCTGCAAGTACTACTTTTAGTCTGTTCAAATTAGCCATGAGGTAAAATGTTTTAATTCAAGAGCAAATTTATATAAATAGTCTGATAACATAAGCAACTTCCGATAATAATTATTATTTGGAAGCGAAAAAATGGCTTAGATACCGTATTTCGACAGGATATTTTCGTCAATTTCAATTTTATGCCGACCTGTTGTAGTTCGCAGATTCTTTCTTACGGTGTCAAACGTGGAGTTAGTGAACCATTCGGCAAATGTCGCCATCACAAATGATGTAGTTACATCTCCACCTATATTATATTGGAAAGCGATGTTCCAAGCAAAGTTCTTTAAAGAGATTTGTGTGAGCGAACTATGTTTCTTAATATGAATCTCGGTCATGGAAAGCACTTGACGATTAGTCACAAAATAGCGGACAGATTCGCAAATTTGGAAAATCTCTGTTTCGTCCAAATCAAAACGCTTGAATGTGTCTCGTGTATATTTCAGGATAGCATTTAATTTCTCGTCTTCTTCTCTTTCTTTTTGTTGCTTGTATTGTTGTTGCTCATGCTGGTATTCATAATGGAATAATTCCATACGCCTTTTTTGTACTTCTACACAATCTTGGGTATGTAAGGATGCAACAGCCGAAGTCTTTTTATCTGTCACTTCATCGGCTAATGCCAAATGTGACAAAGGAGTTTCTATAATGTATCTTGCTATAGAGATGCAAAGATGATATAGAAGTTTCAGTATCACATATCCGACAGCCATAACGAACGGAAGCAAACTCATTCGTATGCTAAGCATATTGCATATTTGAAATGCAATCATTGAAGCCAGCAACACCGCAATGACCTCTATTGTCAAAGAATGGAGTATATATTGTTTTTGCTTCATGCCTATTGTTTTTTATTTCTCAATGCAAAGGTATAACACTTTTTCATAAAAAACGAAAGGAAAAAATAGATACAGTTTTGCAAATCAATAGCTTATGAAAAGAAAAGCATAATAAGAGAAAATATCGAAGACTATCTGAAAACAAGAGAAAATAGAAATCGTCAAAAACAGTATAGTTAAACTAAGTTAAAGTTTTTTTTGCGGTAGCTTTTCTATTCTCGCTAAGGCTGAAATATAGAGTAAACGAAGTAAAGTAATCATATTTGTACCAAGTTGTATATAATACACTGATATACATTAGTAATTATCTTTGAAGAAGTGAAATGATTCCGATAAGGAAACAAGATAATAAACAATAAGCAAAAGCGTGCAGCTCAATGAGTTGCACGCTTTTCTTATTATCCGCATGGTTTTCCTTATTTGTTTGGATTGAGGATTATGTATCTTAGGTTATAATGAAAGTAGTAAATCTGCTAATAAGACGGCTGTTTCCGGTTCATCTTTTGGGGAATCTTTAGATTTCCATGCTACAATAAATCGGACATACGCAGCTCTCACTTTATAACCCTTTTTTTCCCACTCACACATTGTGGCTTGCATATTCTGTGATAATTTTGCTACCGCTTTATTGGTTGAGGCTGTATATAAAACAGAGTCTTTGTAAATCAGAGAATCTCCACTTCTTAATGCTAATATCTCTTGTTTGCGTCCTTTAAAAAATTTCAGAAAGACATCTTTGTGGGAGAGTTGCAGAACTATTTCTTCGGGCATCGCATATTCTTTTCGGTCGATACAATGTCTGTCAGCGCTTATATGGTTGAAGCAGTTGCCATTCGTATGTATAAACAGTTGATTTTTAGCACGGGTCATTCCTACATAATATCGACGCATAAGATGGTCGTCTTTTGAGTAATTATCGGATATGAGCATATACACATTATCGAATTCTCTTCCTTTGGCTTTATGGATGGTTGATACTACAACATCTGTTCCCGAAATGTCACAGAAATCTTCTACTGATGACTCAAATACAAATTCTTTGAAGTCACTATGGTATTTTACTTTATTGGTTTGCTCAAATAGTTCTATGCAACGCTTTACATATGTCAAGCTTTTACTTTTTTCATAAGTGGTGTAGGTTACATGCTTTGCTTTTTCCCATAACTCTTCCGGAATTAAAGGAGTTTTTATCCGTTTCTCTATATATCTCAAAAAATATCTCATCTCGGCCATATTCCAGAAAAGGAAGCCATCCATGGATTGTATCAATTTGCTGTTTATGGCATGCTTTCGCAAAAGAGCCGTTAAAATGACTGCTTCTTCGTTTGTTTGGGTAAGCACACATGAGGTCCCGCTTCCTCGTTGATGAAGCAGTTCTTCAACCAGTGGCTGATACATATACTTTGATTGATGATATGTTACTCCAACCCATCCGTTCTCTTTTCGCATTGAAATGATTGGGGTACTTTTCATTCTTTTGCCTATATTCTTAGCGAATTCATTGGCAAAATTTACCAAATGATGTGTACTGCGATAATTTTCAGTCATCTCAATGAATTTATTTTCAGGATTTTGTGTCAGTTGGTACATATATCGGGAATTTGAACCGCGGAATTCATAAATGTTTTGGTCATCGTCGCCCACTGCTATAACACGCATCTCTTCATTATTGGCTATCAAGGCATTCACAAGGTCGTATTCTTCTTTTCCCATGTCCTGAGCCTCGTCTATGACAAGTACTGTCTTACCGATCTTGGTTGGTTCCACTTCCCCTTGATTAATCATTTTGGCAGCTTTCGAGACGATGTCTTTGGCATCCTCAAGGTTTCCTATTCTTCCTAAAAGGTCAAAACAATAGGAATGAAATGTTTTTATCTCAATAAAATGGGCAGCATTTCCTATTAGCTCCATAAGCCTCTGTTTGAACTCCGTGGCAGCCGCTCTTGAAAATGTCAGCATTAGGAGCTGTTCATGCTTTACATCTTCAAGTAATAGGAGTGATGCAAGTTTATGGACCAGTACGCGTGTTTTTCCACTGCCGGGACCTGCTGCAACAACAATGCAGCGCGATTCCTTGTCGGAAATAATTTCCATTTGGCGTTTGGATAGCTGACCGAACAATTGCTTGTATTTCTGAGGAGTCAGGTTGCGCTGTATTTCACTTACTCTTTCTCCTTTAAAATATTTTGCGACAAACTTTTTGTAGTCCATCTGGAAGTAGTCTTGGACATACTGCAATGCTGCATTATAATCCTTTACCATCAAATTGGCGTATTCCCCTACAATATGTACTTGCTGGATTTTTTGCTTGTAGAATTCGTTAAGCATCCGGTAGTCGTCTTGTTTATATCTTGATTTGTTATCCTTTATTCTTTGAATATTCATAGCATTATAAAGAATAAGGAAACCGCCTTCAAGCTTTAATGCTCCGATTTTTGATAGATAAAGAAGGGCTTCTTCTACATCTTCCAACTGTAGTTTGTCGGGTTCGCTGAAAAGAGATTGAGGATTTGACTTTATTTGATTTAGAAGTTCTACCACGGAAAATTGGACTGTTTTGTTTTGTGAGCATTCTTTTTCCGTATCGGCAACTAACTTGTATAGCCATTCTATGGTGAAACGGCTTATTTCCAGTCGTTTTTCAAACAGTTTGATGGTTGAATCGAAATCTGTCTGGCGACTGATTGTTATATTATGGGAAGCGTCTTCTTCTTTTTTGACGTATCCTTTGACACAGAGGAAATAGAGCAATGTCCGAATATCCTTTTCTTTGGATGTATTGATTCCGCTGTTTGTGGCATTATCATTTAGTTGCTTATATGATGTTTGTAAAGATTCGTCAGGAATGTGGTTAAGAATATATCGTTCGAGTTTTGCAAAGCGTTCGAGGAGAGTCTGCGATTTTCGTTCCGAGTCTCCGGTATCCAGTAAATAGGCGGATATATCTTTGTTATCTGCCAATATGCCTTCTTGACGCATGCGTTCTACAACAGATATTATTTCTTTTTTACTGATTCCTAATATATCTGCCAGATAATCAATTCGTGATTCGGCCTCTGAGTCTTGAGCTTTGGTAATGTATTTCTGTGAAATCAGTGATTTGATGATTCGAACAGCCTTTTCTATTTCATCACTGCCAAATAACAATGATGCCGATATGCGCATTCTTGCTTCATCTATATTTTTTACAGTGATCCCCGTAGCATACACATGGGGTACGTTATTTCCTCTTATCAGGTATCCGCTTTGTTCCAAAGTAGCCAATGCCGTCCGAACACGGGTTTCAATATCGGATACGGAGTCGTCCCAACCTGCCTGCCGTGCTATTTCCAATGCAGAACAATTGACTCTCATACGTTGTCTGGTAAGGTCCTTTATGGCCTTCCATACTTGTTGTATTTCGCTGATGCTTAATTTGGTTTGATTCAGCAGTATAAAATGCTTGTCCAAGTCATTGTCGCTGTAAAGTACATAACAACGTGCGCTGAGTTTAGGATCGCGACCGGCTCTTCCTGCTTCCTGAACATAGTTTTCCAGTGAATCGGATATGTCATAATGTACTACAAGTCCGACATCTTTTTTATCGACTCCCATACCGAAAGCTGATGTTGCTACAATGATGCGTACTTGGTCATTCATAAATGCATCTTGGTTGGCAATCTTTTCTTCTGATTCCATCTTACCATTGAAAGGTAATGCTTTATAACCGTCACGAGTCAGTTTTACAGCAAGTTCTTTAGTACGTTTAGTGCGCGATACGTAAACAATGGTAGGACTATCGGACTCAGCTATAAGTCTTCTTAATTTTAAATATTTATCATCATCAGTTTCAGCGTGTATGACAGAATAGCGAAGGTTTGTTCTTGAGGCTGTTGATGCATACAATTCCAGATTTAAATTTAATGTCTGTTTGAAATAATCGCGAATGTCTTGCACAACTTTCTGTTTTGCCGTGGCAGTGAAACAAGACACAGGTATTGGTTCTTTGCATCCTTTTTTCTGTTGATATTTTCTGATGAATTTCCCAATATAAAGATAGTCGACTCTAAAATCCTGTCCCCATGAAGAGAAACAATGTGCTTCATCTATCACAAATCTTACTACATGGCGCGCCATCAGAATTTTCTCAATGGTTTTTGAACGAAGCATTTCGGGGGCTATATATAAGAGGGAAGCTTCCCCATTTTGTACTCTTTGTATTGATAGTGCCCGTGTAATAGGGTCTAATAGGCCATTAATGGTTACAGCATCAGTAATTCCTCGGTCGGCAAGATTATCTACCTGGTCTTTCATCAGTGACTGCAATGGTGAGATAACGACTGTAAGACCATGTACCGAATGACCGGACATGAGTGCCGGTAGCTGAAAAGTCAGCGATTTTCCACCGCCGGTAGGGAATATTGCCAGTAACGATTTGCCTTTTACCGCTGCTTGAACGGCTTGTTCTTGAAGAGCCTCACCCTCATAGGTGCGGAATTGTTCGTATCCAAAAAATATTTTTAAGTTATGTAGTACATCCAGTTGGGTGTTGCAGTAAACACAACCTTCGTTGCATCTGTTGTGTCGTAGAAGTTTTATAACAAATTCCACTCTGGGATAATTGTAAAGTACCCATCCCGGAGTAATGGAATGATGGTCGATTGTGTCAATCAGGGCTAATGCGTATGCCAGTTCGCACGGATATTGTTTGATAAGCATGTCAAGCTCTGCATGCTGGCATATTTTATTCACATAGAGGTTGCTGATCAGTTCGGATATTCCTTTGTTGGCATACACAGCACCTACCATGCTGAGAAAACCTTCGAACTCTTTCCTATCCTTTAATAAAGATGCAAATAACCGGCGCTTTGCATCCGGTAACGAATGCCAGCGTGCTATCTCGTCCAATAGCAGTGCTTTTGCTTTTTCGCAATCATTTACCGGATTATTCATCTGATCACTTATCAGTTTGTCATCTTTCAAAAGCTTATGGTAAGGACGTTCCGGAAACAGCAAAGGAGATATATAAAGCGTGTCGACCAAAATCCATTGGCATGTTTTGTCTGTGAATAGATATTTGGCATCATGGTGAATGATGTTATGTCCGCATATATAATCCGTGCCGCTGAGAAATTCAAATAACTCCTTTTTTGAAGCTTTGTGGTATGTTGCACCATCATGGCGGAGTGCTCCAATATCATGGATTTTATGATTTTTCAAGCCGACTTCGACATCTACTATGGCATATCTGATGTTTATGAGTCTACTCCATATTGGCATATCTCAACTTATCTTTTTTTCAAAACACTGTTAACAACTCTGACAGAAGAAACCAGCTTATTGGTAGAAGTAAATACATCTACATTCCACACATGAGATGAGCGTCCTTTATGCACGATAGTCGCTACCGCACGTACGGTATCTCCTTCGTGTGCGGACGAAATATGGTTTCCGCTGACTTGCATGCCTACCACAATTTCATCGGGCTGGCAGGTTATCATAGAGCCGAGTCCGGCAACGGTTTCGGCAAGCGCAAGAGTTGCACCGCCGTGTAGAATGCCAAAGGGCTGGCGGGTACGGTGGTCTACGGGCATGGTTGCTTCTATGCGTTCTTCCGAGGCATAGGTGTATTGGATACCCAAGTTGCCCATTAATGCATGGCGTGCCCGCTCGTTTAGCAGGTCAAGAGGTATTTCAGCAGCATGCACTTCAGCCAGAATCAATTTTTCTACAGATTGGGCAACACCGTCTTCTTCATTGGAAGCTGTTACATAGTCGGCACAAACTTTTACGGAGTCTTGCGCATGCCCCATGGCTATGCCCAGACCGGCAACTTGGAGCATATTGACATCGCATACACCGTCTCCAATGGCGATTACTTCCTCACGGGCGATGTTCAAATATGACAATAGGACGCCTAAGGTGTTTGCTTTATCAATTCCGCAGGGCACGACTTCCAGAAAGTAAGGTTCCGAGCAAAAAACATCCAGCGTTCCGTCCAAGCGTTTTTTCCAATGCTCTTCCAAATCTTTCAATGCTTCTTCATCATTACTGACTAATATGCATTTGCATGGTGCAAAATCTATTGCTGTGGAAAATTCTTCTTCCTGAATGATTTTCAGATTATTCAGATTGGCTTCGGCATGGACATGTTCATTATCGGAACTATCTGTCAGTATGGTATCATCATGGTAAGTAAATATGGCAAAATTATTTTTGCGTGCTTTTTTCTCCAAATAAGGTAGCATTTCCGGATTGATTCGCCGTTCAAACAGAATTTCCCCATTTTGCGCATTGATTATCTGGCCACCGTTATAGGAGATGATGAAGCCCCCATAGTTGCCTAATTCAAGAGTCTTGGCTAATGGCATAAGGCCGTATGTAGGTCTTCCGGAAGCCAATGCGACACGTATGCCCATTTGCTGCACTTTAAGTAAGGAAGCAAGAGTCCGTTTACTGATTTCCTTGGCATCGTTGAGAAGTGTCCCGTCTACGTCAAGAACTAATAATTTGTATTTCATGGCAGCTTGGTTTTGGTTATGCTAACAAAGTTAATAAAATGGCGGTTAAAACAACCGATTTTAAATTATTTTGACGAAACTGGTTATAATAGCTTTTGTAACCTGAATTCTTTAGGAGACATGCCGGTGTTCTTTTTGAAAAAACGGCTCAGATAAGATTGGTCGGCAAAGTTCAGCAGTTCGGCAATTTCGGTAACAGATAAGCACGGTTCGTTTAAAAGAACTTTGGCCTCCGCTATCAGTTGCTCATCTATCAGTTGTTTAGGCGTTTTTCCATTCATGTATTGAGTGGTGATTTCGTATAGGTAACGAGGAGTTATGCAGAGCTGTTCCGTATAAAACGGAACTTGATGTTCGCAAGTACTGTGTTCGCGTATCAGTTGCATGAACTGGTGGCAGAGCATCTGTTTTCTGCTATATTGCTTATTGGCAGCCAGTTTTTCCGGAATAGTATTGAAAAGCCACATTAATATGCTTTGAAGGAAATTAAGTTCTTGTTGTTTTCTGAACAGGAGTGTGTTGTTGTTCTTGAAAAGCATTTGGGCAACGTCCATCCATAATATAATTTCCCGCCACGTATTCTGACTCCTTTCATCTGCCGTGTGATGATAATGCGGGTGTTCATGTACGTAATTGAAGTAGGGGGTATCAATCGGTAGTATTGCTTTTAGGAAAACGTCTTTGGGAAATAGAAGTATCCGTACTTTAAAATCGGCAGAGGCCTGTATTATCTGGATGAGGCTGCCTGTAAGGAAAATTAATTCGGTTTGTTCATCAAAAGCATATTGTTGCACTCCTGTCGAAATAATGCTTTTACCCTGTATGCAGATTAAGTATATGCCACATTTAAAACGGTATGGACGTAGTTTCAGATACGACAAGTCGGTTTCTTCATATCTGATATGGGAAGTGTCTGGAGATATTTGTTCGTACATGTGAATAAAGTTCTGTTTTACGCAACAAATATAGATATATTCAATGATAATACTGTATATTGTTCCGAAAATGAAATGTTTTGTACAAGATAAGCCATAGGCTGTTTGGAAAATATGGGATAATTTTGCCACCGATTTTAAAAGAGGGAAAGATAATGACAGGTAAACAAAATTCAAAAGGTTTCATATTGGTGTTTTTGGGGATGTTGAGTGCTTTTGGTCCATTTGTTATGGACATGTATCTTCCTACTTTACCGGCAATGTCGGATTTCTTTCAGACTACATCTTCAAAAGTGCAGTTGGGGCTTACTACGAGTATGGTGGGGCTGGCGATAGGACAATTGGTTTTTGGTCCGTTAAGTGATAAGTACGGTCGCCGTTCTCCCTTGTTGGCAGCTATGGGTCTGTTTCTGATTTCTACTGTAGGTTGTATCTTCTCCCGGGACATATCACAGTTTGTGTTGTGGCGTTTTGTGCAGGGAGTTGCCGGAGCGGGAGGAGTTGTGATATCCCGTTCTATTGCTGCCGATAAATATTCTGCTCATGAGCTTGCTGGCATGTTGGCTACTATTGGCGCTGTCAATGGAATAGCTACGGTAGTTGCTCCGATAGGCGGTGGGGCATTGGCTGACTTTGGAGGTTGGCATGGCATTTTCTGGTTTTTGTTTGCATTGGGCGTTCTTCTGGTTATCGGAAGTGTACGTTTTAAGGAGTCTCTGCCAATTGGACAAAGGCAAAATATAAGATGTGTAGATATGTATCACCGTTTCGGTGCTGTATTACGTAACCGCCAATATGTGCGTTACATTTTGCAATACGGTTTTACAATGGGTGTTCTGTTCACCAATATTGCTTCCGCTCCTTTTATTATGCAACAACATTATGGTCTTTCACCCATGCTGTTCAGTGTTTGCTTCGGGGTTAATGCGGTTGCAATGGTAATATCTTCAGCATTGTCTGTGCGTTGTTCTACCATGGAACATGCCTTACATATAGGAAATCATGGGATGTTGTTTATTTCCGTACTACTTTCAGTTGCATTCTTTCTGAATTGCAATTTCTGGGTTTATGAAGTGTTGGTCTTTTGTTTGCTTTCAATGGTAGGAATGGCTTTTACTGCTTCCAACACTTTGGCTATGGACTGTGAACGTAGGAATGCCGGAGTAGCTTCGGCTCTTTTAGGGGCAATAGGTTTTGCATTTGGAGGTATCGTGTCACCTTTGGTCGGGATGGGAGATATCAGAAGTTCTGCCGGATTTCTATTCTTTATGGGAGCATTATGCTCTTGTATATGTGCCCGTTTTTCCTTTCATCGGTTACCTTCTCGCAGAAAGGGGTTAAGTTATGCTTCTTATAAAATAATGAATGTTTTTTTGAAGAAACTGTTGTAAGATTTATAGACTTATTATATATATTCCTATCTTTGCCGGCGTTTTGTTTCGCGTTCTCTATCCGGAGAAGCGGATGAAAAGGGAATCGGGTGAAAGTCCCGAACAGTCCCGCTGCTGTGAGTTCCATGCTCGGTGTATCATACTTGTGCCACTGTTCTTCGGAAAGAACGGGAAGGCGATGTACCGGGAACGAGTCAGAAGACCTGCAAAACAAAGTCGAAAAATTGTCCATTCGAGGAAAGTGGGCAGTGCGCAAATGGTTTAAGATAATCATCATTTATTCTATGTCAGGAAGGACTAAGGTACTACTGGTCTGTGCTGTTTCAGTGGGTGCAAGTATATTCCGGCTCTCTGCCCAGGAGGTAGGGGGAGATACGATTACGGGGAAAGTGCATCAGATAGAGAAAGTGACAGTAACAGCACGCAGGTTGCCCAATAAAGTGGCTTCTGCCGTACCCATACAGACGATATCACGGCAGGATATCAGCCAGCTGGGAATACAGAATATGGCAGATGCTGTGCGCCGTTTTGCCGGAGCCAATGTAAAGGACTACGGAGGCATTGGAGGACTGAAAACGGTTTCCATACGCAATATGGGAGCTGCCCATACAGCTGTCAGTTATGACGGGGTGGCGGTGAGCAATTGTCAGGCAGGGCAGATAGATATCGGGCGTTTTTCTCTGGACAATGTTTCCATGCTTTCGCTCGCCATCGGGCAGTCGGAGGACTTGTTGCAGTCCGCCCGCTTGTATGCGTCGGCCGGTGTGCTGGGCATAGAGACGGAAAAACCTCATTTTGATGACGGGTGCAATGCTGCTTTTCAGGCACGGGTGCGCGGAGGGTCGTTCGGCATGGTCAGCCCCTCGCTGCGCTGGTGGCAGAAACTGGGCAGCCGTACACGCGTGGCGCTAGATGCTAGTTATATGAGGGCGGACGGTAATTACCCTTTCACGCTGGTCAATGGAAAATACGTGACGGAAGAGAAACGTAACAACTCCGGCATCTATTCCTGGCAGGGTGAAGCTACCCTTTATCATACTTTCAAGGATGACAGCGAACTGGATGTGAAGGGTTACTACTTCTATTCCCGCCGGGGACTTCCGGGGGCGGTTACGCTCTATAATCCCCTTTCCGATGAAACGCTTTGGGATGAGAATACTTTTGTGCAAGCACGTTATAGGAAGCATTTCTCGCCCCGGTGGAGTCTGCAGGCACAAGCAAAGTATAATCATGGCTGGAACAAATACAAGGATGAGGGCAAGGAATATACCGATGGATATTATCGGGAAAATCACCGGCAAGACGAATATTATATTTCCGCAACCGTTCTCTACCGTCCTTTGGAAGCTTTGACCCTTTCGTTGGCGCAGGATGGGGTGATAAACAAGTTGCGAAACAGTTTGCCGGAATGTCCTTTCCCTACAAGATATACTTCCATCAGTGCCTTTAATGCACGCTACCGGCAAGGATGGCTCACGGCCACGGCCTCGCTGGTGCATACCGCCACTTCGGAGCATGCCGAGAAAGGTACGGTTCCCGATGACTTCCATCGCTTTGCCCCCTCTTTATCAGTCAGTATGCAGCCTTGGCAGGATGAGGCGCTGTATTTCCGGTTGATGTATAAGAGTACGTTCCGTCTGCCCACTTTCAACGACCTCTATTACTACCGGCTGGGCAACCGTAATCTGCGACCCGAGAAGGCAGACGAATATAATGTCGGCATCACATGGAGTAAATCCGGATTGTCTGTGTTCGACTATATCTCCGTTACGCTCGACGGTTACTATAATGATGTAACGGATAAGATTGTGGCTTTTCCCACCACCTATGCGTGGAAGATGGCGAACTACGGCAAGGTGCATGCCGCAGGTGTGGATGCCACTTTGGCGGCAACCGTTTCATTGACGGAGAAAATAAGACTGATTATGTCGGGCGGATATACATGGCAAAAGGCCATTGACCTGACCGATTCCGACGCGAAGAACTATAAGGACCAATTGCCTTATACTCCTCTTCATAGCGGAAACGCGTCTGCCATTGTAGAAACGCCGTGGGTGAATGTGGGATACTCGGCGGTAGGAGTGGGAAAGCGTTACTATTTGTCGCAGAACATTCCGGAGAATGAGATTGAGGGCTATCTGGAGCATACGATGAGCCTCTCTCATGAGTTTGCTTTGGGCGGTTGCCGGCTTCTGTTGCAGGCCGAGATTATAAATCTGACCGATGAACAGTATGACGTGATAAAATATTATCCTATGCCGGGTCGTTCGTGGCGGTTGACGGGTACTTTCAAGTTTTGAATAATCTATTTATGAACAACAAAAACTAATTATAAACAATAACAACTGTGATTATGAAAGTAAGAAGTTTATTATTCGGTATGCTCTGCATGCTTGCTTTGGGTGTCTCTTTGGCATCTTGTAGTGACGACGATGACGATTCTCTGGATGACGGCGGGTCGAAGGTGACACTGCCGCAGACGCGTGTCTATATTCTGAACGAAGGCTCTCAAGGGGCGAACAATGCAGGACTTGCCTTTTATGCACCCAATAAGGATGCGGATTTTATCAGTGATATCTACAAGACCCAAAACAATGCCAAGTTGGGTGACCTTGGTCAGAGCATGATTAAGTATGAAGATGAAATATATAGCTGTAAGCGGTTCCAATTATCTGACCAAGCTGAATGCCGCAGGTGTGGAGTTGAAACGTGTTTCGTTTGTTAGTGATAATGACCTCAGTGCTGGTATTCGCTATATAGATGCTGAGGATGGATATATCTATGCTTCCTTCTACGGAGGAGCTGTGGCTAAAATCAATGCGAAAACGTTGGAGGTAGTGGATAAATTGACCGGACTTGGTGACAATCTGGAAGGTGTGGCAATCTGCGAGGATATGCTGTATGTGGCGAATAGCTGTACTGCTGATTGGAGCACTCAGCACACTGACGTAAAGGTGATAGATTTGCGTACTTTCAAGCTGAAAGAGCTGTTGACGGTAGGTTTGAACCCCAATGCTTTGATTGAAGAGGATGATAAAGTCTTTTTGATTTCATGGGGCAATTATGGCGATGTTGGCTATTCATTGCAGATGATAGATCCTGCTGCCAACAATAAGGTGACGGAATTAGGCAGTGCCACCCGTATGTGTGCTGCTAATGATATCTTATATCTGGTGAATTCATTGACGGACTGGAATACATATACAACAGTCAACACTTTCTTTACTTATAACATCAAGACCGGGCAGATGAATAATGCTTCTTTCCTCAAAGACGCCCCTGCCGAACTTACTTCAAGCACGTTGTACATGTTGGAAGTCAACGAAAATAACGGTGATATTTATATCAGTACTTCCGAGTTCACAACGAACGGCACCATCTACCGTTTCAAGAAAGACGGTACATTTATCGAGAAGTTCGATGCAGGAGGCATTAATCCCAATTCTGCTGTATTCTTTAATTAAAAATGAAAAAAGTTACATTATTGTTTCTTATGCTGACACTGGTCTTGTTCCTTTCCGCTTGTAGTGGGAAGGACAAGACTGTCTCTGTTTTTATATCCGGTGATACTATCCCTCTGCGTTATGCCGATAACCTCACGTTAGTAAGTTATCCCGACTACACTATTGCCACTTTACGTAACCCTTGGGATACCCTGAAAACATTGCACACCTATATCTTGGTTCCGGCATCCCAACCTTTACCGGCGCATATGCCCGAGGGGACAATTGTGCGTACTCCGCTTCGCAAATCGGTCATTTATTCCTCGGTTCATTGCAGTCTTATGGATAAGTTGGGAGCTGCAGGCAGTATAGGCGGTGTGTGTGACTTGAAGTACATTAAACTCCCGGTTATACAGGACGGATACCGTAACGGAACGGTTACCGACTGTGGTGACGGTATGAATCCTGATATGGAAAAGATTATCGACCTGCATCCCGATGCTATTTTGCTTTCTCCGTTTGAGAACAGCGGTGGTTACGGACGCGTTGAAAAACTGAATATTCCTATTATCGAGTGTGCCGACTATATGGAGACTTCCGCTTTGGGGCGTGCCGAATGGATGCGTTTCTACGGGTTGCTTTTTGGTGTTGTTTCAAAAGCCGACAGCCTTTTTGCCGAGGTGGATAGTTGTTATAACCAGCTTAGAAAACGTGCTTCACTTTCGTCTTCGTCTTTGTCTATTGTTAGTGAACTGAAAAGCGGTTCTGCCTGGTATGTACCGGGTGGTTGCAGTACAATCGGGCGTTTGTTTAATGATGCCTGCGGGCGTTATGCTTTTGCGGAAGATAAACACAGCGGTTCCATTCCTTTGGCTTTTGAAACAGTTTTTGACAAGGCTGGTGATGCAGATGTATGGACTATTAAGTACAATCGAGACCGTGATATGACCTATTCTGATTTGAAAGCCGATTATATAGGTTATACTGGCTTCAAAGCATTTAAAACACGGAATATTTACGGATGTAACACGGCAAAAGTTCCTTTTTATGAAGAAACTCCTTTCCGTCCGGACTATTTGTTGTCGGATTTGATACAGATTTTACATCCCGAAATAGGAGATTTAGGCGGTTTGCGCTATTTTTGCAAATTGAATGAATAAAGGATGGAAATATGGCATCGGATTAGGAATGGTAATTGTATTACTGTTTATGGCTAATCTGCTGATAGGGTCGGTTCCGATTCCCGTATCCGATGTTTTCAGCATACTCATGGGGCATGAAGGCGAGAAGGCAAGCTGGAGTTTTATTGTATGGGAGTCCCGCCTGCCTCAAGCTTTGACAGCATTGTTTTGCGGAGGTGCACTGGCAGTCTGCGGACTGATGTTGCAGACCGCTTTTAAGAATCCGCTGGCAGGCCCGTCTATTCTGGGCATTAACTCCGGGGCGAGTCTGGGAGTGGCGTTCGTGATGCTGTTTTTTGGTGGAAGCATATCTGCCGGAACATTCAGTTTGTCCGGTTTCTTTTCCGTACTGGCTGGGGCGTTTGTAGGTGCTATGCTGATAATGGGACTTATCCTATTCTTTTCTACGTTGTTAAAAAGCAATGTTATGTTGCTGATAACGGGTATCATGATAGGTTATATTGCTTCGTCCGCCATTGCCCTGCTGAATTTCTTTGCTACGGCAGAGGGAGTGCAATCTTATATGGTATGGGGATTGGGTAATTTTGGCGGTGTCTCTCTCCAGCAAATGCCTGCTTTCGCATTGGTGACCGTTGCCGGATTATTCGGCTCTTTATTACTGATAAAACCTCTGAACGCATTATTGCTGGGAGAGCGTTATGCGGAGAATTTGGGAATCAATATACGATATGTGCGCAACTGGCTTTTGGTCATCACCGGTTTGCTGACTGCCATAACCACCGCTTTTTGCGGACCGGTTGCATTTATCGGACTTGCCGTTCCTCATATAGCCCGTATGGTATTGCGGACAGCCAATCACAACTCCTTGTTGCCTGTGACTATCTTGAGCGGTGGAGCAGTAGCATTGCTTTGCAACCTGATTTGCGTTCTGCCCGGTGAGGCAGGTATTATACCTTTGAATGCAGTTACACCGATTATCGGAGCGCCGGTCATTATCTATGTAATCGTTAGCCAGAGGGGACCGCAACGTTTTAATTGACGTGTCGTTTCAATCGTTTGCATGGATAACTTGCAGATTTCAAGGGATAATACTCTTTCGTATGATATTTTATTGTATTTTTGCGCCCGGTATTAGTGTTTAATTTAAACAAAGATTGTGACTATGAAATTGCCTGAAGATCCGATGATGCTGTACAGCTTCATCAATATGAAATTGCGTGATTTCTATCCTTCACTGGATGCACTTTGTGAGGATATGAACGTTGAGAAAGAAGTAATTGTCCGGACACTGAAAAGAGTGGGATTTGAGTATAATCCTGAGCGAAACAGATTCTGGTAATTGCCGTAAACTTATAAACAGATGGGTCGGGGCTGTGTCTTGTAAAGATGCAGCCCCGACTTTTTTTGTTAATAAACGACAAATACGCTCCGTCTCATTTAACTTCTTCCCATTTCTCCTTTCTAACCAGTAAAACCCGGATGAACTGATGATAAACGAAAACAAGATTCGACAAATATATAAATCCAACCGTGAACAGGGCTTTCAACTGTTGGTGGAATGTTTTCAGGAACCGATATATTATTATATACGGCGTTTGGTAGTGCTGCACGAAGATGCGGAGGATGTATTGCAGGAAGTCTTTATTCAGGTGTACAGGCATTGGGAGCAATTCCGTTGCGAGAGTTCACTGAGCACATGGATTTACCGGATTGCAACGAATGAAAGTCTCCGCTTGTTGAATAGCCGTAAAAGGCGGGAAACCGTTTCGACCGAAGATATTCAGGAAAACCTGATTTCCAGTTTGAAGGCTTCCGATTATGTGGACTATGAAAATGAGTTGGCCGTCAAGTTCCAGGAAGCCATATTGAGATTGCCGGAGAAGCAACGGTTGATATTCAATCTCCGCTACTATGATGAACTTGATTACGAGGAAATCGCCCGCATTCTCGACGGTAAGGCAGATACGCTTAAGGTGAATTATCATTATGCGAAGGAAAAGATTAAAGAGTACATACTAAATAATTGAGATTATGAAAAAAGAGTTTGATTTTGATGATATAGGAAAAAAAACTCCCTATCGTGTGCCCGAAGGTTTCTTTGACGAAATGCAGCGTAATGTGCGGAAACATACGTATGGTAGCAAGCCGGCGGGGCATCGTTTGTGGATAACCGTTTCTGCGGGTATTGCCATAGCTGCGGCATTGGTCGGCTTTCTGTTTATGCCGTCTCTTTTCAGGGAAGGTGATAGAGGAGGGCAGATGCTGGATACCGGGAATTGTACGGCGGCGGCCCCTGCTGATAAATGGATTCGTGAAATGTCGGACGAGGAGCTGGAAGAGCTCGTCAGCTTCTCCGAAAGCGATATATTTTTAAATTAATAGTATTGTCTTTAAAAAAAAAGAAGAGTTATGAAAGCAAAATTCATTTACGTATTTCTGACGTGCCTTATGATAGGCGGTCAGTTCAGTCTCTCTGCTCAAAACCAGGTGAATAAAGATAAAAGGCAACGTCACACACCGGAGCAGTTCATGGAACGCCAGACCAATCAGATGGTGAACACACTGATGTTGGATGATGCCGCGGCTGCCAGATTTGTACCGGTTTATCAGAACTATTTGAAGGAATTGCGCGAATGCAGAATGATGAACCGCAGGCAGCTCTCCTCCGGGCAGGGAACGGAGCAGAAAGGCATGAAGCCGCAACCTAAATCGGTGCTGACGGATGCCGAGATGGAGCAGCAGATAAAAGGACGTTTTGCCCAAAGTCGTAAGATACTGGATGTGCGTGAGAAGTATTATGATGAATTCAGAAAAATACTTTCTCCCAAACAGATTATGAAGATTTACCGGACGGAACAGAACAATGCCAACAAGTTGAAAAAAGAATTTGACCGCAGAAAAAAGCAGGCTGTTGCGCAAGGAAAACATAAACACCCGGTACGTTCTGCACAGAAGTCTTAAGCTGCCGGAAAAACTGTGGTTTAATATAATAAGTGTGTCATAATATAAAAAGCTCCGTTCTTAGCTTTTGAATGTAGCGAAGAATCTCCTCTCTGTGTATGGCTTGATGAGGAGATTCTTTTTTATTATCAGCAATGCTGAGAGGGTAAAATAAATATAATCGGGTAGCCGGTTCAGAACTTCACAGGAGAGAAATTGTTGTAGGGGAATGCAGATAACAAAGAATACTCCATGCGTTTTTTTCAGAAAATAAAGAATTGGAAAACGGTTCGCGGCTGGCATATCTGGAAGTTGAAGTTGGTAGATGCGCGGCTTTATTTTGTCAGCATGATTGTGGGATTGCTGACAGGGCTTATTGCGGTCTGTTATCACTATCTGCTTTATTTCCTGCTACATATCCGCAGCGACTTTTTCGCATCCCGCCCTGCCTGGTACTGGCATATACTCCTGTTTTTGCTGTTTTGGGGGATTCTGATGTTTGTGTCCTTTCTGGTAGGCAGGATGCCTCTTATCAGTGGCGGCGGCATTCCGCAGACGCGCGGGGTAATCAACGGACGCATAACCTATAAACACCCGTTTGTGGAGCTGGTTTCCAAATTCGCTGGTGGAATTCTTTCTGTGGCTGCCGGATTGTCATTGGGGCGTGAGGGGCCTTCTGTGCAGATAGGCTCCTATATCGGCAGTCTTGTGTCCCGATGGACGCATATTCTGCAGGGCGAGCGCAAGCAGTTGCTGGCGGCGGGAGCAGGGGCGGGGCTTGCGGCTGCTTTTGCTGCTCCATTGGCCTCTTCATTGATTGTTATCGAATCCATCGAACGTTTCGATGCACCTAAGACAGCCATTACTACGTTGTTGGCGGGTGTAGTGGCAGGAGCGGTTGCCGGTTTGGTTTTTCCCGTGAACCCTTATCATCTGATTGAGGTGTCGGAACCTGTTTTGACTTTTCTTGTCCGGATGAAGTATTTCCTTTTGTTGGCTGTTATCATTTCCATTGCCGGCAAGATATACTCTGTGCTTATGATTTCGTTCAAGCGGGTATATTCTAAGGTCAAGTCTCCGGTATATATCAAGATGTTTTATTTGGTACTGGTTGCCTACATTATCTCGTTGATGCAGGTAAACCTGACCGGTGGCGGCGAGCAGTTTTTGCTGCAACAGGCGCAGAACGGCAGTACGGAAATAATGTGGGTGCTTGCCGTCATGCTGTTGCATTTCGGGTTTTCGGTGTGCTCCGTGTCTTCAGGCTTGCCGGGTGGTAACTTTATTCCCACTTTGGTGACGGGCGGACTGTTGGGGCAGCTTGTTGGACTGGTCGCTGTAAAGTACGGCATTATCGAGTCCCCAAATATCACTTATGTCATGCTGATATCCATGTCGGCATTTTTGGTGGCCATTGAGCGTACACCGCTTACGGCAATTGTGCTGATAACGGAGATAACCGGACACTTCGAAGTCTTTTATCCCTCGGTGGTGGTAGGCGGTTTGACGTATTATTTTACGGAGTTGCTCCAGATGAAGTCTTTCAACGTAATCTTATACGAGGATATGATTAACTCTCCCGATTTCCGTGAAGAAAACCGGTATACGCTGTCTGTGGAAGTCATGACCGGTTCTTACTTCGACGGCAAGGCAGTAAGCGAGCTTTCCTTGCCCGAACACTGTGTTATCATCAATGTGCATAGGGATGGAAAAAACCTGGTCCCTGCGGAAACAAGTCTGATTCCGGGAGACCAGGTGCAGATTGAAATGGATTCGCAGGACATAGAGAAACTCTATGAACCGCTTGTCAGTATGGCAAATATCTATTAAGCCAAGTTGCCTATTTCATCCAGATTCTTCTGAATGTCGTTATCGGTCAGTTCATAATTCTGCAAATCGCCGGCGAGGTATTTGTCATACGACGCCATGTCGATGAGTCCATGACCGGACAGGTTGAACAGGATCACTTTTTCCTCACCCGTTTCCTTGCATTTGTTTGCTTCGCGGATGGTGGCTGCAATGGCGTGGCAGGATTCGGGTGCGGGGATGATGCCTTCTGCCTGTGCAAAGAGACAGCCGGCATCGAACGATTCGAGTTGTTTGATGTCCATTGCTTCCATATAGCCGTCTTTCAGCAGTTGCGACACGATGACGCCTGCGCCATGATAGCGCAAGCCGCCGGCATGGATGTTGGCAGGAGCAAAGTTGTGTCCCAGTGTAAACATTGGCAGCAAAGGGGTATATCCGGCTTCGTCGCCGAAGTCATATTGGAATTTTCCGCGTGTCAGCTTCGGGCAGGAAGCCGGTTCGGCGGCGATGAAGCGCGTTTTCTTTCCTTCGAGGATCGTGTGCCGCATGAAGGGGAACGTAATGCCGCCGAAGTTGGAACCTCCGCCAAAGCAGGCAATGACCATATCGGGATATTCACCGGCCATTTCCATTTGTTTTTCGGCTTCCAGGCCGATTACGGTCTGATGCAGCGTTACGTGGCTCAGTACGGAGCCGAGTGTATATTTGCAGTTGGGGGTGCTTCGTGCCAGTTCAATGGCTTCGGAAATGGCTGTACCCAGCGAACCCTGATGATTGGGGTGGGCGGTCAGTATATCTTTTCCGGCGCGGGTGGACATGGACGGTGAAGGAGTGACCTGTGCGCCGAATGTCTGCATGATGCTGCGGCGGTATGGTTTCTGCTCATAGCTGATTTTCACTTGGTATACGGCGGCTTCCAGCCCGAAGAGGCGGGCGGCATAGGCCAGCGAGGCTCCCCATTGTCCGGCTCCGGTTTCGGTGGTGACATTCGTCACACCTTCCTGTTTGCAATAGTAGGCCTGCGGCAGGGCAGAGTTCAGCTTGTGAGACCCCATCGGGCTGACGCTCTCGTTTTTGAAATAGATATGCGCCGGGGTGCCGAGTGCTTTTTCCAGTCCGTAGGCGCGCACCAGCGGGGTGCTGCGGTAGTATTTGTACATTTCACGCACTTGTTCGGGAATTTCAATCCAGGCATCTGTCTGGTTGAGCTCCTGACGGCAAAGTTCCTGTGCGAAGATGGGATATAAATCTTCCGCTTTCAATGGTTGCTTGGTAGCGGGATTAAGCGGCGGCATGGGTTTGTTCACCATATCGGCTTGTATGTTGTACCAGTAACGTGGAATTTCGTCTTCCGGAAGAATGAATCTTTTTGTCTTGTTGCTCATAGTGGTTATAAAATTAAAAGTGATTCAGTGTCCAAATGTAGCCATTATTTTTAAACCAATTTCTTTTTTCCATTGTTTTTTGTTTATGAAGGTAGATTTGTCTAAGTTTGCCACGTCTCTTTAACCGGTATTTTTATGAAGATTTATCATAAGTTCCTTTTGTATCAGAATAAATGGATTTATCCTTATGTGCGTGTGGCGTTGAGGGTTATGACGACTTTGACCTATCTGGCATCCATTTTGCTTATTGTCGGGTTGGTGTACGAGCATGGGTTCAGGATTTCGGCTGCGGAAGCCCACCAGTTGCAGCGCTTGTATCATGGGGTGTGGATTGTTTTCTTGGCGGACATATCCTTGCACATTGCGTTGGAGTATAAGGACACGCGGCGGACTTTCAGCAGGCTGACGTGGATATTGACTTTTTTGCTTTATTTGACGTTGGTTCCGGTTGTGTTTCATCGTCCGGAGGTGGAAGGCGCTGTGCAGGCTGTCTGGGACTTTCTGGACGGCAGGATGTATCATCTTTCATTGTTGCTGGTGCTTTCTTTCCTTAATTTGTCCTATGGCTTGGTGAGGCTGTTGGGGCGGCGGACAAACCCTTCGCTCATTTTGGCTGTCAGCTTCCTTATCATAATACTGGTGGGGACGGGACTGCTGATGCTTCCCCGTTCTACGGTGTCGGGCATCTCGTGGGTCGATTCGCTGTTCATCTCCACAAGTGCGGTGTGTGTGACGGGGCTGACCTCGGTGGATGTGGCGTCCACCTTTACGACAACGGGGTTCGTAATTATCATCCTGCTGATTCAGATTGGCGGTTTGGGGGTGATGACGCTGACGAGCTTCTTCGCAATGTTCTTCATGGGCAATACTTCTTTGTACAATCAGTTGGTGGTGCGCGATATGGTCAGCTCCAACTCGTTGAATTCGCTGCTCTCCACGCTGGTCTATATCCTCGGCTTCACGTTGGCGATAGAGGGGGCGGGGATGCTCGCCATTTGGAGTGATATTCATGGCACGATGGGCATGGACATACACGAGGAACTGGCTTTCTCGGCTTTCCATTCCATATCTGCGTTCTGCAATGCCGGTTTCTCCACCTTGCCGGGCAATCTGGGCAATCCGCTGTTGCTGGCGGGGCATCATAATCCGTTTTATATATACATATCCCTGTTGATTATTCTCGGTGGTATCGGTTTCCCGATATTGGTGAACTTCAAAGATATTATTCTTTATCACATACGCCGCTTCTGGAGATTTCTGCGCACGTGGGAGTGGGATGGCCGCAGGTTCTATCATCTTTATAACCTGAACACACGTATCGTGTTGATTGTCACATTCCTGCTGTTGGTATTCGGTACGCTTGGCATAGCCCTCTTTGAGTGGAACGGCTCTTTTGCAGGCATGCCGGTTGCCGATAAGTGGACACAGGCGTTTTTCAATGCTGCCTGTCCCCGTACGGCGGGTTTTTCCAGTGTGGATTTAGCCGGCCTGGGGGTACAGACTTTATTGCTCTACCTTATTCTTATGTGGATTGGCGGCGGTTCGCAGTCCACCGCAGGCGGTATCAAAGTGAACGCTTTTGCGGTTGTGGTGCTGAATCTTGTGGCGGTATTGCGCGGCACGGAGCGGGTGGAGGTGTTCGGGCGTGAGTTGTCGCACGACTCTATCCGACGTTCCAATGCTACAGTGGTGATGTCGTTCGGAGTGCTGTTCGTGTCTGTCTTCATCATCAGTATCCTGGAGCCGGGACTATCCCTGCTTGCTATTACCTTTGAATGTGTTTCGGCCATCAGTACGGTCGGCTCCAGCCTGAATGCCACTCCCTTGCTGGGCAGCGACAGCAAGTTGCTGGTGGCGCTTTTAATGTTTGTCGGACGTGTGGGGCTTATAACACTGATGCTCGGCATCATCAAGCAGAAAAAACATACGAAGTACCAGTATCCGAGCGGACAGATTATCATTAACTAAGTGAGATTTGGAAACAGGTGTGTGAAATGCTAACATTGATTGATTATGAAATATATTATTATCGGTTTGGGTAATTACGGTCATGTGCTTGCCGAGGAGCTTTCGGCTTTGGGACATGAGGTGATAGGTGCGGACATCAGTGCCGGCCGTGTGGATAGTTTGAAGGACAAGGTGGCAACCGCCTTTGTGATTGATGCAACCGACGGGCAGGCTTTGTCCGTGCTTCCTTTGAATAGTGTCGATGTCGTTATTGTCGCTATCGGCGAGAATTTCGGCGCTTCCATCCGGGTGGTGGCGCTGTTGAAACAGAAAAAGGTGAAACGCATCTATGCAAGGGCTATCGACGGGGTGCACCGTTCGGTGCTGGAGGCTTTCGGCCTGGATCGTATCCTTACTCCTGAGGAGGATGCGGCCCGCGGACTGGTTCATCTGCTTGAGTTTGGTGCCGACATCGAAACGTTCCGGGTGGATTCCAATTACTACGTTGTGAATTTTACTGTGCCCGAAAAATTTATAGGCTACAATGTAAATGAACTGAAGCTTGACAGCGAGTTCGGGTTGAAACTGCTTGCTCTGAAGCGTGCCGAGACTTTGAAGAATTGCCTGGGCATCTCTTTCACCGAGCATGATGTAGTGAACGAACTGCCGGATGATGACCGGATACAGGCGGGCGACCGATTGGTATGTTACGGGCGCTACCGGGATTTCCAGAAGTTCTGGAAAGCGCTGTGACGGCAGGCGGAATTATTATTCTCTTTTTTTGTAGCTTTTATTGCTTATCCGGCAAAATAGCAGTATCTTTACTTCCTAATGCCAGATTGTTCCGCCATGGAGTAAATTCCATTCCGCCATGGTGGAACAGAACTTTCTCCGTGGTGGAACAAAATTTACCCCGTGGCGGAACGATTTAATTGAAGAAACGGCTTTCTCTCTTTGTCACCGTGAGAAAGGATGCTGAGTGTAGCAATGGTGAAAACTTAGCATCTTGAAAAGTATGAGTGCCTATTATGACCTTTTGGAGAAACCCGATATTCGCCGCACCGGTGAGCAACAACCCCTTTATGCCCATTTTGTGGCTAAGGGAACGATTGATAGAAAAGAGTTTATAGACCGTGTCCACTTGTTTACGGGTATCAGCCGCAGCGTGCTTGAAGGTGCGATGGCAGCGTTCATGGACGAACTGCGCGATTGCCTGGCCAACGGTTGGACGGTAGAATTGGGTGAGTTGGGCTATTTTACGCCCTCATTGAGTTGCCGGCGCCGTGCGATGGAGAAAGATGAGGTACGTGCCGCGTCAGTTGCCTTGCGCGGACTGAATTTCCGTCTGGGGAAGAAATTTCATGAAGATTTAAGCGGTAAGATGAGGCTTGAGCGCAGGCCGCAACCCGCCGTGCCGCTTTCCTCGGATAACCTTTCGTCTATGGAGCGCCGCTTTCAATTGCTGGACGAATATTTGCAGCGGAATCCTTGCATTAACCGTGCCCAGTATGCCCGTCTGACGGGACGTAGCTACAAGCAGGCC
>OIRR01000024.1_pt1 | contig 46723 bp, 43 predicted proteins | sample 1586291 | NCBI WGS metagenome assembly OIRR01 (sample SAMN02674970, study PRJEB24791) | human gut metagenome, SKBSTL043 | isolation source: stool | host: Homo sapiens | place: USA | reverse complement strand
TAATCAGCAGGGTCTTCCACCCCGCACCCCGGAACCCTGCCGGATGCGTAAGCCCACAGGTGGCTTTCCCATTCGGCAGGGACTTTTGAAAATAAGAAGGAGGTCAATTTTCAAGAACGACAATTTATTTGAAATCGTAAAACTGAATATTACTACTCGACAGGCTGCAGAAGCCTATGGCTTTCAGCCCAACCGCAGCAGCATGATTTGCTGTCCATTCCATACAGACCGTAACCCCAGCATGAAAGTAGATTCCCGGTTTCACTGTTTTGGCTGTGGAGCGGATGGTGATGTTATTGACTTTACCGCAAAGTTGTTTCAACTGTCCCTGCGACGGGCGGCGGAAAAGCTGGTCGCAGATTTTGGACTTTCGATGAATCCTGTTTTTCCACTACAGTATCCGAAAATTGTGGAATATAAAAGTCAAAACCCAATCCAAACATTGTACGAGTGCAGCGCGATTCTGGATGACTGGCGCAAACGATTTGCGCCGAAGTCAGCAGAGGAAGAACTGCATCCCTGTTTTGTTGCCAGCCTGCATTATACTGATTACATCCAATATCTGATAGAGAATCGACATTTTTTCACCGAACATCGGAAGGAGGTTCAACAGATTGCCCAACGAATCCGAAAATACGAGATCGACCATTTCCAACATCCGCAAAATGCTCTCGCAGGCTGAAAAAGGTGGTGTTCAGAACACGATTCAAAACTGTGTGACCGTTTTGCAGAACGACCCGATTCTTGCAGATTCCATCCGGCTGAATCTGCTGAGTGAACGCATTGATATTGTAAAGCCGATGGGCTGGCAGCGTTCTGGCCCTACACTGACCGACACCGATATGATGTACATTCTGCGCCGAATGGAAAAATACGGCCTGTACAGCGAAAAACGGGTGTCTGCAGCAATTCGCATTGTTGCCAACGAAAATCATTATCACCCTATCCGGGACTACTTGAATGACTTGAAGTGGGATGGCGTAGAGCGGATAAGCCACGCGTTGCATCGCTTTCTCGGTGCGGCAGAAGATGAGCTTACCGCAGAAGCCTTGAAGATTTTTCTGCTTGGAGCGATCAAACGGGTGTTTCATCCCGGCTGCAAGTTTGAAATGATGCTTTGCTTGGTTGGTGGGCAGGGTGCAGGAAAATCCTCTTTTTTCAGGCTGCTTGCTATCAAAGATGAATGGTTCTCGGATGATTTGCGGCGACTGGATGATGATAACGTGTTCCGCAAGCTGCAAGGCCACTGGATTATGGAAATGTCGGAAATGATTGCGACTGCCAATGCCAAAAGCATTGAAGAAATCAAGAGCTTTCTCAGCAAGCAGAAAGAAACCTACAAAATCCCGTATGAAACACACCCGGCAGATCGTTTGCGGCAATGTGTCTTTGCAGGAACGACCAATCGACAGGACTTCCTGCCCCGTGACCGCACGGGAAACCGCCGCTTTATCCCCATCCCGGTGGATGCAGCACAGGCCGAAGTACATATTCTGGATAACGAAGCGGAATCCCGTGCCTATATTGACCAGCTTTGGGCAGAAGCCATGACGATTTACAACAGCGGTGATTATAAGCTGACATTCAGCCCTGCCATGCAGGAAGCCTTGCAGATTTGCCAGAAAGATTTTATGCAGGAAGATACACAGGCGGGCATGATTTATGCGTTTCTGGAGGATTACACGGGTGACCGGGTATGTTCCAAACAGCTCTACGCTGAGGCACTGGGCAATCTGAATCTTCCTGCGGAGTGGGAAACCCGTGCTATCTGTGAGATCATGACTGCAGGAATTGTGAATGGCGAAATCAAGGGGTGGACAGCCCATAAAGCAGCCAAACGCTACCCGAAGTATGGCGTGCAGAAAGGATGGGAACGTGTAACCGCTGCAAAAGTGGAGGCAGACGGTTTTGTAGAACTTACAGACGAAGAAGCTCAGCAGATGGGATTTCCGTTTTGAAGGGCTGCTTTACATCGTTGGTTACAGGTGTGGTTACATCCTTCATCTGTCAAAAACTGCATCGTTCCAAATGTTTTTTTCTATTTGTAACTATGTAACCTGTAACTGATAAGAAAAAACAAATACGGAAAGTTGCCAGTACATCGCCGCACAAAAAGTTTTCTACCGTGGTTACAGGCTACTGGTTACAAACAAAAATACGGAGGTTTTGCCTATGAAAGAAGTTCGCGTTTGCGAAGCAATGAAGTCCCCGGTGGGGACTTTAAGCGACGGAACGGTCTTGCATCAGCAAGATGGAGGGACCAAGTCCCGACAAGTTCCGATCTGGGAGAAAAGCAATCTGACGCTGGAAGAAGCCGCAGCTTATTCCGGCATTGGCATCAATAAGCTGCGCGAAATGAGCGATTCCAAAGACTGCACCTTTGTTCTCTGGAATGGTACGAAGCGGCTGCTGAAACGCCGTAGGCTGGATGAACACCTTGACCGATTATTTTCGATTTGACAATAAAAATGAAGTCGGCAGTTGAAAGCACCTCGGCGGTATGGTATGATTAAGCTGTAGGTTGCTTTCTGCCAACAATGGAGGACATAACGATGGCAGAAAGAAGAAAAGACTCAAAGAAGCGTGTTCTAAAGGAAGGTGAATATCAGCGCAGTAACGGAACGTATGAGTACCGCTGGCGCAGTGAAAACGGCAAGCGCAACAATGTGTACGCCAAAAGTCTGGAAGAACTTCGTGAGAAAGAAGCAGAGATTCAGCGTGACCGCAGTGATGGCATTCGTTCGGAAGCGCGGAACGCGACCATCAATGACATTCACGAGCAGTGGCTGCAACTGAAAAAGGGGCTGAAAGCCAATACGTTGGTCAATTACGAGTATATGTACAAGATGTATGTATTTCCGGAGTTTGGAAAGCGGAAGGTCGGAAGCCTGAAAAAGTCGGATGTGCGGCGGTTTTACAATGGCCTTGTGGATTCGCAGCGTCTGAAAGTGGCAACGGTGGAGAACATCCATACAGTGCTGCATCAGGTGCTGGATTTTGCGGTTGAGGACGAGTATCTCCGCATCAATCCATCCGATAATGCGTTAAAAGAGCTCAAACAGACGCACAATCTGGATAGTGAACGCCGCAAGGCTCTGACCGCAGGCCAGCAGAAGCTGTTGATGAACTTCTTGAAAAACAGTGAGAAGTACAATCACTGGCTTCCTATCATTACCGTGATGGTGGAATGTGGTCTCCGTGCTGGTGAGGCGACGGGTTTGCGTTGGGAGGACATCAACCTTGATACGGGTGAAATCAGTGTAAATCACACGTTGATTTATTACAGCCACCGGGAGAAAGGGTGTCTGTACGGAATCAATACACCCAAAACGGAAGCTGGAAACCGAATTGTGCCTATGACTCCGGAAGTCAAGGCTGCTTTTGTACAAGAGCGAGAGTATCAGAAGAAAACTGGAATTTCCTGCAAGGTGACGATTGATGGCTATACGGATTTTATTTTTGTAAACCGTTTTGGCGAGTGCCAGCATCACAGCACCATCAATAAAGGCATTGACCGTATCATCCGCGACTGCAACGAGGAACAGTTGGCAAAATGCGAAAGCGGTACAATCAAGCCGAAAAACCTTGTTCTGCTTCCGAAGTTTAGCTGTCATTCCCTGCGTCACACCTGTGCTACCCGTCTTTGCGAGGCTGGAATCAACATGAAGGTCATTCAAGACGTATTGGGCCACGCCGATATTACCACCACCATGAACATCTACACCGAGGCCACAAAAAATCTCAAGAAAAAGGAAATCGACAAGTTTGCAGAGTTCTTATCTGCAACCACGACATTTGAAGGAAAGGAGGAAAATGACTGATGGAAAATAAATCTGCAGCCCCAGTAGCACAGGTTCTTGTTCCGGCAGTGAGTGAGATTCGTTCTCTGCTGGAAGCTTCCCGTAAAAATGTAGCACAGCAAGTCAATCAGGAACTGCTGTCAACTTATTGGAAGATTGGTGAGGTCGTTGTTCGTTGTGAACAAAATGACAGCATCCGTGCTGCATATGGTGAAAAGACCTTATCGCAGCTTTCCAGGGCGTTGACAAAGGAGCTTGGCAAGGGCTTTTCGCGCTCGAATGTTTACAATATGCGGCAGTTCTATCTCAGCTATCCAATTTTCCAGACAGTGTCTGGAAAATTGAGTTGGTCGCACTACTGTGAGCTGTTATCCATTTCCGATAAGGAGAAGCGCAGCTTCTACGAAAAAGAAGCAGTCAATTCTGGCTGGTCTGTCCGTGAAATGAAACGTCAGGTTGAAAGTTCCCTGTTTGAACGGCTGCTCTTGTCTCGTGGGGATGCCAACAAGGAACAAGTTTTAGCATTGGCTGCAAGAGGTGTGGACTACACAAAGCCGGAGGACATTATCAAGGACCCGTATGTATTCGAGTTTTTGGGACTGCCGGAAGAAAAGCCGTTCCTTGAAAGCGATTTGGAAGCAGCACTGGTGCGACAAATCGAAGATTTCTTGCTGGAACTTGGCCGGGGCTTTATGTTTGTCGGCACACAGCAGCGTGTCACAGTGAACAACACCCACTACTATGTGGATATGGTGTTCTACAATAAGATTTTACACGCCTATGTGCTGATCGAGTTGAAAACCACCAAGCTCACGCCCGAAGCCGCCGGACAAATCAATATGTATCTGAACTACTACGCCGCAGAGGTCAACGACCCAGAAGATAATCCTCCTATCGGCATCATCCTCTGCACCGACAAGGACAGCGTAGCAGCCGAGTATGCGCTGGGCGGTTTGTCAAACCAGATTTTTGCATCCCGGTACGTCTTATATATGCCGAACAAGGAGCAGCTTATTAGGCAGGTGGAAGAAGTCCTGAAGCGTTGGCACTCTCACGAGGACGAATAAGTTTACCACCAGCCTTACCACTGACTTACCACCAATTTGAGAATAGCTGTAAACAGTTGCGTAGAGTTGCGAAAAATAAGACCTTTTTATCTTGCACAAACAAAGGCTTATGAACACTTGTAAACAGCTATAAATCACTACCAGTCAAGCTCCCCACGATGAAGCCCATCGACCAGTAAGTTGCAAAAAAATAAGCGATAATACGAAATATTTGTTTGCTGGATTTCTTGCAAAAGCTGTGGCATCCCCGTTTTGACATCAATTTGACAGCAAAATCCCGAAGAATCACGTCCCGTTATGAAGCGTGACGGATTTCAGATAAAAACGCACAAGGCTTGAACAAAGCTGTAAGAGCACTTCTTGGAATCATCTGAGAAGTGCTCTTTTTGTTTGCTCCTGCGGCCAACTTCTGTCAGACAGTCACAAAAAACGGAGGATAACATTATGAAAAACGACTACAAGCCCATCAAACCCATGAAAGAAATCCCTGACCAGCTTCGCAAGCTGCGCCGCCAGTTCCTGCGTTACCAGCAGGCAGAGATCGTATACAGCCTTTCTCACAAGAAGCTGCTGGAGCTTGCCAGCGATGCCGGGGCAATCTACCGCTTCGACAGCACTGTACTTATCAACCGGGAGATTTTCGATGCCTATTTGGAGCGTTTCCATGAACCTGCAAGAAAAATTACCGTGGAGGAGGTCGAGGACGAGTGAGCGGCAGTGTATGGATGTTCTCTGACCAGATCGACGATGAAGATATGGATTTTATGCGGCATGAGTTCGTGACTTACAGCATGGCAAGCGATTATTATGGGCTGGGATTGAAACCTGTCACCCGGATGGCACATGAATGTGGGGCTATCTATAAGATTGGCCGGAAGATTCTAATTCGGAGAAGCATTTTTGAAGAGTACCTGCGCCAGCAGAGAAAGATTTGAGGTGTGCAATGGAAAAGCCGAACACTAGATTGCATGATGAAAATAATGGGCTGGACTATGTGCTGGTCGGAGATTACTACTTTCCTGCCTTGATTTTGGCAGAGGATTCTCGCCCTGTTGGTCGTTGGGGTAGAATGTACAAACGGTATCTTAAAGAACATCATCCAACACGGTATCAGGCTCTCCTGCTGTCTGGCAGGTTAAACACCTATCTGGCGGACACTGATGCACAAGCAGAGGAACAGCTGGAGTTGCTTACCCAGCAGATGGCTGAACGTGAGGGGGTGAACGAAGAATTGAAAGCCACAAATCAAATGGAATGGGCGCAGAGGATGAACAGCATCCAGAATCGAGCGGAGGAAGTTATTAAGGCCGAATTGATCTTTGCATAATGTCGGAGGGGCAGATACCGTATAACTTGGTATCTGCCCCTCTTATGTTTACAGACTATCGCTATAAATTGATGTAAAGGCATAAATTTCAAAATATTTTGAACGCAAAATGGAATATATTTGCATTCTCATTGACGCTCTATTGTAAAAGCATTATAATTGTTACATAAAATTCACACAAACCACACCTGTACAATTGAGCAATAGGGAAAAGTTATGACGAATGGCATCGAAGCAACCGTTGCCCTTTGCAAATGCGGAAAAACTCATAAAGTCTACGGCGTCCGCTTTGAAAAGGCAGGCAAGAAGCATTGGAAGTACACATGGGCATTTCCAATCAAAGAATCAACCGCAAAACACGAAGGTTACGATAAGACTTCAATTGTTGGTGTAATTGAGCCGACAAACGATTATCCGGGTTGTCCTTATTGTAAGGCTCAGTCATTCGTAATATGCAGCTGCGGAAGACTGAATTGCAATAATACTTCTGGTCTGGGCGGTCTTTTCACCTGTGAATGGTGCGGAACGACTGGTAAACTCGGTATTTATGATGGTTCTGGTTTTGACAGCAGCGGAGATCGGTAAAAGATTATGAGTATCTTCAACAAACCACAACAGAAACCCATGCCGACTTTCTCTGCCAGTCAGACGGTTCTGCCTTCTGCTGCAATCTCCCGGATTGAAAGCGGCAGTCTGGCGGAATTAAACGTTCCCAACCTGATGCTTAAAAAAGGCGAAAAATGCTGCTTTGTAGACAAGAGCTATGAAATGGTTGAAACGACCACAACACGAAATATCCGGAAATCCGGCGGCACCAGTATGCCAAGCGTCTTTTTCAAAGGAGTACGGTATCACATGGGCGGCAGCGAATCTGTCCCTGTGACAGAGACCAAGGTGGATTACATACCGGGATACCTTTATATTACCAACAAACGTATTATTTTCACCTCACAGAAAGGCGGCTTAGAAAAGTCCATTGGTTCACTTTCTGCATTTCATCCCTATTCCAATGCGATTGGGCTTCAATTTGGGCAAAAGGTCATAAACTTTATTCTGCCTCGTGCGGATTTGGCAGTACAAACGCTTCAAATTATGACGTAAATCATCGAAAGGGTATTGCAATATGGGAAATCTAAAAGTACATGATAAGCTGGATATTCAAGCTGGGGGACAGGCTGAGGTTCTGGATGAATTTGGTTCTGGTGGTCAGGGCACGGTCTACAAGGTATCGTACAACGGTAAAACCTATGCTCTGAAATGGTATCATCCGGGAGTTTTCAAGGGAAAGGAAAATGACTTCTATAAGAACCTCGAAAACAATATCAGCAATGGTGCGCCAACGGATGCTTTTCTCTGGCCAAAAGCCATTACCAAAGTTTATAACGACCAGTTTGGCTATCTGATGGATGTGCGCCCGTCTGGTTACGAAGAACTGACCAACTTTTTTGTGGGTGGCCGAAAGCAAAAACAGGCGCGTTTCAAAAGTTTCTACGCCCTCTGTACGGCAGCAATCAATATTATCGAAGCCTTCCGTGCTCTGCACAACAATGGGTACAGTTATCAGGATATCAACAATGGCAACTTCTTTATCAATCCGGAAAATGGCGATGTGCTGATTTGCGATAATGATAATGTTAGTCCATTCGGAACCAATCTTGGCATTATGGGCAAGCAGCGCTGGATGGCTCCGGAAATTGTTATGGGTAAGAATGACCCGGACAAAAACAGCGACCGATTCAGTCTGGCCGTAGTGCTATTTCGGCTGTTGTTTATCAATCACCCATTGGAAGGCCGTTACAGCACCCCTCCCTGTATGACCAAAGAAGCAGAGCAAAAATATTATGGTAGTGCTCCGATTTTTGTCTATGACCCATCCACATCGGAAAACCGTCCAATTCCGGGAACCGACCATAATCTGAAACTGTTCTGGAATGTTTATCCGGACTATGTAAAAGAAGCGTTCATCCGTGCATTCAGTCATGATGTAATGATGAAGCAGAAGCCACGCATTCTGGAAAAAGAGTGGCTGGATATTTTTATCCGCCTGCGCACGGAAATTGGCCGCTGCCCACACTGTGGGCAGGAAACGTTTTATACATTCAGGGGAAGCCACGATATTCCCTGCATGGAATGCGGCAAAAAGATTCCCATTACAAATGCTCTGCAAATCAAAAATCAGATTCTGCCTATCTTCCCCGGATTAAAAATCAGTTTGTGGACGGTGGATAGTTCTCTGGAAGATATCCGCACACAGGTAGCCGAAGTAGTGAAGAATCCGAAAGATCCGAAACTACTTGGCTTCCGAAACCTCAGCCAGCGCACTTGGAGCATAAATCTGCTGGATGGTTCTCAGCGTCCCCTGCCGCCACAGCAAGTTGTACCCGTTCGCGCTGGATTTGAAATCCATTTCCTTGGTGGAACGAATGATTCTGGAATCATCAAGTAAAAGAGAAAGGTGAAGAAAAATGTCTCTGTTGGATAACGTAGCACCTGCCCCTCGAAAAGTCATGACGCTGTTTTATGTGGTCGATACCTCCGGCAGTATGTGCGGAAGCAAAATCGGCAGCGTCAACAGCGCAATGGAAGAAGCCATTACCAGTGATTTGCCGGAGATCAGCGCAGCAAACGATGATGCTGAAATCAAAGTGGCCATCATGCAGTTCAGCAGTGGTTGTTCGTGGATCACTCCGCAGAGTGGTCCTATTGCTATTGGAGATGTGATCTGGAACGATCTGAACGCAGGCGGCGTGACCGATTTGGGCGCAGCCTGTAAGGAGTTGGATAAAAAACTCTCTCGCAATGAGTATTTGAACAGCCAGACAGGAGCGTATGCTCCGGTCATTCTGCTGTTCAGCGATGGCGGCCCCACGGACAACTGGGAAAAGGAACTGAAGCAGCTGAAGCTGAACAACTGGTTCAAACATGCTATTAAAATTGCCATTGCAATCGGTGACGATGCAGATAAAGCGGTTTTGGCCGAGTTTACCGGAACAATCGAATCCGTCATTACGGTCAATGATAAGCATACGCTGAAAGCTCTGATTCGCAAGGTCAGTGTCCGCGCATCGGAGTTCCAGAGTCACAGCAAGCAATCCGGTGATACGACCTCCAGTGCCGAGGATGATAGTGCCAAAATTGCACAGGATGCCGTCAATGAGATCAAGCAGGATGCTTCTCAGAACAGCCCTGTTTCTGGTGGTGACTCTGGTGCCATTGATGTTTCACTGGATCAGGATTGGGGCAACTGGTAAAAGCTGATTCTCGGCGGGAGGTCAAATTATGGCTGAATATTACCAGTTCGCTCATTCTGTACAAGGCTATAACCATATTAAAGCAAACAAGGTTTGTCAGGATGCATCCGGTGAGTGCCACTTTGAAGATGTAAGCATTATTGCTGTGGCAGACGGTCACGGCAGCGATAACTATATTCGCACAGATCGTGGCAGTAAATTTGCGGTTTCTGCAGCTCTGACAGCTATCAAGGCCTTTGTACAGGAAGCACGGGAAAATCATCTGTCCGCTGTTCCGGATTCTGAAACTGAATTAATTCAGATTTCCAAAAATATTCTTGCTCGGTGGTATACGCAGGTAGAAAATGATGTTGCCTGTGAGCCATTCCAGCCGGAAGAACTGGCAAAAGTATCAGAGAAATATAAGCAACGGTACGCTTCCGGGCAATATAATGCCAAGGCTTATGGAACGACCCTGATTGCAGTCTGCATGACCAACGAGGGGTGGTTTGGCATCCATATTGGAGATGGAAAATGCGTTGAATTGCTGGAAAACGGGACGCTTTGCGAGCCTATCCCATGGGATGAAGCTTGTGAACAGAATATCACCACCAGCATCTGTGACAGTGATGCGATTGAAGAATTTCGTTATATAATTCAAAAGGATTTCCCAGCTGCAATTTTTATCGGAAGTGATGGCATTGATGACAGCTATTCCTCTGAGATGGAATTGCATGAACTGTATCGCAACATTTTCATTGTCTTTGCAGAACATAGTACAGAAATTGGTAGCAATGAAGTCCGTGACTACTTGCCAAAAATCACCAGACGGGGCAGCGGTGATGATGTTTCCATTGCAGGCATTATTCGCACGGATCTTTCTGAAGATTCAGTCGCTAAAATTAAGCTGTGCGGCGAAGAAATCCGGCTGAAAGCCCAATTGGAAAAAACAGAGCGCACCCATCAATCCGCCATTGAGAAGAAAAACTATATCGAAAGCAACATGGAGCGAAACCGGGCGGAACTTCAGAAACTGACGGAACGTCTGATAGAGGCTGAAGCTGGCCTAAAAGCATCGGAGGTCGCTCTTTATAAGGCGCAGGCTGAATGGAAATCGCTGCAAGCCAGACTGAACGCACTGGAACGCGATGCTGTGGGAAATGTTGCGATACAAGCTGAGGATGCAGCTGCACTTGATCCCGATGCTAATGACTTGATTTCCATTCAGGATGCGGCAAAATCGGAAGTAATGCAGGAAACTCAAGGAATTTCACATTGATTCGTCAAAAGGTCTTCGTCAGATATGACGTGGGCCTTTTTGTGTTGTGTGTGAGGAAAGATCATGACCGAATTTGGAAGATATCTGAAACAGTGTCCAGCGGCACTCAAAGATAAAACCCGAACATTAAGTTTGCTAAAAGATGCTCTGAAGAATGACTTGCCGAAGTTTCGCGTATTGCAAGCAGCCTATGAACTTGGAATACTAGAAGCCATCCAACGCAGCAATCCGATTTCAACAGATGATAGGTTGAAAATCACGACAGGTCTTGTCAGCCAGTATGCCATGCTGGAAAACGCAGCTAAGAATGCTATTGATTATTGGCAAGACAGCGTTGATGCAGATATTCTTTATCGTGCACTTAATGATGCTGACGAGTGCAGAGAATCTCGCATAAATTCCGCTGAATCTACTGCACGACCTGCAATTCCGATAAAGCTACAACAGAATCTAGCTGAAAATCTGCTCAAGATCGAATCAATTTCGCAGGATTCTATTCGCATGGGCATTCGACTTCAATGGAAAAAACAATCGGAAATCGAATGCTATGAAATCTGGCGGGCAAAAGAATCAGAGCAACCTGTCAAAATCAAGGAAGGTTCTTTCCCTATTCCACGGTATCAGGATTACGATGTGGAAGCTAACTGCTGCTATACTTATGCAATCCGGGGATTGAATGAATCTGGAAAAGATATTGCACATTCCGCAGATATTCAGCTGATTGCCCCAAGCAAGCCACCTGTATTTCAAATTCGAGAGTTGCAGTTTACCTTTTCTGGCCTCCAACTCAAATGGAGTATGCTTTTTGAAGCAGAAAAATATATTGTCCAGAAATACTCGGATGTCTATGGATGGACAACTCTTGCGGAGCTTCCTGTGGAGCAGACCATGTATCTGGATGTTGCCGCTCAGGGTGGAAAGACAATTAAATATAAAATCCGGTGTGTCTGTAAAAATGGCACCGCGATAGAAACCGCTGAAATTGAATTGAATTTATAAAGGAGCCAGACTACTATGAATCTAAACCTGTTGGTGTCAATTATAATTTATGCACTCATGGCGTTTTTTGTTGGATGTGGATTCTACCATATTGTCAATCTATCAAAATATCAGAAGGACTTTGCATTAATAGGGAAAAGAATTAAAACCGATGCCCAGGCTGTTATTGATTTACAGGAGTATCTTGAAGGAACGACTAGCGAGCAAAACAAATTATTTCAGTCTGATAAATTAAACGCCAAACTTGAAGAGTATCGAGCTGCGTATCAGCGAACAAAAAGCACTAGTTTTGCGGCTCCTTTTGTCGATATTACAGATTTCTTTAACGGGGAATTCTTAGACGAATTGGGACACACCGGATTTTGTGAATTGGTTCCCGGAACTATGACTGGCCTTGGAATTTTAGGAACCTTTGTTGGCTTAGTTCTCGGTGTTGGTGGATTTGACACATCCACTACAGATGCTGTTATGGTTAGTATCACCCACCTTCTTGGTGGCATGAGTACAGCTTTTTTGACAAGTATTGTTGGTGTGCTACTATCTCTTGCGTTTTCACATATTTATAAAAAGTACGTCGACAGCACAAATCAAAGCCTTGAAGATTTTGTAACTGCATTCCATGACAAGAATCTAGATGGCTCTTCCAGTAATGCCGAAAACCAGCTTTTGGGTTACCAACAGCAGCAGACCGAGTTGATGAAAAACTTTGCTACCGTCGTTTCGGAAGCTGTCAGCACCTCTATCGCTAATACCATGCGTACCGAGCTGGTTCCGATTTTCGATGAAATGAAGTCTACTGTTAAAGAGTTCAGCGAAATTGCAAGCCAGCAGCAGAAAGATGGCCTGAATCAGGTCGTGCAGGAATTTATTCGCTGCATGAACGAATCCCTGCGTGGGCAGTTTGATGAACTGGCCGCAACGATTCAGAAAACTTGCGAATGGCAGAAAGTGTCCACCGAGCAAATGCAAAAAATTGTGGATAGCATTTGCGATACATCGAACGAAATTGAAAAAGTCAATGCCGTTTCCCATCAGACCGTTGAAGAAATGAACGGTTTTGTCACGCTTCTGAAGGAGTATCAGGAAAAACTCCATTCTGAAGCAGAACTCATTCAGCAGCAGATTGCAAACAGCAATGAAATCAGCGAACGGCAAGCCAATTATTTGGATAAATTGGTGGAAAGCGAAAGCCGTGTTGCTGATTTGGCAGACAACGTGAAAAAAGAAGCAGATGCTGCACAGCAGGCCGTTGATATGCTGTCGGACCACTGCAAAGACCAGATCAGTGGTATTGTGGATGCTGCCAAGCAAGATATGGACGCTCTGGCCGCATCTACAAAGGTTTTGACAGAGGCTAGCCATTCGCAGATGGAAACGCTGGCACAGACTGCTGAAAGCGAAATGCAGTTGCTGTCCAACACTGCCGCCCAACTGAGCGAAGAAAACCACAAACAGCTAATGGAACTGACGAAGGCATCCTCTGAGCAGATGTCCGTGATTTCTGAGGCTGCAAATAATGTGATGCAAAATAGCAAGCAGCAGATTGAGGAAGCAATCAAGGCAACACAGGCACAGTCGGATGCTTTGATGCAGGCTACCAATGACTTCTCCGACTTTGTACAACAAGAGCACAAAAAATTGGTGGAAGCTGTGGATAAAGAGGTGTCTGGTCTGTCCAATTTTGCAGGTCAGACTACAAGCGAAATTCAGTCTGCGACCGCTGGCATGGAGAACGCGGCAAAGCTGCTGGATAAGAATCTGGATGATGTACTTGATCGCACCTTTACGTCGTTCGACAGCAGCCTGACCGATATTTCGCAGCACCTGAGCGGCACCATTGCCGATGTGCGCGATACTACTGAGGCCCTGCCGCACGTTATCCGTGAATCTACGAAGCAGTATGAAGCGGTTCTCGCTAAACTGACCAGCCAGACTCAGAGTTATCTGGATGCAATGGAAAAGTTGACCGCACTGGTTGAGCAAAAGGCTCCTGCTGTGGCTGATGAAGAAGGGAATCGTCAATGAGACGCTATACCAAACGAAATAAAAACGGCGAAAAGCTGAATTTCTGGCTTTCCTACTCTGACATGATGGCGGCATTGCTGCTGGTCTTTATTCTGATCCTGTCCTGTACCCTGCTGGAAACCCGCGCAACCTATGAAGCGAAACAGGCCGAGCTGGAAGAAAAAGAACAGATTATTCTGAATCAGCAGTCGCAAATTGATACGATTGTGGGTGTTCGTGGAGATCTGATTGATGCCCTGAGCAAAGAGTTCTCTGGTAACGACCTTTCCGTCAAGGTTGATGCACAGTCTGGTGCAATCACTTTTGATTCAACGCTGCTCTTTGGCTACAACGATGATAAACTTCAGGATTCCGGCAAGACTTTTCTGGCAGAGTTTTTGCCGAAATACTTTTCTGTTCTGCTGGGCAAGGACTTTTCACCGTATGTCGCTGAAATTATCATTGAGGGACATACCGACACAGATGGCGGTTATATGTACAACCTGCAATTGTCGCAGAACCGTGCATTTGCCGTCGTGTCCTACTGTTTGGATGAAAATAACCATTTTCTTTCGGACAGTCAGTTGGAAGAGCTGCGCGTTTTGCTGACCGCAAATGGACGCTCGTGGAGTGCGCCTATTTATGCAGCGGATGGAACAGTTGATATGCAGGCATCCCGCCGTGTGGAAATTAAATTCCGCTTAAAGGATGAGGAAATGATGAACCAGATTGCCGAAATGCTTGAGGAAACAAAATGAAAACAAGCTATAAGCCTTCTAAACTTCCGGCTATTGCTGCGCAGGTGCGGAAAGAGCATCCCACAAGTTCTGAAATTAGAAACTATCAGCTTGATAATAGCTTCTTAGACGAAGTGCGCCAGTGGGCTAAACTACCCAAAGAAGATGTAGATGGAGAAGCTATCACTATTCCGATTCGCAAGGTGCGGTTGCTGGCAAATTATGTGCCAGCCAATTCTCTGCACCTCCCACTCCTTAATCTAACAAGGATTCTATTTCTGCGCGCAAATGAAGAAATCGCACGGTCACTTTTTATTCTCTGGCAGGATTTTTTTGAAAATCAAGATTTATGTTATCTCCTTTATCGTATCGTACAGGACAAGGCTGAACTGGTAAAGAAAATCGTTTCCAACACCAAACTTGAAAATACCACTATGCTGCAGTGGTTTCCCAGTAAAAATATCCCCTATGCAGTCGGCAGAGAGTGTATGCGTTGGCAGAAATCCGACCGCATCCGTTTTTCTGACCGTCTGATGACGTTGGGAATTATGCCATCCACTCGGCTAGGACAGCGTTGTATTCAGGAATATCTTACTTTCTGTGATCGAACTGGCTATCTTGAAATTTCTGACCGGGATATGTTGCCGACTTTGAAGAAGTATTCTCCGGATTCGATAAAGCTGTTCCTGAAGAATATCTTGACAGAACTGAAAGTTGAGGATTTTCAGAGATACTACCAGTGCGGTGCCTATCTCCGCAATACTTATACCAGCGACGCAGGAACGCTAAAGTATAAGAATTTCTTTTCCGGTTTCACGCCTGAGCAGGAGCTTAAGTATCACCGCTGGCTCAATTATATTCTGATTCGAGAGAGTTTTTCTAAAAACAGCAACGATGAACGCTTGCAATTCTGGAGTCAATATGTTCCGTACAGTACAGATGCTTATCGTGTATCTGCAAGCGAATGTCTTGTAATCGAATTTGAAATGTACAGCATTATTGAGTTTACTACGAAAACCATGGGACCTCTATATATTTATCGAAAAGATATTTTTGAAAAGTTTGTCAAGAAGTATCTTAAGCGCATGAATAATACGGAACTGCGGCACAGCTTGTACAATGAACTATTGCAGTACGCTACAGAAAGAATTATCCATCACGATAATTGGCAGTATAAGACCAGCCGTTATCTGATGGCGCATAGTATCATTTAAGAATCCACTAAAGGAGATTTTTTGATGCAAACTGTTGTAAAAATCAAGCTAGAACTTAATAATGGGCAAAGTGTTGATAATGAGTTTGTCTACAAGGATAGTTTTTTATCTATCTGTGATGATATGATAAAGAAAATTTTTCCTTCTGTAGATACTTGCGCAATCGTCAGCTGTTGCTTCACAATAGGAAGTGATAATCTATCAGTGTGCGTGAGCAACTACAGTTTAACTGATGAGATTTGCTTTTTTGCATTTCACAATATGCCAATGAAACTTCAGTCATTTCAGGTAATTGGCGTTAACATTCATCTTGTTGACTGCACAACTGACTTACTCCAACTGGATTGCGAAAAAATCCTTTTAGCTGAATGTCAAATTGCACAAGCGGATATTGGGCTGAATGGACACTATGAGGCATTAAAGAGCAGGGATAGCCAAACTGACACTTGTACTGCTTACACTATGAATGTTTTCGATATTCGTTCCTGCCATATTGAAACATTAAAAACGTATATTCAATGCAATTATGTGAATATTCAGGAAAGCACCATATCAAATTTTTATTTTTATGGTGGTTTTGTTGGAAAAGTAGTAGCAGTGGTGAATACGCTTAATATTTGGCAGTTCTGCCAAATTGGAAACTTAGAAGTCGATTGTCAAGTCAATAATCTTAAAGTTGAAGATAGTTCCATCTCAAAATTTATTGCGAAAGGGAAATGTCACATAGGAGATATTTCCTCGGTCTCAACGGAATGGGGCGATGCTTACAATTTTGATCCAGAATCCTTTAATAATAAAAATTCAGTTGTATGGGAAATTATCGTAAAATCAGCAGAGCATTCTGGAAATTCGCAAATAATAGCTGAAGCAAACTATAATATTGTTAAAGCATTATATCAAGAAGAAAAAGGTCTTGGTAAGATTATGGGAAAGGTTTTTGATTTTTGTAGCGGATATGGTTATAAGCCTCTGAGAGTTTTTAAAGCAGGTAGTATATTGATTGGAAGCGTCTTTATGCTGCTCGTGATTCTTCGCCCCAACAAGTGCAAGGTATCACAATGTCTGGCTTACGCAGTGGCAGGGATTGCAGGGCAAAGCGAATTGACAATCTGTAATGGTATTAGTTTTTGGATTGTGACACTAGAGTATCTTCTTGGCGTCATCCTGTTTGCTGTTTTTGTCAATGGATTATACTTGAGATACAAAAATTAAATATGGATGCAAAGGTTGAACTATCTTTATGAACTTACGCATTATCCTTGACCAGTATCCACAATGTCTGGAGAGCCGTGCAAAGCTATCTGCCATCCTGCGCGACTTGTACCCCAGCGAACGCAGACAAATCAATATCGTTTTGGACATATATGAATGTGGCATTGCAGATAAAATCAAACAGCTTAAAAGCATCGACGCCTTGCAGGTACAAGCTTTTTGTCGCCAACTCGAAGTCGAGTATGCACTTCCGGCCCAATATGCACTTCGTGGACTTGCTTTGTGGCTTGAAGCCTACAATGTAGCGATTCATAAAAACGAAGTTCCTGCTAAGGATTCTCGTGTGTTGTCTGGCCCTACAAGTTTTGAATCAAATGTTTCACAAGATTCAGAAAACGTTTATCAAATCGTCAATACTGCTCCAGAATATGAGTTGAAAGTTCTTACTCTAGCGACGGCTGAGATTTCCCAATATTATGGGCATAATTCTAAAAATGTTATCATCCCTAGCACTATTGACGGAAAAAATATTGTTGGTATCGGAAAAGGTGCATTTCAGCATTGTACAACAATCGAATATCTACGAATTTCAGAAGGGATTCGCTACATTGAAGATGGTGCATTTTTTGATTGTTCAGCATTGAAGAACTGCTTGCTCCCACAGTCCCTTGTTCGTCTTGGCTCAGAGCTTAATACACTACCAAATCCTGCCGGAGTTTTTGAGCACACAGCCCTAGAACACATTGTTTTGCCTAAAGCTATTCGATATATTGGAAAATGTGCATTCAGAAATTGCTCAAAATTAAAGAGTGCCTCGATTTTATCAAGTATAGAATGTTTGCCAGAGGAAGCGTTTTTAGGATGTGAGCGGCTTACTACAATTGAATTGTCCAATACCGTTAAGATTATTTCCAATCGAGCATTTGCGTTCTGTGAAAGCTTGCAAAGAATTGCATTACCACCAAATGTAAAAAGCCTTGGTGAAATGACTTTTCTTGGATGCACTTCACTCAATATGATTCGATTGAATGTTGGATTAACAAGCATTCGCCAAGGGGCTTTTTTAAGCTGTACGAGCCTAAAGGAAATCCATATTCCATCAACAGTAACTCTGTTTGGAGAACATCTTTTTGAATACGTTCCAATTCACAAAGCAAATGGGAATGCAGTGATTTATAGGAGCAGGCGGCAAAACCTCAATCTGTTGATTTACTGCGCCTTGGGTTCCCATGCACTTGAATATGCGCAAAGGAATAATATTGAATTTCGAGTAGAAAGACATTAGTCCTAGCGTTATTCTCGAATGAAAGTACGCACATCAGGGAACACTTATATCAACTTTCCGGAAAGGGTGTGATTTTATGGTTGACCGTATTGTCAAAGAGATTAACATCTGCTTGGAAAATAACTGCTACATTTCAGCATTGGGAATGGCATTGACCCTGCCGGATATTTGTGGAAAAGCTAAATATCCCCAATGGAAAAAGCAGAATGTTGGGCTGCGGTATAAGAAATGGTATGATGAGTATATTGGATTCCGTGAAATTCCAAGTGGACCACATAGTGAGGATTTTTCGTATTTAAGTGGTGAGGTCGTTTACAATCTGAGAAATTGCTTGCTGCATCAAGGAACTCCCAATATCGACAATAACAAAATCACAGAAAAGCGTTGCAAGATGGATTACTTTATTCTCGTGATTAACAAGGATGAACACATAACTTCATCTGAGTTCGCGTTAAACTACGATGGTGCTCGTTCGGATTGTGGAATGAAGGTGGACCTTTATAGCCTTTGCGGAAAATTAACGCGTGCAGCTTCCGTTTACTATCACAGTAATAAAGAACTCTTCGATTTTTTTCAGTATCAGTTAATACAATAATACAGTCTCACCCAAGAGCGGCAAAGTTTCATTGCGAACTTTGCCGTTTTTCTTTTTGTCCGAAATTGTGAAATTTTCAAAACTGTATTCCAAAACGGTTCTGCGGATTCCTATTAGTGTAGGGGCTTTCAAAATCTTTTGTAAAACGGCTTTTCTCTAGTTCTATAAGTGGAAAATGAACAAAATCTATATTCTAAAATTAGTCAATTCAACAAAATTTTCAAAACTGTATTTCAAAATAGCCCTATAGATTCATATTGGTGTAAGAAGTTTTCCAAGCGAAATTTGAAAATTAGGTTGCCAAACACCCATTTTAGAATGCTATAGGTATAAGGACACGTTAGAATGGTGAATTTTCTTTGAACTTTCGCAAGACCCGGTTTAAAAACGCCCCTTTAAGTTTGTATAGGGTGTAGGGATTACTTTCAGAAATAGACCTGTTCACACTATTGAAAGACCTCGACTTCTTAGAAAACGACATCGTACCTTGAAAACAACATGATCGGCTGCAAGCTACTATGCTTTTTCGGAGAAGTGCCGCCACGACAAGAGCGCACCAAGAAGAAGCCGTACGCCGGAGGAAATCGGGCAGGAACAGCTTGCGGGCAGACCGACACCGAAGAAGAACCGGGCAAGCTGGCAGAGAGGACTTCACAAGTCTTGTCTGTCAGGTTGTTCGGCGCAAGAGTGCAGAGATCGCAGATCTTTGCGCGGGTCAAGGGCGGCAGCCTTGCCCAGTGGATGTGATGCCCTGCGTCATATCCTACTGGGTATTATCTGGCGCATGACAGGCGGCAGATTTGCAGCTCCGCTGCACCGCGTTGCCCCTACCCCGCGCACGGCGCTCTCTGCGTGACCCCAGAAAGGAGAGATGGTCGCTGAAACTGACCCGACACAATGGCCGCGCCGGAAAGCACGGCACTTATAACCCAAAGCACAATGACCGCAGTTTTGAAATTGCCAACAGCGAGCATATCGACCCGGAACGTGTCCAGCAAAACATTTATTGGGATTGTTATAACGGCATCCGCTCTGCTCTGCAGCCCAAGAGTGAGGAAAGTCTGGCCGACACTTTTGAAGAAGTCGAAAAGCTCTACTACAAACTCCATTACACCAACTTCACCGAAAGACAGAATGAGCGCAACGCCAAAATCCGGCACACCGAGCGAAACCGCTCCACCGAAGATTTGCTCGCCAGCAAGAAAACCTGCCCCGAAGAAAGCATCTATCAGCTTGGAACGCTGGAGAGCCACGCTTCGCCCAAAGAACTTTTTCAAATCGCCACAGAATTTATGGATGAGTTCCATGAGCGTTTCGGCAAACACGTTCACATTCTGGATTGGGCCTTGCATCTGGATGAGGGGACTCCGCACATCCACGAACGCCATGTGTTTGACTGTGAAAATATGGGTTACGCCCGAAAGGACGTTGAAAGAACAAAAATGAACGCGAAAAAGTTTGTCCGCTATCAGGAAGGGGCTGAAAAATACAGCCTTGGTCTGACAAAATTTCAGGAGTTGGCGAAGGAAGCCAAGGCCGTTTATAAAATCGACAAGGTGGCGTTGGTCAACTGCGAGATTTTCGAGAGGTATCTGGAATCCTTTCGCATTGCATAAAAATAGGCCGGAGGAAAATCCCCCGGCCCCAGACCGCCCACAGTGTTGCGCTGCAGAGCAGCTCGTGGGAGCAGTCACCTTTATTCTATGCAAAATCAGAGCTTTTCTTTCCAGTCATCCCGGAAGCCGTAATAATCCATTCGCACAAACGGATATTTTTCCGTCAGAGCAATGACGGCTTCCTTCATTTCCGCAAAGTTCTCAGCGGGCAGAAGCCTTCTCATGATGAGGAAGAACCCGAAGAAATGGGCATTATCCATTGTGCCATCTTCCCGGCGAATCAACAATGTCTATTCTTTCTTGTTGAGGGAAGGCTTTTGCTCAAAGAGACGATTGTAAATGCGGCTCCCGTGTGCGCAAAGATTGCGGATGATCGTCATGCTGTGCATATACTGCCCCAGAATTTCTGGGCCGCGATTCATAGTAAGCCCGAACCGATGGGCAATCGTTTCTTTGAGCGGACGTTCGGAAATGGAATACAGGAAAGAGATGTCGGAGATCGTCAGCAAATCAACGTAGGCCCAGAGCGGAATCTCTTGGTGCAGGTCGTTGATGAAGTGCTTTAAGTAGGCTTCGTGGGCCAGCCGCTGCCGCTTCTGCTGGTTGGCTTTGTCGATGATTTCTTTATGTTTTGCCTGATTGGAGAAATTTGCGGTATCCAGATAGCCCAGCGGCCCATATACCTTTGTAAATTCATAGGCATAGATGGACTTTATCTGTACCTCAATGGTTTCGATATGGTGCAGGATGATATGACGGAACTCATGGTCGAAATTGTAAATGTCTTCGATATTTTGGAACGTGGCAGACTTCGCAAAAACATCGTTCTTGCGGAGCGTCAGAGAATAGCCGCTGACACGGTAATAATTGTTCCGCAGCAGAAAATCCTTTGCTTCGGCTTCATCCTCGATGGTAAGGCCGCGCGAACGAAGAATCTCGATTTGTTCATCTATCGTTTTGAAGTCCTTGTCTGCCATGAAAAATCTCCTTTATAAGCAAAACGCCCCCAAGTGTGCATACGCTATGCGCAGAGGCCTGGGGGAGTTGTTACCATTATAATAGCAAATCAAGGACGAAATGTCAATGAGCAGAGTGTGAACTTTCGATTTTTCGTAAAAATTTTCAAGAAGGGCTTTTTGCAGCTTAACTTCCTGTCACACGGAAAGTATACTGGTGCTGTGGAGGTATGAGAGCAGCTATGTTGTGTAAATGCAACGTAGCTGCCGCTTTTTTCGCATAGAGATTTTATGCTGACAGGCAACTTCTCCTGTGGTTAAATCAATTTGTTGTTGGAAAGTGTCAAACACTCCTGATTTGGCATACGCCAAAATTTACGCCAATTTAGCGCAGTTCCTCAAGCAATGCCGTGCAGCCTTCCAGCACATCCTGCCATGTGGCTTCAAAATCTCCTGTGAACCATGGGTCTGCCACTTCACGGGGATGATCCGTATGCGCCATCAGCAGCGAGACTTTATGCTGTGGGTCACCGCCGACAAGCCGCAGAATGTCACACAGATTGCTTTCATCCATGCCAATCAGATGATCATACCGTGCATAATCCAGCCGAGTCATCTGCCGGGCGGTCTTGCTGTTGCAGTCGATGCCATGTTCTGCCAGCTTCTGCCGCGCAGGAGGATAGACCGGATTTCCGATTTCCCATGCACTGGTGGCGGCTGATGCGATTTCAAATTGCTCGGAAAGTCCTGCCCTAGATACAAGGTCTTTCATCACATACTCTGCCATTGGGCTTCGGCAGATATTTCCGAGACAAATAAATAAGATTCTGGTCATGCCGGGTCGTTCTCCTTTTGGCTTACAAAAGTATAGCCGCCGTGGATAGTGCGGATAAAGCTGCCGCAGCCGGCAAGCTTCTTTCGCAGATTGGAAACGGTATTTGCCACGACCTTTAAGGTGTCGTTACAGTTTTGTCCCCACACAGCACGGAAAAGCTCTTCTTTTGAGAAGATTTGTCCTTCGTAGGAGGCAAGCATCAGCAGCAAATCGAACTCCAATCGTGTAAGGGAGATTTTTCTGCCGTTGCACGACACTTCGTGGGTCATTCCATCCAGTGTAAGCTCCGGAAGAACCAACTTCTCCCATGAATCAATGGATATTTGCTCTGCCTCGATGTGCTCTCGTTCCAGAAGCATCCGGATCTTCTGCTCCAATTCCGGGTCAGGCTGTCGGGTCTTTATAACGATCATGGCAAACTCCTGCGTGTATTTTACTCTGCGGCGGTATCCATTTCCCGGAGCAGGTTTACCATCTCGATGGCACTGACCGCGCAGTCATAGCCTTTATTGCCTGCTTTGGTGCCTGCCCGCTCGATGGCCTGTTCGATGTTTTCGGTGGTCAGAACACCAAAGAGGACGGGAACCCCGCTTTCCAGCGAGACCGTGGCAATGCCTTTGGAAACCTCATTGCACACATAGTCGTAATGGCTGGTAGAACCGCGAATCACGGCACCAAGGCAGATCACAGCATCATACTTTCCGCTTTTTGCCATTTTAGAGGCAACCAGTGGGATTTCAAAAGCACCCGGAACCCATGCAACATGAACATCAGCGTCCTGCACATCGTGCCGGAGCAGGCCGTCCATTGCTCCGCTCAGAAGTTTGGACGTGATAAATTCATTGAATCGGGCAGCTACGATACCGACCTTGATATTCTGAGAAACCAGCTTGCCTTCAAATGTTTTCATTTTTAAATACCTCTTTCGTTGTTAATATTCCAGAAGATGTCCCATCCGTGCCTGCTTTGTTTTCAGGTAAAACAGGTCATACGGGGTTGCCGTCATCTGAATGGGTACGCGCTCGGAGATCTCCAGCCCAAACTCGGAGAGCTGATATACTTTGTCCGGGTTATTGGTAAGCAGGCGCAGGCTTTTTACGCCAAGCTCCCGGAGGATCTGTGCGCCGAGATAATACTCCCGTTCATCTCCATGGAACCCCAGAGCGAGATTGGCTTCCAGCGTATCCATGCCCTGCTCCTGAAGTTCATAGGCACGCAGTTTGTTGATCAGACCGATGCCCCGGCCTTCCTGCCGCATATAGAGCAGGATACCCCGGCCTTCTTTTTCGATCTGCGTCATGGCAGCGGCCAGCTGCTGGCCGCAGTCGCAACGCAAAGAACCAAATGTATCTCCTGTCAGGCATTCCGAGTGGACGCGGCACAGAATATTCTTTCCATCGCCAATGTCACCTTTTACCAGTGCAATGTGATGTTCTCCGTTCAGGCGGCTCACAAAACCATACGCTCTGAAAGTGCCATACTTGGTGGGCAGGTTCACCGCCGTCACCTGATCGACCAGTTTATCGTGACACTTGCGGTACTCCTGTAAATCACGGATGGTGATGAATTTGATCTGGAAACGCTCTGCCAGTTTTGCCAGTTCAGCGGTGCGCATCATCGTGCCATCCTCCCGCATGATCTCGCAGCACAGGCCGCATTCTTTCAGCCCTGCCAGACGGCACAGATCAACGGTTGCTTCCGTGTGGCCGTTGCGCTCCAACACACCGTTCTTTTTTGCCAGAAGGGGGAACATATGGCCCGGTCTGCGGAAATCTTCTGCTTTTGCGTAATCGTCCACACAAGCCATCGCCGTAATGGAACGCTCTGCGGCAGAAATGCCCGTAGAAGTAGAAACGTGGTCGATGGACACCGTAAATGCCGTTTCATGGTTGTCAGTGTTATGCTGCACCATCTGCGGAAATTGCAGCTTCCGGACGAAAGCCTCGGACATCGGCATACAGATCAGACCTTTGCCGTGGGTCGCCATAAAGTTGATGTTTTCGGTGGTGGCAAATTCGGCAGCACAGATGAAGTCCCCCTCGTTTTCACGGTCGGGGTCATCCGTTACCAGAATGATTTTTCCTTGCTTCAGGTCTTGCAAAGCTTCGGGAATGGTATTGAAGTTCATCCTAAACTCTCCTTAAAAGCCGCAGCGCAGCAGCATTTCTTTTGTGAGCGTGTTTTGCTTCGGTGTTTCTGATGGAAGCAGCTTCTCGATATATTTTCCGACAACATCGGTTTCCAAATTGACAAAATCCCCTTTGTGCCGTTGATGCAGATTCGTCTGACGGACGGTGTGCGGTATCGTGGACACGGAAAAGCCCGTAGGTTCCACCACAGCCACGGTCAGGCTGATGCCGTCTATTGTGATAGAACCTTTTTCAACGACATAGCGAAGGATCGCGGGATCTGCATGAATGGTGTACCAGATGGCCGTATCGTCTTTTCGGATACTGGCAATGCGTCCGACGCCATCCACATGGCCTGCTACGATGTGTCCGCCAAAACGTCCGTTGGCCGGCATGGCACGTTCCAGATTGACAGCACTTCCAACGGTGAGCTGTGCAAGTGCAGAGCGGTTCAAGGTCTCGTGCATGACATCCGCAGCAAAGCTATCCGGGAAGAGCTGCCTGACGGTCAGGCAGATGCCGTTGACGGCGATGCTGTCACCGATTCTGGTTTCTTCCAGAACCGTTTTTGCACGAACAGTCAGTACGGCAGAATGCTGTCCCCGATTGATGGATTTTATTGTTCCGACTTCTTCCACGATTCCGGTAAACACGGGTACTCCACCTCACTTTCGATCAGGAAATCTTTGCCAAGCTGTTCCGATTGGCTGTTCTTCAGGCGGAATGCAGCATCCGGAAACGGGACACCTGCACCCTCAATGGGTGCTTTGGCATCCTTTCCTCCGAACAGCTTCGGGGCAATGTAAGCCTGTACCTGCTGCACGATGCCGCTTTCCAGTGCAGACCAGTTCAAGGTTCCGCCGCCTTCCAGCAGAATGCTGTCGATCTGCTCCTGCCCCAGCTGTTCCATCAGCTGCAGAAGATTCACATGACCGCAATGCTCTTCCAGACAAAGGATCCGGCAACCGGCCTGTTGATATGCCGCCTGCTTCTCTGGGTCGCCGCAGCAGGTCGCAAGAATGGTCGGAACCTGTTTGGCGGTCATGACCACCTGTGATTGCAGCGGTGTCCGCAAATGTGTATCACAGATGATCCGGACGGGATCACGGCCACCCTCTATCCGGCAGGTCAGCAGCGGGTCATCTGCCAGAATGGTTCCGACTCCTACCATAATGCCGCGGAATCGGTGTCGCTGCCGTTGAACATGATCCCGGGCAATTTCCCCGGTGATCCATTTGGAAGCGCCTGTGTATGTGGCGATTTTTCCGTCCATCGTCATGGCGTATTTCATGGAAACGAAGGGGCGTTTTGTGGTGATATAGTGGAAGAACACCTTGTTCAGCGCATCGCATTCCTCTTGCAGAACATTTTCGGTCACATCTATGCCGTGTGCGCGCAGGATTGCAATTCCTTTTCCAGCCACCAGCGGATTCGGGTCAGCGGAACCCACAACCACCCGGTGAATGCCCGCGTCCAGAATCGCATCCACGCAGGGCGGCTGCTTTCCGTAATGGCAGCACGGCTCCAATGTCACATACAGGGTCGCTCCCTGCGGATCTTCGGTGCAGGATGCCAGCGCATTGCGCTCCGCATGAGCCTGACCGTATCTCTGGTGCCAGCCCTGTCCGATGATCCTGCCCTCTTTTACGACCACGGCACCCACCATCGGGTTGGGCGATGTCCACCCGCACCCCTTTTTTGCAAGCTGCAAAGCCAGACGCATATAGTCTTTGTCATTCATCGTGTCGCCTCCAAAAGAAAAAGCCCTGAACAAAAACGTTCAGGGCAAGGCGAAAAGACACAAGGAATCCTTGTGCAAAAAAGAAAGCTCCAGAATGCAAACGCATCCCAGAGCAGCCTCCACAAGCGCAGGACCGTACGGGTTCTGCGCTTGGTATCTTCTTTCATCCAGACTGTACTGTCGGCTTCGGAGTTTCACCGAATCATGCCTTACGGCTCGTGGGCTGTACCACCGGTAGGGAATCGAACCCTGCCCTGAAGATTTCTGATTCAATTATAGCGGCATTATAGCACGGCTTCTTTCGGATTGCAAGGGCATTCTGCAAACCGGGACGAAACCGGGACGAAGATGGTTTGAGGGTGGAAATGAAACTTTTTGGCTGTTGTTGCCTTGTCAAGAGGTTTGATGCCCTCTGTTTCTCTCTCTTTTTACCAAAGTTTCCCTTTCTTTTTCTTGCAAGCTGCCGAAATCAGCGTGTTCTCAAAAGTTCGCGTTTGCGCAGCGCAGCGGAGCAATAAAAGCCCCAGTGGGGCTTTTAAGCGACAGAACGGTCTTGCGTAGCAAGATGGAGGGGCCTCGCCCCGACAAGTTCGCGTTTGCGCAGCGTAGCACAGCTTGAAACGGCTCAGATGCCGCCGTGGCGCCGCTCTTCCGCCGCCAGTTCCTGCTGGAGGGCCGCTTTGCGGTGGTCCAGCAGCAGATCCTTGTTGTACTGGAAGTACCTCTCACAGCCGTTCTCGGTAATGAACGCATGGGCCGCGGGCGAGAGGGTCAGCTCGGTGACGAACACCACCATCTCCTGGCTCTCGGCAAAGGCCTGCTCCATGAAATCAAAGGCGGCTTCCAGCGTGGCAGAAGCTGTGTTCTGGGCATTCTCCCGCTCCTCGGCAAGGCTCTGGAACTGGGTGCGGAGCAGGTCAAACGCGGGCTGCGTGCTCACGGCCTTGGCACGGCGGAGCTCCGCCTCCCAGGCACGGAGAACGGCATACACCCGCAGGCGGGTGTTCAGCGCGTCCCGGCTCAGCAGGCCGGCGGCCCGCTGCTTCTGGGTCTCGGCATCGTAATCGGCCACCATCTGGCTGAAATAGACCGCCGGGCCGTCCGGAATATCCTCCGGCACCGTGGCAAAGCCCTGCTTGGCCTGCCGCAGGAACGCATAGCAGGCATCGGCCACGGCGTCCTGCTGGCGGGAGGCCGTGAAGCGGGTATCAAGGCCCGCCAGGATCAGGCTGACCAGGCTCAAACGCTCATCAAAGGGCGCGTTGAGGAGCCGCGCGTAGACAGCAGGCTTGACCTGCCCGGCCAGAATGTCTTCCACACCGTAATCGTCGCGGTACTTGTAGTAGAGATCCAGGTAGGCCGAGAAGTCCTCGGCGATCTTCTGGTGCTGGATGTACTCCCGGATGAGGTCTTCGTCTGCTTTCAGGCCCAGCGTCTCGTAGGTGTCCAGCAGGTTGGAGAGGTCCTCCCAGCCGCGGGCAGTGACAAACTGGGTGCCGTCCACATCGGCGTTGATCTGGTAGAAGTTCTGCGGGTGCAGCTCCAGATAGCTCAGGATGGCGCTGTGGATGCGGGCCCCGCGGGCGTAATCTTTCCAGACCGAGAGGTCGGGCTGAATGTCCATCCGGCGGACACGGTCCAGGGTGACGATATCGAAATCCCGGACGGATTTGTTGTACTCCGGCGGGTTGCCTGCCGCCACGATGACCCAGCCTGCCGGCACCGCCTGGTTGCCAAAGGTCTTGCACTGCAAGAACTGCAGCATGGTGGGGGCCAGCGTCTCGGACACACAGTTGATCTCATCAATGAAGAGGATGCCCTCAGAAAGGCCGGTGGCCTCCATCTTGGCGTACACGCTGGCGATGATCTCGCTCATGGTGTATTCCGTCACCGAGACATCCTTGTCGCCATAATGGCGCTGGCGGATAAAGGGCAGGCCCACGGCGCTCTGGCGGGTGTGGTGGGTGATGGTGTAGGCCACCAGTGCCACACCGCACTCCCGGGCCACCTGCTCCATGACCTGCGTTTTGCCAATGCCCGGAGGGCCCATCAGCAGGATGGGCCGCTGGCGGATGGCCGGGATGGCGTACTCGCCCAGAGCATCCTTGGCCAGGTATGCCTTGACGGTATGCTCAATTTCTTCTTTGGCACGTTTGATGTTCATAGCAAACTCCTCACGCATTGTGATTCACGAATTATTGAGGTTGCGGTAGAGGTCGTCCTCCTCGCTCATGGCCTCGGCCAGCGCCGAAGCCGACCGGGCCGCCGGACCCGCAAACTCTTCCTCGTCCAGCACCACTTTCATGGCCCAGGGCGGCACATTGGCATCGTCGAACCGCTCCCCCAGAAAGAGGAACGCGGCTTCATACGGCGGGCGGCGGGCCGGGTAGGTGCCCATTCCGTCCGTAAAGTAGAGCAGGCCCCGCAGGTTGGTGAACTGCTTCTCGGCACACAGACGATCAACATACTCGAACGCCGGGCGGAAATCCGTTCCGCCGCCGCCCCGCAGCTGGAAATGGTTCATGGCATGGATGAGCTCGTCTTCCTTGCGGATGAGCAGGTCCTGCTGGACGGTGTTGTCCGCCTGGATCAGGTGCAGGTTCATCCGGTGGAAGAAATTTTCCCGCCCTTTCAGCAGGGTGTAGGTCTCGGCCAGGAACGCCCGCACCAGCTCGCCGGAGGTGGAATAGCTGGTGTCAATGACGAGGGCCAGCTCCTCGATTTTCTTACTTTCCCGGGTCTCCAGCGGCTCAATGAGAGGCATGTTGCCGTAGACCGAAAGGCCGTAGGTATAAAAGTTCAGATCAAATTCATCCGGGTCAAGGTGCACTTCCTCCCGGGTGATGCAGAACCGGCGCAGGAAATCTTTGTAGCTGCGGCGGCTGCGGTTGGCGGCCTTGACCTGCTCCTTGAGCGCGTCGGCCCCCTCGCCCGCCTCTTTATCCCGCAGCTCCAGCTCGGTCTGCATCCGCTCCCCGATCTTCTGCCAGGTCTTCTGGGGCAGGGGCGTGGGCATCTGCTGGGGCTGCTCCGGGGCGTCCTTTGGCCAGAGGCGGTGGTCGTCGGTGTAGAACTCCCGCTCCAGCTGGCGGAGCACGCCAGGCGTCTGGCCCAGCAGCCAGCGGTAGGTAGGTGCTGCCGCCACCACTTTCTGCTCGGCTTTGATCTCCTCATAGGCGTGCTGACGGACATAGCTCAGCGGGCGCTGGACGCTTTTGCGGCCCAGCCCGTCGACGACATTTTCCACCGCGATGTCACAGGCCAGGTGCCACAGGCGCTTGTCCCGCCGCCCTTTGGTCCACAGGTGGCGGAAGATGCAGTGGAACACCGTGTGTAAGTACAGGCGGTTGAGGTATTTCGGGTTTTCCTTGTACAGCCGCAGCAGGGCGCTGGGCTGGTAGCAGAGGATGCGGCCATCGGTGGCCAGCACCCCGCACCGCTCGTCCGGGGTTGGGCTCAGGGCCGAGAGGGCCATATCCAGAAATCGGAAATCCAGATACAGCCCGCTGCGCACCACGGCCAGCACCTCGCCGCCCATCCGCGCCTGCCACTCCTCATGGGTCTCGGGCCGTTTGGACTCGAACGGCTTGCGCGGGTCGAAGAATTTTTCCTTTTCAGAAATCAAAATCGTACCTCTTTTTGTTGGGCCGGGCCGCAAACTTTTTGTGCTCGGCATCGGCCAGCAGAGCGGCAGCAGAAGCGTTGTCGGCCTTGGCCGCCAACGCCGCACCCGCGGCAAAGGCGTCTTTATCAAACACATCCAGCGCCAGCAGGGCCCGCAGGCCGTCCATGTCCTGCGCTTTCAGCAGCCGGGCAAGCACCCGGCCCGTGTTGGCCGCCAGAAAAGCCCGGTAATGCTCGGCAGCGGCACTGCTCAGGCTCCAGGGCCAGCGCAGACGGTCAAAGCAGAGCATGGCCATAATGTTGGCGTCATCCGCGTCGTGCCCCTGCGGGAAGATGGCGTCGTATTCGACCGGGAGGAATTTCCCATCCAAAAAGCACTGTCGGTAATGGTACCCCTGCCCCGAAAACGTGTGGAGCAGAATGTGCGCAGGAGTCTCCTCAATGTCTTCCCAGTAGGCGGGGTACCACAGGCCCGCAAGGGGCCGGGCCTCTCCCTCTGGCCAGAATAGCGCCTGCACCGCCTCGGTAATGCTGCCCGCCAGCGCAAACAGGCCGGTGGCCTGCTCCGGCCGGGCCCGGATGACCAGCGTTTCCAGTGCAAAGCAGTTGAGGAAGACATCGCTGCCCATGGTCAGCTCCCCCGCCCCGGCCGAAAGGCGGCGCAGGCGGCGACAGTTGTAAAAGGCACAGCTCCCGATGACCCGCAGGCTCCCGGGCAGGACCAGTTCCTCCAGAAAGCTGCCGCAAAGGGGATGGAGGGCTTCTTCCCCGCTCCGGGCGGCAGCAGAGGCGTCTCCGTCCCCGAAGTCCAGATCATACCGGGCATGAGAAGCGCCCGTCAGATCGCGTCCAAAGGCCCGCAGGAGGCGCGCGGTGCCGTCCGGCTCCACCGCATAGCGGCAGAGCTCTTCCGGCGCAGGCAGACCGCGGGGCTTCTCGGAGAAGCAGTAATCCCCCAGCTCGGTGATGGTCAGCGTGCCCCCCTCCGGGGCGGGCAGAGCCTCCGGCAGGGTGATGCAGGGCTCGTCCCCATACACGCGGACGAGGCGGGCCGTATCGTTTTTGAAAGGCAGAACATCCAGAAACATAAAAAACTCTCTCACAACAAAAAACTGCTGCACAGTCTCGCCGTGCAGCAGTCCAAATCAAAGCGTTATTCCTGCACGGCCTGTGCAAGGCAGGCATCCATAGCGGACAGCGCCGCGTTGCTGGTCATGGTAGCACCCGAGACCGTGTCCACACCTGCCGTGCCGCCGGCATCCAGCAGGCTGCGGGCAAGGCTTTCCGCCGCCTTGCCGCCCACGTCGGGTGTCTCGTCGCCCGCGTCGATCTGCACGTTGGTCACTTTGCCGCCCGTAATGTTGATCATCACGGTCACTTCGCTTTCGTAGCCCTGTGCGGAGGCGCTGTAGGCACCATCGGCATAGGTATCCGCGTTGTCGGCTGCGGGAACGGTGCCCGTACTGGCGATATACAGCGACAGGACGATGCCAAGGGCCACATCCAGGACCGCCATGAGGATCACGTTCCGGGTCATATGCTTTTTCATCGTATCGAAATTGCTCCTTTGGAGAAATTTTGCGTCCGGCCGCGCCGCTTACTTGGCAGGCTTGAAGCTGTCACGCAGGGTGACAACGCGGTTGTAGACGCCGGGGTTCTTGCTGTCCGGGGTGAAGAAACCGGTGCGGACGAACTGGAACTTCTCGCCCGGCTTTGCGTCGGCCAGAGCCTCTTCCAGCTTACAGCCCTTGCGTGCCACCACGCTCTCGGGGTTGAGGTAGTCCTTGTAATCGCTGCCCTCGGGGATGGCGTTCATGTTGGCCTCGGTGAAGAGCTTATCGTACAGGCGTACCTCGGCCTCCACGCAGTGCGCCGCGCTCACCCAGTGGATGGTACCCTTGACCTTGCGGCCATCGGCAGGGTTTCCGTTGCCCGTCTCGAGATCGGCGGTGCAGTGGATGGCGGCAATGCTGCCGTCAGCATTCTTGTCCACGCTGGTGCACTTGACGAGATAGGCACCCATCAGGCGGACCTCACCGCCCACGGTCAGGCGCTTGAACTTCGGAGGCGGCACCTCGGCGAAGTCCTCGTTCTCGATCCACAGCTCCTTGGTAAAGGCCACCTTGCGGGTGGTGGGATCGTTGGCCTCGCGGTTGGGGTTGTTGGCCACATCGAAATACTCGGTCTTGTCGGCGGGGTAGTTGTCCACGATGAGCTTGACGGGCTCCAGCACGGCAATGCGGCGCTGAGCGGTCAGGTCCAGCTCGCTGCGGATGCAGGCCTCCAGCTGGCGCATGTCGATGAGGTTATCGGACTTGGAGATACCGGCCTCCCGCACGAACGTAAAGATGGAGCTTGCGGTGTAGCCGCGGCGGCGCAGGCCGCACAGGGTGGGCATCCGGGGGTCATCCCAGCCGTCCACAATGCCCATCTCCACCAGCTCACGCAGGTAGCGCTTGCTCATAACCGTATTGGTCATGTTCAGGCGGGCAAATTCACGCTGCTTGGGGAATTCGGTGCCAAAAATATTTTCGATGACCCAGTTGTACAGCGGGCGGTGGTTCTCAAACTCCAGGCTGCACATGCTGTGGGTGATGCCCTCGATGGCGTCCTGGATGGGGTGGGCGAAATCGTACATCGGGTAGATGCACCACTTGCTGCCCTGGCGGTGATGCTCGGCGTACTTGATGCGGTAGATGGCCGGGTCACGCATGTTCATGTTGGGGCTGGCCAGGTCGATCTTGGCACGCAGGGTCTTCTCGCCCTCTTTGAACTCGCCTGCACGCATCCGGCGGAACAGGTCCAGGTTTTCTTCCGGGGCGCGGTCCCGCCACGGAGAGGGGCGGGAGGGCTTGCCGGCATCGGAACCGCGGTACTCACGCATTTCATCACGGCTCAGGTCGTCCACATAGGCCTTGCCCTCTTTGATGAGCTTCTCGGCGTACTCGTAGCATTGATCAAAGTAGTCGCTGCCGTAGAAGATGCCGCCGTTGGGGTCGGCACCCAGCCAGTGCAGATCCTCGATGATGCTGTTGACATACTCCTCTCCCTCACGGGCGGGGTTGGTATCGTCCAGGCGGAGGTTGAATTTACCGCCGTACTGGTTGGCGATGGACCAGTTGATGTAGATGGCCTTGGCGCTGCCGATGTGCAGGTAGCCGTTGGGCTCCGGCGGGAAACGGGTGTGGATCTCCTTGACCTTGCCCTCCGCAAGGTCCGCGTCGATGATATCCGTCAAAAAGTTTTTATCTGCCATGGTGGCTTTCCCCCTTATCAGGGCATAGCTGCCCGAATGTTACACTTTTTCTAATACCCATTATGATACACCATTTTGGGCTCTGCTTCAAGGCAAAAACAAAAAAACCACCCAAATCTCAACGGATTCAGGTGGTTTTGCTCTGGAGCTGCTATCCAGATTCGAACTGGAGACCTCATCCTTACCAAGGATGCGCTCTACCAACTGAGCTATAGCAGCACACTCACAGCTCGATTATTTTAACATAAGGCGCCGTGAATTGCAAGAGGTTTTGGCAAAAAAGTTTTGTTTTTTGCAAAAAAGGAGCCGCCGCAGTGCCGCGGCAGCTCCTTTGGATGGGTTTGCTCGGGATTCTTACTCAATGAGGCCGTTCAGCAGGGCCAGGCACTTGCGGCTGTGCAGCTTGCGGATGGCCTTTGCCTCGATCTGGCGGACACGCTCACGGGTGACACCAAAGTCGCGGCCAACCTCTTCCAGCGTGCGGGGACGGCCATCGTCCAGGCCGAAGCGCAGGCGGATGACTTTCTCCTCACGGGGAGTCAGGCTCTTGAGGGCCTGGTTGATCTGCTGGGCCACCATCGCACGGTCAGCTGCCTTGCCGGGAGCCTCGGCGTTCTCGTCGGCGACGAAATCGCCCAGGGAGGAATCCTCTTCCTCACCCACAGGGCTCTCCAGGCTGGCGGGCTCCTGGGCCATCCGCTGGATCTCGCGCACGCGCTCCACGCTCATGTCCATAGCCTTTGCCAGCTCTTCCGGGGTGGGCTCGTGGCCATTCTGGTAGACCAGCTGGTTGGTGGCCTGACGCATCCGGTTGATGGTCTCGACCATGTGCACCGGGATGCGGATGGTGCGGGCCTGGTCCGCAATGGCGCGGGTGATGGCCTGACGGATCCACCAGGTGGCGTAGGTGGAGAAGCGGAAACCGCGGTCGCAGTCAAACTTCTCAGCGGCCTTGATGAGGCCGATGTTGCCCTCCTGGATCAGGTCCAGGAACGCCAGGTTATGGCCGACATGCTTTTTGGCAATGGAGACCACCAGACGGAGGTTGGCCTCGCTCAGGCTGCGGCGGGCGTTCAAACCATCGCGGCGGGTCTTGAGCAGCTCCTGACGCTTTTCCTCGGTCAGGGGGCCGTTCTCCACCGCCTCCATGGCCTCTTCTTCCGCGGCCTTTTCCTCAGCGTCCTCGCTGGATTTCTCGTTGCCCTCTTCGTCCAGGTCCTCGGTGTAGCTGCGGCTGTTCTCGTCCTCCTCAAAGGAGAAACGGGCGCTGTTCTTCTTGATGTATTCCGGCGCGCCGTACTTCTGGCGGTCGGCCTGCAGGATGTGGGCAGCCTCGGCACCGGCATGGATGCGGCGGCTCAGTTCCACTTCCTGTTCCGCGCTCAGCAGCGGGATCTGGCCGATCTGCTTGAGGTAGTTCTTCACAGGGTCGTCCAGCAGCTCATCCATGGCAGCTTTGAGGTCCGCCGGGTTCTCCTCCGCGCTCTCCTCCTCTTCCTCGCTGATGCCCATGTCATCGCTGTTGTTCTCGGCGTTTTCCACCTCGGCAATGATGCTGTCCACGTCCAGGCTGGTATCCGCCTCGACCTCGTTGTCCAGGATCTTGATGCCGCGCTCCTCCAGGAGGGTGTAGAGCGTTTCCACGTCCATTCTGCACTGTGCAGCCAAATCTTTGGCCTCCTGTGCCGACAGGGTGCCCTCACCTTTGGTCAACAGTTCCTTTAAAGTCATGCCCATTTCGCTCTCTCCTTTTCGCTTTGGGAAAACCCCGTCCGGGGTGTTGCTCTTAAAATCCGCGGACAAAACTGCATCAGATCACCAGCCCGCCGTTGACACCAAACACTTGTCCGGTGATGTATCCGGCGTCCTCTCCGGCAAGGTAGAGCAGCAGTTTTGCCACTTCGTCCGCGCTGCCCAGGCGGCCCACAGGGGTCTCCTCAGCCAGAGCGGCCTTATCTTCGGCGGTAAATGCCGCCATCATATCGGTGTCGATGACACCCGGGGCCACACAGTTGACGGTGATGCCGCTGGGGCCCTCTTCCTTGGCCAGTGCCTTGGTCAGGCCGATGAGGCCCGCCTTGGCGGCTGAGTAATGTACCTCGCAGCTGCCGCCCGTCTGGCCCCACATGCTGCTCACCGTCAGGATGCGGCCCGCCTTGCGGCGGATCATCCCGGGGAGCACCAGCTGGCACAGGTTGAACGCACCGGTCAGGTTGACATCCAGCATGTGCTGCCACTCTTCCGGCGTGATGTCGGTAAAAAGCTTCTGCTGGGCAATGCCCGCGTTGCTCACCAGCACATCCACCCGGCCCAGCGCCTGCTCCACCGCATGGAACGCCAGCTCACAGCTGGCCCGGCTGGCCACATCGCACTGAACGATGGTGCAGCCCGGCAGGGCTTTTTCCAGCGCCGCAGCGGCCTCCGCATTTTTGTGGTAGAACACCGCCACCCGGTAGCCTGCCTCATAAAAGACTTTGGCGGTGGCCGCACCGATGCCCCGGTCTCCGCCGGAGATCAGCACCGTCCGCCCGTTTGTCCGGATCGTCGGCACAGGTGCTTCCGGGGCCGCCGTGGGCTCCTCCGGCGCTTTCACTTCCGCCGGGGCCAGCTCCGGCACAGGCTCTGCCCGCACAGGTTCCCGCTCCTGTTTGGGCATCTCCCGCGGCTTCCGGGCCGGGATGACGATGGTGGGTTCGTCGTCCGGGAAATCCGGGACTTCCGGTTCTTTCGCCTTTCCAGCCGGTTCCGGGGCCTCAGGGGCTTCCGGGGCAGGCTGCAGAGGCTTGCCGGGCAGTTTCACCGTCTCGGCGTTGTCCTCCGCCATGTCAAATGTCAGTTCAAATTCGTCGTCGTACAAGAGTCAAACCCTCCTGTCGCTTGTTTCTCTGTAAGGCATTTTCCAGCCCTGCAGGGGGTGGTGGTCGGCCCTGCGCCCAGCGGAGCTGCACTCTGCTTTCTTCTTCCGGTCATGTCCGGTCCTGCGGTGCGCCCGCTGGCTCCTGCGCGTGGTTTCGACAAGTTACCATTGAATAATATAGCACAAATTGCCGAAAAAAGAAAGTGGGAACCCGTGCTTTTTCACGCAGTTCCCACTTTTTTCATCATTTGGACTTGTTTTGTCCCTGTACCGGCGGTTTCCACTTCGGCCTTGCAGCCCGCTGCTCCCGCAGACGGAGGAAAAACGCCTGCAAAAGAGCCTGCGCTTCCTCGGCCCGGAGGCCCCGCTCCACCACCGGGTGGTGGTTGAACGGCAGGGCAAACAGGTCTGTCACCGAGCCGCAGCAGCCCGCCTTGGTGTCGGCCGCGCCGTACACCACCCGTTTGACCCGGCTGTTGAGGATGGCCCCGCTGCACATGGGGCAGGGCTCCAGCGTGACGAACAGCTCACACTGCCACAGCCGCCAGCCACCCAGCTTTTTGCAGGCCGCGTCAATGGCCAGCAGCTCCGCGTGGTGGAGGGCGTTTTTCTCGGTCTCCCGGGTGTTGTGGGCGGCGGCAATGATCTCGCCGTCCTTTGCGATGACGGCTCCCACCGGCACCTCGCCCAGCTCCGCGGCCTTTTCGGCTTCGGCCAGGGCTGCACCCATCAGTTCGTAATCGGTCATCCCAGTCCCCTCTCTGCCAGACATCCGGCCAGCACGATGCAGTTGTTGAGGCAGTGGAGCCCCATGCCGGGCCAGATCCGTCCGGTGTGCTCCACGGCCCAGCCAAACACCAGCCCCATGGCAAAAGCGTAAATTTTCGCCTCCGCGCTGCCATGGGCAGCGGCAAACAGCACCGCCTGCCCCGCCAGCGCCACGCCGGGCCCCAGCGGGCGGAGCAGCCGCTGTACCCCGCCCCGGAAAATCAATTCCTCTCCCAGCGGCAGCACGGCACAGACCCGCAGAACCGTCCAGCCCATCTTCTCCGGCTCCTCCGGCAGAGTCATGCTTCCGCCGGGCAGCAGCAGACTGCCGGCCACGGCCACCGCAGCCCAGAGGGCCGCCGCCTGCCCGAACGCTTTCCAGAACGCCGGGCCTTTTTCGATCTTGTTCATGGCGCTGCCTCCTGTCGGCGGACATTGTACCACACCCGCCCCTTGGGTGCAAGCAGTTTTGCGCCTGCACGAAGAAACTTGCTTCAAGAGATTGACTTTCCGGTTGGTGTTCTGCTATAATTTTACCGACTTTTTACTTATTTCTGTTGTTTTACAACCGTTCCGGGCGGCTCCCGCCCATGGAGGTATTTTATGATCCGCATTCTCACCGATTCCGCGTCCGATATCCTGCCCGCAGAGGCCGCGCAGCTGGGCGTGACAGTCATCCCCCTCAACGTCACGCTGGAGGACGGCACCGTCTTCCGGGACGGCCTTGACAAGACCCCCTCTGAATATTATGCACAGCTGGCCGCCTGCAAGAAGCTGCCCACCACCAGCCAGCCCAGCCCGGAGCTGTTTGAGCGCTTCTTCGCCGAGGCAGCGGCCGCAGGCGATGAGGTCATTGGCATCTTTCTTTCCCATGAGCTTTCCGGCACTTGCCAGTGCGCTAAGCTCGCGGCAGACCTGGCCAACGTGGACAACGTGCTGTTTGTGGACAGCACCAATGTCTGCCTGGGCGAGGGCCTGCTGGTGCGGCTGGCCGTCCAGCTGCGGGACGCTGGCAAGACGGCCGTGCAGATCGCAGCCTCGCTGGAGCACGCCAAGGAGCACCTGCATCTGGTGGCCGCCATTGACGACCTGAAATATCTGCGCAAGGGCGGGCGTCTGCCCGCCGCTGCTGCCGTAGCAGGCGGGATGCTGGGCATCAAGCCCCTCATCACCATCAAAGAGGGCAAAGTGGCTCTGGCTGGCAAGGCCCGGGGCCTGCCCGGCGCCTATGTAGCCCTCTTCAAAAAGATCGAAGAGCTGGGCGGCATCCACCCCACGCTGCCCACGCTGGCAGGCTACACCGTGGCCCCCCGCGAGGTGGTCCCCATCCAGACCTACCTGCAGGATAATCTGCACCGTCCCGAGGCCCTGACCCGCCAGATCGGCTGCGTCATTGGCACCCACGCCGGCCCCGGCGCGTTCGGCCTGGCGTTCTTTGATGAAGCACTGGACATCGAATAAAAATAGGATCCATGAAAAAAGCGAGGAGCTTGGCTCCTCGCTTTTTTGCGTCTACACTTCTTGTTTTACAGCACCGCATCCGAAATGAGCTTGCCCAGCAGGAGCACCAGCACCACCAGCATCATGGGGCGGATGAACTTTGCCCCCTTGCGGAGGGCGAAGTGGGAGCCCAGCAGGTTGCCCGCGATGCCGCTGATGGCACAGGGGATGCCGATGGAAAAGACCACCAGCCCGCTCATGAGGTAAGTAAAGAGGCTGGCATAGTTGCTGGCCAGGTTGAGCACCTTGCCGTTGCCGTTGGCGGTGCGCAGATCAAACTTCATCAGGCTGGAAAAGGCGATGATGGCAAAGGTGCCCGTGCCGGGCCCCACCAGACCATCGTACAGGCCGATGCCAAGCCCGATGCCCAGCGCCAGCGCCGCTTTTTTCAGGTTCATGGTACCGTCATCCCGGTTTTCGTCCGGGAGGTTGCGCTGCCACAGGATGATGACCGCCGCAATAGGCAGGATGATGAACATGGTGGTCTTCAACACCTCATCGCTGAGCAGCAGGACGATGTGCGCCCCCAGCGCGCTGCCCGCAAAGCTGCCGATGGCCGCCAGAATGCCCACCTTGACGTTCATGGCACCATTTTTGAAGAAATTGGCCGTGGCAAAGGTGGTGCCGCAGGCAGCACTGAACTTATTGGTGGCATAGGTGTAGTGCGGCGGCAGCCCTGCAAACAGATAGGCCGGCAGGCTGATGAGCCCGCCGCCGCCCGCCGCGGAATCCACAAACCCTGCAAATCCGGTCATAAAGACAAGAAACACCATCATGACCGGGGAAATTGTAATACCCATTGTTATAATTCCTCTTTATTATCCTAAATTCTCCATCAGACTCCCCTGATCGAGGAGCTCCGCGACATCCCCGCTGTCAGCGGGTTTGGAGCGGTGAGAGGTTTTCTTTTCAATTCCGATACAGCTTGCCCTCACAGGCCAGGATCTGGTCAAAGATCATCCGGGAGACCCTTGCACCATACACCATGGCCGGGTGGCCGTCGTACTCGATGATATCATGGAAGTCTTTGTTCATCAGCACGATGACGTATTCGCCGTAGGGGGTATGGATGATGCCGCCGTCGTTGCGGCAGGCGTTCATGCTGCCGCTCTTGCTGGCCACCCAGATCAGCTCCGGCTCGCCGGTCTCCTCGCAGTCCAGGTAGAACTGGGGGAAATCGTGGGTGAGCATGGTGTTGTAGTGCTGCTGGCGGAAGATGGCCAGCATCTCGGCGCTGGCCTCGGCGCTGACAAGGGTGCCCTTGGCCACCTGCGCAAACAGGGAGGCGTAATCCCGGGGCGTGGTGGTGCCCAGCTTCTCATAGCGGTCAAAGTGGAGGGGGTTGTGGAGCACGGTGTGGGCAAAGCCCAGCTCTTTGATGCAGGCGTTGATGGTCTCCAGCCCCAGATAATCAATGACCATGTTGGTGGCGATGTTGTCCGAGCAAATGATCATCATGGTGGCCGTGTCTTTCACCTTGAGCTTTGCTCCCACGCCCAGAGCCCGCAGCATTCCGGAGCCGTCCACAAAGTGCTCCGGTCGATACTCGATCTCCTCGGTCAGGCTGGCCTTGCCCCGGCTGGCCTGTAAATACAGCACCGCCAGGATATAGGCCTTGATGGTAGAGGCCGTTTCAAACTCCTCGTCGGCTCCCATCTCCACGGTGTGGCCCTGCAGGTCGTCCACAAAGACACTCATTTTGCCCTGATAGGAGTACAGCTCGGCAGCGATTCGCTTTTCCAGCGTCATATTCTGATCCATTTTGGAATATCCTCTCTTATTTTTACAGATTGTCCTCAAAGAAGCGCTGTGCGTTCCGGTAGAAGACGCGCTCCACCTCGTCCTCGGTGAAGCCCTCGCGGCGGAGCGCCTCGGCCAGCAGGGGCAGCTTGGAGCAGTCGTCCATCTCCAGCTCGCCGCCGATGCCGTCAAAATCGCTGCCCAGACCAATGATCTCAATGCCGCCCACTTTCTTAAAGTGCGCCGCGTGCTTTGCCATCAGGGCCACGGTGCTGCGGCAGAGAGACTCTTCCGGCTGGTTGTCCAGGAAACCAGAGCAGTAGTTCAGGCCCACCAGGCCGCCCCGCTCTGCCATGGCCCGGATCATCTCATCGGTCAGGTTGCGGCAGTGGGGTGCCAGAGCGCGGCAGTTGGAATGGCTGGCTGCAAAGGGACGGGTGCTGTGCTCGGCGATGTCCCAGAAGCCCTTATCCGAGAGGTGGCTCACGTCTGCAATGATATGCAGCCGCTCCATCTCGGCCAGGAACTCGAAGCCCTTTTCTTTCAGGCCGGTCTTCGTATTGGGTTGGCAGGGCCAGATGGTATCCGTGTCGGCTCCCGGCACCACATTGGGGCTGGCCAGCTCGTTTTCGTGGTTCCAGGTCAGGGTCATCATCCGGACGCCCAGCTCATGCATGAGCCGCAGCACGCCCAGGCTGCCCTTGCAGCAGCCGCCCTCTTCAATGGTCAGCATTCCGCTGATCTTGCCCGCCTCCGCATTCTTGCGGAGATCCTCCGGCTGATACACCGGCGCGATAAAATCGCTGTACTTTGCCATGATCCGCTTGAAGATATCGATCTCCTCCAGCGCCGCCACCAGCGGGTCCTGCCCCGGGCGGGCCAGGTTGACAAAGGCTGCAAAGCACTGCAGCATGTAGTCCCCTTTTTGCAGCTTTTTCAGGTCGATCTGTAAATCGTTTTCCGCAAAGCTCTTGGGCTGGCCTGCCTCCTCGGCATACCGCAGCTCACTGAGCGTGTCGCAATGTAAATCAAAGACTTTCATAATATCCGCCTTCCGTTCTCAAAAGATACTTCCCACCGCATTCAGGCACTTGACCAGATCTTCCCGGTAGAGCGGGTCCGCCGGGTCCAGACTGTTGAGCACCACGCCGCCGCTGACCGCGGCTCCCGTGGAGTGGATATACCGCCCGCCGCCAAGGTAGAGCGCTACATGCCCCGGGAAGAAGAGGGCGTCGCCCGGCTTCTTTTCCTCAAAAGGCACCTCGTGCATGGGCCAGCCCTCCACGATGCTGGCATCCCGGTAAATGAGGACGCCGCACTGCATGTAGGCGCTGCTGACAAGGCCCGAGCAGTCAATGCCCCGGCCGGATTTGCCGCCCCAGCGGTACTCCGTGCCCATGTATTTCTTGGCCTGCTCACAGACGGCGGCACGGAACACCTCCTCGCTGCCGCCGTACCAGCGGTTCAGGGCTTCCTGCACCAGCTCTGCGGCGGGGATGCCTTTCTGCTTTGCCAGCGCCTCGTCAAAAGGCAGACCCTCTTCCTGCGAGAACACAGCGCTCATCTCATACCGCACCGGTTCCAGCGCCACATCCCGGACATAGCCAACGCGGCCATCCACCAGCTGCACCTTGGCCCAGCCCTTGTGGGCCTCGGCCTCCTCGGGCGCTTCCGCCACCCGGCGCAGCAGGCCGCCCCGCTCCAGCTCCATCATCCGGACGCCCTGCACCTTGGGCAGGTTGAGGACATCGGTGGCACGTCCCGCCAGGACCATCGGATCTGCGAGGTAGTCCCGCAGGGGAGCTTCCTCGATAAACTGCAGCTCCCGGGTAAAAACATAGCCGTGGTAGCCGTAAAAGCTGACCACCTCGGCCACATCCGGGGCCAGATGGACTCCGGCCGCCGTCACGCCGCCGGGGGCAGTGCGCACCTGACAGGCCTGCCCGTAAAGCCCCTCATCGCCAATGGTGGAGACCGGCCCCGTTTCGCCCTCCTTGATGGGCTGAGGCAGATCGTAAATGGTGCCTACCGGCACGGAAAACAATGCGTATTTCATGTTTCGCTCCCCTCCAGCAGCTGCAGCAGCTCGTCCGGCCGCATGGACAGGATGGCGCCATCCGCCGTCCCGGTCACGGTATCGGCCAGCGACTGCTTGGCCTGCTGCAATTCCACGATTTTTTCTTCAATGGTATCCTGCGCAATGAGTTTATACACCTGCACCGGGTTCTGCTGCCCGATGCGGTAAGCGCGGTCGGTGGCCTGATTCTGAGCCGCCACGTTCCACCACGGGTCGTAGTGGATGACGATGTCGGCCGCCGTCAGGTTGAGGCCGGTGCCGCCTGCCCGCAGCGAGATGAGGAAGACACTCACCTCGCCGCCGTTGAACCGGCGGACCAGCTCCGCCCGCACGGGCTTGGGCGTGGAGCCCTGTAACGTGAAGTGGCTGATGCCCTCTTCGTCCAGCCGTTTGGCCAGCAGCTCCAGCATGGAGGTAAACTGGCTGAACAGCAGGATACGGTGTCCGCCCTCCACAGCGGAGGCCACCAGTTCGATGCAGGCGTCCAGCTTGGCGCTGCCGCCCTCCCAGCCGTCCACGATGAGGCGGGGGTCACAGCAGATCTCCCGCAGCCGCATGAGAACGGCGAACACCGCCATTTTGTCCTCCGGCTTTGCCGCCTGCAGCTTGTCCCGGGCGTCCACCACCGCTGCCAGATAGAGCTTGCGCTGCTCCTCCTCCAGCTCAATGCGGTGGATGTTCTCGGTCTTGGGGGGCAGCTCTTTCAGCACATCAGCTTTCATCCGGCGGAGGAGGAACGGCCCGGTCAGCTGGTTCAGCCGGCGGGCGGCAGCCTTGTCGTCCTCCTGCACGATGGGCTTTTCAAACCGGGTGCAGAAGCTCTTATAAGGCGGCAGATAGCCCGGCATCAGGAACGAGAAGATGCTCCACAGCTCTCCCAGCCGGTTTTCCACCGGGGTGCCCGTCAGTGCAAACCGCACCCGGCTGTTGATCTGGCAGACAGCCTTGTATTTCTGGGTGGTGTGGTTCTTGATGGCCTGGGCCTCATCCAGGATGCAGGCGTAAAACGCCTGCCCGGCGTACAACTCTTCATCCCGCCGGAGCAGGTCGTAACTGGTCACCACCACATCGGCGCTGCCCCACTGTTTTGCCAGCGCGGCCCGGTGGGCGGCGTCGCCGTCCACGACCAGGCAGTGTAATTCCGGCGTGAACTTCTGGCATTCCTCGGCCCAGTTGAGCACCAGCGACGCCGGGCAGACGATGAGGCTGGGCAGAACGCCCTCGTCTTTCGGTTTGCCGGGCCGTTCCTGCCCGTTTTCTTTCATGGCCAGCAGGTAGCTCAGCACCTGCACCGTCTTGCCCAGGCCCATATCGTCTGCCAGGATGCCGCCCATGCCGTAGCCATCCAGCGTCCGCAGCCAGCGGTAGCCGTCCCGCTGGTATTTTCGCAATACTTTTTGTAAGGATGCAGGCGGAGTATACTCGCTGTCTTTCACCGCATGGAAGCTCCGGCTGATCCGCCGGAACGCGTCGTCCCGGTTGAAGCGGATGCCGTTCTGGCCCGAGAGGGCCCAGTCCAGGCTGGGAGCCCGGTACAACGGCAGCTGGGTGTGGCCCTGCCCGAGCTTCGCGCCCGAGAGTTCCAGCGTCTCGTTCAGCTCGTCCAACCCCTCCAGCGAGTCGTCCAGCCGGAGAAGCCGCCCGTCTTTCAGGCGGTGATACCGCTTTTTCTGGTGGAGAGATTTGAGCAAGGCCCGCAGCTCCCCCACCGGGAACTCCCCGGTGTCCACTTCCAGGTCCAGCACGCTCCCATGCACCGACACACCCACCGCAATCTTGGGCGGGGCGGCCTGCAGATTGCGGAATGCATCGCTCAGGTAGACCTCCCCCTCTGTCAGCAGGGCAGGCACGCCCTCTTCCAGAAAGGTGTAGACCATTTCTTCGTCGTCGGTGCTGTACTGGGCGGCATTGCCGTCCCAGCCGGGCTGCAAGTAGGTTCCCAGCAGCCGCGCGGCCCGCTTTTCGGCCCTGGCATCCCGCAGCAGGCCACCCGGGGCCGGGGCAAAGGGGGTCACTTTTTCCTCCCCGTACAAAAACTCGGCGTGGGCCGAGACGGCTCCCATCCGGGGCGCGTCCAGATAAAACTGCACCACCGGTTCCAACGGAATTTGATTCAGCAGCAGCCGCTCCGGATCCTCGATGGTCACGCTCCGGCCCAACTCCGGCAGGACAAAGCTGCAAAAATCCGCTGCATCCTGTGTCGTGAAAAACAGGCTGCTGCCGCATAGCGTCTTGAGGGCCGGTAAAACGCGCCCGCTCTGGACACGGTCCAGCTTCCAGAGCGTTTCGTCGCTGAACAGGTAATCATGATCCAGCCCTGCCACAAACCCCAGCGAGGGCGTTACACTGACCTGCACGCCGCCCCGGCGCTTTTCCACCTGCATGATCAGGGCGGGCAGACCCGTTTTTAAGGCATAACCGCCTACCTGCCCCGTCGGCTCATAGAGATGGACCAGCTCGTCCAGCCCCTCGCCGCTCAGAGCCATGCCGCCTGCCACTGGGCTCCTGGCCGCTGTGGCGTAGCCGCGCAGCTTCTGGAGGTTTTGCTCCAGACTTTCCCGCACGCTCTGCTGGCGGCGCAGCACGGCCAATAGCTGCTGTGCCTCCGGGGCAAAGGCCTCTTTCCGGTGCAGAAAGGTCAGCGCTTTGCCGTAGCTCACCACCCGGCCCTGTTCCACAGCGTTCAGCAAGTCCGGGATGCTCTTGACGAGGTACTGCCGCCCGCCATCCGAAATACGGAGCCGCAGCCAGGGCTGCTCCCCGGAGAGCAGGGTCAGTTCCGGTTCCAGCTCGGCAAACTCCCGGCGCTGCCCCTCTTCGGGTGCAGGGAGCGGCAGCTCAGCCAGTGTATTTTCCTGATAGGTCCGCAGCAGCTGACGGGCGGCGGCATCCGTTTCCGGCTCATCGCCCCGCCATTTCTTTCCAAACAGCATTTCCAGGCTGGAAGCATAGCTGTCTTTCCGGGCAGCACTCTCCTGCGCAAACTCTGTTCCCCGCACCACGCCCGGGATATTGTTCAGCTGGGTTTTCTGCACAGGCTCCGCCGCGGCGGGCTGCGTTTTGCCCTCTTCATCCAGCATCAAAAGGGCACCGATGTGCTTACAGCAGGGGCCCTCGCCGTTTTCGTTATACGGGCAGGTACAGCTGGCGCTCACAAAGCTGCCGTTTTCCCGCAGCCAGGCCTGCGTGTGGTAGCGATTTCGTCCGCCGCCTCGCACATCGGCCGTCAGATGCCGCACGCCGTTTTCGCTGGTCTCACAGTCCAGGTCTTCCACCCGGTCCAGATACGCCTTGGCCCGCGCAAAGATGGTACTGCCCAGCAGATAGCGGATCTCTTCCATGTCCATGCCCGTTTCCTCCCTCTGCAATGCTCTATTGGTTAAGCATACCTCACCCACCGGCCAGATGCAAGGGATTTGAGCGAAAAAATACGCCGCCTCCATTTAAGAAGCAACGTATCGGGTAAAGTTTTGAACCAATTTTTGTTGGAGTGTGGAAAAGTCGGTGTGTTAGATGTAGTCACTGTATGGAGCGAACTGTTTTTCCGCATACGAAACAGCACTCTCGATGCTGGATTTCTTTTTCAATATATCTTTAATTGCCGCCAGTTGAGTTGAAGCCTTTTCGTTTTCTGTGCAAATATATCCGCCCGCTATACTTTCTACCAGGCCAAGTGTAAGACTGTTTTTATTTTCAAAATTTATTGTAATGCTATTTTTGCCTTTTGCTGAAATGATTCCCTTTTCGTTACGCAGATATCTAACCACAGTTCCCACATTCAGAATCGCATCAATGTTGTCTATCGCTTGTTCCAATTTTGCTTGTTGTTCCTGTGCTCGTTGCAAATTAGCCAACAGTTCCTGCGCTTTCTCTTTTTTCTCCTGCATCAACTGTCGTTCTTTTGTTTTAGGCCGTACATAGGTAATGCCTTTGAACAGATTATAAGTCGAACTGCAATAGATGATGTCGAACGCCAAAATGTGTTTTTCTGTATCTGGATGGAATGTGGCTGGGTCTACGCCCCAACCGTTTTCAAAGCGACTTGAATCAGTAGCCATCAATGCGGCGTCCGCTTTCATCGCTTTTACCAGCTCATCGCACATCCGGTAATATGTTTTCAGTTTTACATGGTCACCCATGCCAAAGTCATCATAAAACTCTATACAGTCTGCAAAGCGCCAGACATGGGATGCCTTATAAATATAGTTATGGTCTGGGTCATACAAAAACAGATAACCTGTCACCGAGTGAAAATCATCTTTGTACCGGAAAACGCCGTTTTCGTATTGATTATTCAGCTGATGGCTTTGTTCCAGAAATGCTTCGATTTTCTTTTGCCGGACTTGCAAATCTCCGCCGTCATCACTAAACAGTTCTTGAAACATCTTTCTGACCTTTTCCACTTCGCCCCATTTGTCTGCAAAGCGAATCAGGCCGCCAAATGGCTGCGTATAGCTGTCAATAAAGTTTTCTGTTTTCTTCCGGATCTGCTTTAGCTTCCGAATAAATTCTGCATCCTCACTTTTTAAGGCGTCATCCATCATTGGACGAAAGATCTTTGCAATCTGCCACTTATAATATTCTTGATGCTCTGTATTATTTATCTCTTCAAATTTTTTAATATAATTCTCAAAAATCTGATGCAAATGATTTTCGTTCATCGAATTTAACCTCCTATTTCCAAAGTGAACATGATGTTTGGCTCAATTATAGCAGATTTTAGTGAAAATTACAAATATGACAAAAACGCCCTGAGATTTCTCTCAGAGCGTTTCCTTGCAAAAGCAAAACCCCCGAGGAAGATCCTCGAGGGCTTTTGTTTAAGTCGGCGACTACCTATTTTCACGCGCCGTTTCCAGCGAACTATCTTGGGCA
>OIRR01000010.1_pt1 | contig 67132 bp, 59 predicted proteins | sample 1586291 | NCBI WGS metagenome assembly OIRR01 (sample SAMN02674970, study PRJEB24791) | human gut metagenome, SKBSTL043 | isolation source: stool | host: Homo sapiens | place: USA | reverse complement strand
AGGCTGACGGTCAGTGTCACGCTCTGGCCCTCGCGGACGGTACGGCCCGCCACGGGAGACTGCTTGTAAACATAGCCTGCGGCGTAGTCGTTGGAATACTCCTGCTCCCAGTTGACGGTGATCTGGCCGGAGGCCACCTGTTGAGAAGCGTTGACTTCATCCTGCGTCATGCCGCTGTAATCGCCCAGGACAACATCGGCTTTCTGGTTCATCAGATTGCTGGAATCGTTGAGGATGCTCCAGCACAAAGCGGCACAGGCCAGCGCAAAGGCCACCGTGATGCCAAACAGCACCGGGAGAAAGGCCGAGCGCTGCTTCTTGCCTTTTTTGCGGGTATTTTTGGCACTGCCGCGGACAGTGCCTGCCTCACGTTTTTGACTCATAGAGGGTGTCACCACCTTTTCAGGAACTTCTTCCGGGAGATAAGTGTAGTTGAAGACGATGGCCGGGTTCTCCACATAGGCATTGAGCGCTTCCAGCATCTCCGCCGCGCTGCTGTAGCGGTTGGCTGGCAGCTTTGCCATGGCACGTTCCGTGATCTCCACAAGACCATGCGGCACAGTGGGAGCCAGCTCCTGCAGGGAGCGGGGCTCGTCGGTGATCTGCTTCATGGCCACGGCCACTACATCGTCGGCGTCAAAGGGCAGCTTGCCCGAGAGCATCTCGTACATCATGACGCCCACCGAATAAAGATCGCTCTTGCGGTCTGTTTCGTCACCCTTGGCCTGTTCCGGGCTGATATAATGAACGCTGCCCATGGCCTTGCCGCCGCCCAGCTGATTTTCGGCCCGGGAAACCCGCGCGATGCCAAAATCCATCATCCGGAGCTGGCCATTGTCCAGCAGCATGATGTTCTGGGGCTTGATGTCCCGGTGCACCACGCCGTTGCGGTGGGCATGGTCAAGAGCCTTTAAGATCTGGGAGATGAAATGCACCGTTTCCCGGCTGGTCAGCTTGCCGCCGCGTTCGTTCAGGTACTCCCGCAGCGTCATACCGTCCACATACTCCATCACGATATATTGCAGCGTTTCGCTGACCGAGACATCATACACCTTGACGATGTTGGGATGGTTGAGCAGCGAAATGGCTTTGGATTCATTTTTAAAGCGGCGGACAAGGTCCGGGTCGTGCATCAGCTCCTGGCGCAGGACCTTGACGGCCACCACCGTTCCCACCGGGACAGGGCCGTTTTCCCCCACCACGACTGCCTTATAAACATTTGCCATACCGCCCGTGCCAATGAGCTCCCGGACTGCATACAGGCCGTCCAGCGTCCGGCCAATGAGATTATCCATGGCGTACCTCCAGCGGCTCTACGCCCAGCAGCAGGGCGGTGATATTATCCGGCCCGCCGTTTTCATCGGCGGTATCCACCAGGCGGTCCGGCAGGTCGTAGAACGAGCCCTTGCCCAGCAGCTGCTCGATGTCTTCCCGCGGGACGGCGTTGGTCAGGCCGTCCGAGCAGAGCAGCAGCAGATCCCCGGGCTGCACCTTGACGATGGTGCACTCCGGCTCCAGCCGGTAATCCGCGCCAAGAGCCTTGGTAATGATGTTTTTCTGGGGATGGTGCTCGGCCTCTTCCACCGTGATGGTGCCGCAGTCCACCAGCTCCTGCACATAGGAGTGATCGTGGGTGAGCTGAGTGAGCTTGCCATCCCGGTAGAGATAGGCGCGGGAATCCCCCGCATGGCATAGGAATGCCTGCCCGGCCCGCACCAGCGCGCAGACCGCGGTGGTGCCCATGCCGGCAAAGGCTTCCTCGTGCATCGCTTTCTGGAAAATGAAACGGTTGGCACTGATGAGGGCACGCTTTAAAAACGCTTCCTCCTCGCCGGGCATACACTGGGCATACTGCTCCTGGAAGCAGCGCTCAATGACGTTGCATGCGCTTTGTGAAGCTTCGCGTCCGCCCCGTGCACCGCCCATACCGTCGCACACAAGCACCCAAGCCGCATCGCCGGGGAGCTCCCCGGCACGGTAATCGTCCTGGTTTTCCTGGCGGACGCGGCCAACGTCCGTTTTTCCTGCTAGTTTCATAGGTTTCTCCTTATGCTTTCCCATTCATCTCGTCACGGCGGAGCTGCCCGCAGGCGGCGCTGATCTCACTGCCCAAACGGCGGCGGACCGTGGCGTTGACGCCCAGACTTTCCAGCTTCTGCTGGAAACGGCGGACGTTTGCGGCATCGGTGGCGGAGTAGGGGCTGCCGTCCACCGGATTGATGGGGATGAGGTTGACATGGGCTCCCATGCCCCGGATAAGGTTTGCCAGCTGTTTTGCGCAGGCATCGGAATCATTGACGCCCCGCACCATAGAATACTCAAAGCTGACGCGGCGGCCCGTGGTATCCTGATAGCGGCGGACGGCCTGCATCAGCTGCTCCACCGGGTAGGCGTCGTTGACGGGCATCATCCCGCTGCGGATCTCATTGTTGGGTGCGTGCAATGAGACGGAAAGGGTCAGCTGCAGCTTTTTCTCCGCCAGCTGGTCGATCTTGGGCACCAGACCGCAGGTGGAAAGGCTGATATTCCGCATCCCGATATTGACGCCCTCCGGCGAGGTGATGTTCTCGAGGAAGCGCATCACCTCGTCAAAATTATCCAGCGGCTCGCCAATGCCCATAAGGACGATGTGGGAGATGCGCTCTCCGATGTCCTTTTGAGCGGTATAAATTTCAGAGCAGATCTCCCCTGCTTCCAGGTTGCGCACCCGGCCCGCCTGGGTGGAGGCACAGAAGCGGCAGCCCATCCGGCAGCCCACCTGAGTGGAGACACAGACCGTATTGCCATAGTGGTAGCGCATGACGACGGTCTCAATGCAGTTGCCGTCCTCCATCCGCAGCAGATATTTCACGGTGCCGTCTTTGGCCTCCTGCCGACGCTCGATCTGCGGGGCCGCGATATAAAACTGCTCTTCCAGCTTGGCCAGCAGGGTCTTGGGCTGATCGGTCATGGCGGAAAACTCCGTGACCAGCTTCTGATGCACCCAGTGGAAGATCTGTTTTGCCCGGAACCCCGGCTGGCCCAGCGCTTTAAGCTCTGCGGCCAGCTCCTCCAGCGTCAGGGAGGATATACAACGTTTTTGTTCCATTGCGTTCTCCTATTGCTTCCCGGTGCAGCACACCGGGATTTGGTCATTGTTTCTGCATCGCGCAGAGGAAAAAGCCGTCCATCTCAGTGCGGGTAGGTACGGAGAGGGCTCCATGCTCCCCCACCGTCATCCCCTGCGGGAACGGCACCTCCGGCGTGACGGCCCGGAACTCCGGATGGCGGTTTAAAAATGCCGCCACCTGTTCCTCATTTTCGGCCGGGTCAATGGTACAGGTGGAGTAGACCAGCCGCCCGCCTGCTTTGAGCAGAGAGGCTGCTGTGTCCAGAATGGCCGATTGGGTGGCCAATAATTCATCGTGGCGGGCTTTGGGCAGGCTCTTATAGCGGATATCCGGCTTTTTGGCCAGGATTCCCAGCCCGCTGCAGGGTGCGTCCACCAGGATGCGGTCTGCCTGCGGCAACTTGGGGTTTGGTCTGGAGGCATCATTGCAAAGCGTCTCGACGCAGGCGGTAAATCCCATCCGTTCCACGGCCTTGGCAATGAGCTGGACGCGGTTTTCGGTCACGTCACAGCTGATGAGCCGCCCGGTGCCCTGCATTTCCTCAGCCAGCAGCAGCGTTTTGCCGCCGGGGGCTGCACAGAGATCCAGCACGGTATCGCCCGGCTTTGCCTCCACACAGAGGGCCGCCAGCTGGCTGGCCTGTCCCTCCACATGGTAGTATCCCTGCCGGAAGAGCTCCTGTTCCGCCGGGCTGCCCTCAAAACGGGCCAGCACACTGCCCGGGACGATCCCCGGTTCCGCGCTCTTGGCACCATTTTGCATCAGCAGCTCACACAGCTGTGCCGCGCTGACTTTGAGCGGGTTTGCCCGCAGGCTGGTCATACCGCCGTCTGCCGTATGGGTCAGGATGCCAAGTGCCTCCTCCGGGTAATGGCGGTGCAGAAACTCCGCGACCTCCCGGCTGGCGGAGCCGAGAACCATGAGCTTTTCGATTTCATCCTTGAAAACGGCTTTGTCCAGGTCATAGACACAGGCCTTGCGCAGGACCGCATTGACCAGGCCTGACGCACTGGATTTTTTGAAACTCCGGGTCAGCTTGACGGCCTCATTGACAGCCGCCGAGACGGGCACCTGCATATAACGTGCCTGCGCCACTGCCGCCCGCAAGATTTCCCGCACCGGGGCGTCCAGTTTGGCAAGGCCCTTGGGCAGAAACTGCTCCAAAATAGAATCGATCGTTCCGCGATGCTCCAGCACCGTGTAAAAAATGGCGCTGGCAAAGGCTTTATCACGGCCATCCAGCTCCCGGCGCCGGAGCTCGGCATCCAGAATCAGGTTGGAAAAGCCATCCTGCTCCTGCCGGACCAGAGCCGCCACCGCCGCCGCGCGGGGATTGGCCGCCATCAGAGGCTGTCCCCCGTTTTCAGGCGGAGGCCCGCTGCAAACGAGGTGCCGTCCATGGGCTTTTTGCCCTCCGGCACCACATGCAGCAGCTGGACAGCACCCTCACCGCAGGCAACCGTCAGAGGCTTGGTGGCCAGCACCGTGCCGGGCGCTTCTCCATGGGAGGGGGCCACACGGCACTCCATGACTTTGACTTTCTTCCCGCCTGCCGTCATAAACCAGGCACCGGGCCAGGGGTTCATGCCCCGCACCCAGTTGTGGATGTGTGCGGCAGACTCCGACAGTTTGAACTCGGCCATGGCCTTGTCCAGCATGGGGGCCAGGGTGGCGTTTTCGTGGTCCTGCTTCTGGGGCTTGAGCGTCCCTGCCGCAATGGCCGGGATGGTCTCACAGAGGACGCGGGCCCCCACAGCCGTCACACGGTCAAACAGCTCGCCGCTGGTCTCCTCGGGGTCAACGGGCATCTTCTCACAGACCAGCACATCGCCGGTGTCGAGGCCCTCATCCATCTGCATGATGGAGACACCCGTCTCTGTATCCCCATTGAGGACTGCCCACTGCACCGGGGCACTGCCACGGTACTTGGGCAGCAGGGAGACATGCAGGTTGACACAGCCGTATTTGGGGATGTTCAGCACGCTGGCGGGCAGGATGCAGCCATAGGCCACCACCACGATGAGCTCCGGGGCCAGCGCCTGAATGTTGGCGTCCTCGCCTCCGTCCCGCAGGGTGCGGGGCTGGAAGACGGGCGTGCCATGCTCCAGAGCAACCTCTTTGACCGGAGGAGCCGTGAGCACCTGCTTGCGACCCACCGGCTTATCCCGGCGGGTGTAGACGGCGCAGATATCATGCCCTGCAGCGTACAGAGCCTTGAGGCACTCGGCAGCAATGTCCGGCGTACCCATGAACAGAATGCGCATCAGTTGTTTCCTTTCGCTTTGCGGGCTGCAGCGCGGCCCTCTTCCGTATCCTCATAGAAATACTCGCTGGACTGCATGATGGTGATGCCGTCCAGGTGGTCGTTCTCATGCTGGATGCAGCGGGCCAGCAGGCCCTCGGCTTCCAGCTCAAACCAGTTACCGTTGCGGTCCTGTGCACGGACTTTGACAGCCGCCGGGCGGGTCACTGCACCGTTATGGCCAGGGAACGAGAGGCAGCCCTCGTAGGCAGTCTCTTCATCCTCGGAAACAGCCAGGATCTCGGGGTTGACGAAATCAATGAACTTGTACTCGTAATCCTCGGGGATCTCGTCCGGAGCATCGGTGGTGTCCCACACCACGAACAGGCGGCGGAGCATGCCAACCTGAGGGCCGGCCAGGCCCACGCCATCAGCCGCGATCATCGTCTCGCGCATATCGTCCAGCAGGGTAGCCAGACGGTCATCAAAATTGGTCACAGGGCGGCAGACCTTGTTCAGGATGGGGTCGCCCTCTTTTACAATGTTACGGATCGCCATAAATCGAAACCTCCAAAAGTTTGTATTGTGTTATCATCAAATATCGCCATCCGAGTGCAGGTCTACAACGACCGAGGCCTTAGAGGGCAGCTTTTCCTGCTCGTAGAGGCCCAGCGTTTCCCGGACAAGATCCCGGAAACGGCGGTCATTGCGGCACTTGATGGTGAGCTTATAGCGGTAGGTGTCGTTGATTTTTTCAATGTTGCCGGGGGTCGGGCCCAGCACCCGCAGAGGCAGGTCCGGCTGTTTGGCCGCCTGTTGGCCCAGTAATGCGGAAAAACGGGCTGCCGCCCGGGCCACCTCGATCTCTTTGCCACCTGCAAAGCCAATGACGCAGAGCCCGCAGAACGGCGGGTAAAGGCCCAGCCTGCGGTATGCGATCTCCTGCTCGAAGAAAGCATCGTAATCCTGCGCGGCGGCGAGGTTCAGAACCGGGTTATCCGGGTCGGTGGTCTGGATGATGGCAAAACCGGGGTCTTTGGCCCGGCCGCTCCGGCCCACCACCTGAGTGATGAGGCTGAAGACCGTTTCATAGGCCCGGAAGCCCTGTGCAAACAGGAGCGAGTCAATGCCGAGGACACCTACAAGGGTCACGTCCTCAAAATCCAGCCCTTTGGCCACCATCTGGGTGCCCACCATGATGTCATACTCATGATCGGCAAACCGGGCCAACAGCTTCTCGTGGGCGTCTTTTGCGGCGGTGGAGTCCTGATCCATCCGCAGGATGCGGGCTTCCGGGAAGAGCTTTGCAAGCTCTTCCTCTGCTTTCTGTGTGCCAAAGCCCCGGTATTGCAGCTTGCCGCCGCAGGCGGGACAGTTTTTGGGGGGTGGGTCCATCTGGCTGCCACAGTAGTGGCAGAGCAGTTTGTGGCTGGCCTTGTGGTAGACCATGGGGACACTGCATTTGGGGCACTTGAGCACCTCGCGGCAGTCCTCGCACTGAGCCACCGTCTGGTAACCCCGGCGGTTGAGGAGCAGGATGGTCTGCTTGTGAGCTTCAAGGTTGCGGCGGATGGCGTCTTCCAGCGCAAGGCTGATCTCCCGCGGGTTGCCGGAAGCCAGCTCCGCCCGCATATCCACGATCTGGACACGGGGCAGCGGGTTGCCTCCATAGCGTCTGGTCAGCCTGACCAGCTGGGTGCGGCCTTTCTGAGCCGCAAAGTAGCTTTCGGTGCTGGGGGTGGCACTGGCCAGCAGGAGCAGTGCACCGTTTTCCGCCGCGCGCTGGCGGGCCACCTCATGGGCGGAGTACCGGGGTGCGGACTCAGAGCGGTAGGTATGCTCCTGCTCCTCGTCAATGATGACAAGGCCGATGTTTTCCAGCGGCGAAAAAATCGCGCTGCGGGTGCCTACCACGATATCCGCCCCGCCATCCTGGATCATCTGCCACTGGAGCAGCCGTTCGGTGTGGTTGAGGGCGGAGTGCTGCACGGCCACCCGGCGGCCAAACTGGCTCTTGAGCCGCAGGATCATCTGAGGTGTCAGGCTGATCTCCGGCACCAGCACCAGCGCCTTGCGGCCCAGCTGTAAGCACCGCTCAATGAGCTTTAAAAAGACCAGCGTTTTTCCGCTGCCTGTGACACCGTAAAGCAGCGCCGAGTGCGGGGCGGTATCTTCCAGGTGAGGCAGCAGGGCACCATAGGCAGCCTGCTGCTCCTCCGTCAGAACGATCGGCTCATTTTGAAACGGGATGCTGGCGTAAAGGTCGATGGAACGGTTGACCCTCGTACAGGCCAGCACGCCTTTGGTGCAGAGATTGTCCAGCACCGCCCGGCTGATGCCTTTTTCTTCCAGTTCTCCCTGCGTGCGGGGGCCTCCACTGAGCAGCGCCACTGCCGCCAGCTGTTTGGCGGTCGGTTTCGGCTTTGTGGGCAGCTCCCCGGCCAGCTGGTAAGAATTCTCCGTGTGGCGGGTGAGCTGTTTTTGCAGTACCGGCGTCACACCATCGGCAGCCACGGCGGGCTTGTACTGTGCCCCATACGGGATGACCGCCTTGACGGCCTCGTAATAGGTGCAGAACGTCCGTTCTTTTAAAAAGTAGACCAGCTTGAGCAGCTCCGGCGTCAGGCAAGCCGAGGCCGGGGCGACGTCAAACAGGTACTTGAGCTTGGAGCTTTCCGGCTCGGCGTCGCAGGCCAGCACCACCCCCATCCGGGCACGGCTCCCCCGCCCAAATGGCACCAGCACCATGCTGCCCAGGCGGACAGCGTCCTGCTGGGCCGGCATAACGGCGTAGGTATAGAGTTTGTCGAAATGAAAGGTTGCATTGCTGACGGCAACGCCCACCGTTTTTGGCATTCGCGCGGCTCCTTTATGCGTTCAGTCCTGCACGCTGGCAGATGACCTGGTACAGCTCTTCGGCACAGGGGCCGATCTCGTTGTTGACCAGCTTGACGGCAAAGTGGTCCTGCTGGGCCAGTTCCTGCTTGGCCGTGGCAAGACGCTCCCGGATGCTTTCTTCCGTCTCGGTACCACGGCCCCGCAGACGGCGCTCCAGCTCCTCCTCCGAGGGAGGCAGCAGGAAGACCGTGGTTGCACCGGGATACATCCGGCGGATATTGGCCGCGCCGTGCACGTCGATGACCAGCACCACCAGCTTGCCTGCGTTGAGGCGCTTGTTGACCTCTTCTTTCAGGGTACCATAGTAGTTGCCGTTATAGAAGTTGTGTTCCACTACTTCATCGTCCTCAATGAGCTTCTGGAACTGCTCCCGGGTGCGGTAGTAGTAATCCACACCCTCCTGCTCCCCGGGGCGGGGCGAACGGGTGGTGGCGGAGACTGTCTTTTCGATTTCAGGGTGGGCCTCCCGCAGGGCTTTGACAACGCTGTCCTTGCCCGTACCGGCTGCACCCGAGACTACAAACAGATATTTTTCATTTTCCATGATTTTACTGCTCCTCTTCTATCACTTTGCCCTCCGGCTGCCCGGCGGCACGGCTGGCCACCGTTTCCGGCTGCAAGGCCGAAAGGACGACATGGTCGGAATCCATAATGAGCACCGCGCGGGTGCTCCGGCCATAGGATGCGTCGATCAGCATTCCACGCTCCCGCGCCTCTTTGACCAGACGCTTGACCGGGGCGGAATCCGGGCTGACAACGGCCACGACCCGCCCGGCACTGACAAGGTTGCCAAAGCCGATGTTGATGAGCTTCATCCTGTTCCCTCTTTTCTTGGAGGATCACTCCAGATTCTGGATCTGCTCGCGGATCTTCTCGATCTCCGCTTTCATATCCACCACAATGCGGGTGATGTCCAGATCCTGGCACTTGGAGCCAATGGTGTTCGTCTCACGGTTGAGCTCCTGCGTCAGGAAGTCCAGCTTGCGGCCCACCGGCTCGTTCTGCTCCAGAATAGAGCGGTACTGGGCAATGTGGCTGCGCAGGCGGACGGTCTCTTCATCCACCGCGGTCTTATCGCCAAAGATGGCGGCCTCGGTCAGGACACGGGCATCGTCAATGTTGCGGTCTTCCAGAATGACCTTGAGCTTTTCATACAGACGGTTGGTATAAGCCTCCACCCGGCCTGCGCTCAGGGTCTCCACTTTGCCGACGCACTCCTCCAGGAAGTTGAGGCGGTTTTCCACGTCCGCTTTCATCTTGGCGCCCTCGGCGGCACGCATCTCCACAAAGCGGTCCAGTGCCTGAGCTGTCACGGCGGAAACATCCTCCCACAACTGCTCTTCGTCCACATCAGCGTGGCGGGTCGCCAGCACATCCGGGAACCGGGTCAGCAGGCTGGTGGTGATGTCGTTCTTGATGCAGAGCTCCTCGGACAGGGTGCGGAGAGCCTGCTGATAGCTGCGGGCCAGCTCCATATTCACTGTAACGACCGTGTCGGCAGCCTCCACATTCTGCACCGTCAGGCTCAGCTCCAGCTTGCCGCGGGTGACACGCTCGTTGAGCTGCTTTTTCAGGCGGCTGTCCAGATAGCTGCAGGTGCGCGGCATCCGGGAAGAATACTCAAAGTACCGGGAGTTGACGCTGCGCAGCTCCACCGTGATCTCGCGGCCATTGCGCACAGCAGTTCCCCGGCCAAAACCGGTCATGCTCAAAATCATGCTTTTTTCCTCGTATTCCAAAGGGTTTTCTGCGGACATTCTTCGTATATGTATCCGCTTTGGGGCACACAGACCCATGTTACGATACATATACTATATATTCTACTCTGCTGCCCCTTTTTTTGCAAGCAATGCAGCAAAAAAATCTATTTTACCACCTTGACAAAGAGCAGAAAGAGCGCTATACTACGCTTCGTGAACAGCGTTCACGTTGAGGAGGTGGTCATACGAATCCGATGGCAACGTCCAAGGAGGAGATCCTGAAAACGAGCCGGGTCCTCATCCAGCAGAATGGATGGGAAGCTGTCAACATCCGTGCGGTGGCAGCAGCCTGCGGGGTATCCGTGGGGTGCATCTACAACTACTTTGGTTCCAAGACCGAGCTGGTGAGCGCGGCGGTGGAAAGCATCTGGAGCGATATCTTCCGCCACCCGGACGACCCGGCGGTGTTTGAGGATACTCTCTCCTGCATCCGCTGGATGTACCGGCAGATGGAGTACGGCTCTGAGCAGTACCCCGGCTTCTTCACCCATCACGCGCTCGGCTTTGTGCGGCAGGACACCGCTGATGGCAAGCAGCAGATGCGGCAGACCTGGCAGCACATCCTGGATGCGCTGACCATGGTGCTGACCCGAGACAAAAAGATCCGGCCGGACGCATTTACGGAGGAGTTCAGCCGCCAGAAATTTGCGGGCATCCTGTTCTCCCTCATGCTTTCTGCCGTGGTGCAGCAGGATTTTGACCCCACAGCGGTACTGGAGATCATCCGCAGGACCATTTATGAAGTGTAAAAAACATCCCACCGTCTTGTGGGAGTTTTTTACGGCCAAAAGTGAACATTGTTCACAAAAGGAGCAATATTTTTATGAGAGCAATCATTGAGACCGTATTCGACATCTTCTATCTTGTCACCGTGCTGACCGTGGGCATCCGCATGATCCGCGGCAGCAAGAACAACCCCCAGTTTCGCCTGTTCGGCCTGATGGCCGTGGTGCTGGGCGCAGGTGACTCTTTCCATCTGGTGCCCCGTGCGCTGGCACTGTGCACCACCGGCCTGGAGAACTACACTGTGCCTCTGGGTCTGGGCAAGTGGATCACCTCTGTGACCATGACCGTGTTCTATGTGCTGCTGTACTACGTCTGGCGCAAGCGCTACCAGATCAAGGGCCAGAAAGACCTGACCATTGCCGTGTACGCTCTTTCTGCCGTGCGCATCGTGCTGTGCATGATGCCGCAGAACCAGTGGCTGACCAACCACACCCCGCTGACCTGGGGCATCCTGCGCAACATCCCCTTTGCACTGCTGGGCCTGCTGATCATCGTGCTGTTCTACCACAGTGCCAAGGAACACAGGGATCAGGCTTTCCGCTGGATGTGGCTGACCATCGTGCTGAGCTTCGGCTTCTATCTCCCGGTGGTGCTGTGGGCAGATGTCAACCCCCTGATCGGTATGCTGATGATCCCCAAGACCTGCGCTTACGTCTGGACCGTGCTGATCGGCTACAACGCCATGAAAGCCGAGAACGGCAAGAACAACTGAGAACTTCTGAAACGTAAAGAATAAAAACAAAAAAGGGGCAGCTGCATCAAATGGTGCAGCTGCCCTTTCTGGTATTATGATTTAGACAGGGTGAGACTTGTTTGCAAAATCCGCATGGTCGGCATCGACGCCCTGCAGCTTTGCGTTGCGCTTCTCGAAGAACTTGGGTGCGACCTGCGGGAACATTGCGTAGGTCAGCACGTCCTCTTCCTGAGTAGCCCACTTGGCAGCTTCCGCCTTCAGCTTGTCCATCTCAGGAGCAAGGGTGTCTGCAAAGCGGCAGGTGATGGGCTGCTCGTCGCCCAGGATCTTCTTGGTGAACTCGGGCTTGATGGGAGCGGGAGTCTTGCCGTAATCGCCATGGACCAGGCCCTTGAACTCCTTGGTGACCATCTTGTAGCGCTCGCCCAGGATAACGTTGAAGACAGCCTGCGTGCCAACGATCTGGCTGGTGGGGGTGACCAGCGGAGGATAACCGGCATCCTCACGCACGCGGGGGATCTCAGCCAGCACATCATCCAGCTTGTCTTCCTTGCCAGCATCTTTCAGCTGCTTGAGCATGTTGGAGAACATGCCGCCCGGCACCTGATACAGCAGGGTGTTTGCATCCACACCCAGAGACTTGGGGCTGATCTGGCCGTTGGCGATGTACTTCTCGCGCAGCTTTGCAAAGTACGCGCGGACAATATTCAGCTGCTTGAGGTCGAGGCCGGTGTCGTAATCAGTGCCCTGCAGGGCGGCGACCAGACTCTCGGTAGCCATGTGGCTGGTACCGCCGCTCAGGGGGCTCATCGCGGTATCGACGATGTCAGCACCCGCCTCAATGCCCTTGAGCAGGGACATGGAAGCCAGGCCTGCGGTGTAGTGGCTGTGGATGTCCACAGGGATGTTCAGCTCTTTCTTGAGCTCAGAGACCAGGTCATAGCAGGTATAGGGAGTCAGCAGACCAGCCATATCCTTGACGCAGATGGAGTTTGCACCCATGTCCTGGAGGGTCTTGGCGTAGTTGACATAATACTCGTTGTTGTGCACGGGGCTCAGGGTGTAGCTGATGCAGCCCTGAACATGAGCGCCTTCCTTGTTGGCCGCCTTGATGGCAGTCTTCAGGTTGCGGGGATCGTTCAGCGCGTCGAAAATACGGATGACATCGATGCCGTTGGCAACGGACTTCTGGACGAAGTACTCGACGGCGTCATCTGCATAGGGGCGGTAGCCCAGCATGTTCTGGCCGCGGAACAGCATCTGCAGCTTCTGGTGGGGCAGCTCCTTGCGCAGGATGCGCAGACGCTCCCAGGGGTCCTCATCCAGGAAACGGATGCAGCTATCGAACGTAGCGCCGCCCCAGCACTCCACAGAGAAGTAAGGGATCTTGTCCATCTCGGGCAGGATCGGGCGCATTTCATCCATCGTCATACGGGTAGCCAGCAGAGACTGGTGAGCATCGCGCAGGACGACTTCCGTGATTTTGATCGGCTTTTTGGCCATGGTTGTCACCTCTCTCTTAGTTCATGGAAACCAGAGTGTCACCGGAGTTGACGGTGTCGCCCTTGTTGACGTTGACGGAAGCAACCGTGCCGTCCTGAGGAGCAACGATCTCGTTCTCCATCTTCATAGCCTCGAGGATGGCCAGCACGTCGCCAGCCTTGACGGAATCGCCAGCCTTGACCTTGACGTCCAGAATGTTGCCGGGCATGGGAGCCTTAACAGCAACAGCACCGGCAGCACCAGCGGGAGCGGCAGGAGCAGCAGCCGGAGCCTTGGGGGCAGCGGGAGCGGCAGGAGCAGCCACAGGAGCGGCAGCAACGGGAGCAGCGCCAGCGGCAGTCTCCTCAACAGAGACGCTGTAAGCAACGCCATTGACGGTAATATTGTAGTACTTCATGGAAGAATCCTCCTGAACAAAATCAGTTCAATCTCGTTTTGATTCGATGTACATTTCTTACAGAGCCATGTTGCCGTGCTTCTTGGGCAGGCGGGCAGCACGCTTGGTGCTCAGCAGCTCAAAGGCAGCCACGACGCTGGCGCGGGCATTGGCAGCCTCGCAGGTCATATCGGCAGCGCCGCAGGCAACGGCATTGGCAGCGCTGCACACCTCAGCGGCATAGGCAGCGGCCTTGGCGTTGGTAGCGGCAATGATGTTATCGGAAGCATCGATCTCGTCCTTATACAGCACAGAGACAGCGGCGTTGGGCTCCAGGGCGCTGACGGTGCAGCCGTTGACCGCGATCTTGAGATCGGCATTGGCCAGAGCCGTGTAGACAGGACCCACAGCCTTGCCAGCCAGCACGCAGACCTTAGCGGTGGTAGCATCGGCATAAGTGGCAGCCAGACGGGCAGCCTCGCGGATGCCGCCAGCGATGTCATCGGTAGTGCTGGGCACGAAGCCGTTGGTGTTGACGATGGTCAGCACGGGGACGCTGAACGCGTCGCACAGGCGGACAAAACGGGAAGCCTTGGCCACGCAGTTGTGGCACAGCTGCTCGCCGGTTGCCACAACACCCACAGCGTTGCCGCCGATGGTAGCAAACGCAGTGTAGACGCTCTTGCCGAAGCCTGCGTACATCTCCACAGCGCTGTCCTTATCGATCAAGGCGGCGGCTGCTTTCTCAGGGGCAGCACCCACAGTCAGGGCAGCGGTGGGCTGCTCAAACTCGAAGATGGCCGGGCCGGTCAGGTTGTTGGCAGGCAGCAGGCCCACGATGTGGGCAGCTTTCTCGGCAGCTTCCTCAGCGGTGGGCACCACGATGGCAGCCACACCAGCCTTGGCAGCGGCAGCGGCAGAACCGGCATTGGCGACCTTATCGCCCTTGGCGGCAGCGGTAAAGGGAGCGGTGAAGAACAGCTCTGCATCCTCTGCCATCACGCAGACGTCTGCATTGGCAGCGCTCAGAGCGCTGGTGCCGCCGCACACGCCCAGCACAACGGCGACCTGCGGCACAACGCCGGACACCTTTGCGATGGTGGCATTCAGCTTGGCGCTGGCAGTCAGCACATCCAGGCCCTCGGCCAGCTTTGCGCCGACGGAATCATAGAACGTGACCACCGGGCAGCCCGTCTGGGCAGCCAGCTCCAGGACTTTGATGTTCTTCTCTACATCTTTGACGGTGACAGCCTCGCCGTTCTGGAAAACAGCGTAAGCCTGCTGGCCAGCCGCATAGCCGCTGGCAGCGCTCACTGCGCCGTCTGCAAACAGCGCGGTGTACTCCCCGTCATCGAAAAACTTGGCGAGGATTTCTCCTTTGGTACTCTTTGAAGCCATGGTAAGACCTCCTGCTTTTCTGTGTGAACTTTCAAAATTAGCTATATTATACCCTACTTTTCCCAGTTGCACAAGGGTTATTCCATTCCGATTTTTCCGGAAATGTTACATTTTCAGCAAATAGTCAGAAATTTCGGGCATATTGCTTACTTGCGCTTTTTGCCAGCTGCCGGGCCCCGGCCGACCGGGCCGCGGGGGCGGCGCTCTGCGGCTCTGGACTGCAGGGCAGCCGAGCGGGTCTGGGCACGGCCCTTGGCCGCCGCGGCACGCAGACCATTGACTTCCGCCTTGGTCAGCTCACGGTAAGTGCCCGGCTTGAGCATTCCCAGCTTGACAACGCCCTCGGCGTTCCGCTTGAGGCGGACGACCTCAAGGCCCACAGCCTCGCACATCCGGCGGATCTCACGGTTTTTGCCCTCTTTCAGGGTCATTTCCATGACGGTGCGGCCCGGCTCGTCGGTGACGACATTGATGGCACAGGGCATGGTCTTGGTGCCATCGTCCAGCACGACGCCGGAGCTCATTTTCAGGAGCTGTGCCTCATCGGCGCGGGGCTGGACGGTCACGCGGTACAGCTTGGAGATGCCGCCCGAAGGGTGGGTGACCGCCTGTGCAAAGGCACCGTCGTTGGTCATCAGCAGCAGGCCCTCGCTGTCCTTATCCAGGCGGCCCACCGGGTACAGGCGCGCCGGGATATCGCTCACCAGCTCCATGACGGTCTTGCGGCCCAGCTCATCGCTGGCGGTGGTGACATAGCCGCGGGGCTTGTACAGGGCCAGATAATAGAGCTGCTGATTTTTCTGGATGTAGATGCGCTCATCATCCACATGCAGCACGTCACGGTTGGGGTCCATCTTGTCGCCCACCTTGACGGGGTGGCCGTTGACCTTGACGCGGCCCTCGGCAATGATCTGCTCGGCCGCACGGCGGGAGCACAGCCCCTGCTCGCTCATGATCTTCTGAATACGTTCTTCTGCCATAGTAGTTCTCCTTGTGCGCCTCCCGGCGCTCAAAAGCGCACTCTGCTGCGAGTGCGCGGTGGTTACGGCCGCGGGGGTTTCCTATCATTTCTATCATCAGGAAACCTCCGCAGGCACGGCGGGTTACTGTGCCGGTTTGGTTTCTTCTGCTGCAGCGGGCACTTCGTCTTTCTTCAGCAGAGCGCTGACCTTTTCCACCAGCTCAGGGATCATGGTCAAGGCGCGGTCCACAGTATTGGTGCCATCGGACAGCTGGATGGTGCGGACGCAGCCATCCTTGACGATGAGGAACGCCACGGGCTGGATGTTGACGCCCGCACCGGCTCCGCCGCCAAACAGGTCCTTGTTCGCGGCATTCTTGCCGTCAAAATCCGTTCCTGCGGAAGCAAAGCCAAACGACACCTTGGACACCGGGAGGATGGTGGTGCCATCCTCGGTCTGGATGGGTTTGCCGATGATGGTGTTGGAATCTGCCATCTGGCGGATCTTATCCATCGTCACGTTCATTAAACCTTGAATCGGATGCTCAGCCATAAAATTGGCCTCCTCTTATTTTTTGTGGGATCTCTCCCCTGCCCCGCCTGCGGCAGTGCACGGGAACAAATGCACCCTACAGTATTCACCATACAGTGCTATTGTAACATAAATCAGATGAATACGTCCAGCACTTTTTCGCGCCAGAACTCGTAAAGAACGCGCACGGCGGCACAAACGATGAAAAAAAGCCGCGCCGATACCCGGAACGAGACCCGGTCTTCCACGGTGGGCTCCGCGCTGCCGAAATCCGGCAGGAGGCGCAGCTCCTCAAAATCCAGGAAGATGAAGCGGTCCAGAACACCCAGTGAGGTGTAGAGCCAGGCGTTCAGCTTGCCATAGGTGCGGGCCGCCTGCGCGGGGTCTTCTCCCCGGACACCAAGGCAGATGCGGATTTTGGTAAACCGCAGCGCCCCGAAGATCGCCCGGGTCAGCCGCCCGGCTCCCCGCAGCATCGTACAGATACTGTTGAGGGTGAGTTTTGCCTTTTTGCGGGGAGTCGTTTCTTTTTTGGGCTTTGCAGGTTTTGCTGCTTTTGCCGCCGCCTTTTTCGCTTTGCGTTCCGCACGCCAGGCGCGGAATTTTGCTTTCAGTTTACCAAGCGGGCCCTTGGGTTCTTCTGGTTCCGTGGACTGAGGTTTTGGATACTGGAACACCGGAAATGCAAGGCCCAGTGCCCCCGCCTTTACGGTGAAGACGCCCTGCTCCCACTGCACATCGGCACAGAACGGGCAGAACAGTACCAGCGCCAATAAAACCATCCCGATCAGCAGCAGGATGCCAACCAACTTTAATAGAAAAAGCAGCACCGCCCCCAGTGCGGAAAAGAGCGCCAGCAGTACACTCATTCGTTTGCCTCCTCTGTTTTTGTTGTTTCGTCCTCCGCGCTGTGCACCGGAGGCAGGTCCGCCAGGCTGGACAGGCCAAAGCACCGTAGGAAGACATCGGTCGTACGGAAGCTGACCGGGCGGCCCGGCAGGTCCAGACGGCCCGCCTCTTCGATCAAGCCCTTTTCCAACAGGCTGGTCACGCTGGACGATGAATCCACGCCGCGCACCTGCTCGATGAATGCACGAGAGACAGGCTGGTTATAGGCAATGACGGTCAGAGTTTCCATTGCGGCGGGCCCCAGCGGTACCGCGCGGCGGGCATCCAGCAGGCGGCGGATGCAATCGGCCCATTCCGCTTTGGTCGAGAGCTGCCAGCGGGTATCCAGATGGAGCAGGCACAAACCGCTGTCCTCCCGCTGGTAACGGGTGCGCAGGTCTTCCAGTGCCGCTTCCACACTGGCCTGAGGCAGCTGCACTGCCTGTGCCAGTTTGTCCGCGCTGATGGGATCAGCTGCTGCAAACAGCATGGCCTCTACTGCCGCCCGGATCTGTTTCTGGTTCATTTGATCTCCTTTTTGCGGCTCAGATGGCCGCGGTGCATGGTCATTTCGCCCGTCGGGCCCAGCTGTACCCGCCCGCCGCGCACCAGTTCCAGCAAGGCCAGAAAGGTTGCCACGTTGGTGCCGCGGGTCTGGCGGCGGGAGAACAGCTGGTTCATCCTTGCCGCGCCGCCCGCAATGAGCTGGCGCAGGATATACACCACCCGGCTGCTGACCGACACCTGCGGCGCGGACACCAGCGGTTCAAACTGCTCCCGCGTGGGCATCCGGTGCAGAGCGGTACGCCCCATCAGGGCCTGCCAGCAGTCTGCCAGCACCTGCGGAGAGTGATGCAGCAGGTAGGTCTGGTCCCACTCCAGCTGGACCGGGCAGCGGACAAAGACCATCACTGCCTCTCCCCGCTCCCGCAACCGCGCGGCCATCCGGCGGCACTGCTCGTACTCAATGAGCTGCCCGGTAAGCTCCTGCTTCATCCGCTCACCCTCTTCGCTGCGGGGCAGGAGCAGATAGCTTTTCATCTCCACCAGATGGGCCGCCATCTCAATGAACGCGCTGGCGATCTCCGGGTCAGCCGCCTGTGCTGCTTCTACCGTGCGGGTGTACTGGTCAATGAGGGTCAGGATCGGAATATTGTGCAGGTCCATCTTGTGCTTGGCCACCAGTGCCAGCAGCAGCTCCAGCGGGCCATCGAAATCTTCGAGGTGGAACGTCAGTTCGTCGGCCATCAGATCACCGCCCCAAGGCTGGCATAATAAGCGGCGTATGCGATGCGGTCAATGTAGAATGTGCCCAGGTCCAGCAGATTCCAGACCAGATCGTTCAGCACACTGAGAGGGCCGTCCAGAAAACCGCCCCACACGGCGGCCAGTACAATGATGAGGATGACCCGCTCATACTTCATCACCCCAAAATAGATGCGCTGAGGCAGTACTGCCAGCAGGATGCGGCTGCCATCCAGCGGAGGCACCGGAATGAGGTTGAACACGGCCAGCCCTACATCCATATACACCAAGTATTGGAGGAAGCGTGCCACGAGAACCGTCCCTTCCGTGATCGGGGCCCAATAATACAGAAGCTTCCAGGCCACCATGGCCAGATACGCCAGCAGCAGATTTGCCGCCGGGCCGGCCAGCGCGGTAAGAGCCATGCCCCACTTCGGATTTTTAAAATTGCGCGGGTCGGTAGAAACGGGCTTTGCCCAGCCCACTCCGGCAAACACCATGCACAGCGTACCCAGCAGGTCAAAATGTTTGAGCGGGTTGAGCGAGAGCCGCCCCTCCCGCTTGGCGGTATCATCCCCCAGCAGCCAGGCCGCCAGTGCGTGCCCGGCCTCGTGGAACGGGATGGCCACCAACGCCACCAGTGTACGGATGAGGTAATAGAGTCCCTGTGCCGTCATGTCTTTCTCCAATCAGCAAAATAATATACAGTTTTATTGTACTATTTTTTTGCCGTTTCGGCAAGCATTTGGAGCCTCTTGAAAAAAAGCCGCAAAAAAATCAAAAAGGGACTTGCTTTTTGCGGCGTTCTCTGGTAAAATAGTCAAGCTGATTATTTTGAATTCCTTATTTCACTGCTAGGAGGTGCAACTACCATGGCAAAATGTGAATGCTGCGGCAAGGGCGTTACCTTTGGTATCAAGGTTTCCCACTCCCATCGCCGTTCCAACCGTACCTGGAAGCCGAATGTCCGTCGTGTCAAGGCGGTCGTGGAGGGTTCTCCCAAGTATATCTACGCATGCTCCCGCTGCCTGCGCGCTGGCAAAGTTACCCGCGCTGTCTAAGTTGATGCATGTTGCCGGTCACTTTGTCGAGTGGCCGGCTTTTTTGTTATAATTTTTACAGGGAGGGACACCAAATGGCATTGCCCAGCGACCCCATCATGCTGTTGAGCGTGGTCAATTTGAAACTGCGGGATTTTTACCCCAGCCTGGATGCGCTGTGTGACGACCTGGATGCGGATCAGGCAGCGCTCTGCGCCAGCCTTGCCGCTGTGGGGTACGAATACGACGCAGCACGGAATCAGTTTGTGTAACAGGAGGATGCCACCATTTGTGATTTTATATTTGAGATTGTGATGAAGCACATCCCATTTGATGGCGGAAGGGCATAATAGTTATGAATATCAATTCGTCTTATAGGAAAGTTTGGTTTGCAAGATTGATTTCCATTTTGGGGACAGGATTAACGTCATTTGGGGTAAGTGTCTGGGTTTACACGGTCACAGGAAAAGCGACCCCAATGGTTTTGATTCTCCTTTTCTCTATATTACCAGCGATATTTTTAGCACCTTTCAGTGGTTATTTATGTGACAAATACAATCGTAAGGCTATCATTATTTGCGCCGACTCCATTGCCGCTTTGATAAGTGTGTTTATCTATATTTGCGTCAGTTATTATGAATTCAATTATTTTGTTCTTTGTGTTTTTACCTTTCTTGATTCTTGTGCAAATTTCTTTGATAATAATGCATATCAAGCATCAATTACAACTTTGGTTTCTCCTGATGAAGTAAAAACTGCTAACGGCATGAGTCAGATTATTGATTCATTGGATAGTATTGCTTCCCCGATTGTTGCCGGAATGCTCTATCCATTAATTGGACTAAATGGGATTATAATAATTGATTTAATAAGCTATCTTGTTTCTTTAGTAATTCTTGTTACGATAGATTCAAGCAAGTTTTCAATGGACAACGAAAATCAGAAGAAACGAAATACAAAAAGAGAAATTTTGCTTGGATTCAAATTTATTTTTTCTCAAGGAAGTTTACGTGTACTTTTGATTTACTTTACTATTTTAAACTTTACGTTTAATCTCGCAACCTCATTAATAGAGCCTTTCGGCTTGACACTTGGGAATACATTTGACCTAGGCATTATTAAGGCTTGTGGTGGATTCGGGATTTTATGCGGAAGTTTGGTTGTTACATTTTCAAAGAAAATACATTTTACTTATAAAACGATCGTTATTGGTGGCTTGGTTGCTGGCATAGCTTTGCAACTTATGGGGTTCACACATATTACTTGCATTGTTGCAATCGGAAGATTTTCCTTTTCATTTGTTACGCCAATTTTGAATACGGTTGCCGGCACATTGTGGATGCAGGAAACACCACGGATTCTTCAGGGGCGTGTGTTTGCATCGCGTTCCATGATTGCAAGGTGTTTTGTTCCTTTGTCATACGTTGTCGTAGGCCCGCTTGTTGACATTGTTTTACCGAAGCTGTTGCAATCAAATCTTGGACTTATTATTAATGTAGTCGGCACTCAAGCACTTGAATACCGTCTCGTTTTTTGTGGAGCGGGGGTTTTGTGCGTTTTAATAACTTGCTGTGTTGCAGCAAATACAAATTTCAGAAAACTTTAACTTTTCCGCATCAAATTGTTTTATCAATGTTGTAAGAATTGTTATTAATATGCTTCAATTTTTTGTATGTTCTTTTCGCTATGCTATAGTCTTGGGGGATTCAAAATCTTTTGTCTGTTTGCGATGTTTGCACTTGTAAACATCAAATATAAAAGAAAGCCGGCCAAGAACGAAATCAACGTATACTCGGCCTGTTTGTGGTTCATAACTCTATTTCATTGCGTTTGGGTATGGATGGTATTTATTATAAGGAATGGAGCGCGGTGCTGGACCGCGCCATGGAGTTTAAGCGCTACGGCCACAGCGGCGTGCCGGTGCTGGCACTGCCTGCCCGGGGCGGCCGCTTTTACGATTGGGAGAACAACGGGATGCCCGAAGCCGTGGCCAGCCTGCTCCACGCGGGCAAAGTACAGCTTTTTTGTGCCGACAGCATTGACGGCGAGAGCCTGCTGGCCGGGAATTCCGCTCCCCGCCGCCGGGCCGAGATGCAGGAGAAGTATTTCCTCTACCTGACCACCGAGCTGGCTCCCCGTGTCCTGGCCCTGACCGCCGACGAACCCAAGGCAGAAGCGGACGAGAAAGCGGCTAAGGCCGCATCCACCCCGGTGCTCTGGTGCGCAGGCGTGGACACGGGCGCTTATCAGGCCGTCAACTGCCGTCTGCGCCGCCCGGAGCTGTTTGCGGGTGCCATCGGCCTCTCCGGCCTGTATGACATGAGCCGTTTTATGGGCAGTGAGGCCGATGACCTCATCCTGCGCAACAGCCCGCTGAACGCACTGGCCGAAACGGGCATTTACAACACCGCTGCCCTTGCCAAGGCTGGGGAAAACAGCCTGCTGCTCTGTGCCGGGCAGGGCGCTTACGAAGACGATGCCCGCGTGGACACCAAAGCGCTGCAGGCCGCGCTGGAAGCTGCTGCTTTCCCCTGCCATGTAGAGCTGTGGGGCAATGATGTCTCCCACGACTGGTACTGGTGGGGCAAAGAGCTGGGCATGTTTGCCCAGCGTATTTTCGGGTAAGCAGAACGCCATGTTAAGGAGGAACGACCATGCCGGAATTTATCATTGGAGCACGCGGCCATGATTTTGGCCGTCAGACCCCGGAAGCGCTGTTTTCTGCCATCGGGCAGGCAGGTTTCCGCTGCACACAGCTGGCGTTTACCAAGGCCATTGAGGGCGTTAAAAGCTATGCCGATGTGACCCCCTCCCTGGTAGAAGCTGCCCGCGCGGCGTCCAAAGCTTCCAACGTCGGCATTGCTGTAGACGGCACCTATGTGGAGCTGAGCTATGCCGATGAGGAGAAACGCAAAGCGGAAGTGACCAAAGTGTTGAGCCAGATCCCCGTAGCAAAAGCACTGGGCGCTGGCTGCATGGGCAGCGAGACCACCAATATGGCAAAACAGCCGGGTATCAGCCGGAAAGAGGCCCAGGAAGCGCTGCTGCGGAGCCTGGGTGAGATTCTGCCCGCCTGCGAAGAGCAGGGCGTGCTGTTTGCCGTGGAGTGCGTTTACTACCATGCTATGAACACCCCGGAGGCCGTCAAGATGGTGCTGGACGCGATGGCAAGCCCCAACCTGCGGGTCATCTGCGATTTTGCCAACTATGTCGGCCCGGAGAATGCTTCCGTGGACGCCCAGCGCCGCCTGTGGGACAAAGTGGGCAGCTGGTATGGCGATAAAATCGTGGCGGTCCATTTCAAGGGCCAGAATTTCCAGCCGGACGGCACCCTCTACTCCACCAGCCTCGAAGACTCCTGCGTGGACTATGCGGGCGGTTTTGAAATGCTGCGCCAGATGCCGCAGGCATCGCTCCCGGTACTGCGGGAGGAAGCCGCGCCTGCCCGCGCGGCCAGCGATATTGCATTTATGAAGCAGTTCGTCTCCTAAATCCAACCTGCACATGCAAAGGCCCCTGCCTCCGGTTTCGCGGAAGCAGGGGCCTTATGCTATCTTATCTTGAATTTTCTGATTTTACAGAGGCTCAGAGAATCGTGATGCGGCCTGCACCATAGGGATTCTCATAATCCAGCAGGTAGCCCGGGTAATCGGCCAGCGGGCTGTTGGCGCTGGTGAGGTGCGGCAAACCATCGCCATCCGCGCCGCCAAACATCATGGCATAGCTGGACATGACCAGATAATCCTCGGAGACATAGTCCTTGATGAGCTCTGCGCCATCAAACATGGCAAAACCGTCGCCCAGATTGCGCAGAGTGTAGTTCATGCCGGCCAGAGCGTATTTCCGCTCCGGATCCAACGGGACATAATCACCCAGGACCTTGTCATAGATCTTGACGTTCTGGACGCGCGGCGTGCCGGTGGCGCTGCCCAGCCAGACGTTCTTCTCGTCGGTGGGGACGGTATTGGGGATTTCGGTGTGGATCTCATAGGTCGCGCCTGCCACATGCAGGAAGCCGCCGTTCTCCTGGCCGGAGCCTGCAAAGCGGGCGGCAAACTCCAGAGCGTCCTGGATCTGCTTGCCCGTCACGGACATCAGACAGGCCACGTTGCCAAAGGGGCTGACCATCTTGCAGGTCTTGAAGCTCCAGGCACCTGCCGGGACATCGGCACGGATGCCGCCGCCGTTCATGACTGCGATATCGCAGTGCAGCTCTTCGATCTCATTGAAGTAGGCGTAGATGCCGTCGGCCACAAAGTCGCCGAGGTTGGTCTCTGCCGAGCGGATGCGGCGCTTGCCGGTCTCTGCATCGCTGATATAGAACTCGCCGTCGCCCACTGCGATCTCCTCGCCCAGCATATCGTCCACATCGGCGACCCACTCTTTGGCAATGGCATCCACCACCGGGTCCGCGCCCTCATAGGTGGAGATGAGCGTGGTGGTAATGGTGCCTACAGCACTCTCGGGGTTGATGGTCATGCAGCCGATATTCTTAAAGTAGGAGCCGGTCTGGGTCAGTAACACAGGGGTACCTGCGGCATCGGCAACCGTCTCACCCGCCATCACCGTGTGGGAATGGCCGTCGATGAACGCGTTGAAGCCGGTGGTGTGGGCAATGACATCCTTGCTGGTCCAGGGAGCGGACGAGGGATCGACACCCAGATGGCCCAGGCCGATGATATAATCCGCGCCAAGGGTCTTTGCCTTATCGATGGCTTTCTGGACGGCATCGTACAGCTTGGCACCGTCGTCACCGCCGAGGATATCGTAGATGTAACGGGTCTGCTTGGCGTTCATGAAGTAGGCCGGAGTGGACTTGGTAAAGGTTTCCGGTGTGGTAATGCCCACAAAGGCCACAAAGGCACCCTTGATATTGAAAAGCTTGATGCTGGGCAGGACCCGCAGACCGCTGCGCAGGTCGATCCAGTTGCAGGAAACGTACGGAAAATCCGCTTCCTTGAGGACCATTTTTGCGCGGTCCATGCCGTAGTCAAACTCATGGTTGCCCGGCGTGGCCAGATCATAGCCTGCCTCATTCATCAGCCGGATGATGGTGGCGCCATCGTCCATAGAGCCGTATGCCGTGCCCTGGATATGGTCGCCAGCATCCACCAGCAGCACATTCTTGCCCTGCTCCTCATAGCTCTTCTTGAGGGCTGCGATGGAAGCATAGGTCAGCTCCGGGGATTTGTGGTCGATGTAAGTATGGACATCGTTGGTATAAAGGATGGTGATTTCCGGCAGCTTGCCTTTGCCAAAGCAGGCAGACGCCGAGGGAGCTCCTACGGCCACAGCGGCGGCAGCCGTAGTAACACCAGCGGTTTTCAAAAAGCTGCGGCGAGAGATAAATCGTTTCACGAAGAACGACCTCCTTTTGTTTTTTCCGGTTTTGGCAGCGACGGGCTCTCTCCCCTGCGCTGCACTGTTGCGTTAAGCTTAACACAAAATGCAGCTTCCGGCAAGAGCAAAATGTCAAATATGCGTAAAATTCATTCACAAAAAGTCATTCTTTTTAGAAGCTTTCTTGAAAAAGCAAAGAAAAGCCGGGCCCTGCCTCCTGCCTCAGGAGAACAAAGCCCGGTTTTTCCGAAAAGAGGAACGACTCAAAACAGGTCTGGGAAACATCAGATCGCGTTATATTTCTTGAGGAATTTTTCAAGGTCGGTGCCCTCGATCTTCCGCAGCGCTTCTTTCAGGGCAAGTTTCTTTACAAACGGCAGCTCCATATCCGTGAGCTTTCTGCCGTCCCGGAGCTTGACCGCGGCATCAATCAGGCAGCGGACATCGTAGGTGCTGCCCCAGACCTCGGGCACGCCGCGGTCAATGCTGAGCAGGCTGTACACCGCCACCATACCGGTGCGCATGGAATACTCCGTGGTGAAGATGGTATCCCGCGGCGTCTCGGCAAACTGGCCCAAAAATGCAAAGTTGACAGCGTCTTTCGGCACCACGTCGGGCCGGTCACCAATGGCGCGGGGCATGAAGAACGCATCAATATAGGGCATCATGACCGGCACCGTGTTGGCGCTGTGCTCGGCCAATTCCTCGATCTTGTCCGTCGGCACGCCCAGATGGTACAGCCACTCCATGCAGATCTCCTTGCCGGTGCAATCCCTCATGGATTTCTTGACATAATCGCCGGGCTTATCGCTGAACAGGCCGTAGACCCAGACGCAGAGCTGGTTTTTGGGCTGATCCCGGAACTGCTGTTGGCGATTGAGAGTCCAGCTGAGGAGCCAGCTGGAATCCTTGACCGTGACGATGCCGCCCGTGACGGTATGGCCGCTGAACGGATCCCGCTTGCAAATTTTTTCGATATACTGCGGGATGGTATCGTCCAGCGTGGTGATGGTCGCACTCTCCCAGTTGGATTCCTCGGGTTTGGAGCAGAACTTATCCGGGTTGCCGAACGAGGGGTCCTGCGCCGCGACCCGCCGCCAGAGATCCCAGCCATTGCCCGGTTTGATGGTGGGGTCAAAGCCCGCCGCCTTGTCCTGCGCACCCACGGTACAGCTCTCCACACAGCCGCCGTTGGTAATGAAAAGCAGGTCGTTCTCGGTCAGGTCGATGGTCTCCACCTGGCCCTTATGGTCTACCGTGATGGAGCTGGCCTGCTTGCGGCCGATTTCAATGTTAAACTGTACATCCGTTACCTTTGTCTCATAAAAGAACTGGACGCCGTGGTCTTTCAGGTAACAGGTCATGGGCAGGATGATGGACTCATACTGGTTATACCGGGTAAAACGCAGGGCCGTGAAATCCGGCAGACCGCCGATGTGGTGGATATACCGCTTGAGGTAGAGTTTCATTTCCAGAGCACTGTGCCAGTTTTCAAAGGCAAACATGGTGCGCCAGTAAAGCCAGAAGTTGGAGGAGAAAACCTCCTCGTCAAAAACATCGGTGATCTTTTTATCCTGCAATTGCTCGTCCGGGGTGAAGAAGAGTTTCATGATCTCCAGCGCGCCCTGATCCGAGATGGCAAATTTACCATCCGTGTGGGCGTCCTGGCCCTGTTTCTCCGTCGCGCGGCAAAGGGAGTAATTGGGGTCTGCCTTGTTCAGCCAGTAATATTCATCCAGCACGCTGGCACCCTCGGTTTCCAGCGACGGGATAGAGCGGAGCAGATCCCACATGACCTCAAAGTGGTTGTCCATCTCGCGGCCGCCCCGCATGACATAGCCGATATCATATTTATAGCCATCGCAGGCACCGCCGGGGATGGGGTCTTTTTCAAAGATGTGGATGCGCTCGCCTTTCATCTGGCCATCCCGCACCAGATAGCAGGCTGCGGTCAGCGCGGCCAGGCCCGAGCCAATGAGATAGGCCGATTTATGATCGACCCCCTCCGGTTTGCGGGGATGCGCGAATGCCTCATAATTGCCACTGGAATAATACATCAGATCAACCTCCTGAGCATGGTAGGAACTGTGCGCTCTTCTCCGGTACGCGCACCATCGTTGTAGCCTTAGTATACCCGGCTCAGGGCCGCCCTACAACAAACAAAAAGGCGGCAGTGTAAGAAGTTTTTACATTCCGCCGCCTTTGATAGTAAAAAAGCACCGGCTCCCGTGCTGCCGGGAACCGATGCTTTTACCACTTGATCGTGTTTGATGGGTTCTGTAATTATTTCTTTTCCGGGGCGACCTCAAAATCGACCTTGCCCAGGTTGACATCGGCACGCACAATGGTGATCATCATGCTGTCGCCCAGGCTCCAGCTCTTGCCGGAGACGGGATCCGAGAGGCGGATGCCCTCGGTGAGGTTGGTGCCGGAGGGGGTCAGGCTGGAAGCAGGCACAAAGCCCTCCACACCATTTTCCAGCTCCACAAACAGGCCGCGCTGGGTCACGCCGGAAATGGTGCCCTCATAGCACTCGCCCAGATGGCGGCGGGCATATTCAGCCTTATAGCAATCCTCGGCCTTGCGCTCGATCTGCATGGCAATGATCTCCCGCTCGCTGGACTGCTTGCTGGCTTTCTCCGCAAAATCGCTGTAGCGGAGGATCATGGTCTCTTTATCCGTGCCCTGCAGCAGATCCGTCATGATGCGATGGATGGCCAGATCAGGGTAACGACGGATGGGGCTGGTAAAGTGGGCGTAGTCCTTGAGGACCAGACCATAGTGGCCCTTGGGCTTTTCCTCGTACACCGCCTTGGACATGCAGCGGAGCATTCCGGTGTTGATGATCTGCTCATAGGGAGTGCCGCGCACGCCCTCGAGGATGGCGCTCAGCTCCTTGGGGGTGGGCACCTCTTTTGCAAAGTGGTCATTGATCCCGCAGGCCTGCAGCAGAGCGTGCAGACGCTCCAGCTTCTCGGCGTTGGGCTCCTCGTGCACACGGTAGACAAAGGGGATCTGCTTGACGCGGGCAAAGTGGGCCGCGCACTGGTTGGCCAGCAGCATGAATTCCTCGATCATGGACTCGCTCTCACCGGAGGTGCGCTTCTTGACGTCGATGCAGTGGCCGTCCTCGTCAAGGATGAGCTTGACTTCACCGCTCTCAATGTCCATGCATCCGCGCTCCTTGCGCAGGCGGGCACGGTGGCCGTACAGCTCTTTCATGGCAGGCAGCTGGCTCAGCACCTCGGCATACTTGGCCTTGATCTCAGCATCCGCGGTCCCGGCCAGCAGGGCGTTGATCTCAGAGTACACGCCCTTGACCCGGCTGCAGATGATGGACTTGACAAAACGGTAATCGGTCAGGTTGCCGTCTTGATCCAGCCGCATGAGGCAGGAGAACGCCAGACGCAGCTCTTTCTCATTCAGAGAGCAGATGCCATTGGAGAGCTGCTTCGGCAGCATGGGGACGACCTGGTCGGCATAGTAAACACTGGTAGCACGGCTGAATGCTTCATTGTCCAGCTCACTGCCAGGCTTGACATAATTGGAAACATCCGCAATGTGGACGCCCAGCTCAAAGCCGCCGTCAGAAGTCTTGGTCAGGCTGATGGCATCGTCGATGTCCTTGGTCTCGGCGCTGTCGATGGTGAAGATGGGCAGGGCACGCAGGTCCATGCGGCCCTCACAGTCGGCCTCGGAAATCGACATGTCCTCAAACTTTTTGGCTTCTTCCCGCACCTTATCCGGGAAACGGCTGCGGATGTCCTTGGCGTAGAGCAGAGCCTTGGCGCAGCGCTTGGCCTCGTCCGAGCTGCCAAACCGCATGGCAACACCCACGCGGTGGTCTTCCTGACGGTTGCCGCGCATGAGGATCTCCACAGCGACCTTGTCGCCGTCCTTGGCACCGCCCTCGCAATCCCGCATGAGCTGCATGGAAATGGCCGGGCAGTCGTCCGGGACGAATTTCAAACGGCCATCCACCCGGCGGGCCGTGCCCACCAGGTCATTTTTCTCGGTGAGGATGGCAAGGATCTCGCCCTCATCACTGCCCTCCACACGGGGGTGGGCAAACTTCTCCACCAGCACCTCATCGCCCGGCATGGCACCGCGGGTAAAGCGGCCCGGAATAAAGATATCGCTGGTGCCATCGTCCAGCATAACAAAGGCAAAGTTCTTACCCAGCTTGACCACCTTGCACAGCAGGGCTTTCTCCGCGCGGCCCGAGCGGACGGTGAAGAACACGCCCTGCTTCTGGCAGATGACCGCCTCATGCACCAGCTGGTCCAGCGCTTCCATCACCTTGCGGTCCGCACCGCGGTCTCCGCCAAACTTCGCTTTCAGATCCTTGACGGTGCAGGGCTGGTTTTGGATCGCATGTTCAATTTTATCGCGTAACGGCATAATTTTCTCCTTACTTCCAACGGCTCTGCCTCCACCGGGCTGCGAGCCTTTTCACACAGCGGGCACACTCCCGCACTTCCCTCCTGCCGCCTGCGGCACATTCCCGAGGCAACAGCTTCTCCTAACGAGTCATCAAATGATTTTGGGGATTTCCGGGCAGAAAAACAGCCCCGTCCTACACGGGGCTGCATACGCGTGCTCAGGCCAGACGGCTTGCAAACACACAGGCCAGGATCGCCACCACAAAGAAGACGATGCCTGCAATGCGGGTCACCTTTGCCAGCATCTGGTCGGCCGGGGTCAGGCGAGCATTGTTCGCGCCGTAGGCACTCCCGTTGATGGCGCCGGACAGCCCCTGACCATGGGTGTGCTGCATCAGAGTGAGGAACACGATAGCGGCAGAAACGATGAGCAGGATGACGCCGCCGACGATTTCAATGACAGACATGGATGAAACGCTCCTTTGATTTATCAAAAATTTAAGATCAACCATACAAATACAAGTATATAGTATCATACTCCGTGTGAAATTGCAAGCAAAATTGAATTTTACTCCCCTGCAGTGTCCAAAGCGTCACACACCCGCGCGAAGACGGCCGCACTGGTCCGCGACGGGCCCGTCTGGCCGTCCTGCAGCACCACAATGGTATAGCGTGGGTTCCGGGCCGGATAGAAGCCTGCAAACCAGTAATTTTTCAGCTCTTTCCCCGCCGCAAACTGGCCGGTCTGGGCGGTGCCCGTCTTCCCGGCGGCGGTGCCCTCTGTGGGGGCCGCCTCATGGCCCGTGCCCTCCGTGACAACACTTGCCAGCAGCTCCCGCAATGCCCGTGCAGTCTGTGCAGAGAACACCCGCCGGGTGCCGCGGTGGGCCAGCGCGGTCAGCGATTCACCGGTTGTTTCATCCAAAGTGCATTCCAGAAAGAGTGGCTCCCGCCAGATACCGCCCGCCGCAATGGTGTTCATCATGGCGGCAATTTGGATCGGTGTCGCCAACAGCTCTCCCTGCCCAAAGCAGAAATTGGCAAAAGCCCCGCTGGATGTGAGTGTTTCCGCCTCCGGCAGCTGACCGGCAGCCGTGCTCAGGGTGTCTGCCAAATTCAGCGCCCGGCCAAAACCGAGGCGGACAGCCATTTCCCGCACCCGCTCCGGGCCAAGCTCCTGCCCCAGCCGGATAAAATATCCGTTGCAGCTTTTCTGCAGGGCGGCTGCCAGATCCACTTCTCCGTGAGGGACACCTCCGGCACAGCGGAACACCTGCCCATCCACAACGCAATAGCCCGGGCAATCCCACACAAGGCCCGTCTTCCCCGCTTCCAGCGCTGCGGCAGCCAACACCGGCTTGAAAACAGAACCCACCGCATAGGCCTGAAATGCCCGGTTCACAAGCGGGCTGTCCGGAGCATTCAGGCTGGCGGAGACATTTTCCGGGTCAAAGCCCGGCGTACTGGCACAGGCCCGCACTTTTGCACTGGCCGCATCCAGTACCAGAATGCAGCCGCTCTGCATCGTCTGGACCGCCACGGCTTCTGCCGCGCGCTGGATGGACCGGGAGAGAGTCAGTTGAACGCCCACTGCGCCGCTGTCCGATTTTACAAGCTCCGGCTCTGTCCCGCTCCGGAGCTTTCCCTGTGCGTTGACCGCACAGACCAACTTGTCCTGTGCCCCGGTGCCGGAGAGCAGATCCTCCAGCACTGCCTCCAGCCCTGCGACGCCGTGCCCCTCGCCATCGAGATAGCCCAGCAGGGCCGACGCCAAAGGTGCATCCCCATAGCGGCGCGGGACGGCATAGCACCACGCGCCCATTGCAGAGACATCCCGCGTCACCTCCACCAGAAACGGCCGGGAGGCGTTCCGTTTCTGGTAGAGCATTGCCTGACCGGCCTTGCTGGCATACGGGTAAAGTTTTGTGTAGCTTCCCTCCCCGGGCAGACTAAGCGCCAGCCACTGCTCCCCAAGCCCGGTGAGCAGGTGACCATTGCAATCGTAAAAATTGCCCCGCCGGGCCGGGAACATTAGTGTGGCTGTGCTCTGCGCTTCCGCCCGGGCTGCATAGGCCGTGTTGGAGCAAAGCCAGAACAGCCTGCACAGCACCACTGCAAAGCCAAGCAGCAGTGAGCCATATAGCACCAGCACCCGACGGCCCGACATCAAAAGCCCCCTCTCCCGTTCCATATCCGGTTACAGTATGGACGAAAAAGAAAGGGTGCATTCGTCAAGCTCTGAAAGAAAGACGCAAAAGAGGCGGAGCCTCCGAAGAGACTCCGCCTCAAAAGTGCGCTTAACAGTATTTGCAGTTTTAGGGAGCGACTGCGACTTAGTACATGCCGCCCTTCCAAACCACACTTTTGGAGCCGAATCACGAATATCGGGAAACGTAGACTTTTGTAGAATTATCAAGTCCACAAGCCGATTTTTCCAGATTCTCCGTTTTTTCACGATCCACGCTTTTCTACGCAAATCTACGCCACTTACCGGGCGATTGGCGTAAGTTTTGGCGTAAGTTTCGGCGTAAGCAATTCCGCTTCATGCGTCGAAAATCACAGGTTGCCGGCGATTTGTTCAAAGGCCCTTTCAACCGATTCAAAGCTGCTGTGCGTGTAGACATCCAACGTCACACTGGCATTGGAGTGTCCCATCAGGTATTGCAGGCTTTTTACATCCAGCCCGGCCTGCTGAACATTGGTGCAGAAGGTGTGTCGCAGCACATGAGGTGTAATGCGCGGAACAGGTTTGCTGTACGCCTTCTCAAACTTTCCCTGCACGCCACGCATATAGTTTTCCAAGTGCATTGCCACCTTCGGCATCCCGGACTTGTCCAGAAAGAGAAATCCACTGCAACCATCTACCAGCGCTTCCACTTTCGTGGACGCTCTAGCTTTTACTACACGCCGCAACGCTGCACAAACGGTATCTGTCATGGGAACATTGCGGATACCGCTTTTTGTTTTCGGCGGTGTGACAAAGTAGGGCTTTTCAGCCGTCCGGCAAAGCTGCCGCCGGACATGGATACAGTGCCGTTCAAAGTCGATATCTGCTTGTGTCAGGCCATACAACTCACTCACACGCAAGCCGGTTCCCATAAGAATGACGATATCATCATAATAGTTGCCGCCATAGTCCTGAACGAATTGCAGATATTTCTCCTGCTGTTCTCTGGTCAGGGCATTGCGCACATAAGCGTCCTTCGGCACAACGTCCGACAGCTTGAACTTGAATGGATTCTTGCGGATAATGTCATCCTCCACCGCCATCTCAAACGCCGGTCTGACAACGCTTTGCAGGATTCCTATGGTGTTTTGCTTGAAACCGCTGTCATGCAGAAACACGAACCAGCCTTTCGCATCGGACAATTTTACCGTTTTGATGGCTTTTTGCCCGAAAGGGTCAGCATGAATCCGCTTGACCGCTGTGTTGTACGACCGAAGTGAATTGGGTTTCAACCCACGTTTCAGGTTCATATAGCGGTCAACCAGATCAGCCACCGTCATCTCTCCGGCGGCGTAGTCGATGCCGTCTGCCAAATCGCGCCACAGTTCTTCCTCTTTTTTCCGCAGCTCTGTCAGGGATTTAGCGTAAATACAACGCCGTTTCTTGTGGATATCGGTATAACGATAGTCGTAGGTGCCGTTTGCTCTCTGGCTTTCGCCATCCTTCAAAACACGGCCCTTGCTATCTTTGCGCTTTTCAGACATTTAGAAACTCCTTTCTGTGAAAAGCGCATATAGGGGTTGATTTTAGTATACCATACCGACCATGCGATTTCCACCGATATCGTACAGAAAAGACGTTGCACAGTTCTCAAATAGAATACGTCATCTGAGAAGGTTGCCGCCAGATTGTCCGGGTCTTGTGGAGCGAGAGCCGAACGGAAACCGTGGAAGCAGTCCCAGTAGATGTTGCCTTTAGCTCGTTCCGGGTCAATGTGCTCGCTGTTGGAAAGGTTGAAACTGCGGTCATTGTGCTTGGGGTTATAGGTGCCGTGGGTTCCGGCTCGTCCATTGTGTCGTGTTAATTTCAGATAGACATCCCTCTTTTCCTGTATTTTTTGTGTACGGCCACTCGTGCGATCAAATCACAGAAGTGATACAATTCTTCTAAGCAACGGGTCTCGCATTTCAAGACCGTGTCTTGAAATCTTCTCTCGGTTCTGGCCAACCTGCTGGCCGGGTTTTGCGCGGCTCTCTACGCCGAGGTGCTTGCCCGTTGCCGCAACGCCCCCTCTACCCCGTTTTTCATCACCGCGGCTATCCCCCTCATCCCCGGCAGCACCCTGTATTACTGCATGAACGCCGTCGTCTCCAACGACCTGCCCGCCGCCGAGCATTTTGGGGAGCAGACCTTTCTGGCGGCGCTGGGCATTGCGGGCGGCATGGCCATCGCATGGTGTCTGGCCGATTTAAGCCGGAAGCTCCGGGGGCGGCTGTAAAGCGCGTGCTGCGCCGCGCCCCGGCTGCTTGACAAGCTGATTTTTTCTGGATACAATACAAAGAAAAAACCTCGGAGACGCTCCGGGAAAGGAACATTTGGATGAGATCGAACACGAAACAGGCCCTGCTGGTGACGGTGGTGGGCGTGACGCTTTTTGTGGCGCTGCTGCGGCTTTCGGACGTTTTGGCCTTTGCCGCGCAGCTGGTGGATCTGGTGCTGCCCATTTTGGCGGGCGGCATTCTGGCGTTGTTCCTCAGCGTGCCCATGGCCGGGCTGGAAAAGCGGCTGGGGCGGCTGTTTGCCAAAGCGAGAAAGCAGCCCTCGGGCAAGGCGCTCCACCTGCTGAGCTTTCTGCTCACCCTGCTGGGGGTGGTGCTGGTGCTGGTGCTGGCCCTGACGCTGCTGATCCCGGAGCTGGTGCAGTCCTTCCACAGCCTGTATCTGCAAATTGAAGCCAACATCCCCCGCTGGACGGCCTACCTCCACGCCCAGGACCCCGACATGGGCTGGCTGATGAGCCGGTTGGAGGGCATCGACTGGGAGCAGCTGCTGCACAAGGTGACCTCCGGCCTCGACACGGTGCTGGTGAACGCGGCGGGGGCCGTTTCCGCCACGGTGAATCTTGTGGTGACGGCCTCCTTTGCGCTGATCATCTCCGTCTACCTCTCGCTGGGGGCACAGAGCCTGGGCCACCAGGCCCGCACCCTGGTGCGCGCCTACCTCAAGCCCGGCCACGCCGCCTGGGTGCTGAAGTTCTGCCGCCTGTTCCGCCAGTCCTTCGCCAACTTCCTCACGGGCCAGTGCAGCGAGGCGGTGATCCTCGGCATGCTTATGAGCCTCGCATTCTCCCTCTTCCGCATTCCCTACGGCAGCCTGGTGGGGATGCTCACCGCCATCTGCGCCATCATCCCCTATGTGGGGGCGCTGCTCTCCTGCGTCATCAGCGTGTTTCTGGTGCTGCTGGTGGACCCCCTGCTGGCGATGCGCGCTTTGCTGGTCTACCTTGCGGTGCAGTTCATCGAGAACCAGTTCATCTACCCCCGGGTGGTGGGCAAATCGGTGGGGCTTTCGCCCCTGTACACCCTTGTGGCAGCCATGATCGGCGGCAAGCTCTTCGGCATCCTCGGCATCCTCTTCTTCATCCCGCTGACGGCGGTGGTGCTGGAGCTGGTGAAGGAAGACGTCTGCCGCCGCCTGCGCACCAAAGAGACGCTGCAATAAATAAATAAATAAACAAACAGCGGCCCCGCAGACCTTTTTCAAAGTCTGCGGGGCCTTGTGCTGTGGGGCTATTTTACCTGCACGGTCATGGTTCGGTCACTGCCCGGTAGCCGCGGATGACGCGCCACTTGGCAACGCCCTTGTCCGGCTTAAAGCTGCCGTCGGCGCGGGCTTTCAGGTAGCCCTGCTCGATGGCCCACTGGGCGGCTTGGGCCAGCTCCGGGTCGGCTACATCCGCAAAGGCGGGCAGAGTGGCCGGGGCCGGGCGGCCTGCGGTGTTCCAGAGGAACATTGCCAGCTCGGCGCGGGTATGGGGCACGGCCACCCCTGCAGGCAGGAGCTGGTCAAGGATGAGCTCCGTGCCCACCTGATAGGCCACGACGCCCGCCACGCCCACGACTGCGACGCCCACCAGAAGGGTGCCGAAGCCGTCTCCGCCGTCTGGGCTGCCCTCGCCGCTCTCGGCGGTGCGCCAATGGCCATAGAAGGTCACGTCCCGGTCGAGGTTGCCCACATGGTCCGCGCCCGGGCCCATGTAGTAGGGGCTATCCTCCAAGCGGGTGCCGTCTTCGAGGAACCAGCCCTCAAAGAGGCGGGCTTCCTCCTCGCTGCCGATGATCGCACCGGGGATCTGCATCGACGGCTCCGCTTTGTCCCCCGGGCGGACGACCCAGTAGGCCGTATAGTCTGTGGGGGCCTGCTCCGGCCGGGCGATCTTCGCCTTCTTGCTCTCGTTTACTTTGCCTTCCACCAGAGCGAGGCCGTCCAACGTTCCGAACTGGTAGATGGTTCCTTCCGGGCAGGTTTTCTTTCCGGCAAGCAAGTCCTCTATGGTTCGGTTGCGCTCGGTATGACGAATCTTCGCATTGCGGGCGTTCTGGTTCTCCACAAAGTGAGCGTAATGGATTTCATAGAACATCTTCTCCACATCGCTGAATGCGGCAGTCTGTTTATCCTTGTCGGATGCAGAACGGATGCCATGATAGCAGTCCCAGTAGATATTGCCCTTTGCTCGTTCCGAGTCGATGTGTTCACTGTTGGCAAGGTTGAAACTGCGGTCATTGTGCTTGGGGTTATAGGTGCCGTGGGTTCCGGCTCGTCCATTGTGTCGTGTTAATTTCAGATAGACATCCCTCTTTTCCTGTATTTTTGTGTACGGCCACTCATGCTCTCATGCTATTAGATCACAAGAGTAATACAATTCTTCCAAGCAAAGGGTCATGCATTTCAAGATCAAGTCTTGAAATCTCTTCTCTCGGAATCGAGAAGTAGTCCTTTCAGAAAAGGATTTATGTGGTTGTCATACTGCAAAGAAAGTGACCTACCGCTCCTTCCCTCAGTGGGAGATCATGGCGTTTGTCGCTTTCTGCTTAGAAGAGTTTGCTTTCGCTCTGCAAGAAAAGTATAACAGAGAAACTCATAGTCGAACAGGAACTGTGAGTTCCTAATTTTCAGTGAAAGTAGGAAGCATCGTTCCCATTTCTTGTTGCATCGCTATTCTTTCTTTGCGGAAAATCATTAAGATGCAGTATCTCTGTAATTATCATAGCACCTGAAATCACTAAAGTCGTGGGCTTCGCAGGCCTATTATTGGCCCCTAGGTGAACCCGTTTTGATTACTTTTTCCTGATTTTGGTATAAGGTTTAGCAGGAGCTTCTTTCATTTCAACAGCTTGGCGTGGGAGAACGCAGCAGCGGAGCTGCTGGATCTGCCGCCGTTTTGCGCCAGATAATACCCAGTAGGATATGACGCACAGCATCATATCACTGGGCAAGGCGTTCCCCCTTGACTCCCTTCAAAGAGCTGGTCTCGCCTGTCGGCTCGGTCGGTGCTTCAAAAGGCCAGTGGCCTTTTGAGGTCGCCGCAGGCGACCCGCACCTCTCTGCACTCTTGCTCCGGGCAAGCTGTCCTGGAATGGACAGCTCGTCCGGCTCCGATGTAACGAGAACTGACAAATTCGTCCGTTTTCGTAATCGTATAGCACAAAAAGGCGGCCATCTGCACCCATGCAGACAGCCGCCTTTGGTTTTATGCTGTATTCTATTTGTCAGTCTCTGAAAATCTTATCCAGTTCCCTTTCCATGGTGCCCGCCTTGGCAAATTCCAGCGTATCCGCCTGATGGATATGGTGGGCGGTGATGCCGTGATCCTTTGCAAAGCCCAGAATGTAGCTGATAGCAATGCGGTAGATGATCTCTGTCGGGGCAAGCCCATAGACCTGCTTGGCAAAGATATGTTCCAGCCGGGCGTTATCGTCCGGGAAGGCTTGCCGCATCTTCTCGCTGCGGTAAAGGCGCTTGACGATTTCCGTAATGTACAGGCCGGACTTCATGTAGGGGTCCAGGAAGGTTTTTCCGGGGTCATCGAAGCAGCCGGGGTTTTCCTGCTCCAGCAAGTCCACCATCTTTTTCACCACCCATTTGGGGGTAAAGATCTGGTTGGTTTTCTGGGGCGGGATGTAATCGAAGATATCCTCGGTGCGGCTCTCGTCAAAGTAATCCGCCAGCTTGACCTTCAGGTTCAAAAACTCCTTCACCGAATCATCGAACACCACCGGGTCGAACAGGTGGCCTGCAAAATGTTCCTCCTGTCCGGTGGCTTGGTTGAGGTAGGGCCCGCCGTCCCGCAAAAAGCGGAACTGTTCCAACGTGATGCTGGTGACCTCCTGAAAGACCTTGTCCGGGATGATCCGGTCAAAGTTTGCCAGTGTCACGGTCTCGTCGCCGTAGGCCATGAGGAAGGACGGGATGGTGCGGGAGAAGCCCCGCAGATGGTCACGGACGGTGTCCTCGTAGCCCTTTTTCTCCTGCTCCTTCTGGTTGGTCTCCACAGTGCGCACGATGGTCTGCTGCATTTCCTGCGCCGTCTGCTGGATGGTGGATTGCAGGTTTTCCATCAGGGCGGCGGTGCTCCGCTGCTGCTTTGCGTCAAACTCCCGGTTCACCTGCTGGCGCTGCTGGGCGGTGGTGCAGCTTTGCAGCTGCTGGGTGCGCTGGGTCTCCAACTGGCTCTGGTCGATACGGTAGTTGTCCACCACCTTGTTCACCGCCACGTCCATCTTGGCTTTAGCGGCGCTCTCAAACCGCTTCTGGTCGGACAGCTTCAGGTCGCGGCCATACTCCTGCTTTGCCTGCTCCACCATGGGGGTGATGATCTCCTTGGTGATGCTCTTTTTCAGGGGTTCCAGATGCTCTTCTTTGGCAGGAGCCGGGGCATCGGTCAGGTCTTGCAGGGCGGTGTCCAGCGCCGGGGTGCTTTCGTAGATCTTCGCCCCGAACACATCTGCCGCCTTGCCGATGACGTAGCCCTCGTCCAAATCCACCTCGCCCTTGTCGTTCAGGGAGAGGTCTGCGCCGGTCTCCGGGGTGATCTGGATGGGCTTTGCCTTGGCCTCGCTGACGGGCTGGAAGTTTTGCAGAATGTCCAGCACCTCCTGCGGCGCACTGAACACGTTGGAAATGTTCTGGAACAGGAAGTTGCTCTGGAAACCCATCCGCACCACTTCCTTGGACTTGATCTTCCGGGGAATGCTGAGGACTTTCTCCGCATCCAGCGGGATCATCTCCCCTTCCTCGTCCTCACCAATGACCGGGAAGAAGTTGAGCAGATTCTGGATGTGCGCCTTGCGCTCCTCGGTGTCGCCCTTGCCGCTGGCGGTGTCCTGTGAAAGGTCGTTGGCGAACTGCTCGTAGATCAGCAGGGTGCGGGCGGGGTCAAAATCGAACACATAGGCGTTCTCTTTGCGGCGGAAGGTGCCGTTTTCGTGGAAAAGACAGGGGTTCTGGGCACGGAACGCCGCCTGCATATACAGTGCCGGGCTTTTCAGGTTGGAGAGCATCAGCACCGCCGACCACTCCGGGATGGTGACACCGGTGGTCAGCTGCCCCACCGACAGGGTGATGGTCTTTTCATGATGGGCGATGGCGGCTTTTACCCGGTCAAAGCTCTTCTGGTTCTCGTCCGTGTCGTCCAGCTTGCCGTCACCGGCGGCAAGGATCACCTCGTAGTCCCGGAATACCGGGTGCGCCTGCAGCTTTTTCGCCAGCGCTCTGGCGCTGTCCACCCGGTTCAGCAGCCAGAAAGTGTGCTTCAACTCGGCACGCAGTTCCGGGGTGGAAAACGGAAATTTGTTCTGGGTGGTCATGGCATCCAGAAAGCGGTCCACCTCGGCGTCGTGCTCAAAGCTGCCGCTGGGCTTCACCTTAAAGAACTCGTTCAGGTCAAAGGCAAATTCCTGCGTTTCGCCGTCGATCTCCACGCCCTGCTGGATCTCGTCCCGGATGATCTCGGACATCTGGTAGGTGTAGAGGTTGAGCATGGGGAGGTTGGCGTAGGGGTTCTGCTGCCCCGGTGCGCCCTGCCAGTTCCGCTTGGCGGCCTGCTCGTCGGCGTAGGTCCAGTTGAAGATGGCATCCCCGGCAAACTTGTCGTTCGCCAGTGCCTTGAAGGGCGTGCCGGACAGGTGCAGCGTGAACCTGCGGCGGATGCGGTCAAAGGCAAGGTCGGTCTTGTAGGTGTCCACGCCCTCGTGGGCTTCGTCGATGACCAGCACATCCCAGTTCAGCTCGGTCAGGTGGCGCAGCTTCTCGTACTCGCCGCCGAAATACTTGGAGCCTTTCATGTCCTGCAGGCTGACAAACTCGATGCGCTTATACAGTTCCTCGCCCTGTGCGGCGGCATCCAGATAGCCTTGCTCGTCCAGCACATGGGGCTGCCCGGCGAGGGCATCCACATGGCTGACAAACAGATAGCCGGACTCCCTGCCCAGAAAGCGCACATAGTCGCTGTACCAGCTATTGGCGATGGCTGGGCGGTTTGTGACGATAAGCACCGTCTGTGCATCGACCTGCTTGCAGAAATCGTAGACGGAGAGGGTCTTGCCAAAGCGAGGCTTGGCGTTCCAGAGGTATTCCCCGCCGGGGTGGCTCTGGTAATAGACTTTAGTGTCGCGGACTGCCCTTGCCTGTTCTTCCCGCAGGGTGTAGGCGATGGCGGCATCCAGCTGCACGCGCCCCCGGTTCATGCGGAAATCCTGAAAATACCGCCGGGACTGCTGCCCATCCAGATGGAACCACTCGTTTTTGCGGTCGTTCTCCACGTTCAGCTTGCGGAGGTAGGCGTGGAAATCGTGGTCGGTGAACACCTCGCCGCTGCCGTCATCGTAGACGGCATTGCCCCGCCACTCCTCATGGAACAGCACATCGGCGGTGTGGGTCTGCTGTTTCAGGCGTTTGTCCACCGATTGCTCGGTGTAGCCGATCTTCGTCCAGCCGTTGTGCCGGGCAATTTCCGGGGTGGTATAGGCGTAGATCATGGGCACCACCTGCCGGGCAGTGCGCAGGGTTATGCCAGCCATTATGCCATCTCCTTTACATGGGTCTCGATAAATTCGATCTCGTCCGCAGTCAGGTCATACTTGCGGTAAAGCTGCCGGTCAATTTCCGCCACCGACTTGCTCCAATCAATGTCGGAATGGGCGGTAAAATCTTGAAGGGGAACGTATTTCCAAACAGACTTTTTGTTATCTTGGGTTACTTTTAGAACATATAGCAACGCGCGCGCAAGTTTACACTTTAGATACTTCTGAAGATTTTTAGCTTCTTCTCTCGTATCAAAGGCTCCAATACTAATAAACGTTTGCGTATGTCCAACGCCTTTTTCTCCAATATCTGAATCTGTCATAACTTCACCAAATCGTCCAGAGCCATTAGCTTTAGGGAAGAATAGCTTATATTTATCAAGATTCGGGTGTTTTGCAATGTATTTCCTATTAACGTATAAGCATACACGTTCATTTGATTTTCTGCCGAATATCTCAACGCATTCATCTGCGCCTTGTTTTGTTTCAAAAAACACGATATTATATAGCTTATCAAATATGTTAGATGTCAAATCGTAGTCGTGTCCTTTGCTTATCAATGGTACTTCTTTTCCCTTTGAAATCATTGTCATTGACAGGATTTCAGGATGATCTACATACATTTGTTTAGTAAATTTATAGCTTTCTGGAGCAAATACAATATCACTAAGAGAACTCTTTATTTGCTTTTTCACCTTTTGAATGATTGTATTCAAAAGCGGATATGCCGTAAAGATTTGTATTGCACCGCATTCTTTTTCTCTGTCATGGTATGTAATAACTACGCCGCCCTTTATGTCAGTGTTATTGAAAATCTTTGCGCTATTCTGTTCATAGTACAGAACTTTCAAATGTTCATCATTCAACATTTTTTCATTCCAAGTTTTTGGAGTTTTACCAGCGTTGAATAAAAATCGGGCGGGTGTAATAAGTTCTACCACTGATGCCATAGGATATGTGGCATCCATAAACAAGTTATAAACAGGATTATCCGACGTTCCCTCCATCTCATCCTGATACGGCGGGTTTCCGATGACATAATCAAACTTCATGCTGGTACTCCCTTCCTGAATGGTTTCAAAGTTCTGGGTCGTTCCATGGCTGCCCTTGCGCCAGTTTTTCACTTTACAGGATACCGTGGGCGGCTGCGGCTCTGCCGCCCCGAACATGGAAAAGAGGTCAAGCTGTTCTGTCTCCGGCTGGGGCTTGCCGCCGGGCACAGACAGGTGCAAGCCGTCCATTTGCCACAGGTTCCAGCTGATGATGTTGGCGATGGGTTGCAGTTCCTCTTTTGTGGGTTTGCGCTGCCACCGGGCTTGCAGATGCTCTGCATAGGTCAGCAGCAGGTTGACCCGCGCCAGCAAAAGATTATCTCCCTGATACTCATAGCCGTAGGTGGATTGCACCGCATGGGTGGCATATTTGTGCCACTCGTCCTCTGTGGCAGCGTTCTCGCTTACCACACGCAGCTTGCGGTCCAGAATGCCAATGCGCCGGGCGACCGGGATCATCTCGCCGGTGGCGGCATCGTACCGGGACGCCAGAAAGGGGGCTTCGCCGCAGGTCACCTCCAAGCGGCGGCTCTGCACATACTGCACCCATGCCGGGGTCTTGCTCCCGCAAGCCGGGAACTGCACCGGCGTTTCCACCGTCTGCCAGTCTTGGGGCAGCTCCACCGTGAACTGCCCGGCGCTCTCCCCTGCCCCCAGCCCACGGAACCAGTCGGCGTCCAGTGCATTGTTCATCTTGTTGCAGACCCATGCGGGGCTGAACACCTCGCCTTTTTTGCGGGTGCGCTGCTGCTGGGTGTCGGTCTGCTTCATCATCCGGGGCAGCACCACCTCGTAGTGGGTCAGCCCGAGCTGCTGGGTGGTGATCTGGGATTTGTCCGTAACAGGCTCGTACATCACCGTTTGCAGCTCTTCCGGCGGGTCGGTGGCCCAGATGATGTTTTTACCGGTGGAGCGGTCTTTTAGAAGTGCATCCAGAACCGCCTGTACTTCCGGTGCGTGAAAGTCGATCAGTTGTTCCAACGGGGATTCCCTCGCTTTGCCTTAGCGTTGCGGCGGAAGTGATAATATTCTTAGCACTTTCGGCCTATACTAACAAGTATCTTATCACTTTCGAGGCAAATTAACAAGATTCTCGGCGTTTTTTACCAAAAGTGATATGAAACACCTATACTTATGGCAAAGAAAGGCGGGAAAAAGATGATTGGAGCACGATTAGCCGACCTGCGAGATTGGAATAACCAAACGCAGGAAGAACTCGCCAAAGCCCTTAACGTTGCAACCTCTACCATCCGCAGTTGGGAGCATGAAAAGAGTTCCCCAAACCACGAGATGTTGATTGCCATTTGCAGGTACTATGGCACCTCTGCCGACTACCTGCTGGGCCTGACCGACATCGACCCCTCGGACGAAGCCCGCAAACAGCGCCAGCGCCTGACCGAAGAAGAACAGAACGAGATGCACCGCTACGAAGAATATTTGTTGTGGAAACGCAAAAAATAAGCCGCCCAGCGAGACCGCAAGGTCGCTGGGCGGCTGTTGTTTTACACAGTGTATTCAAATCTTTTTATCTCTTCCTGCTGATGCCCTAAAACTATTTTTTCTATGTCTGTCAGTACTTGCACCAATACTGCAAGATTACTGCAAGATTTACACAAGAATTTGTTTTTTCTTGTTGACATCATTTGACTTTATAGCTACAATATTTACAAAGGAGGTTTTGCAATGACTAAAAGTGCAGAAATCCAGCGTACTGTCTTAACTCTTTTATCGGATGGAGCTCAGCACACCGTACAAGAAATGAAAGCCACTTTAGCTCAAGACGGTATCAGTGAATACACAGAAGGACAGTTTGCTGGGTCACTGAATACGCTAATTCGTAATGGTTCTATCAAAAAAAACAACCGAGGCATTTATTCAATAGAGACAAGGAGTGAAAAAATGATGACCTGCTTTGTTGTTTCCCCTATTGGCGAAGACGGAAGCCCCACACGAGCTAACGCAGATAAGTTGTTCAAATATATCATCAAACCCGTCTGCGAGGAGTGTGGATTTGATGCTATAAGAGTCGATCAGCTAAACGATGCTAACTCTATAACACAAACCATTATCAATAAGCTAGATCACGCCGAGTTGGTGATTGCCGATCTCACAGAGCACAATCCAAATGTATTTTTCGAGATGGGATACAGAGCACAAACTCAAAAACCAATTATCCATTTGAAGTCCAAGGGTGAAAAGATTCCTTTCGATGTGACAACCATTCGTGCCTTCGATTATGATTTGACTGATTTAGACAATGTAGAGCAGCTTCGAGACCGGCTGCAAAAAACCATTCAATCATTTGATTTCACAAAAAAAAGCGAAGATGAAATCAAAAAAGATTCCGAAGTCACTTCTTTGGCTACACCTATTCTGTATCAAATTTTAGATGAAATCACAAAGTTGGAAAGCAAAATCGAAGCCATAAACACAGACACACTAGAGGCTGTAATTCGTGGTATGCAAAAAGGACAACCTCAAGTTTCTCCCGACACCGCTCTGCAAATGCAACTTATCGCAAGTTGTATGCAGAATCCAGATGGCTTCATGAAGCTTTTGGAACTCTCGGAAAAGCTTCCCCAAAAGAAGTAATTTCCTATACAAATAGGTGTTATCCTATCTCTGCTAGTTTCAGCTATTATTGGACTTATTCCTATGGTTCTAGACAAAAGTGATTATATTCAAAAACTCTGCTGTCAAAAACTTGTCGCACAAGCAAAAGCTACTTTACATTGAGGAATGCATAAGTTGTATGTAGTTTACTTTAAATAACGCGATAAATTGCCCTTAATGATATACCGTCTGCTTTTCAGCGCTTATCATTAAGGGCAATTGTTTTTATAACATTTTGGAGATATACTCTCGCAATCCATCCTCCGTCCGGATGTTATACTTCTCATCCACCTTTTTGAAGTAGCTCTTCATCGCATCCAGCGAAATCTCCGCATGAGAAGTTTCGTCTGGCAGAAAGCCCTTCCGGGCATCCAGCCAGGGGGCTTCTTTGTGGGTGATGCTTTCCAGAACCTTTCCACTGTACATACCAAAGGTATCCAGCACCCGGTCCACCACCTCTTTGGCCTCCGGGGTGAGCGGCAGCGCGCTCTCCTTCAGCGGCACAAAGCGGTCATCGTCAATGGGGTTGTACTTAAAATCTCGGAACAGATTATAGACATTGCGATACACCGGGCCATGCACCCACGCTTCGCAGGGGGCATCAAACAGCGATTTGTCGTAAATCGCTGCATAGTTGCCCTGAATATAATACAGCAGCTTTTGCAGGGTCAGTGGTGTCACCTCATGCAGCGCCGAGAAGATATAGGCGATCACCGCCAGCAGCTCCACCGGAACGGCTACATAGAGATTTTCCAGCTGGGTCGCAGCAGTATAGGCTTTTTTATAGGCGGTCTCTCCGATCTTCTCACGGTTTTGGTCCAGCAGTTCCTTCATATAGGAAGCCGATGCCAATGCGTGCAGCATGATATCCGAGTACTCTTTGGACGGCACCTGCCCGGCAAGATAACGGGTGATGGTCACTTCCCCAAAGCCCAGTGCCAACGACAACGGTGCTTTGCCGATATTGTAGAGCTTCATCAGGCGTTCGATGTCCTCCACCGTGATGATCTCCTCCGCTTTGCGATACTGCTCATCCATTTCCTTTACGTTGTAGTCCATCAGGCCGGGAATCCCCATTTCGCCGCCGCATTCGTTGCAGAAAGCAGCCGTGATTTCAAAAGTATACTCCTTTTCCCGGATAGTCTGGTTGATTTTGATTTTCTTCAGGGTGTAGCTCGTTTCTCTGCGGCATTCTGTGCAGAAGTCCTTTCGTTCGCGCATAGTGTCCTCTCCTTCTTTTGTGCTCATTTATTTGAAGTAGTAAGTCAGCGGATGGCGTTGCTCGTGGAATGAGATCACGATGACGAATTCGTTGTCCAGTTTGTTGAACTTGATATAAAGCGGAACCAGCTTTTCCGCTGTTCCGTATCGTTCGATCAACAGAACTTCTTTTCCAAAGATATAGAGTGTCTCGTGTTCAAAGCCAACATGCTCATTCGGAACTGCATCTGAGAAGTCCATTGCGTTCAAATCCAGAATGATATTCTCTGCATCCCTCATGGTAAGCAAATATGTATCAAAGAGTTTTCGATTATCCGGGCGTTTAGCATTCATATCCAGCCTGTAGCGGTGTGCTTTCACCGCACATTTCACGGCTTCAAGATAGTTCTCAACATCGGACACGCTCAGGTTCATTCACTTCACTCCTTTTGAACATGATAGTATTTTTGTATTCTTCCATCATTATTATACTTGCGTGATTGGATTTTGTCAATATGCCATCACGCAGAAAAATTCACTGACGCTCTGCCTGGCACAGAGTCCACCAGCGAATCGCTCTTTCTTCAAATCCCCTAGACACAAAAAACGGCACCCGCTTTTCAGCGAGTGCCGATTTTGTTACCCTATAGTGCGCTTTGATTTTTGGCGTAAGTGGCGTAAGTTTGGCGTAAATCCGCTTTTGCGCGCTCCAAAAATCAAGGATTCATGCGGTTTTTTGGCAGTTATTAGTACATGCCGCCCATGCCGCCCATATCACCAGCAGGTGCTGCGGGTGCCGGGGGTTCCGGCAGGTCAGCGACCAGGCTCTCAGTGGTCAGGACCATCTCAGCAACGGAGGCTGCGTTCTCCAGAGCGGAACGAGTGACCTTGGTCGGGTCCACAATGCCAGCGGCGATCATATCGTCCACGAAAACCTCGTTCTGAGCGTCGAAGCCGTAGTTGGGCTTGTTGGCAGTGATGATCTTGTCGATGATGACGCTGCCCTCGAGGCCGGCGTTCTTGGCGATCTGGCGCAGAGGAGCTTCCAGAGCCTTGAGGACGATGCGGGCACCGGTGCGCTCGTCACCCTCCAGGGTATCACACAGCTCACGGACAGCGGGGATGGCGTTGATGGGAGCGGTACCGCCGCCGGCCACAACGCCCTCCTGAACAGCAGCCTTGGTTGCGTTCAGAGCGTCCTCAATGCGGAGCTTCTTATCTTTCATCTCGACTTCGGTAGCAGCACCGACCTTGATGACAGCCACACCGCCAGCCAGCTTTGCCAGACGCTCCTGCAGCTTCTCGCGGTCGAAATCGCTGGTAGCAGCCTCGATCTGGTTGCGGATCTGAGCCACACGGTTGTGGATGGCTTCTTTGTCGCCTGCACCGCCGACAATGGTGGTGTTCTCCTTGGTGACCTTGACCTGACGTGCATGGCCCAGCATCTGCAGGGTTGCATCTTTCAGCTCATAGCCCAAATCAGAGGAGATGACGGTGCCGCCGGTCAGGGTTGCGATATCCTGCAGCATCTCCTTGCGGCGGTCACCGAAGCCGGGAGCCTTGACAGCAACCACGGTAAAGGTGCCACGCAGACGGTTGACGATCAGGGTGGACAGGGCCTCGCCCTCGATGTCCTCTGCAATGATGAGCAGCTTCATGCCGTTCTGAACCACCTGCTCCAGCAGGGGCAGCAGATCCTGAATGACGCTGATCTTCTTATCGGTGATGAGGACAGCGGCGTCATCCAGGACAGCCTCCATCTTCTCGGTATCGGTAACCATATACGGGGTCAGGTAGCCGCGGTCAAACTGCATACCCTCGACGATCTCGTTGTAGGTCTCAGCGGTGGTCTTGTTCTCCTCAATGGTGATGACGCCATCGGAGGTGACTTTCTCCATTGCTTCAGCGATCAGGCGGCCGATCTCAGGGTCGCCAGCAGAAATGGTGCCGACACGAGCGATGTCGTTGGCATCCTTGACTTTCTGGCTGTGTGCCTTGATGGTCTCAACAGCCTTGGCAACCGCCTTGCTCATGCCGCGGCGGATGTCCATCGGGTTTGCACCGGCGGTGACATTCTTCATGCCCTCGGTGACCATCGCCTGTGCCAGAACGGTTGCAGTCGTGGTACCGTCGCCTGCCGCGTCGTTGGTCTTGGTAGCGACCTCACGCACCAGCTGTGCACCCATGTTCTCGAACTCGTCTTTCAGCTCGATCTCTTTTGCAATGGTCACGCCATCATTGGTGATGACCGGGGCGCCAAACTTCTTGCTCAGCACCACGTTGCGGCCCTTGGGGCCCAGGGTGATCTTCACGGTGTTTGCCAGCGTATCAATGCCAGCGCACAGTGCCTTGCGGGCATCCTCGCCCTGCTTAATCTGCTTAGCCATAATCAAATCGCTCCTTTTATAAAGCTTGAATTTCTTTTATTGATGAGGGGAAACTGCTCAGTCTTCCACCACAGCCAGGATATCGCCCTGGCGCACGATGGTGCACTCCTCGCCGTCCACCTTGACCTCAGTACCGGAGTACTTGCTGGTGAGCACCTTATCGCCCACCTTGACAGTCATCTTGACTTCCTTGCCATCCACGACGCCGCCGGGGCCAACCGCAACGACCTCAGCCACCTGGGGCTTCTCTTTGGCACTACCGGTCAGGATGATGCCGCTCTTGGTGGTCTCCTCGGCCTCAACAGTCTTGATAACAACGCGGTCTGCAAGAGGAATGATCTTCATAGTTCTTGCCCTCCTATAGTAAAATATAATGAAAACAATTTAGCACTCCGGGCGCTTCTTTGCATGTCGTCCGGTTCTTTAGCACTCCATTTCTCTGAGTGCTAAGTGTATTGTACTCATCTCCGGGGTAAAAATCAAGTGGTTTGGGGCATTTTTTTGTTAAGTTTTTGTGTCCTCTCAAAAAGCTGCTTTTCAGCGTAAAAAATCAGTCCCCGTCCTGGCAGAAAGTTCTTTTCCGCAGGACAGGGACTGTTCTCTATTTTCGTTCGGAACGCTTTACCGCGTTACCGCCGAGGCAGCGTTTTCTCTCTGAGCACAGAACCGCTCATACGCTGCTTTGGGCAGCAGGATGCGGGCGCTCTGCGGGTGGAGGGCGATCTCCACCCGGTCACAGGGGGCGCACTCACCGTCGGCGGTGGCAACGATGGGCCCGCGGTCATCCACAGGGCGGAGGGTCACCTGTTTTGCCCGGCGGTAGATGAAATAGGGCTTTGCCTGCTCGGTGAGCTGGCCGTGAACGAAATGCCCGCCCCGCTTATACATCCCCAGCAGCTTTGCAATGGTCAGCCGCCCCACCTTGCGGATGATGACGACATCCATCCAACCGTCGTCCGGGACGGCCTCCGGGGCCGCAAGGAAACCGCCGCCGTAGGCCTTGCCATTGCAGACCGCGCACATGAGGCAATCGACGGTCAGTTTTTCGCCGTCGATCTCATACTCGATCTTGCGGCCAATCTGCCCACAGAGCTGCTCCACAATGGAGAGAGCGTAGGCCATCTCGCCGCCGCACAGGTGGATACGCCGGAACTTCGGGATGCCATAGGCTACCTGGGCGTCCAGCCCCGCCGCGCAGATGGTGGCGGAAAGGCCCAGATTGGTCTGCATCGTATCGATGGTCACTTCCCCGCCCGCCAGCTGGGCGTCGAGGTCGGTAAACTCCTCCCGGGTGCCGTAGGTGCGCAGGAAGTCGTTGCCGCTGCCGTAGGGCAGGCAGCCCACGGCGGCGTTGGCAAAGCCCTGCACGCCTGTCAGTGCCTCCACCAGAGTACCATCGCCGCCTGCCGTCCAGATGTGCAGCTGCTCCCCTGCTTTCGCGGCCTCTTCCGCCGCGGCGCGAGCCAGTGCCTTGGCATGGCCTGCATACTCTGTTTTGCAGGTGGCAACCGCATCCACCGGGATGCCTGCCCGGACAGCAGCCTGCTGCAATTGCGGAATGAGCTGGACGGTACAGTCCTGCTTCCCAGCGGCAGGATTCAAGATAAACAGATAACGCATGGCTTCCTCCTGTGTGCGTAAAAGCTTCTTTTATGATAGCCAAAACCGCACACAATTGCAAGAGGCAGCCTTTACAAAACCGCACTCACGGGATCCGTTTCCTGAAGAGTTACACAGCCGTCAGCGGTACAGTCCGCCGTCCAGTGCTGGCCAGGAGCTGCTGTCCCCGAGGCGATCTCGTTGGCAAGGGCCTGTTCCACTGCCCGGTCCACCTGCCGCCGCAGCTCTCGCGCTCCGTAGGGTGAGCGGGCTTTTGCCGCCAGCGCCGGGCCTACCCGGACGGTATGGGTCAACTGATAGCCGCTGCGGGCCGCACGGGTCTCCAGCTGGCCCAGCAGCTTTTCCGCAATGGTGCACAGACTGTCTTCTCCCAGAGGGCGGAACACAATAACCTCATCCAGCCGCCCGATGAGCTCCGGGCGGAACCACTTTTTTGCCTCTGCCACGGCCTGCTCCGACTGCTTTTCAAAGGCTGCCTCACTCCCCGCCGCAAAACCCAGCGGAGCGCTCTGCCCGGCCAGAAAGCGTGCACCAAGGTTGGAAGTCAGCAGCACGATGGTATTCCGGAAATCCGCCTTGCGGCCCATGGAGTCGGTCAGCTGGCCATCTTCCAGCAATTGCAGCAGGATATTCTGGATATCCGGGTGTGCCTTTTCGATCTCATCAAACAGCACGACGCTGTAGGGGCGTCGGCGGACGGCCTCGGTCAGCTGTCCGCCTTCGTCGTGGCCCAGATAGCCCGGAGGCGCGCCCAGCAGGCGGGCCACGGTGTGCTGCTCCTGATACTCTGACATATCGAACTTGAGGAGCGCTTTCTCGCTGCCGAACCAGCTGGAAGCCAGTGCCTTGGCAAGGGCTGTTTTGCCCACGCCGGTGGGCCCCAGAAACAGCATGGCCCCGATGGGGCGGCCCGGCTCCCCCAGCCCGGTGCGGCTGCGGCGGATGGCTCCGGCCACGGCGGCCACAGCCCGCTGCTGGCCCACGATCTCCTCATTGAGTCGGGCTTCCAGCCGGGCAAGGCGCTCCCGTTCTTTCTCGCCCACCCGCTCGGCGGGGATGCCGCTGGCCCGTGCCACCACCAGGGCCACCTCTTCCCGGGTAAGCACCGGGCTGGGCTGGTGCTCCCGTTCTGCCCGGATGCGGGCGGCAGCGCAGGCCTCATCCACAAGGTCAATGGCCTTATCCGGCAGGCAGCGCCCCGGCAGATACCGCACGGAGAGCTCCACGGCTTCCCGCAGGGTCTCAGGCGGCAGCTTGACACTGTGATACCGCTCATAGCGGGGTGCCAGCCCCTCCAGAATGCCCACAGCCTGCTCCGGAGTAGGCTCTTCGATCTGCACCTTTCCAAAGCGGCGTTCGAGGGCGGCGTCTTTCTGGATATGGGTGCGAAATTCCTGATTGGTGGTGGCCCCGATGAGCTGCAGCTCGCCCCGGGCCAGCACCGGTTTCAGGATGCTGGCCGCATCAATGGCTCCCTCGGCAGCTCCTGCCCCCACGATGGTGTGGAACTCGTCCACAAACAAAATCGCGCTGCCATCCCGGACAAGTTCCTCCAGCAGGTTTTTAAAGCGCTCTTCAAAATCGCCCCGGTACTTGGTGCCTGCCACCAGGCTGGCCATATCCAGCGCCAGCAGCCGCCTCCCCTGCAGCATCCGGGGCACATTTTTGTTGGCAATGCGCTGGGCCAGCCCCTCTGCCAGCGCAGTCTTCCCCACGCCGGGCTCCCCCACGAGGCAGGGGTTATTTTTCTGGCGGCGGCACAGGATCTCCACCATCCGGTCCAGCTCTTTTTCCCGGCAGAACACCGGGTCCAGCTCCCCATCTGCCGCCCGGCGGGTCAGGTCACGGCAGTATTTATCGCTGGCGCGGCTGCCCCGCGGCATGGCCGAAGCCGCGCGAGGCTGCAGAGGCAGGATGAACTGACCGGACAGCTGGCGGCATTCCCGCACCGCCTCCGCAAGCTGGACCCCCATGGAAGCCAGCAGCACCCCGGCCGCGCAATCGGTATCCTCCAACATGGCGCAGAGCAGGTGCTCCGGTTCCGCTTTCGCCAGATGCGCATTCTGTGCCCCGATGAGCGCGTAATCCATGGCGCGTTTAAGGTCCGGCGCCAGCGCTTTGCGGTCCAGATGCAGTGCCGGGCCCTCCCGGTCGGCCCCCAGCTGACGCCGGACGGCCAGCTCCGAGATATTTTTCCCGGCCAGGAACTTCGCCGCCGGGCCGTGGTCGGTCTGGAGCATTGCCAGCAGCAGGTGGCCAGTATCCGCTTTTTTGCAGCCAAGCCCCCCGGCCAGCTCTACCGCCTCGTCCAGCAGCAGCCCTGCCTCCCGGGAGAACCCTTTATATCTGCCCTTGCCGAATGCTTCCCAAATGCTCATGTGCTCCCTCTGCCTCCATTTTGGTATCCAGCAGAAGTATAGCCCCATTTCCAGAGAAAAAATCAGTCATTCCTGTCGTAACAGCAAAAAACGCACCATGCAGCAGGTGCACCGTGCGTTCATCCATTGATGAAAATTTGAGATCACATCTCGGCCAGAGCCTTTTTCAGATTCTTGGCAATCTGATCCGGGCAGCTGGTGGGACGGGGGCCGCAGGTAGTGCCCTCCATACGGGCGATGGCGTCTTCTGCTTTCATGCCCTTGAGCAGGCGGCTGATGCCTTTCAGGTTGCCGTTGCAGCCGCCAACGACCTCGATGGACTCAATGGTGTGGTCGTCGTTCAGGACGATGTTGGTCTGCTTGGAACAGGTGCCCGCGTTGGGGAAGCTAAACGATTTGCTCATTGCAAAATATCCTCTCTTTTTTAAATCCACATGGCTTGACCCTGCCATGGTGTCGTTTACAAAGTAGTATACTATAAGCCGCTAAAAAGGTCAACAACTGACATTTAAAGCAGGTTCGTTCGGGGAGCTTTGCCACGCAAGTGAGGGGCATTCCATCCCCCTCCCAACTGCCTGCGGCAGTCGGGCCCCACCCTCCGGACACTTGCTTTGGCAAACTCCCGCTCACTCACAGAAACAGTCAACTCCCCGAGCGTTATTTTTTTCTCTGATGGGCCAGCTCCTCAATGCGGGCGATCTGGTCATCGGATGTGATGCAGGCCCCCACAGGGTTTGGATGGCCGTGGTTGGCTCCATGGAAATCGCTGCCGCCGGTGTGGATGAGACCGTACTGTTCACAGAGGACGGCGCACTCGGCTTTGTCCTCCGGGCTGTTGCGGGGGTGCTCCACCTCAATGCCATCGATCATCCCCTCTTTGACCAGCTCCCGCACCAGCGGCATACTCTGGTAGACCGTCGGGTGAGCAAAAACGACGACTGCCCCGGCTGCTTTGGCCGTAGCCAGTACCTCCCGCACCGGGCGGTATTCCGGCGAGTGGAGCACAATGCCCCGGGGGTTCCACCCGAAGAGATAGTGGTACAGGCTGGTATAGATCCCGTCACACAGGCCCAGCTCATGCAGGGCCTGCATGATGCCGCTCTTGTAGAGCACGCCGCTGTCCTTGGCGTACTCCAACGCCTGTTCGGTGCGGAACTGCGGGTATAGCGCCTCAATTTCCCGGGCGCTCTGCAGGCAGCATTCGTTGCGGCGCTGACGCATGATATCGCAGTGTTCCCGCAGGGCTTTGCTCTCCGGGTCGGGCCAGAACGCCAACAGGTGCACCCGGTGGCTGCGCTCGTAGTCGTAGCCCGTCAGCTCCGTGGCCGGGATGAGCCGCACGCCATCCTGTGTGGGATGGTCATAGCAGTACTGGACGCTGAGGAGAGTATCGTGGTCCGAAATCGCCATGGTGTCCAGCCCCACCCGTGCTGCCATAAGGGGCAGGCGGTGGATGGGCACCGAGCCATCCGAACAGGTTGAATGATTGTGAAGATCGCCAGGCATGTTTTCCACTCCTTTAAAGAAGCCTACAAATTCGGTTCGTTTGTTCACCCCATATCATACCCGTTTGCACCCAAAAGTGCAAGAGTTTTTCCTGCTGACAAAAATCGAGCGGAAAAACAGTTGACAAATCCGCTGTACTTTGCTAAACTAAATAAGCACTCGCAGGGTTAGCTCATCCGGTAGAGCGACTGCTTCCCAAGCAGTAGGCGGCGGGTTCGAGTCCCGTATCCTGCTCCAATCACCGCGCTGATTCGTGTTGAACAGCGCGGTTTTCTTTTTGGCATTTCGCGGAAAGGCGTTTTGTATGATTTTTGTTCCTCTGCTGCACTACTTTAAAAACAAAAACTCGTTCAGCGGCAACGAGGATGGGATGCGCTACCTGCTGACCCCCGGCAAGCGCAAGATACCGGACCCGGAGGGCGGCGAGGGAGCCGAAAAAGAAGAGAGCATCCTCACGGTGGACGTCTGGCCGGACCCCTGGGCGCTGGAATTCACCGACCCTGCCCTCCGCCGCCGGGAGGTCTACCCTCTCTCCGACGAGGGCCGGGCTGCGGCAGCCAAATATCTGGCAGAGACTTACGAAGCCGACCTGGAGCGCTGGAAGCAGCACCCCTCTCTGCTGGACTGTGAACCCTGGACGCCGCCGACACCGGAGGAAGAAGCCTCCGGCCAATCCTGATGACTGTGAGGGACCCATGATCTATCGTTTAAAAGAGCTCAAAGGCGATACCATTCCGGTGCCGCAGCTGGTATTTTCCAAGCTGGGCATTGCGGAGGAATATAACGTCCGCGTGGCGCTGTATGTGTTGGCAACGGGTATCACAGACCCGGACAAGCTGTGTGCGGACCTGAAACTCCGCAGCCGGATGACGGCAGAGAGCGCCCTTTCGTTCTGGGCGGGTGCCGGCCTGCTGGAACGGTACGAGGAGAACGCTGCCCCGGGCGAGGAGCCCAGCGCCCCCGCCCCCATGACCTGGCAGGAGATCGCCGCGGCTTCCCGCACTGACCCGATGATCTCCAGCCTCATCGACTGTGCACAGACCGGCTTTGCCCGGCCGCTGACCCACAGCGAGATGGAAAAGATCGTCCACCTGTATTTGCAGGATGGCTTTGCCCCGGAAACCGTCATGCTCTGCGTGGCCTATGTGGCCAGCAAGGGCAAGCGGACTATGGCCGCTGTGACCCACGAGCTGAAAGTCTGGCGGGCTGAGGGCGTGGAGACCGGCGAACAGGCGGATGCCCACCTGAAACTGCTGGCCCTCCGGGCCCAGCGGGAGCAGTATGTCAGCGGATTGCTGGGCATCCCGGACAGCGAGCTCACCCTGGGCGGACGGAAAGCCATTGCCCGCTGGTATGAAGTCTACGGCTACGATGACGCCATGGTGCAGGAAGTGGCCGTGCAGGCCGGCCCCAAGCGGGACCTGTGGTACTGGAACAGCATCCTCAAGACCTGGAATGCCAAAGGTCTGCGCACCATCCACGATGTGCGCGGCCCAGTGGCGGAGATCGGTGCCAGCCGGAACATCCGGGTGGACCGTACCGCCCCCAGCGGAAACGATTTTCTCAAGAATTCTTCCCTCACCGCGTCGCTCAACCGCCTGAAAAAGAAATCCACGCCGTAAGCGCGGAAACGAGGTCACTCTATGCGTACCAAAAACGAACTGTATCAGGAAGCCCTGCGCACCATTGCAGCCCGGCGGCAGACCGCCCGGGCACTGGCGGAAGACGCCCGCGCGGAGGCGGAGGCCGTGATCCCGGCTTTGCGCCACGCGGAGGAAGAAGTGCGGGTGCGCGGCATCCGCTGTGCGCTGGCCGGTGCTTCCGGCAAAGACCGCACCGCCGCCAACGCCGCCCTGACGGAGGCAAAGCAGAAACTGGCCGCCCTGCTGGCCGCCAGCGGACGCCCGGCCGATGCGCTGGAGCCAAAATTCACCTGCAAAAAGTGCCAGGACACTGGCGTGGTAGACGGGCGCACCTGCAGCTGTGTCCACAAGGTGATGCAGGCCCTCCGCCGGAAAGAGATCGAAGGGCTTTCCAGCCTGTCCATTTCCAGCTTTGATACCATGAAACTGAGCTATTACCCCAATGTCATTGACCCCGCTCTGGGGCTGAATGTCCGTACTTACATGGGCCAGCTGCTGGCAGGCCTGAAAGATTACGCAGAGGACTTCTCCCCTGCTGAGAATGAAAGCCTGATGCTGGTGGGTAATGCAGGCCTTGGCAAAACGCATGCGGCCCTTGCCATTGCCGGCATCGTGCTGGACAAGGGCTGCGATGTCATTTATGTTTCCAGCCCGGACTTTTTTGGCAAGATGGAGGCTTCCCGCTTTGACCCCTCCGGCGATGCCGATACCCTGTTGCGCACCGCCGCCACTGCCGATTTATTGATCCTGGATGATCTGGGTACCGAGTTTGTCACACCCTATTTCATCACCACATTTTACAGCCTGCTCAACAACCGCCTGGGGGCAGGCCTGCCTACCATTGTGACGACCAATATCACCGACGGTTCCCTGCTGGAAAAGCGTTACACCGAGAAGATCTCCAGCCGCCTGTCCGCCTTTGTCCCGTTCAACTTTGTGGGCGAAGACATCCGGGCGCAGAAAGCCAGCGAGTAATTCCGGCACAAACTCCCGGACAAACAAGATGCAGAAAACCCCGCCACGGCAAGTGTAAAACCTGCTTTGGCGGGGTTCTTTGATCCCATTTAAAATTCCAGCACCGGGCTGACTTCATTGCGGCGCTGGGCCTGCACAACACAGTCTTTCTCGGGCACGACACCAGCGGCACCGAGGGTGTTAAAAACGGTCTGCAGCGCCAGCATCGGGGTGTTGTTCTCCTGCGAGAGATGACACAGGGCAAACTTTTTGCAGCCCTCCTGAACGAGCTCCAGCAGCTTGGCGGAGCACTCATCGTTGGAGAGGTGGCCCCGGGCCGATTCGATCCGGGCGCGTAAGTAATAGGGATACGGGCCGCTGCGGAGCATATGGAGATCGTAATTGCTCTCCAGTGCAACCAGGTCACAGCCAGACAGCGCCTCATGCACCGGTGGCGTCAGGACGCCCAGGTCGGTCGCAACGGTCATGGACTTTCCGTCCGGGGTATGGATGCGGTAGCCCACACAGGGCACATCGTGGCTGGTGGGGAATGCCTGCACCCCAAAGGCACCAATGTCCTCTTCCCGGCTGGACAGAGTGTTCAGCTCACAGGTGGGCGGGACGATGCCGTTGGCGTCCAGAAAATCCAATGTATCCGCACCGCCGTAGACCGGGAGCGGATTCTTTTTGAGGAACGTGGAAAGGCCCTTGACGTGGTCACTGTGCTCGTGGGTGACGAGGATGCCGTCACAGTCCGCAATGTTCAGCCCCAGCGATTTGAGGGCAGCGCCGGTGGTGCGCACGCCTTTGCCCATATCAATGATAAGGTAATGGTCGCCGCAGCGCACCACGCTGCTGTTGCCGGAAGAGCCGGAATACAACGAGATAAATTCAGACATTGCGGATCACATGGCCTGTTCCAGTGCAGCGGGCACCCGCTCCACTTTCTCGATATCAGCACCCAGCGCGCGCAGCTTTTCCACGATATTCTCGTAGCCGCGCTCGATATAGCCGATCTCTTCCACCTCGCTGGTGCCGTCGGCCATCAGGGCCGCCACCACCATGGCAGCGCCCGCGCGCAGGTCGGTCGCACGGAGGGGGGCCGGGCTGAGCTTCTCGACACCCTCAAACACGGCCACCTGGCCATCCACCTGGACATTCGCGCCCATCTTGCGCAGCTCGTCCACATAGCGGAAGCGGTTGTCCCAGACACTTTCCGTCACGGTAGAAGTTCCCTTCGCCACGCTGAGCAGCACGCCCATGAGCGGCTGCATGTCGGTGGGGAAACCGGGGTGCGGCATGGTGTTGATCTTCAAAGGCAGGATATCGCCGGTGCGGCGGACGCGGACGGAATCGTCAAATTCCTCCACTTCCACGCCTGCACGGCGGAGCTTTGCGGTGATCGGCTCCAGGTGCTTGGGAGTGACGTTCTTGATGAGGACATCGCCGCCGGTGGCAGCGGCAGCCACCATATAGCTGCCGGCCTCGATCTGATCCGGGATGATGCTGTAGGTGCAGCCGTGCATCTTCTCCACGCCGCGCACCTTGATGACATCGGTACCGGCGCCACGGATATCCGCACCGCACATATTCAGGAAGTTGGCCAGATCGACCACATGGGGCTCCTTGGCGCAGTTTTCCAGAATGGTCTGGCCCTTGGCCATGACAGCGGAGAGCATCCCGTTCATGGTAGCGCCCACGCTGACCTTATCAAAGAAGATATGCGCTCCGTTGAGCTCCTTGGCACGGACGGTGATCATGCCGTAATCCACGCTGTCCTCTGCGCCCAGGGCGCTGAAAACTTTCAGGTGCTGGTCGATGGGGCGGGGGCCCAGGTTGCAGCCGCCGGGCATGGCCACCTGTGCCTTGCCGAAACGGGACAGCAGTGCACCCAGGAAGTAATAGCTGGCGCGCATCTGGCGGGACAGGTCATCCGGGACATTGGTGCTCGTCAGGTGGGTGGTGTCGATCTCATAGGTGTTCTTGTTCAGCATCTTGACCTGTGCGCCCAGGGTGCTCAGGATCTTGAGGCTGACGGCCACATCGCTGATATCCGGCAGGTTTTCAATGACGCAGACATCGGTTGCCAGAATGGTGGCGGGCAGGATGCCCACTGCCGCGTTCTTTGCGCCGGAGATGGTAACCTCACCATGCAGGGCTTTGCCGCCCGTAACAACAAATTTTTCCAATTTTATGATCTCCTTGTCGTGGGCCCGCTTCGTGACAGGCCCTATAAGGTGCATTTCCAAAGTACATGCCGCAGTTTCTTGCGAGGACCCGCGTGCCGCGAGTTTTCAGGCAGGAAAATAAAACCGCAACTACTGCAGCTACCCTATTATACACGAGAATACGGAAAAAGCAAAGCCCCCGCGCCATTCTGTCCGTTATTTTCTGTTTTGCCCAGAATCTATGAAGATATTCCGTTTTTTTGTCTCTTTTTTCAAAAATTTTACAATTTTCCGGGCCGGTTCCGCCGGACAGAGACTGCGTTTTACCAGACCTGATCCTCGCTGCGGGTCTCCTTGATCCAGCCCAGCTGGTAGGCGCGGACCAGCTGTTTGAGGTCGTGCACCCGCTCCCGGAGGTTTTCTCCCTCATCGGTCTCCTCCACGAGGATGCGATGATTCTCCGTTTCCAGAATGTTCTTCTGGGAGATGATGTCGATGTTCTCATTCACGGCCTTTTCCGCGCTGACGAACGGCTGATGGGTACGCAGGGACATGGTGCGGCTGGAGTAGACCAGTGTATAGCCCGCAATGCCCGTCTTCTCATGATAGGCGCGGCAGAAGCCGCCGTCGATGACCACGAGACGTCCCCCGCCCTTGATGGGGCTCTCCCCGTTTTTCTCCTGCACGGGGACATGGCCGTTGACGATGTGGCTGGTGCCGGGCAGGCCAAACTCCGCCAGAATGCGGCGGCAGACGGCTTCCTCATTATACCATGTATAATAGGGGTCTTTCTTTTCGGTGTGGGTGCTTTTATCCTCCACATACAGCCGCTCGAATGTCGTCATGGCACTGCGGCCAAACAGCGGCGAAAGCTTGCCGCACCACAGATACCACAAAAAGTCCTGTCCGCTGCGGCGGGCGGCGCTTCCCTCCGGGGCAAAGTAGCCGCGGCGGGCCCGCTCATCGCAGTAATCCATGAGGGCCCGGCCGGAATAGGTGTGTCCCTCGAACCGCTCCACCGCAAAGGTGCCTTTCTGGGTCATGGGCACCACCCCATGGTAGAGCAGGTTGCCGTTTTCAATGTGGTAAACGCTGCCCTTGGCGTAGAGGAACTCCACATGCTCCTGCAGCTTCTGGCTCTGGCGAAACGACTCCACCAGTTTGTGCAGCACCAGCCGCTCATCGTCGTTGAGGGCGGCGGGGTCTTTGGGGTCCACCGTGGGGAACGAAGTGTCCCGCAGAGGATACTCCTTGTCCCCGATCCGGACGGTCTTCTTCTCCCAGTCGATGCAGCGGAGGTAATCGCAGCCCTGCATCTTGAAATCCGGGTTGCGGTCAATGACCTTGCACTCCATCTTGAGCATCAGGATGGTGACAGCCTTGTGCATGACCGCGCACCGGTGGAGCATTCCCGGTGTATAGGGGCCGCGCTCCAAATCGGTGTGGGGCATCCAGATGGTCAGGTCATCGTTGCCGTAGAACTGCTCGGCCATCCGCTGCAGATGGCGCAGGTTGATGCCATAGCAGTCCTCCAGCATGGCATGGTTGTGGTAGGCCAGCGTGGTCTTGAGGACCGTGCAGATGCAGATGGGGCTGCCGGCGGCGGCGCCCATCCAGACCACATCATGGTTGCCCCACTGGATATCGACGTTATGGTGGCGCATGAGCAGGTCCAGGATGATATCCGGGCGGGGGCCGCGGTCAAACAGGTCGCCCACAATGTGCAGCTTATCCACGGCCAGCCGCTTGATGAGCTCACACAGGCGGACAATGAAACGGTCCGCGCGGCCATTTTCAATAATACTGCCCACGATCTGGCCATAATAGAGGTCTTTATCGTGGTCCTCAAAATGGGCGTGGAGCAGCTCGTCCAGAATATAACCGCAGCTGGAGGGCAGGCAGGCACGCACATGCTCCCGGGTGTGCTTGGAAGAAACCAGACGGCAGAGATCAATGAGGCGGAGCAGCGTCTCGGTATACCACTGCTCCAGCGTCTCCTCGTCCGCGCACTTGGCCTTGAGCTGGGGCAGTTTCTCATTGGGGTAATAGATCAGCGTTGCCAGCTCGGCACGGTCAGACTCAGGGACCGTATCCCCCAGCACGATATCCACTTTTTCGCGGATGACGCCGGAGGCAGAGTTCAGGATATGTACAAAGGCTTCGTTTTCGCCGTGCAGATCGCTCATAAAATGCTCGGTACCCTTGGGCAGCTTGAGCAGAGCCTCGGTGCTGATGATCTCGCTGGCCGCCGCAGCCTGCGAGGGGTAATCCCGTGCAAGCAGAGATAAATATTTCAGATTGTCCCGGATCTCTTCGGTTTCGGTACGCATGATGTCCTCCAGATGTCCAAATATGTAGTATTCTTGCATCACATGCAATATTATTTCTTAGTATACCACTTTTGCTTCTGGAAATGGTATAATAGCGTTTAGAAAAGCGTAAAAGATTTTGCAAAGGACTTGGATAATATGCCCAAAAACATCGTTGTCACCCCGCCGGACGCCTGCACTCTCTGCCCCCGGCGGTGCAAAGCCGACCGCGCCGCCGGACAGTGCGGTTTCTGTGGGGCAGGCAATACTTTAAAAGTCGCCCGGGCGGCCCTGCATTTCTGGGAAGAGCCCTGCATCAGCGGCACCAAAGGCAGCGGCACAGTCTTTTTCTCCGGCTGCACCCTCAAGTGCTGCTTCTGCCAGAACTATCCCATCAGCGCCGAGGGGCTGGGCAAGGAGATCACCGTGGAGCATCTGGCTGAAATTTTCCTCAACTTACAGGCCCAGGGAGCCCACAACATCAATCTGGTCACCCCCGGGCAATGGCGGCCCTGGATCGTTGCCGCGCTGGATCTGGCCCGGGCGCAGGGGCTGCATTTGCCCATCGTCTGCAACACAGGCGGCTACGAGACGGTGGAGAGTGTGGAGGCCTGGCGGGGTTCCATTGACATCTGGCTGGCTGACCTGAAATACGTCTCCGCCGCCCTCTCGGCAGAGCTTTCCGCTGCACCGGATTACTTTGCCCAGGCCAGGCCCGCCATTGAGGCCATGATGGCGCAGGCCGGCCATCCGGTATTTGACGCTGAGGGCATCCTGCAAAAGGGCGTCATCCTGCGCCATCTGGCTCTGCCCGGCCACATAGACGACAGCTTTGCCGTCCTGGACCAGATGGCTGCCTGGAACGAGGCCGACCCCGGGTGTTTCCTGCCCAGCGTCATGAGCCAGTACACGCCGTTCTACAAGGCAGCAGAGCACGGCATCGGGCGGCGCATTACCACCTACGAGTACCGCCGGGTGGTCAATTACGCGATGGACAAAGGCCTCACAATGGGTTACATGCAGCAGAAGAGCAGCGCCAAGGAGGAATACACGCCCAGTTTTGATCTGACGGGGGTGTGAACTCCCCCAGTCTCGCATTCGCTCGACAGCCCCCTCAAAGAGGGAGCCTTTTGCTGCTTCCGGGAGGAAAAGCCTCCCTCCGTGAGGGAGGTGGCATCGCGCAAGCGATGCCGGAAGGAGTTCTTTAGCAAACGTGCACAAAAATCCTCTGTTATTTTCTCTCGCAACTTCTGGTTTCACCTTGCATTCCGACGGGAATCGCACTATAATGGATACAACAATGTGTGCTCAGAGAGCTTTCCCGTGAAGAAGCTGTCCGGGCCTTTGATCCAAAACCGTCTTTTAGGAGGAGCGTTATGGAACATTTCAATCCGATCCTTGGCAAGGAGACCGCCGGACAGAAGTTTATCACCTGCGGCGAGATCATGCTGCGCCTGACCCCGCCGAACTACGAAAAGCTGCGCATGGCTTCCAACTTTGAGGCCAGCTACGGCGGCAGCGAAGCCAACATCGCGCTGGCACTGGCAAACCTGGGCGTGGACAGCACGTTCTTCAGCGTGGTGCCCAACAACAGCCTGGGCAAGAGCGCCGTGCGCTGGCTGCGCTCCAACGATGTGCACTGCACCCCGATGATCCTCACCGAGCCGGACGAGACTCCCTCGAACCGTCTGGGTACTTACTATCTGGAGACGGGCTACGGCATCCGCCCCTCCAAGGTCATCTATGACCGCAAGCACAGCGCCATCACGGAGTATGATTTCTCGCAGGTGGATCTGGATGCACTGCTGGAGGGCTTTGACTGGCTGCACCTGAGCGGCATTACCCCGGCACTGGCCCCCAACTGCCGCGGCCTCATCATCGACATGCTGAAAGTAGCCAAGAAAAAAGGCCTGACCGTCAGCTTTGATGGCAACTTCCGCTCCACCCTGTGGACCTGGGACGAGGCCCGGGATTTCTGCACCGAGTGTCTGCCCTATGTGGACGTGCTGCTGGGCATTGAGCCTTACCACCTGTGGAAAGACGAGAACGACCACTCCAAGGGCGACTGGAAAGACGGCGTGCCTCTGCAGCCCAGCTACGAACAGCAGGACGAGATCTTCCAGCGCTTTATTGAGCGTTACCCCAGCCTCAAGTGCATCGCCCGCCATGTCCGCTATGCCCATAGCGGCAGCGAGAACAGCCTGAAAGCCTTTATGTGGTACGACGGCCACACCTTTGAGAGCAAGCTGTTCACCTTTAACATCCTGGACCGTGTGGGCGGCGGTGACGCTTTTGCCAGCGGCCTGATCTACGCCATGCTCCACAACTACCGTGCCATGGATATGATCAACTTTGCCGTAGCCAGCAGCGCCATCAAGCACACCATCCACGGCGATGCCAACATCACCGACGATGTAAGCTCCATCCGCAACCTGATGAACATGAACTACGACATCAAACGCTGATGCTTTTGGTGTACGACAACTGATACGAGAAAAGCTCCTGTCCGGCCGGACAGGAGCTTTTCTGTTATGCATCAGAATTTTTTAAGAGAGGATCATCCGGTCGTTGGCAAACTCGCCACCGGATGCGATCTGGAACTTCGCCAGCAGGTCAGAGACCTGCAGATTCTTCTTCTCCTCCCCTGCCACATCATAGATGATGTGACCCTCATGCATCATGATCAGACGGTTGCCGTACTTGATGGCGTCTTTCATGTTGTGGGTGATCATCATGGTGGTCAGGTGGTTTTCCTCCACGATCCTGGCCGAGAGGGTCAGCACTTTGAGGGCCGTCTTGGGGTCCAGTGCAGCGGTGTGCTCATCCAGCAGCAGGAGCTTGGGATTGTTCATCGTAGCCATGAGCAGGGTCAGCGCCTGACGCTGGCCGCCGGAGAGCAGGCCTACGCGGGCCGTGAGGCGGTCTTCCAGGCCCAGATCCAGCGTCTTGAGCAGCTCACGGTACTGCTCCCGCTCCGCCTTGGTGATGCCGATGCGGAGGGTGCGGTGCTTGCCGCGGCGGGCAGCCAGTGCCAGATTCTCTTCGATCTGCATGGTGGCCGCCGTGCCGGTCATGGGGTCCTGGAACACGCGGCCGATGTAGGCAGCGCGTTGATGCTCGCCCAGTTTGGTGACGTCCACGCCGTCAATGAGGATCTTGCCCTCGTCCACGGGCCAGACACCGGCCACAGCGTTCAGCATGGTGGATTTACCGGCACCATTGCCGCCGATGACGGTGACAAAATCGCCCTCGTTCAGTTTCAGGTTCAGGCCGTTCAGTGCAGTCTTCTCATTGACGGTCCCGGCATTAAAGGTTTTGGAAACATTCTGGATCTCAAGCATTCTTGGCACCCTCTTTCTGTACTTTCTTGGCTGCGGGTTTTGCAAAGTATTTCCCTTTCCAATACGGCACCGCCAGGAAGATGGCAACGACGGAAGCGCTGAGCAGTTTGAGCAGGTTTGCGTCAAAGCCAAGGGTCAGCACCAGCTGGATGACGATGTAATAGATGATGGCACCCAGCGAGACTGCCAATAGCTTAAGGGCAAAGTTGTGGAAGATACGGCCAAACAGCGCCTCGCCGATGATGACAGCAGCCAGACCAATGACGATGGCACCACGACCCATGCTGACATCCGAGAAGCCCTGATACTGGCTCAGCAGCGCGCCGGACAGGGCCACCAGACCATTGGAAACGGCCAGACCCAGCACGATGTTAAAGTTGGTGTTGATGCCCTGTGCCCGGGACATTGCGGGGTTGGAGCCGGTGGCGCGGATGCCGCAGCCCAGCTCGGTACCGAAGAACCAATACAGGATGCCGATGACCACGGCCGTGACGATGAGCACCATAATGATGGGGTTGTGGAGGGCAGTCTCTTTGACCCAGCGCAGGGAGATGAGCAGATCATATTTATCCACATTGATGGACTGGTTTGCCTTGCCCATGATCTTCAGGTTGATGGAGTAGAGGGCCAGCTGGGTCAGGATGCCTGCCAGGATGGCCGGGATCCCCATGAAAGTGTGGAGCAGGCCGGTGACAAAGCCCGTTGCCAGGCCTGCCACCAGAGCCGCCAGCAGAGAGACCCAGACGTTCTGGCCCGAAAGCAGGCACATGACGCAAACCGCGCCGCCCGTGCCAAAGGAGCCATCCACGGTCAGGTCAGCCACATCCAGGATGCGATAGGTCAGGTAAACGCCAATGGCCATAATGCCCCAGATAAGGCCCTGCGCACAGGCGCCGGGCAGCGCACCGGGCAGGTTTGCCAGTCTTGCAAGTGTTTCCAAAATAATTCCTCCTAAACGTGCACTTTTTTCACATCCCGTTCTATACGGGAAAGGCGGAGAAAAGCCTTTTCAGCCCTCCTCCGCCATATTTCTCATTTCAGTAAGAGGTTAGCCCTCGATTGCTTCGTATCCCTCGGGAACCGTCAGGCCCAACTCATCGCAGATGGTCTTGTTGTACTTCTTGGTCACAGTGGTGTACTCAATGGGCATGGTAGCAATATCGGCCTCGCCTTTCAGGATCTTGACCGCCATCTCACCGGTGGTGTAGCCCAGATCGTAGTAGCTGATGGACAGGGTAGCCACACCGCAGCCGGCGCAGATGCCCTCCTCACCCGCGAAGACAGGCTTCTTGGCCGGGCGGCAGATACCGTCCACAATGCCGGTGTTGGCCGCAACGGTATTATCGGTGGGAACATACACGGCGTCGTTTTCATCAGCAGCTTTCTGGCAGACAGAAGCCAGATCATTGGAGTCCGAGAAAGAGTATTGGGTAGCAGTGATGCCCTTGTCCTCCAGATACTTCTGGACTTCATCTACCTGATACTGACTGTTTGCCTCAGCGGAGCAGTACAGCAGGCCGACCTTGGTAGCCTCCGGCAGCCACTCCGTGATCATCTCAGCCTGCTGATCCAGCGGAGCCAGGTCAGAAGTACCAGAAACATTGCCGCCCACAGTGCCGGTGAAATCAGTCAGGCCCAGCGCCACGCCGTACTCGGTAACAGAGGTGCCCAGAATGGGGATCTCATTGGTAGCAGCCTGTGCCGCCTGCAGAGCGGGCGTTGCATTGGCCATGATGAGGTCTACGCCTGCGGAAACAAAGCCGTTGGCGATGGTAGCGCAGGTAGCGGAATCGTTCTGTGCGTTCTGGAAATCGAACGTGACATTCTCGCCGAATTCCGCGCTCAGAGCATCCTCAAAGCCCTGGGTAGCGGCATCCAGGGCTGCGTGCTCCACCAGCTGGCAGATGCCAACGGTGTAGCTGTCGCCAGCGGCAGCAGCAGAACCAGCTGCCGCGGAGGAGGCGGCCACAGAAGAAGCAGCCGTGGAGGATGCAGAGGAGCCGCCGCAGGCGGTCAGGGCAGCAGCCGCGCCGCAGAGCGCAGCGCCAGCCAGGAACGAACGACGAGAAATTTTACGCATGATAGATTCTCTCCCTCAATTTAAATTCCGCGGCTCAACAGGTTGCCGCGCTTGTTTGCGTTTGAGGAAGCGGGCTGTGCGAGCTCCGCTTCACATGCGTGAAGTATAGCACACTTTACTCTCAAAAACAACCCGTGTTCGGCCCCAATTATCAATCAAAATGAATTTATCTATCATTTTTTTCGATACATTTTGTGCTCAGCTGCTCCTGATACCCCCGGAGTTTGGTGCACTCACCCTCCAGCCAGCGGAGATTCCGCTCCAGCTGGGGCAGAAATGGCTGGGCAAATTCATAATCGTAATAAAGCGCCTGCCAGAGCTTTGCTTCCAGCCGCCGCGCTAATACCGGCGAGAGGATCGTATTCAGCTCCTCCACAGTGTCCTCCAGCGCCATGCAGGTCTGAGCCCAGCGCACATCCACAGCCTCCCGGGCAGGGACATCGTATCGGGCAAGATAATCCTCGACCTTGGCAGAAAACATCGGCCCGCCGCAGGAGGTCGGCTGCAAGAAATAGCTCACTGCCCCTTCCCCACTGATCTCCTGCGCCAGCGGATAAAGGGCACAGACCAGCGGCTCGGCATCGTGGATGGCGCAGTGGTTTTCCGTTAAAAACGGGCAGTTGTTGTGCTGTGCTTTCAACGGGGCCAACCGGAGAACCGGCAGACGGCTCACCTGCCCGATGCTCTCCCGGCAGTAGCCATGCGCTACAATGCGGGGCGGCAGGCGGAGACGGGCCGCGATCCGCCACAGATCAAACCCGGAGAGGACGATATCCTCCCGCCCACGGCAGCAGTTCCCGCAGCCATTGCAGGCAAAGGAAAACGCCTCGTCCCGGCCAAGGAGTGGCTGCGTGCGGGTAAAATCCACCTGTCCGCACAGGTCGATCTGGGAATCCTTGAGCATAGTGTTTCCTCTTTTCCAATGGTTTTGCTCCATTGTAGCACAAAAAAGGCCAGCAAAAAAGAGAGCGTTTCCGCTCTCTTCGTTTTTGGATCATCCTTCGTCTTTTTCATGCCGCTTGGCGGGCACGACGATGCACCCGAACAGGCTCAGGATGTACACTGCAAATGCTGCAACGGTCGCCTTGCCGCCCAAGTGCGGGTCCAGCTGCCCCGCCACCGCCAGAGAGGGTGGCAGCAGCAGCATGGATGCCATGGACCAGGCCCGGAAGGCCCGCAGCACATACCGCCAGTTGCGGTTGTTGTAGTAGACGCCCGGGATGTGGATGTGCATGGCCCCCTGTGCAAACTGCGCAATGCGGTTTTCGTCGTAGTAGCGGGGCAGGGTCTCTGCCATCCAGAAAAAGGCATACGCCCCATAGACCACGCCAAAGCCCACGCCCAGCACGAGGCAGGTCTGCCCCATCTCGGTGGGGGCCAGCCCCAGCAGCCAGACCGCCAGTGCCTCTGCCACGCCCAGCACGCAGCAGATGAGGTATACGGGCAGATACCGCTTCACCCGGGCCTGCTGGCGCTCGGGCGGCTCCACCGGGAACGCCAGCGCCCTGCGGATGAGCGCCTCCACCTCTGCGGCACTGTAGCGCTGCTCCTGCACGGCCCGGCGACCCTCCAGCAGTTCTGTCACCGACACGCCCAATGCCCCTGCCAGCGGCAGCAGTAAGGCCACGTCCGGCAGGCTGAGGCCCGTTTCCCTTAATTAAAGATATTGTTGGGTAAAAAAGAAAGGTCAGTCGATTT
>OIRR01000001.1_pt1 | contig 136417 bp, 125 predicted proteins | sample 1586291 | NCBI WGS metagenome assembly OIRR01 (sample SAMN02674970, study PRJEB24791) | human gut metagenome, SKBSTL043 | isolation source: stool | host: Homo sapiens | place: USA | reverse complement strand
TGAAAAATGCAGGGAAGTATGGCCTGACCTTTTCCAAGCACATCGAGGGAAAGTACCGCGGCTTCCGGGGCGTATGCGTCCACCCCGCCTTTGCTGCGGCATAAAACACACGAAAAGTGAAAATCTCCCGCCCTACGCGCCCCAAATTGACAATTTCCACTTGTTATCGTTGTTTTCTTCGGGCGCGTATCTGCCCTTTCCGGGCGGATACAGGGCGGCAACACGCCCTTCGGGGCGGGAGAGAAGGCAAGATGCGCCCCAAAAGGGCGCATACAATTCAGCCATGCGCCCTGTAAAATCAGCACAGGAAGGTACTTTTGTGTGGTTTGGGGCGCGTGGGGCGCGTAAATTCAAGTTCTCGCACTTTTTTGGGCTGCTGCTTCGGGTCAGGAGCGGCAGGCCCTTACATATTAGCCAGCCCACAAGGGTGCAGCTCAACCGGAGCTGCACCGGGTCTGGAGAAGTGCAAAGGAGACATGCCTATGACGAATGTCCGCAAAAATTCCACCAAACTGACCCGTGAGGACTTGAAAATCGCGCCCGAATCCCCTACAATGAAATTGTCCGAAACCCCTGCCGTAGAACCTTCTGACCAGACCAGCAAAACCGTCCGACACGCCCCGCTCGTTTACCGGGTGGAGGAGATCGCCCAACTGTTGGCGATCTCCAACCGTGCTGCGTACAATCTGTGCAACACCACGAAAGACTTCAAGGTGATCCGCCTCGGTACCAGCATCCGGGTAAGCAAGCAGAGCTTTGACGATTGGTTTGCAGCGGTCTGAGGGAGGGAACATCTATGGCATCTATTCTCAGGCGCGGAGATTCCTACTCCGTTCGTTTCAAATACAAAGACCATGCTGGCCGGATCTGTGAAGGCTGGGAGAGCTTCAAAACCAAGGCCGAAGCGCAGGAGCGCAAGATCTCGGTAGAGAAAGAACTCTTGGACGGTACGTTCCTCATACCCGATGCAATGACGGTAGCGGAAATGCTGTACAAGTGGCTTCCCATCCAGTCCAGCAAGCACAAGTGGGCACCCAAAACCTACACCCACACGGTAGCCATGATTCAGAATCTTGTCGTGCCCTATCTCGGCAAGAAGCAGATTCAGAAGGTTCAGACGTATGACCTCGAACAGTTTTACGCCACGCTGAGCCGGACACCGCGCGGACTGTATAAACAGGGTGTCAAGCAAACGCTCACCGACAAACAGAAGCGGCAGTTTCTGACGGGTGCTTCCATCCGGGAAGTCCACGCCATGCTCAAGACTGCTTTTTCCTATGCCGTTGAGTGGGGTCTGCTCCTCAAGTCACCGATTCCGAGAGAAGCCCCGAAATCGACCTCGGAAGAACGTGCCATCTGGGACGAAAAGACCATGCTTGCTGCGTTGCAGACCATGACCGACCCTACGCTCCACCTTGCTGTTCATCTGAGCATGATTCTCTCGCTGCGTGTCGGAGAGATCCTTGGCTTGCAGCCGGGAGACATCGACTTCGATGCAGCGGATGGACGTGGGACCATCACGGTCGGCAGGAGCTTACAGCGCACCGAAAAGGCTGCACTGGAAAAGACCGACCCGAATCAGATCTACCACATCTTCCCCGACCAGCGTGAGGGCAGCAGCTCCGCACTGGTGCTGAAGAAGCCGAAAACCAAGAAATCCAGCCGCACCCTTTATCTGACGAGACCCTTGAAAGATAAACTGCTGGCTTGGTTGGAAAAGCTCCGGCAGGACGAGCTTGCCATGGATGGCAGGTATCGCAACTGCGGTCAGCTTTTCCGCTTGCCCAACGGTATGCCTGTTGCCCCGGAAGCCCTTTCTAAATGGTACCGCACTTGGCGTGCGGAGCACCCGGAGTTTGAGAAGATCGTGTTCCATGGTCTGCGCCACTCCAGTGCTACTTATCAGTTGATTGAATCCGGCGGCAACATCAAGGCCGTGCAGGGCAACACTGGCCACGCCACCACGGGCATCCTGATGGACACCTACGCCCACACGCAGGACAAGCCCCGGTTGGAGCTGGCTGAGAAGCTGGAAGCAGACTTCTATTCGCAGGACATCGGCTCCCCCAAATCCGGCTCTGCGCCGGTAAAAGAAAATCTGCCGGACAGCATCCAGATCACCCCGGAAGGGATGCTGAAAGTTGTCCGACAGATGAACCCCGAGCAGCGGCGTGAGTTTACCCGCCTGCTGTTCGCCTGAAAAAAGTATGGAAAAAACGCTCACGATGCACAGAATGCAGACAATGCAAGGAAAAACACGGCTTTCCCGCCGGTGTGCAAAAAGTGTGCAAAGGTGTGCAGAGCCCCAGAAAAAGGAAAATCCCACGAGGAATCTTGCGATTCTTCGTTGGATTTTGGTGCGCTCGAGGGAACTCGAATCCCTGGCCCTCTGATTAAAAGAGAGGCTTTAAGTGTCTTTTTATGTCTATTTGTATACTGTTTTGTATAGATAATACGTTGTTTTTGTGTTTTCTTGTTAAAGCTCATTTTGTCGAGTCACACTTTGTTGTCGCATTTTTGTCGCACTTTCTTTTGACGGGGCGAGCGGATGTGACGTTGCATATTTTACCCTGTAGTATCGCCCGAACAGCATCATAATTTCGCCGGTTGAAAACATTGTGGAAAGATGTTGAAAACATTCTCTTTCGGGCAATTTCCCTGTTCTGGGGAGAACGATCAACTAACTCTCTGCTCTGAAATCAAGGGCAGGGAGCTTTTTTATTCTGCCCCCGGGTCTGCTGTTTCTACTGTGGCCTGCTCCTGCTCCATACGGCGCTTGACAGCCTCATAAACATAGGTGTTGACGCTTTGCCTCGCCTGTTTTGCGGCCTGCTGAATTTCTTCTTTTTCTCCTTTGGGGACGGATAACTCCAAACGGTCATAGTTGTTTTTGACGTATTTGTGGACTGCACGCTGTTGTGCGGCGGTTGTTTTTGCCATGGGGTATCGCCTCCTGTACCTTTATAGTTTTTATTATAGCACTGTTGCCTATTCCCGTGAATAGTTTATGCTCATGCCATCGGGAACACACATTCCCAACAACACACAAACAAAGAGGTAACACACATGAGCAATGACATTTTACTTACCCTTGTGGAGCAGTACAAGGAAGCCGCCCAACTGATTGAGGCAGCGCAGGCCGAACAGGAAGCACTCAGAACCCAAATCAAGGAAGCACTCGCAGAGCGCTCCACCAGCTACTTGGAAATTGGGTGCCACAAGGTCCGGCTGTCTGACTTTTCCAGCACACGACTGGACAGCAAAGCCATCAAGACAGTTGCCCCGGACCTGTACGCCCAGTACAGCAAAACCGTCACAGGCCAGCGCTTGACCATCAACTAAGAAAAGCCCCATACAGCGCCCACCGTCCAAAGTCAGCGTTGTACAGAGCCTCTAACAAGCCCGCCGGGGCGGGATGCATCTTTAGTATACCTGTCCCGGCCTTTTTTATCAAGAGAAAGGTCGTTCACCATGAAAAGCACCATTAAGACCAGCCGCCTCGCACGCAGCACCAAAGACCTGCTTGAGATCGTGGAGCAGTTATAGGCCAAGGGCGTGCATCTGGTCAGTAATAAAGAGAATCTGGACACCGGGACGCCTACCGGGAAGCTCATGCTCACTATGATTGCTGCCATCAACGAGTTCGAGCGTCAAAATCTACTGGACCGCCAACGGGGAGGGTATCGCCATTGCTAAGCGGAACGGTATCTATAAGGGTAGGAAGAAAGTGACTACACCTGATAACTTCCCAGAGCTTTATACCCGGTACACCCGCCGGGAAATGAATAAAGGGCAGCTGGCCGAGGCGCTTCACGTCACGCGCCCGACCTTGGAGCGGATGATACGGGAGCACTTGGCAGCAGCTGCGCAGATCTGGAAGTCTGATAAACTATTCTGCCACGAACTGGTATCCCACGCCTCGGATTGTGCGCAGATAAAGCGGCTTGTTGGGGTCATCCTCAATTTTCGTGCGCAGGCGGCGGATATGTACCATAATGGTGTTGTCGTCTACCACATTGTCGCCCCAGATGCTGCGGTAAATCTGCTCTTTGGTCAGCACCTTGTTCTGGTTGGTGAGGAAATACTTCATCAGGAAGCTCTCCTTGCTGGAAAGAGGGACTTCGATGCCTTTTTTCAATAGCCGCATCTCGTCACTGAAATAGCAGAACGGTCCGGCAGAGAGCACGCCGCTGCTGCTGGGAGCGGAAAGACTCATTCGACGCAGGCAGGCTTTGACCTTGGCGCAGAGCACCGAGGGTGAGAAGGGCTTGGTGATATAGTCATCGGCCCCAATGCCCAGTGCAAAGACCTTGTCGTTGTCGGCCTGACGTCCGCTTAAAATGAATACGGGCGTCAGCATCCCCTCGCTTCGCAGCTGGTGGATGACCTGAAAACCGTCGATCCCCTCCATAATAATATCAAGGATGATGAGGTCAAAGGGCTGGGCCTTGGCCATCTGTACGGCGTCCAGCCCGTTGGATGCTTCCACAATGGACATGCCCTCGCTTTCCAGCACGCGGGCAATCATCCGCCGCACCAGCTTTTCATCATCCACGACTAAGATTTTTGAATGTTCCATCTTGCACTTCCTCCTATTTTCAAGTGTATTATAGCACTTTTGTGGATTTTAGCAAAAACTTTTTGCTGAACCTTACGAAATTTTAAGAAAGAGCACGATGGACAGTTAAGGCATCTTTGCTAGAATAAAGCTAACAACAGCAGGGGCGGAACGGAAAGACCCCCTGCAGATCCTGAAAATGTTGTCCAAAAGACAAGGAGGAAAACATTATGAAAAAGATGATCACCCGCCGCAACTTTCTGAAGGCCGCTGGCGTTTCTGCCGCTGCTCTGGGCCTGGCTGCCTGCGGCGGTTCCGGTTCGTCTACTGCCGCTTCGTCCACCGCCGGTTCCGCTGCGGCATCGGCCGCTGCTTCCGACTGGACCTGGGAGCGCAAGGTCACGCTGGTCTGCCCCTGGGGCGTCGGCGGCGGTGCTGACGGCACCCTGCGCCCCCTGCAGCCCGTGCTGGAGCCCATCCTGGGTGTTCCTGTTGAGATCGTCAACGTCGAAGGTGCAGGCGGCGCAAACGGCATCGACTTTACCTGCAAGCAGCCCGCTGACGGTTATACTTACGTTCTGGGCACCCAGTCCCACATCATGCTGGACCTGCAGAAGATCCTGCCCGTGGATTTCAAGAAAGAGCTGCGCCCCGTTGCAAAGCTGGTCCACTCCATCAACATCATCGCCTCTTCCAAGAAGGCACAGGAAGGCAAGTACTCCAACTTCACCGAGTTCGTGGACTACGCAAAGGCACATCCCCAGGAACTGACCTGCGGCATGTTGACCGCTACTGGCGCGGACTCTGTGGCTCTGAAGCAGACCTTGGCAGGCGGCCTTGGCTGTGACATTACCGAAGTGGAGCAGTACGTTAAGGTCGTCAACTACAGCTCCGGCTCTGAGCTGTCCAGTGCCATGGTCGGCGGCCATATCAACATCAACATCACCGGTGCCGATGAGATCATGGGCCTCATCCAGTCCGGCGACATCGTCCCGCTGATCTCCATTTCCGAAAATCGCATGTCCACCCTGCCCGATCTGGAGTGCACCGGCGAGCTGGGCATCGACTCCTACGTTGGTACCTGGCGCGGCATCCTCTGTCGTACCGATACGCCCGATGCCGCCGTAAACGCCATGGCAGATGCCCTGAAAGAAGCATGGAACACCCCCGATTATCAGGAGTTCCTGAAGAATGCCTGCTACCTCGACCGTCCCGGCTACGCCGACGCTGAAGAGTTCCAGCAGCTTATCGACGAAGAGTACACCACCTTTGAAGACTACCTGAAGGGTGCAGGCCTGATCTGATAAAGGACCACGGCTGAAAACAGAATCGTATCCGGCGGGGAGTTCACCCTCCCCGCTTTTTTGAGAATAATGCAAAGGAGTTGATTTTATGGCTCTGGAACTGATCGTCAATCTGCTGCTGATTGCGGGCGGCATCTTCTGCTTTGTCAATGTCAGTACCACTATGCCCCACTCGGCCGTCAATGAGCTGGGTGCCGAGCAGTGGCCGCAGGCTATCCTGGTGCTGATGCTCATCGCGTTGGCGTTCAACGTCATCCGTTTCTTCAAGATCAATAAAAAAGAAGATATCAAGGCAGCCTTCAAGGATTTCTTTCCTGCCATCGGCCGCTTTGTCAAGAGCAAGCTTTTTCTCGGCATGGTGCTGGTGGTGGTCATGGCGCTGATGTATGAGCCGGTGGGTTTTATGCTCACCTGCCTGCTGTTCCTGTTTGCCTACGGCCTGCTGCTGGGCCAGCGGAACATCCCCATGCTGATTCTCTCTTCCGTCATCATCACCATCATCCTGTACATCGGCTTCGCCGTGTTTCTGGGCGTTCTGCTCCCTCGCGGACAGATTCTTCCCCTGCGCAACTTCGCCCTGTTCGTTGAGTCGCTCGTCCCGCATTTTTAACAGGAGGTGACATGAAATGCTAGATTTGTTAACCAGCGGCCTGTCGGTCGTTTTTGCCCCGAAGATGTTCATCCTTATCATCTTCGCGGTCTTCCTTGGCACGTTGTTCGGTGCTCTGCCCGGCGTTTCGGCCACCATGGCTGTCACCCTCGGCATCCCCTTCACCTATAAGATGGACGCTGTCAGCGCCATCGCATTCCTTGTTGCAATTTACTGCGCATCCATCACCGGCGGCGGCATGACGGCCATCCTGTTCAAGATCCCCGGCGTCCCGTCCTCCGCCCCGACTACTTATGACGGTTACCCCATGGCACAGCGCGGCGAAGCCGGCAAAGCTCTGGGCGTACAGCTCATCGCCTCGGCCATCGGCGGCATGTTCGCAGCCGTGTGTATGCTGATCTTCAGCCCTCAGCTGACCCAGGCTGCCCTGAGCTTTGGCCCCTCGGAACTGTTTGCCATCTCCTTCATGGGCCTGTCCATCCTGACAAGCCTGGAAGAAAGCAATGTCTGCCGCACCATCATCTCCGGCCTGCTGGGTCTACTGCTGGCCTGTATCGGCCTGGACCCCCTGCTGGGCGTGCCCCGCTTGACTTTCGGCACCCGTTTCCTCACCTCCGGCATTGAAATGATCCCCGTCATGATCGGCTTCTTCGCCGTCACCGAAGTCCTCAAGCAGACCAACAAGCCTTCCAAGCTGAAGGCTGTCACCGGCAAGGACGGCAAGGCGGATATGTCTGCCAAAATGCCTACCCTGAAAGAAATGTGGAGCCTGAAGGGTGTCATCGCCCGCTGCTCCATCCTCGGCACGGTCATTGGCATCCTGCCCGGTGCAGGCGCTACCATCGCTTCGTTCCTTTGCTACTCGGAAGAGCAGAAGATCTCCAAGCACCCTGAAAAGTTCGGTACCGGCTGCCTGGAGGGCATCGCCGCTCCCGAGTCAGGCAACAACGCCGCCACCGGCGGCTCCATGGTCCCCCTGCTGAGCCTGGGTATCCCCGGCGGCAACGCGGCTGCCATTATGATGAGCGCTCTGGTGCTCAAGGGCGTTACCATGGGCCCCCTGCTGCTGGTCAATCAGCCCCAGTTCCTGTCGGCCACATTTGCTTCCATGTTTGTCTCCAACATCGTCATGGTCTTTGCAGCCATGATCATCGCCCGCATCTTCGTGCAGGTGCTGAAAATCCCCTACAGCATCCTTGGCCCCACCATCATCATGATGGCGACCATCGGCGCTTACTCTACCAAGAACACGGCAGTTGACGTTATCCTGATGGCCATCTCCGGCCTCATCGGCTTCGTCTTCTCCACCTGCAAGTTCAACAGCTCGGCCATGATCCTCGGTCTGGTTCTGGGCGTCATCTGCGAGTCCAACCTCCGCCGCGCATACACCATCGTGGCCGGTGATACCCTGATGGAAGCAACCATCAATATCCTGACCCGCCCCGTCACCGGGATCATCATCCTGATCTGTATCCTTGTTTTGTTGAGCCCCGTGTACAAGCCTCTGCTCAAAAAGCATAACAAAGAAGCAGCCGCGAAGTAATTACTCGAACCTCCTTTTCTTCACTCACCTTTCCACCCGGGGCGAAGCCGATCTCTCCAACGGCTTCGCCCTCCTCTTTTTTCGGAGGTTTTTGTTATGAAATTCAAAGTGCGTATCCCACTCCAGTATGTTAAGCCCGTCTGTATCGCCGCCGTTCTCGTGGGCATCTTTGCTGTTGCAGCGGGCAGCTGGATCACCGGCCTGTGTCTGCTGTTGGGCGCTTACCTGCTGGAGAAAAGCTGCTACCGCTGCCCCCACTGCGGCAAAAAGCTGGATATGAAGTACCCGCTGTTCAAGGGCAGCTGCTGCCCGGCCTGCAAGGCAGAGCTGCGCCCGGCAGCAGAAAAAAACGCCGCGAAATAATCGGGCTTTTCTCTGCCCGGCGGCTGCGCTATAATAAAGCTTGAAAGAGGTGGGGCGAGAATGCAGAAATTAAAGCAGATTCCAAAGCGGGTGCACCATTTTCTAATTGGGCTGGTGCTGACGGCGGTGCTTGGGGTGCTGGCCTTTGCGGTGGTGAACACCTACACCGCCTATACGGACATGGTGGTGCAGCAACAGCAGCAGTACCTGCTGGTGACGGCCCGCGCCGTCTCCAAAACGCTCTCCCTCTATATCTCCGGGCAGCTGCGGGACATTGAAATTTTGACCCGCTCGCCGGGCTTCCTCACCGAGTTTGAAAATTACTACGAGACGGGCGGTGACACCGCCCTGAGGGAACACATCGTCTCCTATATGCTCAGCCAAAAGCGGGGCGTCAAGCGCATTTACCTGCTGGACAAAAACGGCGACGTGATGTACCAGTACAACGATTATCCTTTCCTGGAAGTCTTTGACGAAAGCCTACTGCACCTGAAAGAGTATGCCGCCGCCCACACCAGCGGCATTGGCTCGGTCTTCCGCATCTCGCCCCAGCACTACGGCCTGACGTTGGTGAACGACGTCATTCATGGCAGCGAGTCGTTGGGCACCGTGGTGATCGTCATCGACCTCGAACAGGTGTACGAGGAATATCTTGCGCCCCTGAACATCGAGAACACGGGAGACATCATCGTCAAAAACGAAAAAGGCACCATCATCATGCACCCCAACGCGAAGCTGCTGACGTTCAATCCGTTCCGGCAGATCCAGGAGCTGGACACTCTGCCTCAGTACAAGGGTCTGAACGAGCTGCTCACACGGCAGTACAGCCAGGAGGAGGGCACGGCCATTTACCGCGATTACTCCAATGGCATCGCCCCGCCCGAGGATGAGATCGCGGCATTTTCCCGCATGAACGTCAACAACACGGCCTGGTACGTCTCGGCCGTGCTGCCCTACTCCACCGTCAAAAACCTCATCGACCGCAATGTGGGCCAGTTTGGTATGCTGGTGGCCGCCATCCTTTTTGTGCTGGGCGTGTGCGTCATCAGCTTTTACGCCATGCGCAAAAACCAGCAGAATTTGAGGCTGGAAGCCGCCTACCTCAAGGACATCAACCACACCCTGAAAGAGCTGCACCAGAGCCGCGAGCAGGTGTACCACTACCAGAAACTTCAGACCATCGGCGCGCTGGCGAGCGGCATCGTGCATGAGTTCAACAACCTGCTCACGCCCATTCTGGGCTACTCGGAGTTCATCCGGGAGCGGATGGGGCCCGAGAGCGAATACTACGATGACATGAGCGAGATCTACGAGGCGGGCACCCGCGCGAAAGAGATCGTGGAGCAGCTGCTGCCCTTCAGCCGCCGCGAGACAGACTCTACCGCCTACGGCCCCGTGAATTTGGAAGCCGTTTTGCAGGATGACACCAAGATGGTCTCGATGATCCTGCCCTCCAACATCCGGCTCGAAAAAGGGTATAAGGATATCCACGCCACCGTCTACGGCAGCGCCACCCAGCTGCATCAGGTGTTGCTCAACCTCTGCTCCAACGCTGTGCAGGCCATGGAGGGCAAGGGCGGCACCCTGACCGTGCAGGCGGAGAAGATCTCCGCCGACGCCCTGCCTGCCAACTATCACCCCGCCGTCGCCAGCGGCTTTGTACGGGTGCGGGTGGCGGATACCGGCTGCGGCATGACCTCCGAGACGCTGGCCCACATCTTTGATGCTTTCTTCACCACTAAGGCGGCAGGGGAGGGCACCGGCCTCGGCCTTTCGGTGGTGCAGAACATCCTTATCAGCCACGGCGGCTTCATTGAGGCCCACAGCACGGTGGGCGAGGGCAGCGAGTTTCTGGTCTACCTGCCCGTCACAGCGCAGGCAGCTGCTCCCGAATGCCCTACCGTGCCTGGCGCGCCTGTCCGGCTCAACAGTGGGAAACAGCCCATCCTGCTGGTAGACGACGAGGAGCGGGTGGCCCGCTACCTCAAGCGCCGCCTGACTCGCAGCGGCTATACGGTGGATGTTTTCACCGATGCGGAAGAGGCCCTCGACGCCTTTTTGGCGTCGCCCACCCGCTGGCAGCTGGCCCTTGTGGACGGCACCATGCCCAAGTATAAGGGTACTGCCCTCATCCAGCGGATGCGCAGCGAGAACCCGAACCTCGCTGCCATTCTGATGACCGGCTTTGTGGAGCAGGATGCCGTGCAGATGCAGCAGGAGGGATTGATCGACGAGATTTTCCTGAAGCCGCTCGATTACCGAAAGCTGACGGAAAAGATCGGGAAACTACTGGCGGGTGAGCCTGATTTAACCACTGTTTAATTTTTTGTGATTTCCTATTCATAAACTTCTGGTATGCTGGCTTTGTTGAACTGGTCCGATCTGGACGAAACACACGAACACCTAACGACTATTGCTTCTCTTTTCATTGGTTAGGGACACCCTAACCGAACCAATATAGATGGCAATATGTTGTATATAAGTGTAGATTCTGCGTAGTGTTCCTGATTTTGGAATTGACGTATCATCGTAAAACCGCAGTGCAAAATTTGCCGCATAAGGTCGGTCTGGGACGATCTTAACCATGCAAATTCAGCGTGCGTAAGCAATTTACGAGTGCCGATTTTACACCGCCAAAATGTTGTCGTCTGCGACCTCTTCCGATTGGCCGAGATTTCAGAGCGCTCCATCTTGTAAGTTCAGGGTGACAGCGCTCTTTTTATGTCCGCTTGAAAAATTTTTACCGCCGTTGCCCAGACCCCGCCTGTATCGTTTGTGAGTTCACATCAAAAACGTTTGGCAGACGCTCGTCCCTGCGGACGAGGCAGTTACTCCTGAAGAATTTTTGGATTTGTCGCGTTTTTGTCGCATTTTCTGGCTTGATTTTAGTATATAAAAACGAAAAAGCCCACGATTTGCACCGCATTTTCAACGGTCAATCGTGGGTTTCCCTTGGTGCGCTCGAGGGAACTCGAATCCCTGGCCCTCTGATTAAAAGAGCCCACCGGGCAGAACACTCTGATTTTAGAAGTTTCGAGTTTACGTTGTTTTTGCGCAAAGCATCGTGATTTTTCGCCCGGCAATTTCTGCACCCTTTGTCGTATTTTGCAAGTCAGAGTACCCATTGCATCCCTTGAAACCGTGCAAAAACAGTGCAAAAACCGTGCACTTACTCTGGGACAAATGAAAAAAGATGATTTTTGATCCATGACTTGGTGGCGATCTGAGTGACCACAGAGGTAAATTTGATACACGGAAAGAAGAATGCCCACTCGTCTGAGGAGTTCTCAGGGGAGTGGGCATTTCTGCGCAAGCGGTTAATATAATTTCGATTATGATAATTCAAATTATATTAAGACGTTCCATGGGCTGTAACAGCCTCACCGCTTGGTTTTCAAAAACCACCTGTTGATAGCGGTGTTACTTCTTCACAAATTGGTATATGCCATATTCTGGTGACGTCACCAATCCATGCTTGATAAGATTCTTAATAATAGAGGATGCACGAGATTTCTGAACGCCATATAGCTGTGCAACGTTTATGCTGCGGAACTGATATTGATACCGATATCTCTTGAAAAGTTCAAGCGTCCGCTCTTTTGTACTTGCAGTTAGTCTTGTACCATTCAGCCTTTCGCAAAGTTCACTCACTTCTGCATCCGTACTCATTCCGTGGAGCACTGTAGAAGTTTCCGCACTTTCCGCAGAGGTTTCCGCACTTTCCGCACCACTTGCCACACTTTCCATACTGATCTGTGCCGGAGTCGCTACACTTCTATTCGGCAGTGTGACGATAAAGAAATCCGAATCCGAGTAGAATGTCGGCTTCTGGGCTACTTCCACATAAGAGTTCAGGATGCGGTCAATGCCGCTGCCACGGCGCTCCATAAAGCCGAGTCGTGAGAACACATCCGAGATCACCTGATTGCGCCGCATGGACGGAATGTGCCGGATATCCATGTCCTGCACCCTGCGGCCATTCATCATGCCGCCCGGTGAAGTGATCTCCAGTCGGTCATCGAACACTTCCACATGAATCTCCGAACCAAGAATCTGATAATTCCGATGAATCAGCGCATTGACCAGCACCTCACGAACGGCCTTATACGGATAGTCACTGCGTTCTTCACGGGTCATACCACGGATGCTCCACGGGTTTTTGCTGTTGTTGCGAACAAAATCTTCCGCATTTTGCAGCAGCGTGATCAGACTTGCACCTTGAAATTCCTTATCATCCAGAGCATCTTCTTCAATGCTGCCCTTGTAGTTGCCTTTCCAGCGGGTGCAGAAAATACGGGATTGTTTCAGAACGCCCTGATCGCAGAGTAACAGGCCGCCATTCGTAATCTGTCCATCGTCTGTTACCAATCCTGCGGAGGGCAAGTCTTTTTCGAGGTCGAAATCCTCTTTTTTCAGATTCTTAAACGTTGCGGCCAACAGTGTAAAACTGACATCACCCACTCGATAAGAACTGGGCAGGGCATCAAAGGTCTGGTTCATGCCCTGCAAAATCAATTCGTTCAGTTCCCGTGAAGTGGCTTCTTCGGACTGGTCGCCATGCCGCACATAGGCCGTATGGGAACCGTCAAAGGCATAATAATATGGATACGCCGGGCCGTCCTGTACTTCCAGATCAACGCAGGACTTGCCCTCTATTTCGACCTCCCGCACTCGATAGCGTGGTGTAGGGTCAATGCGGACTTTGATAAGTTCCGTCAATCTGCTTACCACAGCCTGCGGATTTTCCAATCCTACGACCTCGCGCGGCTCATTCTTTACGCCAAAAATCAGGTGTCCGCCCTCGGTATTGGCAAATGCCGACACGGATTTCAGCCAGCTGCGCGGCTTTTTCTCTTCAAGACGTTCCTTGTAATCCACATGAGAGGCTTCAATGTAATGGTCGTGATGGAAAGGCATGGTATCACCTGCTCGCTTCTTAATCTTTAGCGTTTGTAAATTCATTATACCTTATTTGAAGGCCAAATTCAAAACTTTTTATCCGTTTAGTGCCTGCCGAGCTTTTTCTGCCTGAGCAACGATTGATTTTCCAACCTGATTAGAGTATCATTAAAATGAATTGTTGTATCTTGTCATTGAAAGTTAATTTTCGCTTTAGTCAGTCGATTGCGGGGACTCTTCTATGAAAATTCTGGATAATATCAACCATACTGTTCGGGAAGATTTACAGGATACTATGCAGAAAGGGAGCCGCGTGTCCATTGCTGCGGCCTGCTTTTCCATTTATGCGTATCAGGAATTAAAGAAACAGTTGGAAGAAATCGCGGAACTTCGCTTTATTTTTACTTCACCGACTTTTGTGCAGGAAAACACGCCAAAAGAGCGGCGAGAGTTCTATATTCCAAAATTGACCCGCGAAAAGAGCCTTTACGGCACAGAATTTGAGGTTCGCTTGCGGAATGAACTCACCCAAAAAGCACTGGCGAAAGAATGTGCCGACTGGGTGCGACGGAAAGTAAAATTTCGTTCCAACGTCAGTGGAGAGCAAATGCCCGGTTTCATGACGGTTGGTGAAAGTTCCTATATGCCAATCAGTGGGTTTACAACGGTTGACCTTGGTTGTGAACGCGGAAACAACGCATACTACCCTGTTCAGCGAACCGAAGCCTTTGAAAACGGCCGTTACTTTTTGTCGCTGTTCGATGAAATCTGGAATGATTCTTCCCGACTTCAGGATGTTACAGACATTGTATTGCAAAGCATCAGCACAGCTTATCGAGAAAACAGCCCGGACTTTATCTATTTCTTCACCCTCTACAATATTTTCAGTGAATTTTTGGAGGATGTGTCAGAAGATAATCTCCCAAATGAAGCTACAGGCTTCAAGCAGAGTAAAATCTGGAATATGCTCTATGATTTTCAGCGAGATGCAGCGTTGGCCATTATCCACAAGCTGGAACAGTATAGCGGCTGCATTCTTGCAGACAGCGTGGGCCTTGGCAAGACGTTCACTGCACTGGCTGTAATCAAGTACTATGAAAATCGCAACAAATCCGTTTTGGTACTCTGTCCCAAAAAGTTGGCAGCAAACTGGAACATCTATAAAGGCAACTACGTCAACAATCCACTGGTAGAAGACCGTTTCCGTTACGATGTGTTGTACCATACAGATTTGAGCCGTTCCGGCGGAACCTCTAACGGTATTGACCTTGCTGCACTTAACTGGGGGAACTTTGACCTTGTTGTGATTGATGAAAGCCACAATTTCCGCAATGGCAGTAATACCTCTACGGATGAGAAAGAAAACCGCTACACAAAATTGATGAATCGCGTGATTCGTTCTGGGGTGCGCACCAAGGTGCTGATGCTTTCGGCAACACCCGTAAATAATCGTTTTGTGGATTTGAAAAACCAACTTGCGCTTGCCTATGAGGGAGATGCCGGAAAAATCAATGAAAAGCTGAATACTTCGTCTCCGATTGATGAAATTTTCCGGCAGGCGCAAAAGGCTTTCAATACATGGAGCAAGCTTCCTGTCACAGAGCGTACCACAAATGCGCTGCTTGCGGCACTGGACTTCGATTTCTTTGAGGTGCTGGACAGTGTAACGATTGCACGTTCTCGCCGACATATCGAAAAATACTATAATATTTCTGATGTTGGTACTTTCCCGGAACGGTTGAAGCCGATCTCTGTGCAGCCGTGCCTGACAAGTCTTGATAATGCAATCAACTATCAGCAGATTTATAATGTACTGGATTCGCTGACGCTGCACATTTACACACCAACCAGCTTTATTCTGTCCTCTCGGATTTCCAAATACATCGACCCCAGCCAGCATGGAAAGGGACTGACGCAGGCAGGCCGTGAAGAGGGAATCCGCCGTCTGATGAGCATTAACCTGCTCAAACGGCTGGAAAGTTCTGTTTATGCGTTCCGGCTGACGATTGACCGAATCAGTAAACTGATTGAAGATACCATGCAATCGGTACGTTCCTATCAAAATGGCAGCCGTGTGCTGGAGCTGAACGACATTTCCGATGCAACCGATTGGGACGATGATGACCAGAACAACGACATTTTTACAGTCGGCCGCAAAGTAAAGATTGATCTTGCGGATATGGATCATGTTTCGTGGCTGCATGATCTGGAAAAGGATGCTGAAAATCTGGAGCTTCTTTCCCTGATGGTGCAGGATATCACACCTGCATACGATGCCAAGCTGCAAGAACTGCTGCGCCTGATTGACGAAAAGCAAAGGCATCCCATCAATCCCGGCAACCGGAAAATCATTATTTTTACTGCGTTTTCAGATACTGCTGACTATCTGTATCAGAATATTTCCGGCTATGTAAAGCAAGCGTTTGGGCTGAACACTGCCGAAATCACCGGCAGCGTGGATGGTAAAACAACCATTCCCAAACTCAGTGGTGATCTGAATACAGTTCTCACCTGCTTTTCGCCCATTTCCAAGCGGCGGGACAGCCTGCCGAACGCGAATCAGGCAGATATTGATTTGTTGATTGCCACCGACTGCATTTCCGAAGGTCAGAACTTGCAGGACTGTGATTATCTGATCAACTATGATATTCACTGGAATCCTGTGCGCATTATCCAGCGTTTTGGCCGCATTGACCGCATCGGAAGCCAGAATCGCTGCATCCAGTTGGTCAACTTCTGGCCGGATGTGGATTTGGATGAGTACATCAACCTGAAAGGCCGCGTGGAAACCCGGATGAAGCTGACGGTCATGACTTCCACAGGGGATGATAACCTCATCAGCCCGGAAGAAAAAGGCGATTTGGAATATCGCAGCGCACAACTCAAACGGTTAAAGAATGAGGTAGTCGATCTGGAAGAAATGTCGGGCGGCATTTCCATTATGGACTTGGGATTGAACGAGTTCCGGCTGGACTTGCTGGACTATATGAAGAAACACGATGATGTGGAGCATACGCCGCTTGGGATGCACGCAATTGTTGCATCTACGCCCGATGCACCTCCGGGTGTGATCTTTGTTCTGAAAAACATCAACAATGAGATCAATGTGGATCAGCAAAACCGTCTGCATCCATTCTACATGGTTTATATTGGGCAGGACGGCTCGACTGTCTGCGATTATCTTTCTCCGAAAGAGCTGCTAGATCGTCTGCGGCTGCTCTGCAAAGGCAAAGGCAAAACCGAACCCGACCAGAGCCTTTGCCAACAGTTCAATCAGGCCACGGACGATGGAAAGAATATGTCTGCCTATTCTGAATTGCTGAGCGAGGCCATCCGTTCCATTCTGGATGCAAAGGAAGAGAGCGACATTGACAGTCTGTTCAAGATGGGCGGTACGACGGCCCTGCTTTCTTCGATTTCCGGGCTGGATGACTTTGAACTGATTTGCTTCCTTGTGGTACAATAAGAGGTGAGATCAATGCTGGGCTTTCCACCCTCCACGGAGTTTAACAAACGGATTCCGAAACAGAAGTTCTATGAAAACGCTGCCGTTCCAGCGGCAGTCAAGCGATTGTTTGCAGACCAGCTGCGCTGTATCTACTGGCGCAACAAGCTGGCGGTGTCCACCTTGAATCTCACTGCCGGAGAGCGGGTGACAGAGATCGAGATTTTCGAGCTGTGTCTGACCGGACCAAAACTGGATGAAGCTGTTCTGCGCCAAATCGACAGTGAAATCCCCTATCACATTCTGTTTGTTCTTTCTTATAAGAATAAGGTGCAGGCTTGGATCGGCTGTAAAGATACATCTGCGAACAGCAGTGCCAAGGTAAGCCACTATCTGCATACAGACTGGATGCCAGAGACAGAATTGTCCCTTGCGATAAGCGGCCTGAGCTTAGAGGCGGTTTACGATGGACTGGTGCGGCAGATTGCCCGATTGCAGGGTGAGAGCTGGAGTGCCGCATACAGCATTGCGGAGAATATCCAACGCTCTGCGGAACGTGAAAAGCTGCAAAAGCAGATTGCGGCATTGGAGAATAAGATTCGGAAAGAAAAACAGTTCAATCGTCAGGTGGAGATGAATGCGGAACTAAAACAGCTAAGAAGGAATTTGGAGAATATGCTATGAGAATCAAAAGAGTGGAATTAAATGATTTCAAAAGATTTACACATTTGACAGTCGAAGACATTCCAGAAACAGCAAAGCTTATTGTTCTTGTGGGTCCTAATGGGTCTGGTAAGACCTCTTTCATGGAAGCTTTGAATCATTATTATAAGTTTGCCGGATATGGAAATGTTGGTGACTCTAATTATTTAAGTAAACTTTGTGCACAGAAAAATTTCGAATACTCCGAATGGTATAATGCGGCATCTCAAACAGTGGATATCACTTTTCATGATGCTGTTTATCCTAAACAAGTTGGTTATTGTGACATAAAAGGGCATTTTTATTTTCGAAGTGCTTATCGAAATGAGCCTGACTTTGTAATTGACACAATGAGCAAGCAGGATGATCCAATTAAAAAAATTCATCTTGAATCGCTTATTCAAAACGACCAGACAGTCTCTGTAAATTATCAACGACTAGTCGCAAACAGTATTTCTGAATTATATAAGAGTGAAAATGACCAGAAAGATGTTGCAACGTTGAGAAGCGAACTAACCGGAAAAATCAGTGCTTCCATTGAGCGTGTATTTGAGGATCTTCATTTTTCCTCTTTAGGAGATCCATTACAAAATGGAAATTTCTACTTTACAAAAGGCATAACGAAAAACTTTCCTTATAAAAATCTTTCCGCTGGTGAAAAGTCGGCATTTGATCTTATTTTGGATTTGGTTGTACAGTCAAAATATTATCCAGATGCAGTATACTGTATTGATGAGCCAGAGACGCATATGCATACAAAGCTCCAAGGAAAGGTGCTTCGGGAACTCTATGGCCTAATTCCGGGAAACTCACAGTTGTGGCTTTCTACTCACTCAATTGGGATGTTGCAGGAAGCTCAAGATATTGAAAAAGAAGCTCCAGGAACAGTAATTTTCCTTGATTTTGATGGGCGAGATTTTGATGATGATCAGATTATCCGTCCATCAAAAATCGGACGAGCTGTTATGGATAAGTTTTATGAGCTGGCTTTTGGAGACTTTTCCAAATTGTTGCTCCCCCAAAAGATTGTCTTCTGCGAGGGGGATTCTTGTGGAACAACGCGAAAAAGTTTTGATAGTAGCATCTATTCTACAATATTTGAAAATACTCATCCGGAGGCATATTTCTTGTCTGGCGGTTCTTGTGAGGAGATTATCCATAAGCTTGATGCCAATCTCGGAGAGGTGCTAAAGGTGCTCTTAAAAGAAACTAAAATTATAAAGGTTATTGATAGAGATGACCGTAGCAATCAAGAGGTTGACGAGCTTAAGAGTAATAGAATTAGCGTCCTTTCTAAGCGCAATCTTGAAAGTTATCTTTTGGATGACAGTGTTATAGAAAAATTATGCATTTCTGTTGGAAAATCAGACAAGGTTGATGAATGCCTGCAAAAAAAGCAAGAGGCTCTTTCTAGTTCGATTAAAAGAGAAAATGCACCAGATGATCTGAAATCTGCGCGTGGGGATATCTACACTTCGCTAAAGAAGATTCTTGGCCTTACACAATGCGGAAATAGGCCAGATCCTTTTTTAAGAGATACTATGGCACCTCTTATTACGCCTGACATGGAAATTTATAAACAATTGGAAAGAGATATTTTTGGAGATAACTAATGTCAATCTTACATAACAAACTTCCCCTTCAAACCCCCAACCTGACAGCCCAGAACATTGATAAAATCGCCGCGCTCTTCCCCAACTGCATCACGGAAATGCTGGACGAGGAGAAAAGCACCCCCGACCGCAAGGTTTACAAGCGCGGTATCAACTTTGAACTGCTGAAGCAGATGCTCTCGCCGGACGTTGTAGACGGAGATGAAGCATACGAGTTTACATGGGTGGGCAAAAAGGCCTCCATTGTGGAAGCTAACAAGCCCATCCGCAAGACCCTGCGCCCCTGCCCGGAAGAAAGCAAGAACTGGGATGATACCGAGAATCTCTACATTGAGGGCGATAATCTGGAAGTGCTCAAGCTGCTGCAGGAGAGCTATCTGGGCAAGGTCAAAATGATCTACATTGACCCTCCGTATAATACGGGCAACGATTTTATCTATGCAGACGATTTTATGCGTTCGCAGGATGAAGAAAACCGTCAGATGGGGATGTATGACGAGGACGAGAATCGGCTGTTCAAGAACAATGACAGCAACGGACGCTTTCACTCTGACTGGTGCAGCATGATGTACTCCCGGCTGATGCTGGCGCGGAATCTGTTGACGGATGACGGCGTTATTTTTATTAGCATTGATGAGCACGAAGTTGAGAATTTGACAAAGATTTGCGATGAAGTTTTTAGCAGTATAAACCATATTGGGACAATTGTTGTCAAAAGCAACCCCCGCGGGTCAATGTCAACATCTGAAATTGCAAGTCTTCATGAGTACCTTTTAATTTATGCAAAAAATAAATGGGAAACTAATATTATTGGGCATCCACTTTCTGCAAATATGACTTCAGAATACAAATATAGAGATGGCACCGGTGCATATCGACTATTGGGATTAAGAATGCGTGGCGGATTTTGGAGAAGAAGCGAACGCCCTAATTTATACTATCCCCTGTATATCAATCCCCAGGATTCTACGGTTTCTACAATTAAATCGCCTCTTTATTCAGAAGAAGTACTTCCGGTTCAGCCAACAACTATGGAAGATGGCACATGGCGGTGGAACAAAGAGAAAGTGGAGACATGTTCAGGACAACTGCTTGCAAAGAAAGTGAGGCGTGGAAATCAACAGGTTTGGGATATCTTTCAAAAAGATTATTTAGAACGCGAATCAGGACGCCGCACAAAAGCAAAATCAATATGGGAGGAAAGCGAGCTAAACTATCAAAATGGTACAATTGAAATAAAGGAACTTTTGGGCACCAGTGGCGCATTTGATTATGCAAAGCCTGTTTTCTTAATTCAACAAATGTTGAAAATGATAGATTCTTCAGATGAGGAAATCGTTCTTGATTTCTTTTCCGGCTCTGCTACTACTGCCCATGCCGTAATGAAACTGAATGCAACAGATGGCATCCGTCGAAAATTTATTATGGTGCAGTTGCCTGAACCTTGTGCTGAAAACGGTGAAGCCTACAAAGCAGGATATAAGAATATCTGTGAAATTGGTAAAGAACGTATTCGCAGAGCTGGCGAAAAAATCAAGCAGGAAGATGATTGCTGGAAGTGCGTTCCTCTGAACCGCATGGATGGCTCTAAGCCGGGCGATGATACCACTGCTAAAATTGTAAAAACGATTGACGCGGGAGATGGAAAGCCGCCGATTGAAATGGTGGATATCAGCAAGAATCCAGATGTGGGCTTCCGTGTTTTCAAGCTGGACGATACCAATATGAAGGACGTCTATTATTCTGCCGAAGAATACTCCCAGACCAACCTTGAAGAGCTGGAAAGCAACATCAAGGAGGACCGCACCGACCTTGATTTACTCTTTGGCTGTCTGCTGGATTGGGGTCTGCCGCTGTCCATGCCGTATCGGTCTGAGAAAATCGACAACTGCACTGTCCATACCTACGCACCCGGCGATGCTGCGCTGAATGTTCCCGATGCCCTGATTGCCTGCTTTGACAGCAACGTGCCGGAAAATGTTATCAAGGAAATCGCCAAGCGCAAGCCGCGCCGTGCAGTGTTCCGGGATTCTTCCTTTGCCAGCAGCCCGGAAAAGATCAACGTGTTTGAAATTTTCAAGCTGTATGCGCCGGATACCGATGTCAAGGTGATTTGAGGGAGAACAGCAGATGAAACTTCAATTCAAACACCAGAAATTTCAGGCAGATGCCGCAAAAGCCGTGGTGGACGTCTTTGCAGGCCAGCCCTACCTGACTACGAATTACCGCATCGACAACGGCAGCGGCATTTACCAGACTGATATGGAAACAAGCTTCACAGGCTGGCGCAATGAACAGATTGTACCAGAGCTGAGCGACAGTATTATTCTGGAGCACCTGCAAAAAATCCAGCGCACCAACCAGATTGAACCATCCAAGCAGTTGGAGGGACACTATAACCTTACCATTGAGATGGAAACAGGTGTCGGCAAAACCTACACCTATATCAAGACCATGTATGAGCTGAACAAGCATTACGGCTGGAGTAAGTTTATCGTGGTCGTGCCCAGTGTTGCCATCCGTGAGGGCGTGTATAAATCGTTTGAGGTCACACAGGATCACTTTGCAGAAGAGTACGGCAAGAAGATCCGCTTCTTTATCTACAACTCCGCACAGTTGACGGAAATTGACCGCTTTGCCTCAGATAGTTCCATCAATGTCATGATCATCAATTCGCAGGCGTTCAATGCCAAAGGCAAAGATGCCCGCCGTATTTATATGAAGCTGGACGAGTTCCGTTCCCGTCGTCCCATTGACATTATTGCAAAGACGAACCCGATCCTGATTATTGATGAACCGCAGTCGGTGGAGGGCAAGCAGACCAAAGAGCGGATGAAAGAGTTCAACCCGATGATCACCCTGCGCTACTCGGCTACCCACCGCGCGGACAGCATCTACAACATGGTCTACCGGCTGGATGCGATGGAAGCCTATAATAAGCGTCTGGTTAAGAAAATCGTGGTCAAAGGCATTACGGAATCCGGCAGTACCGCTACGGATGGGTTTGTCTATCTGGAAAGCATCAATCTTTCCAAGGCAGACCCTACGGCAACGATCCAGTTCGACTGCAAGGGAAAATCCGGCCTGCGCAAAGTAACGCGCACCGTTGGGCTGAAATTCAACCTCTATGACCACTCCGGCAATCTGGACGAATATAAGGATGGCTATGTGGTGAAAGAGATTGATGGCCGGGACAACCACATTGAATTTCTGAATGGTGTCCGATTGTTTGCCGGAGATGTGGTCGGCAAGGTGGACGAGGACCAGCTGCGCCGCATCCAGATTCGGGAAACGATCCTTTCGCATCTTGAGCGGGAACGTCAGCTGTTCCACAAGGGCATTAAAGTGCTGAGCCTGTTCTTTATTGACGAGGTGGACAAGTACAAGTGCTACGATGCCGCAGGCCAGCCTTACAACGGCATTTATGCAGAGATGTTTGAGCAGGAGTACGAGGATATTGTCGGCCAGATGCAGCTTTCGCTGGGCGAGGATGATTACATCCGCTACCTGAAAGCAATTTCTGCACACGATACCCATGCGGGTTATTTTTCGGTGGATAAGAAAGGTCATTTTGTCAATCAGGTTGCAGGCGATGACAAGCGGGAGAAAACCTCCAATGACATCAGTGCCTATGACCTGATTATGAAAAACAAGGAGCTTCTTCTTGACCGTGACCCCAAGCGTTCCCCCGTGCGCTTTATCTTCTCACACTCTGCCCTCCGGGAAGGCTGGGACAATCCGAACGTGTTTCAGATCTGCACCCTGAAACAGAGCAGCAGTGAAGTCCGCAAACGGCAGGAGGTTGGCCGCGGCCTGCGTCTGTGCGTCAACCAGAATGGCGAACGCATGGATGCGAATGTTCTGGGCAACGATGTGCATAACATCAACATCCTGACTGTCATTGCCAGCGAAAGTTATGACAGCTTCGCCAAAGGCCTGCAAAGCGAACTGGCCGAAGCAGTTGCGAACCGCCCCAGAAAGGTGGATGCAGCCTTGTTTGTTGGCAGAGTTCTTACGGATACAAACGGCAACGAGCAGATCGTGGATACTGACACCGCCGCTGCCATCTACTTTGATCTGGTGCAGAATGGCTATGTGGACCGCCATGGTGCGCTGACGGACAAGTACTATGCCGACCATGCAAACCATGCGGTGCAGGTGGCAGAAGAAGTTGCAGACTGTGCAGCATCGGTCATTGATTTGTTGGATTCTGTTTACAGCGATAAGGTCATGCTGCCTGAAAATGCACGTTCCAACAATGTGGAATTAAAAATCGACCCGGACAAGCTGGCCATGCCGGAGTTCAAGGCCCTTTGGAATAAAATCAGCCCGAAATCGGTTTATGTGGTGGATTTTGACACAGATGAACTGGTGCAAAAGTCCATTCGCTCGCTCAACCGCAATCTGAATGTATCAAAGATTTACTTCAAAGTAGAATCCGGTGAAATGACGGAGATCAAATCCAAGGATTCTCTGCTAGATGGCTCTGCTTTCGCAAAAGCGGATCAGCATAAATATGACCCACAGACCAAAATTCACGCCAGTCAGAGCGTCAAGTATGACCTGATTGGCAAGCTGGTGGCTGAAACCAAGCTGACCCGCAAGGCGATTGTACAGATTCTGGTTGGCATTGAAAAAGTGGTGTTCGATCAGTTCAAGGATAACCCGGAAGAGTTCATCCTAAAAGCAGCTGCCCTCATCAATGACGAAAAGGCAACGGCCATCATCCAGCATATCACCTACAATATTTTGGATGAACATTACGATACGGACATTTTCACTGAGCCGACCTTGAAGGGAAAACTCGGTACGAATGTCATGAAAGTACAGCGGCATCTGTATGACCATTTGATTTACGATTCTACTAATGAGCGTGACTTTGCCGCCGACCTCGATACGAACCGTGATGTGGCAGTCTATGTAAAACTGCCAGATGGATTCTATATTTCCACACCTGTTGGAAAATACAATCCCGACTGGGCGATTGCGTTCTATGAGGGCACAGTCAAGCACATCTACTTTGTTGCTGAAACCAAAGGCACACTGGATTCCATGAAGCTCAATCACATCACCCCGGTAGAACAGGCGAAAATTGATTGTGCCCGCGCACATTTCAAGGCATTGAACGATGAAAACGTGGTGTACGATGTGGTGAGTGACTATCAGACATTGCTGAACGCAGTTATGAAATAATAAACCAAAACAAATAATACGGTGCTGCTGTGCAGCATTCCCAGAAACGGTAAGGTTCTATTGCGAACTTTGCCGTTTTTTCTTTACATCTGGACTCCAACATGCCTTTGTGCTATTCAGCGATTCCATCGCGCAGCCTGCGCCGGGACGGTGCAGATTTGAAAGGGTTTGGGATTTCCCAACAAGCATTTTGCAACGCAAAATAGCAGATGTATATACGTCTGCCCTGCTTGCTACAATGGTGTTGGTTCTAAAAGGTTCACAGCCAGTGAGCTATACAGATGCCCAAACCTAAGCTACAATGAAGATGTGCTGAGAGAACGATGTGCTGTTTGCCGGTTATATATTCTTCAGTTCTCACCGGCGCAAAACGCTTCATATTTTTGACTCCATACTCCCTCGCATCTTTCTGCGAACGCTTTCAAGTCTCCGATCTGATTCATACGATGCCATAGCATCGTAGAATTGGCTCGGATTTTTATTTTTGCTTCATTGTATACAACACATGGACTAAGAGGGTGGGTAACTTGGACTACGAGTCCATAAACTTTTGCTGCGGAAACCGGTACACTGTTGTCAAAGGAGGCGAACAATATGCTGAAACTAAGCAGTCTCAAAATAGACCCCGAGTTTTCCGCTCAAATTTTGCCGCCGAGTTTTCAGGAGCTCCAGCAGCTTGAAATGAATATGATTCGAGACGGAAAGCTCACAGACCCGATCATTGTGTGGCACAAAACCATTCTGGACGGGCATAACCGCTACAACCTTCTGAAGAAGCATTCATTTATCGAGTACGAGATCAAAGAGATGGAGCTTTCCAGCCGTCAGGAGGCTCTGATCTGGATCTGCAATCATCAGCTTGGGCGGCGCAACCTGACACCGGAGCGCAGAAAGTATCTGATCGGAAAGCGATACGAAGCGGAAAAGCAGATCTCGCAAAACCGCGGCAATCAGTACACATCTACTAAGAAAGATGGCACGGATCAAAATGATCCCTGCCAAAATAAATCCGGCAGCCATATTACCCGGCAGAGGATTGCAAAAGAGACCGGCACCAGCGAGGGTTATGTGCAGCGGGCCGAAAAGTACATGAATGGAGTGGAAGCTGCAGACGAAGCAGCACCCGGTACCCGGGAGGAAATTCTAAACGGGAAAATCAAAGCTGCTGACCGTGAGATCTGCGCCATCGCCAAGGCTCCGAAGGAACAGCGGCCAGAGATTGTGGCAGAACTTCGCAAGCCGAAAAGCGAGCGAGATAAGCAGCTTGCTTCCTCTACAAAAAGCCCTTCCGTGAGGGTCGAATCTTTTGATGATGACGGAAGTCGATTTCTGATCGGCATTTCAAAAAAAGTACAAGGGCACAAAAGGGCACTGACCGAAAGTGATCAAAAAGCCCTGAAAAAATCTGTTGAAGCACCTGCGGATCATTCCATCCACATCGCTGCGATTGAAGGTGCTTATGACGCCTTTATCGAGAATTGGGAACTCACGTTTCGTGAGTACCCAGATCTTCTGACAGGGCCGGAAAACTGGAAGCAAATTGAAAAGTATTCTGACAATCTGCAGCGCTATCTGGAATTTATCCGCTCGAAGCACTTGAAAATGCTGGAATCGCAGAGACAGGGAGGGTGATTGGCTTGTTTGATGATTTGACCGTTTGTACTCCGCTACCCCGGTATCTGCCATTTCCAAAGTTTTTGCTGGACGCCCAATTAAGCCATACAGCGAAGCTGCTGTACGCACTTCTGCTCGACCGGGCAACACTTTCCCGAAAAAACAACTGGACCGATGAACAGGGCCGGATTTATGTGGTCTATCCGATTCCAAAGCTGGCACAAGCCCTTGGGTGCAGCTTCTCCAGTATAACGCGTTCTCTTACAGAACTAACGAATGCCGGCCTTATTGAGCGGACTCGCAGCGGTTTTTCAAAGCCCAGCAGAATTTTTCTCAAAATTCCGCATACAGCTCAAAAATGCGCTGCCACTCTGCGCATTTCTGGCTCATCAGACTGTGCAGAAATGACCAATATGATTGTGCAAAAATGCCCACCTAACTACCTGAATAAGAACAAACTGAGTTTTAACCACCCTACAGAACAAAGAAATGTTCCACTGTATGAATTTCGGGAAGGAGAAAGCTTATGACAAACGGCAAGACCGTTTTAGAATCGGTCATTCCCGCAGTTTCCAAATCGAATGGGGACTATTATGGCAAAGATGGCCTGCTTCATTGTGGAAAGTGTCATACCCCAAAAGAAGCGTTCTTTGCAAAGAACCTTGTCCTGATGGGAAAGAACAGGCATCCCGTAGATTGCCGGTGTCGTAAGATGGAGCGAGAGCAACAGGACGTCGCTATTCGTCAGCAAACGCACAGCGAACTTGTCCGACGGTTGAAAGCAGGAGGCTTCTCGGATACGGCAATGCTCGACTGGAACTTTGAAAACGACGATGGTCGTGCCCCTCAAATGCATTACGCACACCGCTATGTGGAGCAATGGCAGACCGTGTGTGCAGAGAACCTAGGACTGCTCCTCTGGGGCGGTGTTGGCACCGGCAAGAGTTTCCTTGCCGGGTGCATTGCAAACGCTCTAATGGAACAGGAAGTGCCTGTGCGTATGACAAACTTTGCCCGCATCATGAATGAGCTGAACAACAGTTTTTCCGGGCGGAATGTAGTTGTAGACAGGCTTTGCCGCTATCCACTGCTCATCATTGACGATTTCGGGATGGAACGTGGTACAGAGTATGCGCTGGAACAGGTCTACAACATCGTGGACAGCAGATACCGCAGCCAAAAACCGCTGATCGTCACCACCAACCTGCCGCTGAACGAGATACGGCATCCACAGGATACTGCTCACGCCCGCATTTATGACCGCATTCTGGAAATGTGCGTTCCAATTTCCTGCATCGGGGCAAGTCTTCGCAAAGAGAACGCACAGAAAAAGTTGGAATCCATGAAATCGTTGATCGGCTGATTCACGAAACGAATATGCACCTGACAAAAGGAGGGCAGCAATGACCGAAACTGTGAAATCTTTGAATTATACGAAAAACATCTTGCAGACCATTCCGAATAACGATAAAATGGAAGTGGTCACTCAAACCAATGCCGTCAAGTCTCCGACTGACAGCCCGGCAACTACAAAGCTGGTGTACACGGTGGAAGAGATCGCACGAATGCTGGCCATCAGTCTGCGCTCTGCTTACAACCTGTGCAACAGCACCACCGAATTCCGTGTCCTGCGGGTAGGCGGAAGCATCCGCATCCCGAAAGACGGTTTCGATGCGTGGCTCCGGGCAGCTTGAAAAAGGAGATAACGTATGGCATATATTACGAAACGCGGCAGCTCCTATGGTGTCCGCTATACTTACCAAGACGAGCAGGGTAAAAACTGCAACAAATGGGAAAGTTTTTCCACAAAGGAGGAGGCAATAAATCGCAAAAAACAGATCGAACACGAACTTACAAACGGAACGTTTCTGATTCCGTCCACCATCACCGTCAAAGAGTTTTTGATGGAGTGGCTTCCCAAACAGTGCAACAAGCACAAGTGGGCACCGCAGACCTATCAATCCAATCTGGGAACGGTCCAGAACCTCATTATTCCGTATATCGGCGATATGCAGATGCAAAAGCTCAAGCCTTACCATCTGGAAGACCTGTATTCTACCCTCAGCAAAACGCCTTGCGGCCAATATCTTGAGGGCAAAAAGCAGGTGCTTTCGGAAAAACAGCAGCAGCGGCTTCTCTCTGGAACAACCATCCACGAGGTGCACCGCCTGCTGCGGACGGCGTTTCAGTATGCGGTGGAGTGGGGCATCCTCGTCAAAAGCCCCGTTCCGGTGGACAGCCCCAAGAAATCGATTCAGGAGCGCGCCATCTGGGACGCGGACGAGATGTGGGCCGCACTTGCCAGCATGGAGGACCCGATTCTGCATCTGGCAGTCCATCTTACGCTGGTGGGTGCATTGCGAGAGGGCGAAGTCGCTGGCCTGACCCCGGAAGATCTTGATTTTGAGGGAGCAGACGGCACAGGTACGTTCCGCATCAACAAGTGTATGCAGCGTGTCCAAAAGGCATCGCTGGCAAAAACGGGCAAGGGCTGCATCTTGCAGGAGTTTGAGGATAAGCGCGAGGGTAGTACCACAACGCTGGTGCTCAAAAAGACCAAAACAGCATCTTCCAACCGAACTATCTTCATGACGGCAGTGTTGAAAGAAGAACTGAAACACTGGCTAAAGCGTTTGGAAATGGACGAAGCCGTTGACCCGGAACGCTATCGCAACAGCGGAATGCTCCTGCGTCTACCCAACGGTTTGGCGGTGGAGCCGATCCTCATCCGCAAGAAGTTCATCAAGTGGCAGGACGAACACCCGGAATTCACCCGCATCGTGTTCCACGGCCTGCGGCATTCCAGTGCCACCTACCAGCTGATGATCTCCGGCGGCGATGTGAAAGCGGTGCAAGGCACAACGGGCCACGCCAGTGCCAATCTGCTGGTCAACACCTATGCACACATCCAGCAGGATTCCCGCAAAAAGCTGGGTAAAAAGTTCGAGGAAGGCTTCTACAAGCCGGGAGCAACACTTGTGCAGGCTGCCCCGGTTGAAGCAGAGCCGACCATCTCCGTGTCGGCACTGTTGGAACTTCTGAAGGACGCAGACCCTGCCGTAAAAGCGCAGCTTCGCCTGGCTCTGCTGACCTGAATTGCAAAAAATAGCACGAATTGCAGAGTGATTCACGGACTTACTCCATCTGACACGAAAAATGCGGACCGTGCAAAAACCGTGCAGAGACCGTGCAAATGGCGTATAAAAGGAAAATCCCACGATGAATCTTGCGATTCTTCGTGGGATTTTGGTGCGCTCGAGGGAACTCGAATCCCTGGCCCTCTGATTAAAAGTCAGATGCTCTACCGGCTGAGCTACGAGCGCATATTCATGCAATAAAACATATTGCCGAATTATATTACCACACCCGGGCAAAAAAAGCAAGAGTAAAGTGCAAAAAAGCGCATTTCTTTTTCCGCGGGCAGGACATGCCGGGCTGTGGGCCGGTGCTGGCCGGAACTTCCTCTTTACAAACCGGACAAGAACCAGTACAATCAAATCAATCAAAATTTACACCAAACCGCGCTGGGCCGGGCGGCCCAGCGCTTTTACAGGAGGTCTTCCGCAATGAAAATTTCTCGTCGGTCTGTACTTCGGTTTTCGGGGATGGCGGCAGCGCTGCTGGCCCTGACGGGCTGCTCCGGGGCGGGCAGCGCCGCGCTGGGCGGCGGCGTGTCCGGGTGGATCAAAAAGCTGGTGGACGGCAACGCACCGGCCGCCAGTGAGGCTGGCTCTGCGGCGGCTTCCAGTGAAGCGGCTGCATCGTCCGTGGCCGGGGCCGCGTCGTCTGAGGCAGCCGCCGCGCTGCCGGTCTATGACGCTGATGTGCTGACCGGACAGGCCCACCGCACCAATGGCCGCATCGTGGGCGTGATGGTCAACAACATCTCCAACTCGGAGCGGCAGAATGCCCGCCCGCAGCGGGGCATCGGCTCGGCAGACATCCTGATTGAGAGCAAGGTAGAGGGCGGTATCACCCGCCTGTGCGCGCTGTTCCATGATGCCAATGACATCCCGGAGGTGGGCCCGCTCCGCTCCGGCCGCGACCAGTTCCTGCAGCTGCTCATGCCCTGGCAGGCACTCTATTACCACGACGGCGAGAGCATCTTCTGCACCCAGTTTGTCAATGTATATCAATATTCTGGCCTGAACATCGGCGGCAAGAGTTACTTCAACACGCCCGTCCACGCCCATGTGGCCCACCGGGACAGCCGGGGCCGCAACGTGGCCTACGAGCACACCGAGTTCACCTCCGGCAAGGAGATCCGGCAGGCCGCTTCCAACGCGGGCATCAGCCTGCAATATCCTTACGAGAGCACGTTCTTCCGCTTTGCGGATTACCGCACCGACGAGGTCAACAAGCTGAGCGGCACTCCCTCGGCCAAGAAGATCCACATCACCCACTCGGACAGCTACCGCTCGGAGCTGGTCTACGGCAGCCTCAGCAAGACCTACTCGCTCTCCATGTACGACCCCTCCAAAAAGGCCTATGGCGACACCATTGACGAGCTGACGGGCAAGCAGCTGACCTTTGACAATGTGGTGGTCTGTTTTGCCAACATTGCCGCCTATGCGGGTGACTCCCACGACGTGCAGGAGGTCCAGTACGTTCAGGGCGGGCAGGCTTATCTGTTTACCCACGGCGGCGTCCAGACCGGCCGCTGGGAGAAGCCGCACCCCACCCATCCGCTCAAGCTCTACACCGACAGCGGCGAGGAAATGACCCTCAACCGCGGCAAGACCTACCTCGCTCTGGTGGACGATGATGAGTGGAGCAGCTTCAACTATCAGTAAGGGCAGTCATGCCTGCAACCGTAAGGAGACGCGAATGAAACGCATTGGAACCGCGCTCCGGGCCGCTGTCAGCCTCGGGCTCTGTGCCGCCCTGCTGGCAGGCTGTTCGCTCCTGCCATCCGATCCCGCCCCGGAGCAGCCTGTTCCCACCGACCCGCTCACCGGGCAGGAGCAGCTCTGGCCGGGCCAGCGCCCCGTGGCCGTGAGCATTGAGAACGCCTCGGACAGCACCACCCAGTGGGGGCTTTCCGCCGCTTCCGTGGTGCTGGAAGCCCGCACCGAGCTGCAGGGCAGCACCCGGCTCTGTCTGGTCTATCCCTCTGTGAATGCTGTGCCTCAGGTGGGCCCGGTGGCCGCCGGCGAAGACTTATACTGGCGGCTTCTGGTAGGCCAGCAGGTGATCCCCGTCCAGCGCGGCGGCGGGCAGTTCGACCAGAATTATCTTGATTATTATTCTCTGCGGCCTGTCGATGCACTGGAAGCAGGCCGCAACGCCTTTTCCTGCCCGGCAGGGTGGAGCAACGCGCCCCTCTGGTACACCAGCGGCAGCGCCCTTTCCAGCGCGCTGGAAACGCTGAACATCTCCTCCACGCTGACCGAATCCCGGGTGACGACGGCCGCTTCCGCGGCGGCGGACAGCGCCTCCGGGGAGGACACGCCTCTGATCATCCCGGCCCTGCTGCCCCAGAGCATGGAAAATAAAGTCCCGGATGCCACGGCCCCCGATGCCGTCAATGTCCGGCTCCAGTTCGACGAACAGAACGCCACGGGCTTTGCCTACGACGCCGAGAGCGCCACCTACAAAATGCTCCACGCCGACGGCACCCCGCAGCTGGACGCCAACAGCGGCCAGCAGGCAGCCTTTGACAACCTGCTCGTCCTGTTCAGCGCTTCCGCCCTGCGGGATGACGAGCAGACGTTCGACTATGATCTTTCCATGGGTGGCGGCGTCTGGCTCAACGGCGGGCACCTGTGGTACATCACCTGGACGCAGGGCACCGACACCACGTTCCAGTTTTACGATGCCGACGGCGAGCTGCTGACCCTGAACGCCGGGCGGAGCTACCTGGCCCTCGTTTCCAGCGTGACCGGGCAGGAGCTGACCGTGACCAACTCCGCCGGAGAAAATCTGATCCAATAATCTCAAACATGCAAAAATGCCTCCGCGCCGGTCTGACGCGGAGGCATTTGTTTTTCTCAGAATCTTTACAGGTCCACCACGCTGCCCACTTCGGCAGGGGAAGCGGGCACAGGGCCCAGCTGGACTTCATCGGCACCGCGGCGCACCACGAACGTCATGGGCTGGCTGGCCGCAAAGGCAGGCTGATAGGTCAGCTCCAGCGTCTCCCAATTTTCCGGTACCTCACAGAAGCAGTGGAGCATGGCTCCGCGGCCTGCGGAGAGGTTCAGCGTGAACGCCGAGGCATCCGCCGCATTCTCGCCGTAGAGGGGCGCTGCAAAGCTGCCGCAGCGGACAGGCTTGCCGTCGCACCGGGCAGTGAGGCCCACGCCCAGGGTATAGAGCTCGTCGGTGGTGGCGACCTCCCGGCTGAGCAGGTAGCTGGCCCCCACGGCCAGCGTTTTTGCAGAGAGATTTTCCACCGAGAGATAGACCAGCGCACCGCCCAGACCCGGGGCCGGGGCATAGCCCAGCAGCTCAACGGCAGCTTTGCCGTCCAGCAGGGCAGGTTCGCCCTGATAGCAGGGCGCAAGCGCAGCCGCCGAAACGCCCGTGAGCAGGGCAGCAGCCAGACTGACCGCACCCGACCCGGCGCATTTCAGGAACGAACGACGCGACAAAGATTGAGACATCGGGGGATTCCTCCTTGCAAGGGAAAAGTTTCACTTTATACAATAGTAAATTCCGGGCACCCTGTCAAGGCTTTTGCCCGGAATTTCCCGTTCTTTGCCGCAAAAATGCCGTCGGGCAGCAGTTTTGTGCCCGGCGGCAAAGATTTTGCAGGCCTATGATCCCACGTTATTCAAACGCTTCGTTTTCCTCGGTCTCGGCCTGGCCCCGCAGGGTATCGGCATAGCCAAAGGGCACGATGTCGATGGCCTCCACCAGGCGGTCCCGCATCCAGAGCTGAACATCGGTCTGGACGGTGTAGCCGCAGCCGGGGTCGGCCATCCACTGCTCCGGGTGGCGGGAGGGGAGGGCACGCTGGCTCAGCATACTCATGATGACGCCGCCGTGGGTCACGCAGGCAGCCTCGGTGACATCCATCCGGATCATATACTCAAACAGCTTGAGCAGGGTCTCGGCACAGCGGGCATGGAACTGCTCGGTGGGCTCGGCACCCTCGGGCACAAAGCCGGAGCCGGGGGTGATCCACTTTTTAAAGTCCTCATCCTTGACCAGCTCTTTCACCGGGCGGTTCTCAAACACGCCGAAGCCCGCCTCCCGCAGGTCGTGCACCGAGAACTGGTGGGTGGCGTTGGGGAAGAGGATGTTGGCCGTCTCCACAGAGCGCATCAGCGGGGAGGAGAAGACGGTATCCACCTGCGGGTACTCGAACCGCTCTTTCAGCTCCTGCAGTTGGGCGCGGCCCTCGTCGCACAGAGGGATATCGGTGCCGCTGCCGATGTACAGCCCCTTGAGGTTGCCCTCGGTCATGCCATGGCGGATGAGATGAAGTTTGAACGTTTTCATGTAAACTACCTCAATTTATCCTGAATTTTGGCCCCGCAGGCAAGATCCTGTTTTGCCGCGTGCCACAAAATGTATGCTTTCTGTCCTCTAGTTTAGCATAGATATGGGGGAGGGGCAAGTTTTTTGATAAAAATGACGAAAATCGACAAAAAATTCCGTCACTTTTCTTGCTTTACAAGTCGTTTTCCATTGTGTATAATCAACGTGCTGTAAACCAAAAATCAAGGATGTTCCAATTTCATCATCGAGGAGCAAAAACATCATGGAATTTAACCGTATCATCAAGCTGCTGCGCAAGGAGCGCGGCATCACCCAGAAACAGGCTGCGGAGGATCTGGGTGTCTCGCAGGCCCTGCTCTCCCACTACGAGAAAGGCATCCGCGAATGCGGCCTGGACTTTGTGGTCAAAGTGGCCGATTATTATAATGTTTCCTGTGATTATCTGCTGGGCCGTTCTGCCGAGCGCAACGGCATGATGCTCTCGGCCGAGGACCTGCCCAACCCCGATAAGATGAAAGACAACATCTACCACGGCAGCGTGCTGCCCACCATGAACAAAAAACTGATCTCTAACAGCCTCAACGTGCTGTACGCCAAGATCGGCCAGTGCCACAGCAAGGCTCTGACCACCGAGGTGAGCAGCTACCTGATGATGGCTGTGGCCAAGATGTTCCGGCTGCTCTATTCTGCCGAGCCTCACAACGCCCAGAGCCTGTTTGGCGTGGAGGCCCGCCGCTGGCCCGGCTACTCGGACGCCGTGATGAAGATGGCGGAATCCAACGTGGAGGCCCTGCTGGCCGGGGAGGATGTCAACGGCGGCGAGGGCGTCAAGGACCCCTCCAGCCTCGCCATGACCACCGAGAGCCTGACCCGCGAGTTCCCGCTGTACACCCCCAGCCTGCTCAACCTGGTCAAGACCAGCGAGACCCATGTCAAAGGCCTGACCCCGGAGCCGTGAGGTTTTTGTTGCTCCCTGTGAAACAAGTGTAAATTCTGGGCGTAAATGCTTGCATCCTGGTACAAAAGATGTTATAAACGAAGTATCAGAAAAGCGTTTCATGATCTGCATTCAATAGAAGGAGGCATTTCCCATGTCCAATAAAATTTCCCGCCGTACGTTCCTCAAGTGTACCGGTGCTTCTGCCGCCGCTCTGGGCACGGCTGCTCTGCTGGGCGGCTGCCAGTCCAGCTCCAATGCTTCTGTCGAGGTCAAAGTCGGCGATAAGGTCAGCAACTGGAACAATCTGGGCGTCCAGCTGACCAGCGTTTTTACCCTGACTTCCGCCCCCGATGTCCCGGGCTATGAGTATGTGGCTGTGCTGGTCACCGCCGTCAACCGCTCTTCCAGCGTCACGTTCAACATCGGTGCCCCCAACATTGCAGAGATCAACGCCGCTTACCCGCTGGATACCGATGCCGCCAAGGCTGCCAACACGGCTCCTTACTTCCACGCTCTGTCCGCTTCCACCACCGATTTTGCCGTGGTCTGCGACGGTGCCGACGTGGAGAGCGGCGCTTACATCTCCCTGTACGACAGCACCACCGAGACCTTTACCGATGCCCCCAGCCTGCCCCCGCAGCGCTCCGGCTACATTGAGCTGGTCTGCATGGTGCCCACCGGCTGGCAGCAGATCACGGTCACCTATACCCCGACCTTTGTCACCAACAAGACGCTCACTTTCAGCCTGAGCGCTTCCGATGTGGCCAAAGCCTGATCTTGCGGGACGAAATTTCGTCAGTTTTGGACAGAGCAAGGCCAAAAGTTTCACAAAAACATTTGCAAAACCATTGACATTTGCTTTGTTTTCGCCTATTTTATAGGTAATGCTTTTTGAGCAAAATTGCAAAATTGTATTTGTACATACGAGGAGGAACGATTATGTCCTTAACATTTTCTCGCCGCTCTTTCCTGAAATATACCGCTGTTGCTGCTGTGGCCGTGGCTGGTTCCAGCCTGTTCACTGGCTGCTCCAAGGATGATAACAAAGCTACCCGTACGGAGTATGGTAAAATCACCGTCCTGCAGGCACAGTCCACGCTTTCTGGTGCAACTTATGATGCTTCCAAGGGCGAGCTTACTTTTGATTTCAGCGTTAAGTGCGGTCGCGGCAATCCGATGCGTGTCAACAATTCTTGCTTCTATGTCGGTATTACCAGTACCGACGATTCCGGGAAAGAAACTACCAAGAAATATGCTTCTGATTTTGCCAATCTGAAGATTAGTCAAGAGCTTTACAATGCCCAGTTGAAGAAAGACAAGACCGCTGAGGGTACTGTTACTATTTCTGGTGTTTCCTCTCTGGGTAAAAAAGACGTCGTTACTTTCTTCTATCAGCCTGATGCCGACCCCTACACTGAGTATGGTGCTACTTGGGAATTGACCGGTGAGTATATTCTCAACAATATGGCTAAGTAATTCAGTTTTTGCGCTTTCCGCCGCCCGGCAGTGCCGGGCGGCTTTTTTGCGCCCTTTTCACGTCATACTGCTCAAGTTTTTGGTAGGATTTTTAGTGGTTTTGTGTCTTGTGCACAGTGCCCGCTTGCTGTTACAATAGATGCATGAAAACGGAGGGGAGCACAGCGGCGGGCTCAGGAGAGCTGCTGTGCTGTTTGTGTTTTCGGCAAGGACGTCCGCGCCGCATTTATCAGAACAGGAGTGTTGCAGTTATGATCAATATGGTAAAGCTTCCCACCAATAAGAGCAGTCTGTTCCTGCGCGTGGCCAAAGGCCATTTTGCCACCAGCCACAGCCATATCAACTATTACATCGACGTGACCACCCAAAAAGCCCGCCTGTCCGAAGCCAAAGCCGTGGCCAAAGAGCTGGTGGCCGCCTACCAGCACAACACCATCGTGGACACCGTCCTCTGCCTGGACGGCACCCAGGTCATTGGCACCTGTCTGGCCAACGAGCTGACGAAAGACGGCTTCTCCAACATGAACGCCCACCAGACCATCTACGTCATTACCCCGGAGTACACCACCGGCAGCCAGATCATCCTGCGTGACAATCTGGCCCCCATGGTCAAGGGCAAGCATGTGCTCATCCTGGCCGCCTCCATCACCACCGGCTACACGGCGCAGGCCGCGGTCGAGGCTGTCAACTACTACGGCGGCATGGTGGCCGGCCTGTCCGCCATCTTTGCCACCACCACCGCGTGCGCCGGCATCCCGGTGACTTCCATCTTTGATCCCTCCAGCCTGCCCGATTACGCCAGCTATGACTCCCGCGAGTGCCCCCTGTGCAAGGCAGGCCAGCACATTGACGCCTTGGTCAACAGTTTTGGGTATTCGGCACTGTAAAATTCAGATCCTCGTAACAAAAAAGCGCTGCCATTGGCAGCGCTTTTTTTGCGTTTGATTCTTAATTTTTCGCTTTTTTCGGGAATACAAACGGGTCGTACAGGTAGACCCACACCAGCTCGATGGTCATAAAGCACCAGATGATGGGCTCGCAGAGGATGACGGCATCGTAGGCAAAGCGGGGGATGAAGAGCAGCACGAACAGGATCTTGCCCACGAATTCAATGACGCTGGAGAAGAGGGGCAGCACTTTCTGACCCAGGCTCTGCAGGGCATAGCGGGTGGAGAGCAGCACACCCAGCACCGCGTAGAACGGCGCGTTCCAGATCAGATATTTTGCGCCGTTTTCCAGCACCACCGCCTCGCTGGAACCGGAGATCAGCTTGACCATCCACTCGGCGCCCACGTTCATCAACAGAACAGCCAGCACGGCCACCACCACAGAATAAAGGTAAATTTCCCGCATCCCCTTGCGGACACGGTCCGGGTGGTTTGCGCCGTAGTTCTGGGAGACGAACGTGGAACCTGCATTCGCCATGGCAATGAGTGGCATATCCGTAAAGGCGAACATCTTCCGGGCGGCGGTGTGTCCGGCGATGACCAGCGTACCCAGCCCGTTGATGCCATATTGCAGCACCACGGAGCCTGCCGAGACGATGCTGCTCATGAGGCCCATGGAAATGCTCTGGCTGAACAGGTCCCAGTAGAGCTTTCTGCCCACCTGGAAGTGCTTGCGCTCTGGCACCAGCACGCGGGTCTTGCGGAGGACATAGAAGATGCAGAGCACCACCGAAACGCCCTGGGAAATGACAGTGGCCACGGCCGCTCCCTTGACCCCCATGCCGACGACGGCGATGAACACGAGGTCCAGCGCCACGTTCAGGCCCGAGGAGATCAGCAGAAAGACCAGCGGCATGAAACTGTTGCCGATGGCCCGGAGCAGGCCTGCACAGAGGTTGTACGCAAACATGACCAGCACGCCCACGTCAATGATGAGGATATAGCTGTAGGCCTCTTCCAGGATCTCCGCCGGGGTGTCCAGCAGCACCAGCAGCGGGTGCAGGCCCACAAGGCCTGCCAGCGTGATGCAGAGGGAGGACAAAAATCCGATGACGAGAGAGCCCGCCACGGTCTTCTTGAGCAGGTCCTCGTCCTGGGCCCCGTAGGAGCGCGCTGCAACGATGGCAAGGCCGTTGCCAATACCAATACCAAATCCGACCAGAAGCTCGTAGATCGAGCCGCAGGAGCCAATGGCGGCCAATGCCGTGTCGCCCAGCACATTGCCCACGATCATGGTGTCCACGGTATTATACAGCTGCTGGAACAGGTTGGAAACAAAAATGGGGAGCATGAAGATGAACAGGCTCTTGAAAATGGGGCCGTTCATCAGGTCCACATTCTGGTTGAAGAAATTTTTCTTTGCGGGGATGGTCTGGGTCATAGGGTTCCTGCCTCTCAAAATTGATCGCAAAAACAGGGCTGCCATGCAGTTGCACAGCAGCCTTGTCTCATTTTACTTGTTGTTTACAGCTCCTGGGTCTCAAAGCCGTTGACGGTGAGCACCTCCACGCTGGAAAAGCCTGCGGCTTTCACCGCCTCAGCGGCCTCATCAAAGCCAAAGGTCAGGCTGGCGGTATCGTGGGCGTCGGAGGTGATGATGACCTTGCCGCCCATCTTGTGCCACTCGGTCAGGAGCCAGGGGCCAGGGTAGAAGTCCTTGCGGTAGCCGCGGTAGACGCCGCCGGTGTTGACCTCCAGCAGGCAGCCATTCTCCTTGGCCGCGTTCAGTGCCTTGAGGGCAGCTGCCTTGTAGCGGGGAGACTCTTCATCGAAGAACTCGCCCTCGGCGTTCAGCTTCTTGATGAGGTCGATGTGGGCCAGGATGTCCGGCTTCATGGCCGCCACCTTTTCCACCTCGGCAAAGTAGGCTTCCACAGCGGCCAGCGGGTCGCCGTCAAAATCATCGTAAATACAGTCGTGCAGGTCCTGCGGACGGAAGTCGATCTCATAATACTTGCCCGTGTTCTTGCCGTACAGGTGGTGCGCGCTGCCGATCCAGTAATCATAGCCGGCGCGCTTGTCCTCGCTGAGGATGTCCCACTCGATGCCGCAGAGGATATCCACCTTGCCCTTATACTCGGTCTTGAGCTTGGCAATGGTGGCCTTGTACTGAGCGGTACGGCTGGGGCTCATGCAGTATTCGCGGTCACGCTGGGTATAGCTATGGCCCGTGAAGCCCAATGTGGTCAGGCCCTGCGCGCAGGCCGCGCTGGCCATCTCCTGCAAGGTGTTTTTGCCGTCGCACATCGTCGAGTGACAATGTACACTGGACTTCTTGAAATCTGCCATAGTGAACTCACTGCATCCTTTCCTGTTTGACCTTGTGGTCAATAACGTGTCGTTTTTCCAGCTCACGGGTGATATCCTCCACCGTGATGCCCGCCTGCACCATCAGTACCAGAACATGGTAAGCCAGGTCGCTGATCTCATAAATGGTCTCGGCGTTGTCTTCTTTTTCGCCCGCAATGATGACCTCGGTGCACTCCTCGCCCACCTTTTTGAGGATCTTCTCTTTGCCTTTCTCAAACAGGTAGGTGGTGTAGCTGCCCTCCTTGGGGCTGGTCTTGCGGCCCTTGATGAGGTCGTACAGGCCCTGCCAGCTGAACTGCTTGAGCTCCGGGGAGACATACACTTCGTTGAAGAAGCAGCTCTCCGCGCCGGTGTGGCAGGCGGGGCCCGCTTTTACCACTTCCACCACCAGGGCGTCCGCGTCGCAGTCGGCGGTGATGGATACCACCCGCTGCACGTTGCCGCTGGTCTCGCCTTTGCACCAGATCTCCTGACGGCTCCGGCTCCAGAAGACCGTGCGGCCCTCCGCAATGGTCAGCGCCAGCGTCTCGGCGTTCATGTACGCGAGGGTGAGCACCTCTTTGGTGTAGTGGTCCTGCACGATGGCAGGGATCAGGCCTTTTTCATCAAATTTCAGTTCCATGGTAATGCTCCCGCCCCGAATGGGGACACCTATAGTTTATCCGATTCCGATGGGAAACGCAAGGGGTTCACAGCCGCATTTCCACACCATTTTTATTTAAGTATTCCTTTAACTCCCGGATGGTGAGCAGCTTCTGGTGGAAAATGCCCGCCGCCAGGCCCGCGTCGATGCCCTTGTGGCCGAACAGCTCCAAAAAATCCTCTTTTTTGCCCGCGCCGCCGCTGGCGATGATGGGCACGCTGACCCGGCTGGCAACAGCATCCAGCATCTCGAGATCAAAGCCGTTCCGGACGCCGTCCGTGTCAATGCTGTTGAGGCAGACTTCCCCCGCGCCGTGGTCCACGGCCCAGGCGATCCAGTCCAGCGCGTCCCGGCCCGTATCCTCGCGCCCGCCCTTGGCAAAAACGCGGAACCGGCCGTCCACCCGCTTGACGTCTGCCGAGAGGACGACGCACTGGTTGCCGTACCGCTGGGCCGCCGCCGGGATGAGGTTGGGGTTCTTGAGGGCTCCCGAGTTGACACTGACTTTATCGGCCCCGCACTTGAGCACCCGGTCAAAATCTTCCAGCGTGTGGATGCCGCCGCCCACCGTCAGGGGGATGAAGATCTCACTGGCGACTTTCGTCAGAATTTCCGTGAAGAGGGCGCGGCCCTCAAAACTGGCCGTGATGTCGTAAAACACCAGCTCATCGGCCCCGGCAGCGTTGTAGAGCCGGGCCATTTCCACCGGATCGGCCACATCCTTGATGCCCTCAAAGTTGGTGCCCTTGACCACCCGGCCATTCCGGACATCCAGACAGGGAATGATGCGTTTTGTGATCATCTTGCGTTTCCCTTTCGTTTATTTCTGTACCAGCTGTACGCAGCGGGCAAGGTCCAGCGCCCCGGTGTAGAGGCTCTTGCCCAGGATGGCGGCCGCCACCCCCATCCGCTCCAGCTCCAGCAGCTCTGCCTCCGAGGAAATGCCGCCGCTGGCCGTGAACTCCACCCCCGGCACCTCGGCCGAGAGCTGGCGGTAGAGGGCCAGATTGGTGCCCTGCATGGCGCCGTCGCAGGCAATATCCGTGTAGATGATGGCTTTGCAGCCCGCTGCCGCCAGCCGCTTGCAGAAGTCCACGCCCTTTTCGGCGCTGACCTCTTTCCAGCCGTGGATGGCAACAAAGCCATCTTTGGCGTCCACGCCCACCGCAATCTGATCGCCGTACTTTTGCAGCATCCGGGCCGTGAACTCAAAATCCGTCACGGCCACGCTGCCCAGGATGCAGCGCCCCACGCCGAGGGAGAGATATTTTTCGATCCGCTCCTCGGTGCGGATGCCGCCGCCCACCTCGATGTACAGGCCGCCCTGCTTTGCCAGTGCGGCAATGGTGTCATAGTTGGAGAGGGTACCGTCTTTTGCGCCGTCCAGATCGACAACGTGGAGATATTTTGCCCCTGCGGCCACAAACTGCCGCGCCTGGGCGCAGGGGTCGGTGCCGTAGACGGTCATTTTATCGTAATCGCCTTGGGTCAGGCGGACGACCTGACCATTCCGCAGGTCAATGGCGGGATAGAGTTTCATGATATTTCCTCACAATTCTGCAAACGCCTTTAAGATCCGCAGCCCGGTGTCGCCGCTCTTCTCCGGGTGGAACTGCGTGCCGTACACCTTGCCCGCCCGCACCACGCCCGTGACCGGGATGGAGTAATCACTGACGGCCAGCGTACTGGCGGTACAGTGTCTGCCGTAATAGCTGTGGACGTAATAGACGTACTCACCCTCCTGGATATATTGGAAAAGCGGGTCGTCCCGGAGGATGTGGAGGGCGTTCCAGCCGATCTGGGGTACTTTCAGCGCCGGGTCTTTCAGGTCCGGCTCCAGCGGGAAGACCTCGCCTTGGACAAAGCCGAGGCCTTGGTGCTCGCCGTATTCATAGCTCTTCTCAAACAGCAGCTGCATCCCCAGGCAGATGCCCAGCAGGGGCTTTTTCCGGGCCTCTTCTTTGATTACCGGCACAAGGCCCGTGGCGGTGAGCTTCTCCATGGCGTCGCCAAAGGCTCCCACGCCGGGCAGGATGATCCGGTCAGCCGCCCGGAGCCGGGCGGGGTCTGCCGTGACCACCGCTTCCAGCCCCAGATGGGCCAGGCTGGATTTGAGGCTGAACAGATTGCCCACGCCATAATCAACCATTGCGATCATACCAGCAGTCCTTTCGTGGAGGGGATCTCATCCCGGTGGGCAGCGTCGATGCGGACGGCCTCGGCCAGCGCGCGGCCCGCCCCCTTGAAGCAGGCTTCCAGAATGTGGTGGGTATTTTCGCCTGCAAATTGTACAAAGTGGACTGTGCCGGGCAGGTTGCGCGCAAAGCCCAGCCAGAACTCCTGCACGCACTCCACATCAAAATCGCCTACTTTTTCGGTCTTGCAGTGGACATCCCAGTTGAGGGTGCAGCGGCCGGAGATATCCACCGCGCAGAGGATGAGAGCTTCGTCCATGGGCAGAGTGAAGCTGCCGTAGCGGCGGATGCCCCGCATATCGCCCAGAGCCTTGGCAAAAGCCTGCCCCAGTGCAATGCCGATATCCTCGGTGGTGTGGTGGTAGTCCACCTCCACATCGCCGTGGCAGGTGAGGACGAGGTCAAAGCGGCCATGCCGGGCAAACAGCTCCAGCATGTGGTTCAGAAAGCCGCAGCCCGTGTCCACCTGATAGCGGCCCGCGCCGTCCAGATTGAGGGTCAGCTCGATCTGCGTCTCGTTGGTGTTCCGTTCGATGCTCACTTCCCGCATGGCTCATTCCTCCAAAATCTTGTCAAGAGCTGCCAGCAGCGCCTGCATTTCCTCCGGCGTGCCAATGGTGACGCGCAGCCAGTTGGCAATGTGCGGGGCATCGAAATGCCGCACCAGCACGCCCTTTTCTTTCAACTTTTTGTAAAGTTCCGCCCCGTTTTTCCGCTCCGTGCTGGCAAACAGGAAGTTGGAGCGGCTGTCCAGGCAGGTGAAACCCCGCGCTTCCAGCTGCTGTTTCGTCCAGGCACGGGTCTCGATGATGGCCGCGCGGGTCTTGTCGAAATAGGCGGTATCGTTCAGCGCGGCCTCACCGGCTTTCAGGGTCAGCCGGTTGATATTGTAGGGGTTCAGGCTGAACTTGACCCGATTCAGGTCTGCAATGAGCTTTGCATTGCCCATGGCCAGGCCCAGCCGGGCACCCGCCAGCTGGCGGGATTTGGAGAACGTCTGGATCACCAGCAGGTTCTCGTACTGGTCGATGAGGGGCACGCAGCTCTCCCCGCCAAAGTCCACATAGGCCTCGTCCACAATGACCACGTTGTTGGGGTTGGCTTTCAGGATGCCCTCTATGGCACTGCGGGGCAGGGCCAGACCCGTGGGGGCATTGGGGTTGGCAATGACGATGGTCTCGTTTCTGCCGTAGTAATCGGCGGGGTCCAGCGTGAAATCCTCTTTCAGGGGAACGATATCGCTGGGGATGTGGAGCAGCCCGCACCAGACGCCGTAGCAGCCGTAGGTGATGTCGGCATAGGCCAGCGGGTGGCTCTCATCACAGAACGCCCGGAGCGCGAAGAAGAGGTTCTCGTCGCTGCCGTTGCCGGGCATGATCTGATCCGGCTGCAGGCCAAAGTGCTTTGCCGCGGTCTGGAGCAGGTCGGCACAGGCGGGGTCGGAGTAGAGGCGGAGTTTTTCCACCTCGGCCCGGCTCACGGCGTCCAGCACCGCCGGGGAGGGCGGGTAGGGGCTCTCGTTGGTGTTGAGCTTGATGTATTTCTGGTCCTGCGGCTGCTCCCCCGGGGTGTAGGGGGTGACAGCTTGCAGTGTATTGGAAAGATATTTACTCACGTTTCTGCCTCCTCGTCAGCATCCTAGCCCTCTCCGTCATCGCTAACGCGATGCCACCTCTCCCAAAGGGAGAGATCTTGGCTCCCCCTTTGGGAAAGATTTCCCCCGGTCGGGGGAAAATGGCAAAGCCAAAAAGGGGAACAGCTGGCCGCGAAGCGGCCTGAGAGGGCAAGCCGCCTTTTATTTCTCATATCGAATCGTCACACTGCGGGCGTGGGCGTGCAGGCCCTCCCGCTCGGCAAAATCGGCAATGCGGGGGGCAACCTCGCCCAGCGCCTCCCGGGTGTAGTAAAGAAAGCTGGATTTCTTGACGAAATCGTCCACGCCCAGGGGGCTGGAGAAGCGGGCGGTGCCGCTGGTGGGCAGGGTGTGGTTGGGGCCTGCGAAGTAATCCCCCAGCGCCTCGGGCACGTTGCGGCCCAGGAAGATGCTGCCCGCGTTCTTGATCTCGTTCAGCACGCCGAACGGGTCTTCCACACAGACTTCCAGATGCTCGGGTGCAATGATGTTGCAGGCCTCAATGGCCTTGTGCAGGTCCGCACAGACGATGATCTTGCCGTTGTCGTCCACGCTGGCCCGGGCAATGGCGGCACGGGGCAGCTGAGGGATTTGAACCTCCAGCTCGGCCTGCACGGCCTTGGCAAGCTCCGGGCTGTCGGTGACAAGGACGGGGCTGGCCAGCTTGTCGTGCTCGGCCTGGCTCAGCAGATCCGCTGCCACCCAGGCGGGGTTGCAGCCGCCATCGGCCAGTACCAGAATCTCGCTGGGGCCTGCGATCATATCAATGCCCACCTTGCCGAAGACTTTCCGCTTGGCGGTGGCAACGTAGATGTTGCCGGGGCCCACAATCTTATCCACCGCCGGGATGGTCTGGGTGCCGTAGGCCAGCGCGGCCACGGCCTGGGCGCCGCCGGTCTTGAAAATTTTGGTCACGCCGGCGGTGGCCGCCGCGGCCAGGATGACGGGGTTCACCTTGCCGTCCTTGCCCGCCGGGGTAGTCATGACGATCTCGGACACGCCCGCCACCTTGGCCGGGATGACGTCCATGAGGACGGTGGAGGGGTAGGCCGCCGTGCCGCCCGGGACGTAGACACCCGCCTTTTCAATGGGGGTGTACTTCTGGCCCAGCACGATGCCGGGCTTGTCGTTGACCACAAAGTTCTTGTGCACCTGCTGGCGGTGGAAGCTTTCGATGTTGGCGGCGGCTTCTTTCAGGGTTTCGAGGAAGTAGGGGTCCATGTTGGCAAAGGCGTCCTCGATCTCCTCCTGCGTCACCTGTAAATTCTCGATCTCCGCGCCATCGAACTTGAGGGCGTATTCTTTCAGGGCCTCATCGCCCCGGGTGCGGACGTCCGCAAGGATGGCGTCCACCACGTCTTCCACGTTCTTCTCAGCGCGGATGTCGCGGTTTAAAATCTCTTCCGGCTTGAGCGAGTCAAAATCATAGAGCTTGATCATTTTGCTGCCTCCTGTTCTGCAAGTGCTGCCCGCAGCTTTGTGAGCATACGTTCCATCTCGTTGTGTTTGAACTGGTAGCTGGCCTTATTGGCAATGAACCGGGCCGAGACAGGCATGAACTCCGTGACCACTTTCAGGCCGTTTTCCCGGAGGGTGGTGCCCGTCTCCACGATGTCCACGATGACGTCCGAGAGGCCCAGGATGGGGGCCAGCTCAATGGAACCGTTCAGCTTGATGATGTCGATGTCCCGGCCCATGGACGCGTAATAGCTTTTTGCAACGTTGACGAACTTGGTCGCCACCCGCACCGGGCGGCTTGGGTCGTCCTGGTAATCCGCCGGGGCGGCCACGCACATCCGGCATTTGCCCAGGCCGGTGTCCAGCAGCTCGTAGACATCGGGAGAGGCCTCCGTCAGGATATCCTTGCCCACGATGCCCACATCCGCCGCGCCGTGCTCGACGTAAATGGCAACGTCGCTGGGCTTGACGAGGAAGTAGCGGATGCCCGCCGCCGGGTTCTCCACCACCAGCTTGCGGGTGGCGTTGTAGTCCTCCGGGCAGCCGTAGCCGATCCTGGCCAGCAGGTCGTAGACCTTATCGCCCAGGCGGCCCTTGGGCAGGGCCACATTCAGCATTCCTTGATCGGCGTTCTGCTGCTGGACGGGCGGCAGCGGGGCGCTCAGGCGGTCCAGCTCGTCCAGATAGACGGCAAACCCGATGGCGTCCGCCCCGGGGGTGAATTTCTGCATCAGCAGGTCGTACCGGCCGCCCTTGAGCAGCGGGCGGGGCAGGGGGCGGAGATAGCCCTGGAAAATAAGGCCGTTGTAATACTCCATCTCGCCCGCAAGGGTCAGGTCCAGCCGGATGCTGCCGCCCGCCTTTGCCAGCGGCTCGGCCAGCGCGTTAAGCTCGGCCACGGCGGCCTCCATCCGGGCGTTGCGGCAGAGGGCCGCGGCCTTGGGCAGGGCCACGGCATACTCCCCGCTGAGGGAGAGCAGGGCCGTCAGGGCGTTGGCATCGGCATCCGAAAGGCCCGCCGCTTTGGCAGCCGCCCGCAGCTCATGGATGTTCTTGGCCCGCAGCGTTTCCAGCAGGCCGGGGCGGGCGGCCTCCGGCACGCCCAGTGCGTCGAACAGGCCGAAGAGATAGCCCATGTGGCTGATCTCCAGCACCCACGGCTGGCCCATCTGCTCCAGCGACCGGGCCGCCAGGCAGACCGTCTGCCGCACCTCCGGCTCTTTCACCTCGCCCAGCAGTTCAAGGCCCATCTGGGAGATCTCCTTGAACGTGTGGCTCTCCGCCGAGGGGCGGTAGACGTTCTCGTGGTAATAATATTTCAGCGTTTCGCCCGGGGCGGGCTGTGCCGTCTTGGCAATGGAAAGGGTCACGTCCGGCTTGAGGGCCAGCAGGCGGCCATCCAGGTCGGTAAACGTGATGACCTGCTCCGAGGAAAGGAAACTGCGGTTCTCCTGATACAGGCCATACTCCTCAAACCGGCCCATGTGGTATTTGCGGCAGCCCGCCGCTTCGTACAGCGCGCGCAGCGCAAAGGAGGCACGCTCCTTGGGCTGCAGCCGTGCAAGATCAAACTCCATGCTGTCTCCTCATTTCTTTCCCAGTGTTTTTCCACGCTTTTTGCACGGCACGTTCCGTGCAGGCTTTTCCTGCAGCCGATGCAGGATGTTCTGGTTTCATTTTACTTTATCTTGGTAAAGTTGTAAAGTATAAAAGTGACAGCCTTTTGATTTTCCAGCAAAAATTTTCTGGTGTGTTTGCCAGTTGTCCGTTTTCAGCGGACAAATCCACCGTATCCTGGCTCTTTTGGGCGCAAAAAAGCCCCCGGAGGGTGTTTTACCACTCTCCGGGGGCTTTCTATGTGCGTTGTGCCTTGGCTCACACGACCAACGTTTTATTCAATTGCAATCAGATTCGGGTTCTCAGGCAAAGCCTTCGTCTGCTGAGGAGCAGGCAGCTCGATGTGCAGGACGCCATCCTCGAACTTCGCGTGGATGTCTTCTTTCTTCACAACATCGCCCACATAGAAGCTGCGGGCACAGGTGCCGGAGAAAGATTCGCGCCGCAGATAGCGGCCCTCTTTATCCTTTTCATCGTTGCTGTGGCTGCGCACTGCCTGAATGGTCAGGTAGCCGTCGTTCAGATCCATCTGAACGTCTTCCTTCTTGCAGCCCGGCAGGTCAACCGCTACTTCGTAGCCATTGTCCGTCTGTCTGACATCGGTCTTCATCATGTTTGCACCATGCTTGCCAAACGCGCTGCGAGCCTCACGGTTCATCGCACGTTCCAGTGCAGCATCATTCCAGAACGGATCGAAGAAATCATCGAACAGGTTTTCATGGAAAACAGCAGGCATAAACATAAATCATTCCTCCAATCCCGGCGTTCGGGTCGGGGCAAAAAATCTGAAGCGTCCATTCGGAGAGGCTTTCCGGGGAGCCTTGCGGCTCTCCTTTTGCCCTTCCTCCTGAGCACGGCACTGTTATAACACCGTTTATTAGCAATGTCAAGCCTAGAGTGCTAAAATTCACAGAAGAATAACACTTTGATAAAACTCCATGCAATCTTTCAAAAATTCATTCGTTCTATCGTGTTTTATTCATCTTCACTTCCGACACATTGCCGTGCGGATATGGAGCCATGATTATAAATTATTTTTTGCGGCACGTTTTTCGGCCAGCTGGTAGACTTCGTCAAAATCCGCAAGGTCTGCGTCCGTGATCCCGTACTTCTGGTAGACATCCTCTGCCGGAATTGTTTCCGCAGGCGTAAAATTCTGCAAGCGGCTTTCTGCCAGCCGGAGAAGCTTTGCGTCCTCCACCTCTTCCATCAGACTCAGATATTCTTCCGGCGACATCAGAACACACTCCGGCGTGTTATTCTTCATCACGACCTTCGCACCCTGCTTTTTGACGTCTTCAAATATTTTTCCGGCCAGACCACGGTTGAACTGCGTGATCGGCACTGTATTCTTGATCGCATTTACCAGTGAGTTCATTCTGCCCACCTCCTGTACTTTCAGTATAGGGTTCCGCAATCAAAATGTCAACCATTTTATCGCCAAATTTATCAGTATTTCATTCAAGCACAAAAGCCCCACATCCGCACTTTTACAGTACGGATATGGGGCTTGCTCTCATACTTTATCTCAGCCCAGCAGGCTCAGGACGCCGCTCTTCGGGCGGGCACCGACAGCGCGGTTGACCATCTTGCCGTTCTCAAAGACCAGCAGGGTGGGGATGCTCATGACGTCGAACTGGCCGGCCAGCTCAGGCTGCTCGTCCACGTTGACTTTGCCCACCTTGATGTCGCCGCGCTCCTCGGCCACCTCGTCCACGATGGGGGAGAGCATCCGGCAGGGGCCGCACCAGGTTGCCCAGAAATCCAGCAGGACGGGCTTGTCGCTGTGCAGGACCTCGGATTCAAAGTTTGCGCTGGTAATATTGATGACTGCCATATGTTTTTACCTCCGTAAGAGTGTATCATTGTGTTCGATGGTGCTAGTATACCCCATTGGGCCCCCGTTTTCCGTGACTGTGTCACACAACGCGGCAAAAAACGCAAAAGAGGCCGCTGCAACTTACAGCGGCCTCCCGGAAAAGCAGATTTTTTACTTGCCCAGCATCTCTTTTGCAGTCTTGCAGATGGTGGCAGCGTCCAGACCATACAGCTTGAGCAGATCCCAGGCCGGGCCGGAGCAGCCGAACTTATCCTGCACGCCCACACGGCGGACGGGGGTGGGGCACTTCTCGCTCAGGACGGCACAGACAGCCTCGCCCAGACCGCCGATGACATTGTGCTCCTCGGCAGTGACGATCTTGCCGCACTCCTTGGCCGCCTTGAGGATGATGTCCTCATCCAGGGGCTTAATGGTGTGGATGTTGATGACCCGGGCGTGGATGCCCTCGGCAGCCAGCTGCTCGGCGGCAATGCGGGCCTCGTTGACCATCAGGCCAGTAGCCACGATGGCGATGTCATCGCCCTCGGTGATCTGCTCGCCCTTGCCCAGCTCAAAATGGTAGTTGGCCTCGTCGTGGAACACGGGAACCGCCAGACGGCCAAAGCGGAGGTAGACCGGGCCCTGCATCTCGTAGGCGGCACGGACAGCGGCGCGGGCTTCCACATCGTCAGCGGGGCAGATGACCGTCATACCGGGGATGCTGCGCATGAGGGCAAAGTCCTCACAGCACTGGTGGGAAGCGCCGTCCTCGCCCACCGAGATGCCGCCATGGGTGGCACCGATCTTGACGTTGAGGTGAGGGTAGCCGATGGAGTTGCGGATCTGCTCAAACGCGCGGCCCGCGGCAAACATGGCAAAGCTGGAAACAAAGGGGACATAGCCCATGGTGGACAGGCCTGCAGCCACGCCCATCATATTGCCCTCGGCAATGCCGCAGTCAAAGTGGCGGCCGGGGTAAGCCTTGCGGAACATGCCCGTCTTGGTGGCAGCAGCCAGATCCGCGTCCAGCACCACCAGCTCATCGTGGCCCTCGGCGGCCAGCTCTTTCAGGGTATTGCCGTAACTGTCACGGGTTGCGATCTTCTTCACTTCTGCCATCTTACTTGTCCTCCTCTTCCAGCGCGGCGTAGGCTGCGTTCAGCTCCTGCATGGCGATGGCGTACTCCTCATCGTTGGGGCCCTTGCCGTGCCACTCCACAGCGTTCTCCATAAAGGAAACGCCCTTGCCCTTGATGGTATCCAGGATGATGCAGGTGGGCTTGTCGTTTTCCGCGTGGAAAGCCTTGATGGCGGACTCGATGGCGTCATAATCGTGGCCATTGATGGTCAGAACGTTGAAATTGAAAGCCTTGAGCTTTTCTTCCAGCGGGTGGCTGTCCATGACCGTCTCGGTGGTGCCGTCGATCTGCAGATGGTTGCGGTCCAGGAAGACGCAGAGGTTGGAGAGCTTGTAGTGGGACGCAAACATGAACGCCTCCCAGCACTCGCCCTCTTCCACCTCGCCGTCGCCCACGATGGCGTAGACGCTGACGGGCTGCTGCTTGAGCTTGGCACCCAGTGCCATGCCGCAGGCGGCGGAGATGCCCTGGCCCAGGCTGCCGGTGGACATATCCACGCCCGGCACCGTGTTCATGTTGGGGTGGCCCTGCAGGTAGCTGCCGATCTTACGCAGGGTCTTCAGGTCTTCCACCGGAAAATAGCCGCGCTCGGCCAGAGCGGCGTACAGGCCGGGGGCCGCGTGGCCCTTGGAGAGCACCAGACGGTCACGGTCCGGCGCTTTCGGATTTTCAGGGTCAACGTTCATGTCCACGAAATAGAGGTAAGACAGCACCTCTGCAATGTCCAGGCTGCCGCCCGGATGGCCGCACTTGGCGCTGTGGGTCCCCTCGATCACGCCCATGCGGATGTGGCAGGCGTGCTTTGCCAGGGTGAGCTTTTCTGCATTTGTCATGATGGTCCTCCCGTATGAACCTCAGAATTGCAAGAATCTGCAAGATGGATGGCGCGCAATTCCTTGGTGTTTGCCGCGGTTTTGCACTATAGTTCAAGTTTATATTATCTATTCTGTGCAAAAAGGTCAAGTTTTTTCAGCAAAATGTACATCACCGGGCAAAATCCGTCGGAAATGCTCTGCTTTTTGGGCATTTTGCAGCTTCACTTGACAAAAGCCGCGAATCTCTGCTATACTTTTCACAATTTCCGGCAGGAAGCCGGGCCCGCGGGCAGAAGCCCGCCCTTTGCAGCTCATTTTCCCAAACTTTTTGTAACAGACGCCACGAAGGGGTCTGCCTTTGGCATGGATGCCGGGCAGGCCCCTTTTTTGCGTCACCTCAGGAGGAATCACCATGAAAACCAAAACTTCTGCCACCCGCGGCACCGTGCTGGCGGCCCTGTTTCTCGCGCTGGCCTTTGTGCTGCCCATGATCACCGGCCATGTGCCCCAGGTGGGCAACATGCTCTGCCCCATGCATTTCCCCATCCTGCTGTGCGGCTTTGTGCTGGGCGGCCCCTGGGGCCTTGCCGTGGGCTTTGTGGCCCCGCTGCTCCGCTCGGTGCTGTTCGGGATGCCCCCGATGTTCCCGGTTGCCATTTCCATGGCCTTTGAGCTGGCCACCTACGGCTTTGTTTCCGGCGTCGTTTACCGCCGGGTCCAGCACACCCTGCCGATGATGTTTGCCACCCTCCTCTCCGCCATGGTGGCTGGCCGTCTGGTCTGGGGCGCTGTCCGGTTCATCCTGGCCGGGCTCACCGGTTCCAGCTTCCCGTTCTCAGCATTCCTGTCCGGTGCGCTCCTTACCGCCGTGCCCGGCATCCTTGCCCAGCTCATTCTGATCCCGCTCATCGTCAACGCGCTGACCAAGGCAAAGCGGATCGACTGATTTTTTACAGCACAAAAGGGCTGACACACGAAGTGTCAGCCCTTTTCTCATGCTTTTGAAAATTATTTCTTCTGGAGGAAGTCCGGCAGGGGCTTGCCCTCCTTGCGCCACTGGTGGTACTCGGCGGTGGCCGCAAACTCCACGTCGCCGGCGGAGTTCAGAGCCGTTTCCACGGAGTCCTGCACCACGCCGATGATGAAACCGACGCCGACCATCTGCATGGCAATGTCGTTGGAGATCCCAAACAGGGAGCAGGCCATGGGGATGAGCAGCAGGGAGCCGCCCGCCACGCCGGATGCGCCGCAGGCACCCAGGGCGCTCATGGCGCTCAGGACAACGGCGGCGGGCAGAGAGACCTGAATGCCCAGGGTGTTGGCCGCAGCCAGCGTCATGATGGTGATGGTGATGGCCGCGCCATCCATGTTGATGGTGGCACCCAGCGGGATGGAGACGGAGTACATATCCTTATCGAGGCCCAGCTTCTCGCACAGGGCCATGTTGACGGGGATGTTTGCCGCCGAGCTGCGGGTGAAGAACGCGGTCAGGCCGGATTCTTTCAGGCAGCGGAAGACCAGCGGATAGGGGTTGCAGCCCAGATAGATAAACATGATGAGCGGCGAAACGATGAGCGCCATAAAGAGCATGGTGCCCACCAGCAGGGCCAGCAGCTTGCCGTACTGGGTAAAGATGGACAGGCCGTTGCTGGAAACGTTGGAGTACACCAGACCCATGATGCCGAACGGAGCCAGGTTGATGATCCAGCGGACGATCTTGGAAACGGCGTCAGCCGTGTTGGAGAGGAAGACCTTGGTGCTCTCGGCACCGATCTTCTTCATGGCAAGGCCAAACAGGCAGGCCCAGAACAGGATGCCGATGTAGTTGCCGTTCATGATGGCGCTGACGGGGTTGGCCACAAAGTTGGCCAGCAGGGTGTTCAGCACCTCGCCCAGGCCCTGGGGAATGACGTCCGATTCTGCCGCGTCCGCCAGGACGACAGTGACCGGGAACAGAAAGCTGGTGACGGATGCAATGGCCGCCGCCAGAAACGTGGTGAGCATGTACAGCCAGATGACCGTGGCAAAGCGTCGGTCCAGCTTGGACGAGCCCTGCGCCAGCGCGCTGGCCACGATGACAAAGACCAGCACCGGGGCAATGCCTTTCAGGGCACCGACAAACAGGGTGCCGAGCTCCGCGACCCAGCCAGCCCCCGGGACTGTCAGTGCCAGCACCGCGCCGATGACCAGACCGCACAGGATGCGGACGATCAGGCTGATGCTGTTGTACTTGGCAGCAGCCGCATTCAAAGTTTTCATATCGTTACACTCCTCCATTTGCAAGTTGTACGTCTATTACGCACATATTTTCCCATTCCTCTACCAGGAACATGTACGATTATAGTCGTGTATGGGCCGAAAGTCAAAGATTTTAGCCAATTATTTTGTTTTTCATCTAAGAGTGTGCTGAGATAAACTTTTTTCATCTGTATCTGCGTTGAGAACAGTTTTGACACAAGCAAAAAAACTCCCGCCGTTTTTCACGCGGCGGGAGTCCTGTTTATGGTCTATTTCAATCGAGATAGTGCACTTTTCCGGCCACAAAGCCCTGAATGCCCATGCCCGGCGCGTCCGAGACGGTAATGTTCTTTTCATCGAACGTGGCACCGCCGAGGATGTGATCCTCACTGCAGAGCACGGGGCCATCCAGGTCGATCCTGGTAATGATCTTCTTGGCGCAGGCCAGCTCCACAGCGGCGTTGACCGAGATCTTGGCCTCCAGCATACAGCCGATCATGCACTCCACGCCGTACACCTCCGCGGCGGCGGCAATGCGGAGGGCGTTGGTGATGCCGCCGCATTTCATCAGTTTGATGTTCACGAGGTCGGCAGCGCCCGTCTGCATGATCTTGAGGGCATCCGCCGGGCTGAACACGCTCTCATCGGCCAGCACCGGCACATCGGCGTGGCGGGTGACGTACTGCATCCCCTCCAGATCGGCGGCGGGGACAGGCTGCTCCACAAACTCGATGCCGAGGCCCTTGTCCTGCATCTGGTTCAGGATGCGGACGGCCTGCTTGGCGTTCCAGGCCTGGTTAGCGTCAATGCGGATGCAGATGTCCTTGCCCACGGCCTCGCGGACGGCGGCCAGACGGGCCACATCCAGCTCCGGGTCAATGCCGACCTTGACTTTCAGGCAATCGTAGCCGCGCTGGACGGCGGTGCGGGCATCCCGGGCCATCTCCTCCGGGGCGTTGACACTGATGGTGATGTCGGTGACGATGTTCTTCCGGGCACCGCCCAGCATCCGGTAAACCGGGGCGTTGTATTTCTGGCCCAGCAGGTCCCACAGGGCCATATCCACGGCGGCCTTGGCACTGGTGTTGTGGACAAGGGCTTTCTGGACCGCGGCGGTCAGGTCCTCAAACTCGTCGAGGTCACGGCCCAGAATGGCCGGGGCAATGTGATCCTGAATGGCACCGAGGATGGCCCCGGTGGTGTCTCCGGTGATGACGCCAGTGGGGGGCGCTTCGCCATAGCCCACCGCGCCGGTATCGGTGTGGAGCTCTACGATGACGTCCTCCACACTGTTGACAGTGCGCAGGGCGGTTTTGAACGGAACGCGGAGCGGGGTCGAAATGCGGCCCAGCTTGACCTGTGTGATCTTCATGTCAAAACCTCCTTAATGTTCCAGCGGCATGGTAAGGGACATCCGCTGGTAGGCAAAGCGAGGGGAGCCGTCTGCCACATGGATGACGCCGCAGCGGGTAAAACCGGTTTCTTCCAGAATGTGCTGCATGGCTTTGTTGTCGGCGTGGGTGTCGGCGCGCAGGCTCTCGCAGTGCTCCAGACACCAGGTGATGACATCCGCTGCCACGCCCTTGCGCTTGCCCGCCGAGGCCAGCCGATGGATGGTGCCGTAGGGCAAGGTGTCGTTGAGCCACTGGCCGTCCTCGATCACGGCATACGTGGGGTCCGGGCCGAGGATGAATGCAAACACCGCTTCCAGCTCGCCATTGACGAGGTAGACAAACAGGCGGTTGGAATCAATATCCTCTTTCAGCAGCTCTTCCGGCGGGAAGCTGGTGCCCCACTGGGCGGGGTTGCCGGCGGCGGCCATAGCCTCCCGGGCGCGGGCATAGATTTTCAGGATCTCGGGCAGATCCGAGCGGGTCGCTCCACGAAACATACAGTTCCACCTTCTCTTTCCGTGCCGGGGCGCTCCCCGCACACAGCATCATTTCTATCATAATAGCACAATCGGCCCGCAATTTCCAGATTTTGCGGCGCAGGGACCTCTCTGCACAAAAAAAGATGCACTGCACAAAGCGGCAGTACATCTTTCAAGAGGAGCCGGGCGTATTCACGCGCTGGCCCGGACGCGCGGGGTGCGGCTGCGGCGGTACTCCCGGGGGCTGACGCCATACCGCTCATGGAAAAGGCGGTAGAAGTAGCTGGTGTTCTCGTAGCCGACGTAAGTAATGATCTGCTGGATGTTCCAGTCGCTGCGGCGGAGCAGCCGGGCGGCGGTCTCCATCCGGTGCTTCTGCAGCAGTTCTTTGTAGGTCTTGCCCGTCTGGGCACGGACGCACTCGCTGACATAGGCCAGCGAGACGCCGTAACTGCGGGCCACGTTGGAAAGGCTTGCTTCCCGGTAATTCTGGGTGATCTCGTGCAATGCCGCCTGGACCAGCGCTTCCCGGCTGACCGTTTCGCCGCGCGCTTCCAGCGGGAATTTTTCGATGTTTGCCATAGAGTGTGTCCTCCATTGTGGTGCGGCGGGCGGGGGACAGGGGGGACGCCGGACGCCCGCCGCCACCAGTTACGCCAGCTTCCGCCCGGAAGCTGTTCTGTATGGGATACGAATGGCGCGGGACGAAAATTGCGTTTTTTGTAATTTTCACAAGTTCTTTGCAATGAAACCTCTCCGTCTGCACTGGAGTGCAGACAGCTCCCCTGACAGGGGAGCTCCATTGCGGAATCCAAAAAAGCCGCCGAAGCGTCCCGCCGCGGCAGCTCTTTCCGGAAAGTGAGGAAAACACGAAAACCTCATCCGGGAGAAACACATCTTGAACTTTAAAACAGAGTCTCGTTGTGGTAGCAGCCGGTGCGGACAAACTCCACCCACTCGGCCAGGTTGACAGCATGATCGCCGATCCGCTCCAGATACTTGATGACCATGAGCAGATCCAGCGCGGCATCCACCTTGCCGGGGTCGGCAGCGATCTCCCGGGCCAGCGTGTGCTTGATGGCGTTGAAATCGTAATCCACCTCATCGTCAGCGGCGATGACTTTACGGGCGGCCGTCTCGTCCTCTGCCGTGAGGGCGGCAAGGGCGTCCAGGATCATCTGGTGGGCTTTCTGGCCCATCCGGATGGCCTGGCTGACCGCCGGGTCGCCCTCCTTGCGGACGGTGACCAGGTGGGGGATGATCTCGGCGATATCGGCGGCGTGGTCACCGATCCGCTCCATGTCCGTGACGACTTTCATGGCCGTGGAAATGCGGCGCAGATCGCCTGCCACGGGCTGCTGGCGGAGCAGCAGGGTCATGCAGCGGTGCTCAATGTCCCGCTCCATGTTGTTGATCCGGCCATCGTCCTTGACGATGCCTGCCGCGGCGTCCGCGTCGGCGGTGCAGAGGGCTTCCAGCGCGTCCTCCACGGCGTCGGCGGAGCTGCGGCCCATTTCGGCCAGCGCGGCTTTCAGGGCCTCGAGGTCGGAATCATATTGTGTACGGATGCTCATGGGTTCCACCTCTTTCCAACCTTAACCAAAGCGGCCCGAGATATAATCCTCGGTCCGTTTGTCCTGCGGGGTGCTGAAGATCTGAGCCGTGGGGCCCGCCTCCACCAGCTCGCCCAGCAGGAAGAACGCGGTGCGGTCGCTGATGCGGGCCGCCTGCTGCATGTTGTGGGTGACGATGACCACGGTGTAGTTCTTTTTCAGCTCGCTCATCAGCTCTTCCACTTTCATGGTGGAGCCGGGGTCCAGGGCGCTGGTGGGCTCGTCCATCAGCAGCACTTCCGGCTTGACGGCCAGTGCCCGGGCGATGCACAGGCGCTGCTGCTGGCCGCCGGAAAGGCCCAGGGCGCTCTTTTTCAGGCGGTCTTTCACCTCGTCCCAGAGGGCGGCGCCCCGCAGGGAGCTTTCCACCAGCTCATCCAGCTCGGCCTTGTTCTTCACGCCGTGGAGCTTGGGGCCGTAGGTGATGTTATCGTAGATGCTCATGGGGAACGGGTTGGCTTTCTGGAACACCATACCCACCCGGCGGCGCAGGGTGGTGAGCTCCATCTCCCGGGCAAAGATGTCCTGGCCTTTGAGCCGGACATCCCCCTCGATGCGGACACCAGGGACCAGATCGTTCATCCGGTTGAGCGTTTTGAGGAACGTGGACTTGCCGCAGCCGGAGGGGCCGATGAGGGCCGTGATCTCCCGCTCGCCCACGTCCAGCGAAATATTTTTCAGGGCCTTGAAATCCCCATACCAGAGGTTGAGGTTTTTGGCCGAGATGACAGGGGTTGTATCAGGCATAGTAATCCCTCGATGATTGCTTCTGTTTCAGTTTCGTTTTGGCAAGCCGGGCGGCCAGATTGATGGCCAGCACCATCACCAGCAGCACCGCGCCGATGGCCCAGGCCGAATCAAAGTCGCCATCCTCAAAGGCCCGCAGGTAGAGCAGGACCGAGAGGGTCGCGCCGTTGGAGGTGTAAGCCTTGACGACGTTCTGGGCAATGACCTCCGCCGCGCCTGCCGTAAACAGCAGGGCGGCACTCTCGCCCACGATGCGGCCCACTGCCAGGATACAGCCTGTGACGATGCCGTCCACGCTGCAGGGGAGCACGATGGTGCGGATGATGTGCCACTTGCCCGCGCCCAGACCCAGCGCGCCCTCCCGGTAGCCCTGGGGCACCGTTTTGAGGGATTCCTGGGTGGTGCGGATGATGGTGGGCAGGTTCATGATGACCAGCGTCAGGCTGCCGGAGAGCAGGCAGGTCTTGAAGCCCAGCGTCTGGGCAAAGACCAGCATCCCCACCAGACCGTAGATGATGCTTGGGATGCCTGCCAGCGTCTCGTTGGTGAACTCGATCCCCTCAATGAGGCGGCGGTTGGTGGCGTACTCGGTCAGATAGACCGCCGCGCCCACGCCCAGCGGCAATACGATGAGTAATGTCAGCAGAATGACATACAGTGTGTTGAGGATGGCGGGCAGGATGCCGTCGGTGCCTTTCAGCACGCTGGCCGTGGTGGTGAGGAACTCCACACTGAGGTGGGGGATGCCCCGCGCCAGCACCATGGCGATGATGCCAGCCACCAGTACGATGACCAGTGCAGCCGCCACCCAGACGGCGGCGGTGAAGAAGCGGTTCCAGGCCCTGCGGGAGGGAGAGAATTCCGCATTATTCATTGCGGCTGCCCCCTTTCAGGACGATGTTGAGCACCACATTGATGAGCATGATAAAGAGGAACAGCACCAGCGCGATGCTGAACAGCGCCTGTTTCTGCAGGCCGCTGGCGTAGCTCATCTCCTTGGCGATGGCCGTGGTCAGGAACGTGACGCTCTTGAAGAGGCTGGTGGGCATATTGGGGCTGTTGCCGGCCACCATCATCACGGCCATGGCCTCGCCGATGGCGCGGCCGATGCCCAGCACGATGCCGGCGGCAATGCCGCTCTTGGCGGCCGGGACGCTGATCTTGAACCAGGTCTCGGTGTCCGTCGCGCCCAGCGCCAGGCTGCCCTGCTCGTACTCCGGCGGCACGGCATCGAGGGCCGTCACCGACACCGAGACGATGCTGGGCAGGATCATGATGGACAGCACCACGATGGCCGACAGAAGGCAGGCACCGGAGGCCTTGCCAAAGGTTTTGGCCACGGCGGGCACCAGCACCTGCATCCCCAGCAGGCCAAATACCACGCTGGGGATGCCGGAGAGCAGCTCAATGGCCGTGACCACCACGGCACGCACCCGGGGCCCGGCGGCTTTGGAAAGGAACACCGCCGTCAGCAGGCCGACAGGCACGCCGATGAGGGTCGCCCCCAGCGTGCCGTAGATGCTGGAGAGCAGGAACGGCAGGATGCCGAATTTGGGGTCTGCCGCGGTGGAAGCCCACTCGGTGCCGAACAGGAACTGGAACAGGCCGATCTGCCGGATGGCCGGCACGCCCGAGATGACCATGTAGGCCGAGATGAGGACGACGCAGCCCACCGCCAGGATGCCGCAGAGGAAGAACAGGAAGTTCATGATGGCTTCCAGCCACTCTGCCGCGTTGCGGGGCAGCTCCAGCCGCCGCGGGGAAGAAACGGTTTGTTTCATATGGATCACTTTCTTTTGCAAAAGTGGAACTTACTCGTTGACGGGCACGGCACCGGCCGTACGGATCAGGTCCGCAGCGTCCGTGCTGGTGGCAAAGTCGAAGAATGCCTGCGCCTGCTCGGACAGGGGAGCGGAATCGTTGGTGACGAAGACGAACGGGCGCTGGATCTTGTAGGTGCCGTCCTTGACGGTATCCTCACTGCACTCCACGCCCTCCACGGTGACAGCCTTGACGGTATCGCCGACGGCAGACAGGGAAGCGTAGCCGATGGCCAGGGGGTTGGCCTCCACAGCGCTGATGACAGCGCCGGTGGCCGTCAGCTCCTGGGCATACTTGCAGGCGTCCTTGACGTCCACGATGCTCTCAAAGCCATCGCGGGTGCCGGAACCAGCCTCGCGGCCCACCAGCACGATCTCGCCGTCGTCGCCGCCAACCTCAGACCAGTTGGTGATCTCGCCGGTGAACATCTGCTTGAGCTGATCGACGGTCAGGTCTTCCACCTTGCTGTCCTTGTTGACGATGATGGCGATGCCATCCAGTGCAATGGTGGTGCCGGTCACGCCGGTCTCATCGGCTTTCAGCGCGCGGGAAGACAGGCCGATGTCCAGCGTCTGATCGGTTGCACCGGTGATGCCAGCGCCGGAACCGGTGGGGTCATAGCTGACGGTGACGCCGGGCTGGACTTCCGCAAAGCCCTCGGTCAGAGCAGCGATGACATTCTTCATGGAAGTAGAACCACCGGTCGCCACATTGCCGGAGAGGTCACCGGCTGCGGAAGCGGCCACAGAGGAAGCGGCCGTGCTGGAAGCAGCGGCAGAAGAAGCAGCGGTGGAAGAAGCGGAGCCGCCGCAGGCGGACAGGGCAGCGGCGGCAGCCACAGCACCACAAACGGTCAGGAACGAACGGCGAGTGATCTTTTTCATCATGTTTTCCTCCGATTTTCTCAGTACAACTATTTTCCAAATTCCGGGCACTTTTTTCGCCCGGGGTCTCTCATTGTGTTTTCCTTGGGAACACCATGATTGTACTCCAACCGCCACCCCGCCGCGACCATGACCACGCAAAATCGAAGTAAAGCTTTGCGCTATGGTTTTACGCCAATGTAACCGTTTGGTAAAGCCGCTTTGAAAATCTTCGCCCTTGATTTTACATTTCCCGCCAGAATGCCGAAATCCAGCCCATTTCTTTGTGGGTTCTGCCAGCCCGCCGCGCTGCAAAATGCAAAAAGCCGCCCGGCGACTCTTATTACAAGAGCGCCGGGCGGCTTGTGCATTATTTTGAACGTATAAAGTGCTTACTCTACTTTGGACGTGATATTCCCATCGTAATACTCTGTAAAGACAGCCTTTTTGCCCTTATACTTAAATGTCGTCTCGACCTTGCTGCCTTCCATGTACAGTTTCTTGCCGACTGCTACCAGTTTAAAATCCTTGACCTCATATTTTTCGCCAGCCGGAGCACTGCCATTTTTGCCCACATAGGTCATCGGATATTCCTTGCCGTTTTTATCCGTGAGTACACCCGTAATAATGACTTCACAGTCACTGCCGCCGTAGGTCACAGCCTTTTTACTGTTATTCCGAATCTCGCAGGTCGGCTGGTAGGTCACATCGTTTTCTTGACCACCGGCACCATTGGTCCACACACTTGCGCTCAGCATGAATTTCACGTCTCCGATGGCTGCCGACACCGAATCCATATCTTTCAGATTGTCGATCACATCACAGCCCGTCAGAGAGCCGGACATCGCAACGGCCAGTGCCCCCGCACCGGCGAGCTTGAGAAACGAGCGGCGGGTAAGTTCTTTTTTCATAATTTCATTCCTCCTCTGGAAAATGGATGATTCCTGTCTTCATCATACCATGCGTACCACACTTGTCAAGAAGCAAAAAGCCGCCCGGCGGCTTCTTTTGCAGAAGCGCCGGGCGGCGAAAATATTTTATCAAATGGTTCCGCTGATGGTTTTGTTCTTTACATCAACCAAGAACGTCTTGCTCTGGTTACGAGCCAACTCAATTTTCAGCGTCATCTTTTCTTCGCCGTTGACAAATTTGTCAAACAACGTTTTGTCTGTCGTATAGAAACGAGGCTTGCAAACAACATCATCATTTTTGCTCGGCATCTCAAACTTTTCATCGCCGTTCAAGAGCTTCATATTTTTAGCGCTGAAGATATCATCGTATTTCTTGTTCTTGAAGACATTGAACCAGTCAGTCCAACTCTTAGAGCCTGTTTTGGTAATCGTAACTGTTGTTTCAATCGTATAACGGCCCTGGCTATCAGCATTCCAATACTCAACAGCACCACCGGAAATTCGATAATCACCAATTGCAAAACCGGCATCATCCTTGCCGCCACCACAGGCGGTCAGCAGACCGGATGCGGCCGTTGCCACGGCCAGTGCGGCAGCGCCTTTGAGGAAGCTGCGGCGAGATACTTCATATGCCATAAAAAATCCCTCCTGAATTTTTCCAAAAACTACAAGTCACGCCCTTATGTTACCACTTTGGGGCGTGGTGTCAAGCGTCCTTTTTTCGGTCCGAATTTCAGTGGTGATACAGCGTCAAAAAACGCCGCCCCGGCGGGTGCAGCGGCACTCCACACAGGGCGGCGGTTCTGTTTTGTGTTCTGCTCAGAGCAGCTGGGCGGTGGTTCCGTCCGGGCGGTAAAGCTCGATGTACTGCCGCCACTTGGGCTCCCCGATGACACGGCGGTAGCAGTCGGCCAGCGCGCGGCAGGCATCCTCCGCGCCCATGGGCTGCTGCCCCGGGGCGGCCAGTGTCAGCACCCGGAACCAGGAAGCCCCGAACAGCTTTTCTGTCCAGCCCGTATCCACGGCCCCGCAGCGGGCATAGAACCCCAGACGGCGGACCGCCATCGCCGGGTCGTCGGCTTTTTCCGGCAGCTCGGCCTCAATGAGGATGGCATCGGCCCCGGCCTCTTTGCCGGGCAGGGCGGCCAGCAGCTTTGCCCCCAGACCGGCGGCGCGGCAGGCCGGAAGCACGGCAAAATAATCCAGCTGGCTGACCGTCGCGCCCCGGGGCCGTACCATGAGCAGATAGGCCACGAGGGTCTCGCCGTCGTAGACGCCCCAAGTGTGGGAGTCGCCAACGGCTTCACTGTTCAAAACCATGCTCAGGGGTTTGAGCTCCGTCGGGGGAAAATCCCGGCGCATCTCATTGAGGTAAACGCGGGTCAGTTCCTCAGCGGTCAGCAGCCGCCAGGTCAGGGTGTTCATACGATGCGGGTTCCTTTCTGGATCACAGCTTTGAGATTGAGCTCCTGGTCGGCCAGGATGATGTTGCCATAGCGGCCCGCGGCAATGCTGCCGTAGTCATTGTCCACGCCGATGCTCTTTGCCGGGTTCTCGCTGGCGGCACGGACAGCGCTCTCCAGCGGCACGCCCATCTCCAGCACGGCCCGCTTCATGCAGTCGTACAGGCAGGTAGCGCTGCCGGCAATGGTGCCGGGCTGCTCGGTCAGGGTGGCCCGGGGGCCCTCCACCGTCACAGCCTGGCCGCCCAGACTGTACTGGCCGTCGGGCAGGCCGCAGGCCATCATGCTGTCGGCAACGAGGATGACATGGTCGTCCCCAAAAGCCTTGAACGTGAACCGCACCACCGCCGGGTGGATGTGGACGTTATCGGTGATGAGCTCCACTTCCGCCCCGCGCTCCATGGCCGCAATGATGGGGCCGGGGGCACGGTGGGTGATGCCGGGCATGGCGTTGTACAGGTGGGTCATGTGGGTGGCACCGGCGTCAAAAGCGGCAATGGCGGTGTCGTAGTCGGTGCAGGTGTGGGCCAGCGAGACGCGGACCTCCCCATGGCACTCTTTGATGAACTCCAGCGCGCCCGGCTCCTCCGGGGCAATGTCCACCAGCTTGATGAGACCGTTCGCCCGCTTCTGCAGGCGGCGGAACATCTCCACATCGGCCTTGTGGAGGTACTCCGGGTTCTGTGCGCCCACCTTGTGGGGGCTGATGAACGGGCCCTCCATGTTGATGCCAACAAGATCGGCACCCTTGCCGTTTTTGTGAGCGGCCGCGGCATCCATGACGCCGTTCAGGATCTCTTCGGAGAATGTCATGGTGGCGGGGCAGATGGCCAGCACGCCCTTGCTGGCCTCAAAATCCGCCAGCGTCTGGATGGCTTCTTCCTTGCCGTCACAGAAATCCTTGCCCATGGCACCGTGGAAGTGGATATCCACGAGGCCCGGCAGGGCATAGAGGCCCTGTGCGTCCAGAACTTCCTCGCCCTCCTCGGGGGCAGCAAAGGGCACAATGCGGCCCTCCCGGATGACGATGCTCCCCTTTTCAAACGTGTGGCGGGGAGTGTAGACCAGCGCATTTTGAATGATCATAACAGGCTCAGAGCCTCCTCATCGGCCACGAGGATGCAGTCGGGGTGCATCTGCAGGATGGAGCCCGGGCACTCGGGGGTCACGGGGCCGGAGACGACCGCCTTGACCGCCTTGGCCTTGGCCAGACCGTTGGCCACCACCAGCACCTTGCGGGCCTGCATGATGGTCTTGATGCCCATGGTGTATGCCTGCTTGGGCACCAGATCCTCGTTGCCGTCAAAGAAGCGCTTGTTGGCCTCGATGGTGGCGGGGGTCAGGTCCACGCAGTGGGTCTCCAGCTCAAAGGCCTCGCCCGGCTCGTTGAAGCCGATGTGGCCGTTGGGGCCCAGGCCCAGCAGCTGCAGGTCGATGCCTCCCACGCTGTGGATGATGCCGTTGTACTTGGCGCAGGCATCAACGGCATCGGGGTTGGTGCCGTCGGGCAGGTGAATGGCCTCGGGGCGGATGTTCACATGGTCAAACAGGTTCTTGTGCATGAAGCTCCAGTAGCTTTCCGGGTGCTCCTTGGGCAGGCCGCGGTACTCGTCCAGATTCACGGTGGTCACCTCAGAGAAATCCAGGTCGCCCTTGTTGTACCACTCCACCAGCTGGGCGTAGGCCCCCACCGGGGTGCCGCCCGTTGCCAGGCCCAGCACGCAGTTGGGTTTCATGATGACCTGCGCGGAGATGATGTTGGCTGCCTTGCGGGACATATCCTTGTAATCTTTTGCACGAATGATCTTCATACGAATAACCTCCCAGTTTTTTTACGGCCCCCGCAGTGCGGCGGTCTTTCAGCTGCTCTCAGTATACCACAGAACAGCAGGATCTACAATTCCGGCAAAACGCCAGCGGACAAAACAAGAACCGCCGGGGCCGGGTACAAATACCCGGCCCCGGCGGCCTCAGGAATGCTTTCTTGCGGAATCAACCAGCTTTTCCGCAAAGATGTTTGTTACAAGTGCCGTGCGTTACAGCATCTTCTTCAGCTCGTCGTACACGAACTGCACCTTGGTGCCGATGACCACCTGGCAGGTGGTCTTATCGGGGCGGATGACGCCGGCAGCACCGGCAGCCTTCACAGCCTTCTCGTCCACCTGGGTGTAGTCCTTGATGGTGAAGCGCAGGCGGGTAGCGCAGTAGTCCACGCTGGAGACGTTCTCCTTGCCGCCGATGGCCTTCAGCACGCCGGCAGCGACCTCGGTGTAGTTGTTGTTGGCCAGCACGACCTTCTTCTCAGCCTCTTCGGCGTCCTCGTCCTCACGGCCGGGGGTCTTCAGGTCGAACTTGGTGATGGCAAAGTAGAACACTGCATAGAACACCACGAATGCCGCGATGCCCAGAGGAATGATCATCCAAGTCTTAGCGGCTGCAGGCAGGGAAGCAGAGAACACCAGGTCGGTAGCGCCTGCAGAGAAGCAGAAGCCTGCACGGAAGCCGGAGTAATAGGTGATGATGGTGAAGATGCCGTACAGAGCGGAGTACACAACGTACAGCGGGAAGCACAGGAACATGAAGCCGAACTCGAACGGCTCGGTGACGCCGCAGACAAAAGCGCAGATGGCGGCGGACAGAACCAGACCGATGGCAGCCTTCTTGTTCTTAGCGGTCTTGACCATAGCCAGAGCCGCACCGGCGATACCGAACATCATGCAGGGGAAGAAGCCGGACATGTACATACCCAGGCTCCAGCCCACGTCAGCAGAGGTCTCGCCTGCCCAGAAGTGGGACAGGTCGCCCAAACCGATGGTATCGAACCAGAACACGTTGTTCAGAGCGTGGTGCAGGCCGGTGGGGATGAGCAGACGGTTCAGGAAGGCGTAGATGCCGGCGCCGATGCCGTCCATGCCGGCGATGCCGTTGCCGATTGCGACCAGAGCGTCGAAGATGACGGGCCAGACGAACAGCAGAACGACAGAGACAACGATGGAGATCAGGCCGGTGGCGATGGCGACGAAGCGCTTGCCGGAGAAGAATGCCAGCCAGTCAGGCATCTGGGTGCTCTTGAACTTGTTGTAGCAGGTTGCGCCCACCACAGCGGCCAGAATGCCGATGAAAGAGTTGCCGGCCACTTTCTGGAAAGCGATGTAGGTAGCGGTGCCCTCTTCGAGGCTGCGCACCATGCTGACCACACCGGGGTTCAGCAGCTGCTGCATCATCAGGTAGCTGACCAGACCGGCCAGACCAGCGGTACCATCGTGGTCATCCGCCAGGCCGACGGCCGCGCCGATGGCGAACAGCCATGCCATGTTATCGATCAGTGCGCCGCCTGCCTTGACCAGCAGGAAGCCGACGGTGTAAGCCGCGCCGGAAGTTGCTGCACCGGGAACGCCCATAACGCCCGGAGCAAAGGCATAACCAAGACCCATCAGGATGCCGCAGATCGGCAGCACAGCGACGGGAAGCATCAGTGCCTTGCCCAATTTCTGGAGATACTTCATCATAAGACACATTCCTCCTTAAAGAATGTTTGTGTTATGGCGGCTCCTGGTTGAAAGCCGTCCATAATTTCGTAACATCATCTTAACACATTTTCAGCAAAAAAGAAAGTCGTTCCCATCAAATTTTCATGTTTTTGCCTCAAAAGTCCCTATTTGACGGTTCAGGCGTAAAAAGTTTTTGGATTTTTTGCGCAAAAACCCAATTCATCTTTCCTCACGGCTGAAAAATCTTTTCTTTTCGCGGCTTCTCCGGCAAACACCTTGCATCCCCGGGCGGAATCGGGTACAATCCTATATAAGTACAACACTTTTCAAAACAGGAGGATTTTCCGCAATGGAATGGACTGATATTCGCCTGACCGTGGCCAAAGCCGATGCCGACAACGCCGAGGCCGTGGCCACCATGATCGCCGAGGGCGGCATTTATATTGAAGACTACAGTGACATTGAGCAGCAGGTGGCTGAGATCGCCCATGTGGATCTCATTGAGCAGGAGCTGCTGGATAAGCCCCGCGACCAGGTCATCATCCACATGTATCTGGAGCCGGGCGCTTCCCCTGTGGAAACGCTGGCCCTCATCGCCGCCCGGATGGAGGCGGCAGGCATCCCCTACACCGCCGAGACCGAGGGCGTGGAGCAGGAGGACTGGCAGAACGGCTGGCGCAAATATTACCACCCCATGGACATCGGCCAGCACCTGGCCATCGTGCCCTCCTGGCAGGAATATGACACCGACCGTGTCAAGCTCATCCTGGATCCCGGCCTGGCCTTTGGCACCGGCGGCCACGAGACCACCAGCCTCTGCCTGGAAGCGCTGGACGAGCGGGTCAAGGGCGGCGAGCGGGTGCTGGATATCGGCACCGGCAGCGGCATCCTGGCCATTGCCGCCCTGAAACTGGGCGCTGCCAGCGCCGAGGGCGTGGACATCGACCCGGTCGCCGTCCGTACCGCCGGGGAGAACGCTGCCCTCAACGGCGTGGCCGACAAGCTCACCGTTCTGGTGGGCGACCTCTCCGACAAGGCCAGCGGCAAATATGACATCATCACCGCCAACATTGTGGCAAACGCCATCATGTCCCTGGCCCCCGCCGTGCCCGGCCTGATGGCCGACAACGGCGTCTTCATTGCCAGCGGCATCATTGACAGCCGCAAAGACGAGGTGCTGGCCGCCCTGAAAGCCGCCGGCCTCGCCGTGCAGGAAGTAAAAGAGAAGCGCGGCTGGGAGTGCATTATTTGTAAGAAGTAAAACCTCTCAGGCGCTCCCCCTATCAGGGGAGCCCTTGGCATAACGGGTCAGCTCTGCTGACCGCGAATGGCTGCAAAACAAATCAACGGGAGTTTATAAAATGCCTCATCGTTACTTTACCACCGAGATCGCCGACGGCGCGGCTGTGCTGCGCGGCTCCGACGCCCACCACCTGGCCCGGGTGATGCGGGCAAAACAGGGCGATACTGTCATTTTATGTGACGGCAACGCTGTGGAGTACACTGCCACCATCACCGGGTTCGGGGACGAGTGCGTGGAGTTCCGCGTGGAACCGGGCTACCCCAGCGCCGCCGAACCCAGTGTGGAAGTCACCCTGCTGGCGGGCTACCCCAAGCAGGACAAACTGGAACAGATCATCAAACACGGCGTGGAGCTGGGCTGCACCCACTTTATCCCGTTCTTCAGCCGCTACTGCGTGGCCGCCCCCAAAAAAGAGGAGCAGAAAAACGAGCGCTACAACCGCATCGCCTTTGAGGCCGCCAAGCAGTGCGGCCGGGGCGTGCTGCCGGATGTGGCTCTGCCCCTGCCCAATTTCGGGGCGGTCTGCCGCAGCCTTGCCGGGTACGACCTCGTGCTCTTCTGCTATGAGTGCGGCGGCGAGCCTCTCCGCCAGCTGCTGGCGGAGGCCAAGCCCGCTGACGGCAAAAAGCTGAAAATCGCCCTCATCACCGGTGCCGAGGGCGGCTTTGCCGCCGAGGAAGCCGAAATGGCCGCCAAGGCCGGAGCCAAGACCGTCGGCCTCGGCCCCCGCATCCTCCGCTGCGAGACCGCCCCCCTAGCGGTGCTCTCCGCCGTGATGACCCTGACGGGGAACCTGGAGTAAGCCATCAGACGCAAAACCGCCCAGCCGAGTCATTCTGCTCGACCGGGCGGTTTCTTTTTGTTATTCCAGTTCTTCCTCCTCCGGGAGGGCGTCGGCCTCCAGCAGGGCTTTTTTGGCCTCCAGCAGGTTCTGGGGGCTCATGGAAAAGCTCCGCAGGCCCAGCTGCAGGTACTGGGTGGCGTTGGCCGGGTTGCCCACGGCAAGGCCGCAGATCGTCACCGGGACATTGCCCTGTTTGGCGGCGCCCATCACCATCCGGATGAGCTTTTTCATGGCTTTGCTGGCCGGGCGGTAGTAGTGCTCCGCCGGAGCCAGCTCCCGGTCCACCGCGTGGGTATACTGGGTCAGGTCGTTGGTGCCAATGACCAAGAAGCCGCAGCCATGGGCCACAAATTCTTCCGCCGTCAGGCAGGCCGAGGGCACACTGAGCATAACACCGAACGAGGTATCCTCATTGAACGAGACGCCCCGCTCCCGCAGGCGCTGGCGGCACCGCTCCACCACCTCCATGGCGGCGTCCCAGTCTTCCACGTCCGTCACCATGGGGAACATGACCCGCAGCGGGCCCCGGGCCGCCGCCCGCATGAGGGCGCAGATCTGCGTTTCAAACTGGCGGGGGTTGCGCAGGCTGTTGCGGATGCCGCGCAGGCCCAGCTTGGAGGACTGCAGCCCCTGGTAGGCGTCCGCCATGGTGCGGTCGGCACCAAAATCAAAGGTGCGCACCGTCACCAGGCAGCCATTGGCTGCGGCGAGGCAGGAAGTGTAGAAGAAATACTGCTCCTGCTCGTCCAGAATGCGGCCGGGCAGCATCATGTAGCTGCTGCGCAGCAGACCTACGCCGCAGGCACCGGACTGCATGGCCGTGTCGATGTCCTCCGGGCCGAAGCAGTTGGCCAGCAGCTCAAAGGCGGCACCATCCCGGGTGCGGTTGGGCAGGGCGCGGAGCGCGCTCAGCTCCTCGTTCTCCCGCTGCAGCTCACAGATGCGGGTCACCGCCTGCTGGCGGGCGGCGGCATCCGGGTCCAGGATGCACTCCCCCTTGGTGGCGTCCAGGATCACGGCACGGCCATCACAGTCGTCCAGAAAACCCTTGCCCACCTGCACGATGCCGGGGATGTTCATGGCCCGGGCAATGATGGCGGCATGGCTCTGGCCGCTGCCCTCGGAGGTGATGAGTCCCAGGATCATGCCGGAGGGCACACTGAACAGGTCGGTGGGCATGAGGACATCTGCCGCCAGGATCACCGGGTGATCCAGCGCCATCCAGACCCGGGGACGGTTGCCCAGAATATTGACCACGCGGCTGGTGGCGTCCAGGATATCCACGCTCCGCAGCTGCATGTAGGCGTTGTCTTTCATATTGGCCAGCCGCTCGGCATAGCGGCGGCCCACCCGGTCCATCGCCTCGGCGGCTCCCACGCCCGCCTTGATCTGAAAACGGACTTCATTCATCATGCCCTCGTCTTCCAGCATCATGCTCTGAAACAGGAAGATGGCCTGCTCGGTGGGTGCCGAGCGCTCGGCCATGGAATCCAGCTCGGTCTGGGCCGTGTGGATGGCCTCGTCCAGCATCCGCTGTTCCCGCTCCGGGTTGAACGGCCCATCGCTGAACGTTTCCACATGGCGCTCCAGACGGCTCACCTGGCCCAGCACCAGCCCGGGCGAGGCAGAAGCTCCCTTGTAAACTTTCATTTCTCGATCACCTCCGGCAGCACCGGGCCCGTCAGTACACGATACACCAGTGCCTGTAAGAACGTGTTGGGCAATAACGCGGCCCGGGCGGCATCCGCCGCGCGGCCGCTGCCCTCAAACAGCGGGGCAAAGCTCTCAATGCGGTCTTTTTCGCATTTTTCCAGAAACGCCTTGCCCAGTGTCTCCGTGGTATAGAACTGTGTGGGGTCCACGCCCACATCCTCGGCGGCGGCTTCCAGCGGGGCCAGCTCCGCGTCCTTGAGGTTGGCCAGCCGCAGGGCGAGGTCTGCCGTCAGGGTAACGGGGTATTTTTCCCGCACGGACTTCTGCTGCTGGCCGAACTGCCACGCAAAGGCCGCCGCGTCCTGGCAGCTCCGCGCGTCACAGGAGACGGCGTAGGCGCAGCCCCGCAGGTAGCCCATGGCCCGGCGGGTATCGTAGTAGCCCAGCTCCATGTTCCGCCGGGCCGTGTCGGGGTCAAAGTGGAGGATATCGCCCAGCTCCCAATAGCTCCTGATGAGGGTGGTGGGCAGGCCCGTGCGGTTGGGGCGGGTGATGCCCACGCCCTCCAGGTCCACGCAGACCAGCTCGTCGGCCCCCATCTTCTGGGCCAGCGCCGTGGGCATGTTGTCCCGGTAGCCGCCATCCAGGTAAGAGACGCCGTCAATGATGTGGGCCCGCAGGGCGGGGAAGCAGGCGGCGGAGGCCAGCAGGTAGTCCTTGACTTTGCCGTGGGGGATGTCGTCCAGCGCCAGCTCCCGGGCCTTGAGGCCCCGCTGCTCCACCGTGACCAGACCCAGCCGGATGGGGGAAGCACGGAGGGCGTCCTCGTCCAGCACCCGCTCCACGATCTCTTCCAGCGGGGAGACATCCATGCCGCCCTGCCGCACCACGTCCCGCAAAAAGGCGTGGAGTTCTGAGAGGTCGGCGTTCTGCTCCGGCAGCTCCATCACATCCTGGCTGCGGATGGTCAGCCACATATCCCGGGCCGTCTCATAGAGGTCCAGCGCAAACATGGCCCCGTTCAGGCTGCCCACACTGGTGCCCGTGATAATCCCGGGCCGCCAGCCCAGCTCCGTCAGGGCACGCCATACGCCCACCTGATAGCTGCCGCGGGCACCGCCGCCTGCCAGCACCAGTGCCCGCACCGGGGCATGGACAGAATTATTTACAGGTCGATTCCAGGCCATGGTCCGCACCTCCCTCTGGTCGGTTCCAGTTTTTTCAAATTATAGCATACTTTCCGGGAAAATTCTCTCTGTTTTTGCAACAAAAAAGAGGGAAGTTTTTTGCTTCCCTCTCCAGTTTCTTTGTTGGCGTTACGGATTTTGTTCCATCCAGGCTTTAAACCGGGCTCGGACGGCGGCTTCCTTGCCGCGGGGGATGGGCACCCGGGCCCCGCTCCGCATCCGGAACTCGCCTGCCGCCAGCTGCTCTGCCGCCGCCAGGTTGACCACATAGGAGCGGTGGGGCTGCAAAAAGCGGTCGTCCGCCAGCAGGGGCTTTGCCACCTCCGCAAAGGGCACCCGGAGGGAGAGGGAGGGCACGTCCTCCCCGGTGGCAAGATGGAAATGCACCACATGGTGGGTACACTCCAGATACTCGATGTTCGCAAAGGGCAGCGCCCGCAGGCCCGCCGCCGTGGACACCGCGATGACCGGGCCGTACTCCGGCTCCGTGGCACGGTCCAGCAGGGCGGTGAACTGCTCCGGGCGGAACGGCAGCAGCAGGTACTGCATGGCGTCCACCCGGTAGGCATTGTAGGCGTGGGCGGGCGTGTGGGCAAAAAAGGCCAGCGGGGCCCGCGCGCCGTGCCGCCGCAGGGTATCGGCGGCTTTCAGGCCCGCCGGGGCGTTGCCCGCCGTCAGCTCCACAAGGTAGAGCTCGTACCGGGTACCCTCGGCGTCCCGGGCCAGCAGGGCGTCCACCCCGGGCAGCTGCTCCACGATGCAGGCATCCGCCCGGCGGGCATAATATTCCAGACACTGCCGCTCCACCCGGCCGCGCAGCACCGGGTCCGGGCTGCACACTGCAATGTGAAAGATCATGGTTTCCAAAAGCCCCCTTTCCGGGCTGTGTGCCGCACCGCTTGCATTTTGCGGGCAGCGAGAGTATCATAACAGAAAAACACCAGACTACAACAAAAAGGAGACGCCGCCATGAAACAGCCGCTTGTCAGCATCATCCTGCCCGTTTACAACGCCCAGAGCCATCTGGCCCGGTGCCTGAGCAGCATTTGCGCCCAGACTTACCAGAACCTTGAGATCATCGTCCTCAACGATGGCTCCAAAGACCAGAGCCTGCCCGTGTGCGAAGAGTTCCGCAAAAAGGATTCCCGCATCATTCTGGTGGACAAGGCCAACTCCGGCGTCTCGGACACCCGGAACCTGGGCCTGAAACTGGCCACCGGCGAATACATCCAGTTTGTGGACAGTGACGACTACATTGACCCGGATTACACCGGGCATCTGGTGGCCGCTGCCGAGGAGCACCACGCTGACCTGGTCATCGCGCCCTACAAAATGGTCATCCCGGCAGGTGCTTCCAAACCCGAACAGGTATTGGAAAAGCTGGAGGACGAGCTGGGCGTGATGACCGTGGCCCGGCCCCCGGAAGTGCGGGAATATGGCTTCCTGCCCGAGGGCGTGTATGACAAAGACCACTTCGCGCTCCGGCTGATGGACAAGCCTGCCTCCTATTTTTACAGCGTGCTCTGGAACAAACTCTACCGCCGCATCCTGCTCACCGGCAACGACATCTGTTTTACCAGCGAGGTGCGCTGGGCGGAAGACCTTGTCTTCAACATGCAGTATATCCAGTACGCGGAAGTGTTTGTCGCCATCGGCACGCCGGGGTACTACTATGTGCAGAACCCTCAGAGCATCTGCCACACCCAGATCAACCCGGCCACCATCGTGCAGAACAAATTACAGATGTTCCGCTATTACAAAGATCTTTACACCCGGCTCGGGATGTACGAGGAGGTACGGCCCCAGCTGTACAAGTTCCTCGTGGACATTGCCGAGAGCACCTACCCCTCCGGGCCATTCAAAAAGGCTATCGATGAGGCAAAGGCGTACTGGCGCGCCCACAAACAGTAACACAAAAGGCGAGTGACCCTGCGGTCACCCGCCTTTTTTCTGCGATTGAGCGCCCCTGACAGGGGAGCTGGACACGGGAAAGCGTGGCCTGAGGGGTCAAGCCCCGATGGCGGCGCACTTCTTGGCCAGCCAGTCGCGCTCTTCCTCGGTCAGGCGGGGAGCCAGCTTGGTGAAGACCTCGCGGTGGTAAGCGTTCAGCCAGTCCAGCTCGTCCCGGGTGAGGACGCCGGGCACGACGGGGGAGGTGGCAATGGGCACGAACATGATTGGCTCAAAGCCCAGGAACGTGCCGTACTGGTTGTCGGCCTTGTGGACGCACATCAGCTCGTTCTCAATGCGGATGCCGACCTGGCCGCCCTCGTAAACGCCCGGCTCGTCGGTGACGATCATGCCCGGCTGAAACACGACGGTGTTCCGGCCGTTCAGGGCATGGGGGCCCTCATGGACGTTGCCCACAAAGCTGACGCTGTGGCCGGTGCCGCAGCGGTAGTTGATGAGGTGACGCCAGAGCGGCTCCCGGGCGATGGTATCCAGCATGTGGCCGTCGCAGTAGTTCAGCCAGACGGCCTTTGCAATGTCGATGTGGCACTGCAGCGTCCAGGTGTAGAACAGCCGCTCGTCCTCGGTCAGCTCGCCCAACGGGTAGGTGCGGGTGATATCGGTGGTGCCGTCCAGATAGGTACCGCCGCAGTCCACCAGCAGGAAGCCTTTCCGCTCCAGCTTGGCGTGGTCTTCCTCGGTGGCGTGGTAGTGCATCATGGCAGCGTTTCCGCCGTAGGCGGCGATGGTTCCAAAGCTCTCCACAAGAAACTTGTCCTGTGCGCTGCGGTACTTGTGCAGGATCTCGTCCACGGTCAGCTCGGTCAGCTCCTCACCGGCAGCCAGACGCTCTTCCAGCTCTTTCTGGAACCGGACCATGGCCACGGCGTCCCGGATGTGGGCTTCCTTGGTGTGGGCCAGCTCCACTTCGTTCTTGATGCCTTTCATGGGCAGCAGGGGGTCGGCCTCGTCTTTCACGGTGAGCGCCTTGTTCTCTTTCAGGGTCTCATACACGGCAAAGTTGACGGAAGCCGGGTCGGCCAGCACGGTCTGGGGCTCGGTCTCGGCCGCCAGGAAATGGAGCACGTCGTCGTACTCGGCAATGGTCACGCCGTTCTCTTTGAGCTCGGCTGCCGCTTCCGGCTTGAGGCGGGCGGTGTTGAGGAAGAGGACCGCGCGGTTTTCGGTGACATAGCAGTAGGCCATGGCGTAGGGGGTGCACTGGATATCCATGGCACGGAGGTTGAGCAGCCAGGCCAGGTTGTCCAGCTTGCCCACCAGCTGGGCGGTGCAGCCCAGCTCCTTGAGCTTTGCCCGCAGCTGGCCCAGCTTCTCGGCGGGGGAGAAGCCTGCGTACTCTTTGGGCAGGACCCAGGCCGGGGTGGCGGGCAGGGCCGGGCGGCCCTCGGTCCAGAGCTCGTCCTCCAGATTCAGCGTTTTGATGCTGCCGTGCTTTGCTTCCAGAGCCTTCTCCAGCCCGCGCACCAGCCCGCAGGAGGCCGTCAGGCCACACAGGCCCAGCTTGCCGCCCTCGGGCAGGACCTTGGCGCAATATTCTTCCACGGTGGGCACGCCCGGCTCGCCCATCTTCTGGAGCTGGATCTCGGTGCCGGCGATCTCTTTCTCGGCCTGCACAAAATAGCGGCCATCGGCCCAGACAGCACTCTCGGTCATGGTGACGACAAAGTTGGAGTTCTCGCCGTGGAAACCGGAGAAATAGGTCAGGGAGGTGTAGTGCTCCGGCAGATACTCGCTGGCGTGGGGGTCGCCCACGGGGATCAGGTAAACATCCACACCGTTTGCTTTCATGGCGGCGCGCAGGGCGGCCAGACGCTCAGGAACAGGATTCATGCTCATTGGGTAAAGCCTTCTTTCCAAATCTTACACTTTTACAGTTGCCGGAAGAACGTCCGGCGGCGTTGGTTTGCCGCTTCTTATTGTAACATCCCCGCGCGGAGAATGCAATCCGCATCCCCTCTTGACAGTTTGTATTTGTTGTATTATACTCAATAATACAAACAGGAGGAATGAAAATGCTGTTCCGGTTGGATTTTCAGAGCGCGGTGCCCATCTACCGCCAAATCCGGGATCAGGTGGTGCTGGCCGTGGCGCAGGGGGAGCTGACCCCCGGCGAGCGGCTGCCCACCACCCGGGCACTGGCGGAGGACGCGGGCGTCAATGTAATGACCGTGAGCAAGGCCTACCAGCTGCTCAAGGCCGAGGGATATCTCGTCACCGACCGCCGGGCCGGGGCCGTCGTCCGCGCCCCGCAGGGCAAGGCAGCGGGCCTGTCTGCCGACCAGACCGCCCGGCTGAACCTGCTGGCGGGCGAGGCGAGGCTGGCCGGGCTGACCCTGGACGATTTTGTGGCGGCCTGCAAAGCCGCCTTTGGCGAAACGGAGGACTGAACGATGGAGACCATGAGTGGATTTATGCTGTTGACTTTCTGGCTCTGCGCGGGCGTCAATTACATCATGCTGCGCAATATGAGCAAGCGCCAGAAGGGCCTGCTCCTGGGCGTCACCCTGCCCCCGGAGGCAGACGCCCTGCCCGAGGTGCAGGCCATCGTAAAACAATATCGAACACGGCTGGGCACCCTCTGTCTGGTCTGCGCCGCGCTCAGTGTGCCGCTGGCCTTTGTGCAGGAGACCGCCATCGCGCTGACACTCTGGATGCTCTTCTTTTTTGCCGGGCTGGCCCTGCCTTACCTGCCCCTGCTGCAGGCCAACGCAAAGCTCAAGGCACTGAAAAAAGCCCATGGCTGGCAGGGGAGCGGCTGCCGCATGGTGGATACCGGCGCGTCCGCATTCGCGCTGCCCAAGCCCATCGGGCTGTGGACCCTGCTGGTACCGCTGGTGCTCTGCCTGCTGCCCATGGCGCTGCCCGGCCTGCCCCGGGGCCTGATGCTGGTCTGCGGCATTGACGCCGCCTGCGTCCTCCTGCTCTGGGGGCTGGGGCGGTGGACGTTCCGCCGCCGGGAGGATATGGTCACCGAGGACTCCGCCCGCAACCAGACCCTGCTCCGGGTGCGGCGGCTCTACTGGGACCGCTTCTGGCGGCTGAACCTCTGGGCCATGGCCCTGCTCAACCTCTTTCTGATTCTGGGCTACCGCTCCGAGGCTGCTATCCTTGGCCTCAGCCTTGGCTTTACCGTCCTCCTGCTGGCAGGCTCGCTCTGGATGGAGTTTTCGGTCCGCCGGGCACAGGCGGCCCTGACCGCGGACTCCGGCGTTGTGGCCGATGAGGATGACGCCTGGCTGGGCGGTATCTTCTACTATAACCCCACGGACAAGCGTTTTCTGGTCGCCAAGCGAATCGGCCTTGGCTCCACCGTCAACCTCGGCACCTGGGCGGGCAAACTCTACTATGCCTTTGTCGGCCTTGTGCTGGTGGTCTGCCTTGCCATCGGGCCCATCTTCGGCATTGTGGACAGCATCCCCGTCCGGCTGGAGCTCTCCGGCAGCGCTCCGGTCTGCCTCGTGGCCTCTCATGGCCAGAGCGAAAAATACCGCCTGGACACCGACGCCATCACCGATGTCCAGCTCCGGGACACCCTGCCGGATGCCGCCCGCACCTGGGGCACCGGAATGGACCACTATTTGCAGGGGGATTTCTATGTGATCGGGGAGGGGAACGCCCGGTTCTGCCTCGACCCCACCCAAAAGTGTTTTCTCCGGGTGGAGGCAGGCGGGCAGGTGTATTGGTTCACCGGAGATTCCGAGGACCACACCGCCGCCATTGCGCAGGCACTGCAATCCACCGTTCACCCCTGATGCAAAGGGCCGCGGGAGCCGAATTTTGGCTCCCGCAGCCCTTTCTTTTTGTCATTTGCCCCAAAACGCAACCAATTTGCAAAAAATGTTACAATTTTTTCTTCAAAAACGGCGTTTTACCATTGACAGCCTTGTTATAATAGAGGAGTAAGATGTTTGAGCCAGCACTCTGCGGCTCTGTGTGCTAAAAAGAAAGAGGCATTTGAATCATGACCAAAATTGATATCTTCTCCGGTTTCCTGGGTGCCGGCAAAACCACCCTGATCAAAAAACTGATCAAGGAGTCCTTTGCAGGCCAGAAAGTGGTGCTGATCGAGAACGAGTTCGGCGAGATCGGCATTGACGGCGGCTTCCTCAAGGAGTCCGGCATCCAGATCAACGAACTGAACGCCGGCTGCATCTGCTGCTCTCTGGTGGGCGATTTCCGCGCCGCCCTGCAGCAGGTGGTGGAGCAGTACCACCCGGACCGCATCGTGATCGAGCCCTCCGGCGTGGGCAAGCTGAGTGACGTGACCCGCGCCGTGGAGGGCGTGGCTGAGCACCTGGATGTCCAGCTCAGCAGCTTTGTCACCGTGGCCGACGTGAACAAGGTCAAGATGTATATGAAGAACTTCGGTGAGTTCTACGACGACCAGATCAGCCATGCAAGCTGCATCATCCTGAGCCGTACCCAGAACGCCACCGAGGAGAAGATCGCTGCTGCCGTGGCCATGCTGCGGGAGAAGAACCCCACCGCCACCATCGTGACCACCGCCTGGGACTCCCTGACCGGTGAGCAGATCCTCAAGGCCATGTCCACCAAGGACGATTTCAAGGCCGAGCTGATCGCCATGGCTGCCAAGGCCAACGAGGAGCACGCCCACGAGGATGAGGAAGAGGAGCACGAGCACCATCACGATCATGAGGACGGCCACGATCATTGCTGCTGCGGCCATCATCATGACCACGATGACGACGAGGATGACGATGACCACGACGAGCATGAGCATCATCACGATCATGAGGACGACCACGATCATTGCTGCTGCGGCCATCACCACGACCACGACGAAGACGATGATGACCATGACGAGCATGAGCATCATCACGACGGCCACTGCTGCCATCATCACCACCACCATGACCACGACGCCGACGAGGTCTTTACCAGCTGGGGCGTCGAGACGGCCAAGAAGTTCTCCAAGGCTGACATTGAGCACGCCCTCACCGAGCTGGACACCGGCAATTACGGCATGATCCTCCGCTCCAAGGGCATCGTGGACGGCGGTGCCGACGGCTGGCTGGAGTTCGATTACGTTCCCGGCGAGTGGGAAGTCCGTCAGCGCGGTGCCGATGTGGGCGGCAAGCTGGTGGTCATCGGCTCCAAGCTGGATGAGCACGCCATCGCCACGCTGTTTGGCTGCTGATGCCCTCTCAGGCCAAGACGAAAGGATAAAAGGAGAATCCCATGGCAAACGAAATTCCCGTTTACCTGTTTGTTGGCTTCCTCGAAAGCGGCAAGACCAAGTTCATTCAGGAAACATTTGAAGACCCCAATTTCGACTCCGGCGACAAGACCCTGCTGCTGGTCTGCGAGGAGGGCGAGGAAGAATACAACCAGAAGAAATTCGCGTTCCCCGGCGTGACCCTCTACAATCTGGAGGACAAGGCCGAGCTCAACCCCCAGAACCTGGCCAAGCTGGCCAAGGAGGCCGATGCTGGCCGCGTGGTGATCGAGTACAACGGCATGTGGCTGCTGCAGGATCTGGCCAACAATCTGCCGGAAAACTGGATCGTGTACCAGTGCATCGCCACGGCGGACGGCACCACGGCCCTGACCTACGCCCGCGACAACTCCATGCGCAGCCTGATGCTGGACAAGATCGCCCGCAGCGAGCTCATCGTCTTCAACCGGGCCGAGGCCGTCAACAACGACGCCGACCGGCAGGAACTGCACAAGCTGGTGCGTCAGGCTTCCCGCAAGTGCGATATCGCCTACGAGTTTGCCGACGGCAGCGTGGCTTACGATGATATCCCCGACCCGCTGCCGTTCGACCTGAACGCCCCGGTGGTGGAGATCGGCGATGAAGACTTTGGCATCTGGTATATGGACTGCCAGGACGAGCCCGAGAAGTACACGGGCAAAACGGTCCGCTTCCTGGCGCAGGTCTGCCAGACCAACCGGGCCGGCAAAAACAGCTTTGTGCCCGGCCGCTTTGCCATGACCTGCTGCGTGCAGGACATCCAGTTTGTCGGCTTCCCCTGCGTTTACGACGGCTACAAAGCCCTGGAGCAGCGTGCCTGGGTGCGCGTGACCGCCAAGGTCAACTACAAGTTCCACAATATCTACCGCGGCAAGGGCCCGGTGCTGACCGCCCTCTCCGTGGAGCCCGCTGAGAAGCCCCTGAACGACGTTGTGACGTTCTCTTAAATTCGCCCGTCTGCTTTGCGGACGCCTCTCCCAAACAGAGAGGCAAGGGCCGGTCTATAGCCAGTTGGCTTTAGGAGGTTGCTATGAAAGCTTTGTTCCGTATCCTGGGCACGGCGGCTGCCGTTGCTGTCACCGGCGCTGCCATCGTTGTGCTGGACAAGATCCTCAACGACAAGGCCCCGCTCCATGTGGAGGAAATCGAGTTCCCCGAGGACGCCGAAAATGACGCCGGGGAGGCCGCCAAGACCGCGCAGGCTTACGCCGAGGGCGAAACCAAAGCGGAGGGCGATGCCAAAGTGGAGGGCGAAACCAAAGCGGAGGGCGATGCCAAAGCGGAGGGCGAAGCCAAAGCGGAGGCCCCCAACCCGAACCCTGTGGAGGTCGGCCCTGCTGTTGCTCCCAAAGATGAGAACGGCAAGTTCGACCCCACCAAGATCGCGGAAGCTTCCGACTTCGGCGATTGGGAAGAGCAGGGCTGCAAGGGCTGATCTGCATTTTTTGAATCCGTAACATAAAACCCCGGCGGAGTCGAACGATCCCGCCGGGGTTTTGCTGTAACTTGCTGTATTTTCTTTTACATGGCGATCCAGCCCAGTGCATTTGCCACCGAGCTGACCAGAATGATGGCCGCGAAAACGGGGCAGAGATACTGGATCATAAAGTTGAAGATGACCTTGCGGCGGAACGGTTTGCCGCTCAAAGTGACCTCTTCCTCGATCTTTTTTACACCGATGACGCGGGAGACCAGCAGGCAGGTGGTGATGGCCGCAATGGGCATCATGACGGAGTTGGTGAGGAAATCAAAGAAATCCAAAAACTGCATCCCGAACACGGTCACGCCTGCCAGCGGGCCGTAGCCCAGGGCCGAGAGGCTGCCCAGCACCAGCATGATGACGCCGATGAGGACGGTGGCCTGATGACGGTCCCAACCCAGCTCGTCCTCAAAGGTGGAGACGGCGCTTTCGGTCAGGGCAATGGAGCTGGTGACCGCCGCAAACAGCACCAGCGTGAAAAACAGGATGCCCACCACGGTGCCAAGGCCCATGCTTTCGAACACCTTGGGGATGGTAATAAACATCAGGGCCGGGCCAGCCTGCAGGGTATCGGGGTCGCCGCCGGAGAACGAGAAGACCGCTGGAATGATCATCAGGCCCGCCATGATGGCAATGGCCGTGTCAAAAATTTCGACGTTCTCGGTGGACTCCTCAATCGAGACGTCCTTTTTCATATAGGAGCCGAACGTGACCAGAATGCCCATGGCGATGGACAGGGAATAGAACATCTGCCCCATGGCCGTGACGACGGTCATCCAGGAGAAATGGGCGACATTGGGCACGAGGAAATACTTCACACCCGCCAGCGCCCCGGGCCGGGTGACGGAGTACCCCGCAATGATGACGGAAAGCACCACCAGAATGGGCATCATGACTTTGGAGACCCGTTCCACGCCGTTGCGGACGCCCGCAAAGATGATCGCCAGCGTGAAGATGGTGAAGATGACAAAGCAGATCTCCGCCGAAGCACCATTGGAGATGAACGACGAGAAATAGCCGTCCGTGGCCAGCTCCTTGCCGTGCCCGGCAATGTAATCCGCCAGGTACCGGATGACCCAGCCGCCAATGACCGAGTAATAGGGCACGATGAGGATGGGGATGATGGCGTTGATCCAGCCGCCGAACGAGAGCCCGCCCTTTTTGCCAAAGGCCGCGAAAGCGCCCACCGGGCTCTTCTTGGTCATCCGGCCCAGAGCCGTCTCCGCCACGATCATGGTATAGCCGAACGTGAACGCCAGCAGAATGTAGATGAGCAGAAAGATGCCGCCGCCATACTTGGCCGCCAGATACGGGAAACGCCAGATGTTGCCAAGGCCAACGGACGCGCCTGCGGCCGACAGCACAAAGCCGATCTTGCCGGAGAACGCGCTCCGCTTTTTGTATTGAGGTTCCATGTTTTTCTCCTTTCCCAAATTCCAAAACGAACGAATCCAGTGTAGCACAGGCCATCGGCAAATTCAATGCACCGGAACAGTATGTTGCCATGCCCAGCCCCGCAGGCGTTCTTGTGTTCCCCCCGCCGCCGTGTTACAATAGTCTCAGGCGTTTTTCGTGTTTTTTGTCAAAGCCGGTCGATTTTTGCCGCGCTTTGCTTTACGAATTGCACTTTATCGAAAAATTTCAACTCAAAGGAGAGATTTCATGGCGCAGACCAGACAAAATATGGGGAGCGGCAATGTCAAAAAGCTGCTGCTCCAGCTCATGATCCCCGCCGTTGTGGCTCAGGTGGTCAACCTGTTGTACAACATCGTGGACCGTATTTATATCGGCCATATTGAGGGCATTGGCGCGGCGGCGCTGACGGGTGTGGGCCTGTTTGCCCCCATCCTGATGCTGCTCAACGCGTTTGCCATGCTCATCGGCGCGGGCGGCGCGCCCCGCACGGCCATCGCGCTGGGGCAGGGCAACAAAGCAGAAGCCGAAAAGATCATCGGCAACAGCTTTACCATGCTGCTGTTTTTTGCCGTGGTGCTTACCATCGGGTTCTATGCCGGGGCTCCCACCCTGCTGCGGCTCTTTGGTGCCAGCGAGGCCACCCTGCCCTATGCGCTGGCCTACAGCCGCATCTATATCCTGGGCTCGGTCTGTGTCCTCATCGTTATGGGCATGAACCCCTTTATCACCACCCAGGGCTTTGCTAAGATCAGTATGCTGACCACCATCATCGGCGCGGTCATCAACATCATCCTGGACCCCATCCTCATCTTTGTGCTGGACATGGGCGTGCGGGGTGCCGCCATTGCCACGGTGCTCAGCCAGGCCGTGGGTGCCTGCTGGATCCTGCGCTTCCTCACCGGGAGCAAGACCATCCTCCGGCTGCGCAAAGAACACCTGCGGCCCGAGGGCCGGGTCATCCTGCCCGTGATGGGGCTGGGTATCTCCACCTTTGTGATGCTTTCCACCGAGAGCCTGCTCTCCATCAGCTTCAGCTCCAGCCTGGCCCGGTACGGCGGCGATGTGGCCGTGGGTGCCATGACCGTCATCACCAGCGTGTCCCAGCTCTGTACCATGCCCATTCAGGGCATCTGCCAGGGCGGCCAGCCGGTCATGAGCTTCAACTTTGGCGCGGGCAATCAGGCCCGTGTGAAAGAGGCGTTCCGTTTCCAGTTCACCCTCTGCTTCGGGTACACCACCCTGTTCTGGCTGGGGATGATGCTGGTGCCCGGGCTGGTGGCCGGCATCTTCACCTCCGATGTCCCCCTCATCCAGTACACCACCTGGGCTATGCGCATCTACATGGCCGGTATCTTTGCCATGGGCGTTCAGATCGCCTGCCAGCAGAGCTTTATGGCGCTGGGGCAGGCCAAGGTCAGCCTCCTGCTGGCTTGCCTGCGCAAGCTCATTCTCCTCATCCCGCTCATCTTCCTCCTGCCGCACCTCCTGCCGGACCCGGTGTTCGCGGTCTTCCTCGCGGAGCCCGTCAGCGACATCACGGCGGCCAGTATCACGGTGTTCACGTTCCTGTCCCGGTTCGATAAAATTCTCGATCGGGGCGCGGCGAACGTCTGAGCGTATTTCTGGAAAGAAAAAACCATCGCTGTTTTTGACAGCGATGGTTTTTTTGTTTGCGGCTTTTATGCGTTGGTCTTCTCATCCTCCGCGACACGCTCCGGGGCCTCGGCCTGAACACGGGTCAGCATATCCATCTCGGGCATCAGCTCATGACTGACCACCGAGAGCATTTCCTCAAGCTTTTTGCAGTCCTCCGGGGAGAACCGCTCCCTGGCACGCTCAATGACGGTGTGCAGGTAGGAATAGCTGATGTTGTAGTAGTTGATATACTTCTGTGTGGGGCGGAGATGGTACTCCCGGCGGTCCACCGTGGACTGGATCTTTTCCACATAGCCCTTGCGGACCAGGCTGCCGATCTTATAAGCGGCATTGGGGGTGGAAATGCCCATCATCCGGGAAAACTCGGCAATGGTGGGCTCTCCCATGGCCATGATGCCCTCCATGCAGAACGACTCCACCGTGGTCAGGGTCGCCTCCCGGGTCGCAAAGCGCTGGAACACGCTCTGGTAAAAATGCAGTTTGAACTTGGTGTAGACTTCCTGAAACACTTCTTCCAGCAAGATGAACGCCCTCCTTGTGGCAAATTAACTCAATTTCTTTTAGTATATCACGTTTTGGAGGGAAAAATCAACGCTTGTCGCAAAATTTTCAGCGAACAACTTTTTTGCCGTGGCCCGTCCGCACCCGGATGACGCTCAACACGATAAGCTCCAGGAAAATGGCGACGCCCAACAGTATCAGAGAGCTGACCAGATTGGCCCGGGCACCCAGAACGGCCTCCGACAGGCCGGTGAGGACATAGCAGCCCGCCGAGACACCGGCCACCGTCAGCGCATAGGGCAGCTGGGTGGAAACGTGGTTCACATGGCTGCAATGGGCACCAGCCGAGGCCATGATGGTGGTGTCGGAGATCGGGGAGCAGTGGTCACCGCAGACGGCGCCGGACAGGCAGGCCGCAATGGAGATGACCAGCATCTCTCCCTCCGGGAATGCATGGCAGACGATGGGGATGAGGATGGAGAACGTGCCCCAGGAGGTGCCGGTGGCAAAGGCCAGGAAGACGGCTACCACAAAGATGATGACCGGCAGCAGATACTGCAGGGCCGCGGCCGAGCCGCCCAGCAGGTTGGCGACGTAATATTTTGCACCCAGCAGGCCGGTCATGCCGGACAACGTCCAGGCGAGGGTCAGGATCAGCATGGGGCTGACCATAGCCTTGAATCCCTCGGGGATGCAGGCGGCAAAGTCCTGGAACGTCATCACTTCCCGCACGCGGTAGAACACAAAGGTAAAGAACAGGGCAATGCTGCTGCCCATGACAAGGCCCATGGAAGCGTTGCAGTCCGCAAAGGCGGTAATGAAATCGGTGCCCTCAAAGAAGCCGCCGGTGTACACCATGCCAAAGATGCAGGCCACAATGAGGACGATGACCGGGGCCACCAGGTCGATGACATGGCCCTTGGTGTCGGTGCCGTCGTCCACATCGTCGCCGTAGGGGCGGTCCTCGGTGGTGAAGAGGTCGCCGTTCACGGCGTTGGTCTCATTCAGCTTCATGGGGCCGTAGTCCGTCCCGGTAAAGATGACGAACAGGCTCATGACCATGGTGAGGATGGCGTAATAGTTATACGGGATGGTGCGCAGGAACATGGTAAAGCCGTTGATGCCGGAGCCCTCGGGCACCGAGGAAGTAACAGCAGCAGCCCAGCTGGACACCGGCGCAATGATGCAGATGGGGGCCGCCGTGGCGTCAATCAGGTAGGCCAGCTTGGCGCGGGAGACTTTCTGACGGTCGGTGACCGGGCGCATGACCGAGCCGACGGTCAGGCAGTTGAAGTAGTCGTCCACAAAGATCATGATCCCCAGCAGCAGGGTGGCAAACTGTGCCCCGGCCCGGGTGTGGATATGGGTGGAGGCCCACCGGCCAAAGGCCGCGCTGCCGCCGGCCTTGTTCATCAGGGCCACCAGAATGCCCAGCATGACCAGGAAGACCAGGATCCCCACATTGCTGCTGTCGGACAGCTTGGACACCATGCCGCCGTCCTCATTGAAGAACAGGGTGGTCAGGGCCAGCTCCAGGTTGCCGTTGGCGTAAAGCAGGGCACCGGTGGCAATGCCCACCAGCAGGGAAGTGTAGACCTCCTTGGTGTTCAGGGCCAGCACGATGGCCACCACCGGAGGCAGCAGGGAAAGTGCCGTGCTGTACACGGCGCAGGTGTAAGTAGAGGGGTCCGCGATCTTGCCCGGTGTGGCAGACGTGCACCACAACAGCAGGCCGAAGACGAGCAGAGCGCCCACCCAGGAGAGATTGTTCTTTTTCATGAAAATGATTCCTCTTGAAGATCAGGTTTGTTTTGGGACGCGGCGGGGCAGACTATCCCCCAGAAAGGAAGAAAGGGGGTGTTTGCCGCGCCGGATTATAAAGCGTTGTATTTTGAGCTGTTCCGCGCCAGCGAGCAGGCCGCCCGCCTGTTGTGGGAGGCCCAGCAGAAAGCCGAGCAGGAGGCCCTGCGGGCCGACCCGCCGCCGCTGGAATTATTGGAACAACCGAAAGATTAGCCCTTTTTGCTCTCGGCCTTGGCCGCAAACTTGGCGTTGTTGATGACAAAGCGCTCGTGGGTGCCGCCGCCAACGGGGCCTTTCTCGTCGTGGAGCGAGACCTTGAACACCAGCTTGCGGCCCTCCACGGCCACCAGCTCGCTCTCGCAGGTCACGGTCATGCCCACGGGAGTGGGGGCCGTGTGCTCCAGCTCCAGTTTGGTGCCCACGGTGCCGCAGCCCTCATCCAGAGCCTCGGCCACGCTCATCCAGCAGGTCTTCTCGGCCAGTGCCACCAGAGCGGGAGTCGCAAACACGTCCAGCGTGCCGCTTCCCATGGTTTTCGCGGTGTTTTCGTTGGTCACAGCCACGGACTGCTCGCCGTGGATCCCAGTTGTCAGAGTCATAAAAATTCTCCTTTTCTTTTTGTGTAAGATGTCGAAACGACATGAATTTACGAACCAACAGTAGAATACCACATTTTGCGCCGCTGTGCACCTGTTTTGGAGATTTTTCCGCCAAAACACTTCCTTTTTGGGCAGGAAAAGCCTATCATAAAGGCAAAAGGCGGTGAGCAAATGAACGAATTCTGGATGTCGTATGAAATGATCGCCCGGCGGTATGGCCCGGGGTATCAGGGCTATCCGCTGTTTGGAGCGGTGCACCTGGGAGAGCTGGAGGCAGTGGCGGTCTGCATCCTGCTGACAGCCCGCTGGTACCGCCGCAGCCCGGAACGCACCCGGCGGCGCATCCTGTGGGGCGTTACGGTTTTGCTGTTGGCAGATGAAGCCGTGCTGGTCATTGCCATGCTGGCCACCGGGCAGTGGAACTGGAGCTACCTGCCTCTCCACCTGTGCAGCATCCATATTTTCCTCTGCACAACCTGCACCCTGACCGGAAAGGACTGGTGCAAAGAGGAGCTCTACGCCCTCTGCACACCGGGGGCCGCCATTGCGCTGCTCTGCCCCGGTTGGCTGGGGACAAAGGCGTGGAGCCTCATCAACCTGCATTCTGTTACCCTCCATGGGCTGTTGGTGCTTTACCCGGTTCTGCTGGTAGCAGGCGGGTTCCGCCCGCAGGTGCGGCGGCTCCCGGCGGTGCTGGCATTCCTGTTTGGCTCGGCGCTGCCCATTTACTTTTTAAATAAAGTGCTGTACACAAACTTTTACTTTCTGAACGGCCCCACCAGCAGCCCGGTGACGGCGCTGTTTACCCAGTGGTTTGGGGAACAGTGGTATCTCCTGGGCTTTCTCCCCGCCGTGGCGCTGGTGCTGGCGGGGATGTATCTGCCGTGGTATCTTCATCGAAAAAAATAGAAGCAACCTCATCTGGTTGCTTTTTGTCAAAAATTATGATACGCTAAAGATGCTGTCCGAAATGGCAGCAAGGCACTGCATACAACGGCAGGCGGTTCGGCTCTTCATCCCACTGAAAAGGGGGTGAAGCATATGCCTATTACTTTGACGTTCCATCTTTTTGGATTCACTTTTACGATCAGAGTAAAAAAATGAACCGCCACCCGGCACGGTGACGGTTCGAGCTTTGCTCAGCTGTTCTACTTAAAGGGCTAACCGCTTGTCGCAGTGCCTTTTCTATTTGTATTATAGCAAGGATGCGGTGGAAAGTCAAGCAGCAGCAAGCTGGATTTGAGGCCTTGAAACCGCACCCTTTTTGCAAAATAAAAATGCCACTTTTTTGCGTATTGGGGCAAAAAATATCTTTTTTGAAATTCCAATAAAATTCTTCTCCAAACCCCTTGACAGAAGCCTTTCCTCATGCTATCATGAACACATGAACAAACGTTCATATAAAACCAACCCGAGAGGAGATGTCCAGATGCCGCAGCAGGAACCCGAAAAGAAAAGCGCCCCCGCCGCGCAGCCCATTGATATGCCCGATGACGAGGTGCTCTACGAGCTGGCCGACCTGTTCCGGGTATTTGGCGACTCCACCCGCATCAAGATCCTGTACGCGCTCCACGATAACGAGCTGTGCGTGCAGGACATCGCCAACGCGGTGCAGCTGAGCCAGTCCGCCGTGAGCCATCAGCTCCGGGTGCTCAAGGACTGCAAACTGGTGCGGTTCCGCCGGGAGGGCAAAACTGTTTACTACGCACTGGACGATGACCATGTGCGCAGCATCCTCTCCATGGGGATGGATCATATTGAAGAATGAGAAAGGCTGGTACTTACGATGAAGAAGACCTATAAGATCGAAGTGGACTGCGCAAACTGCGCCGCCAAGATGGAAGACGCCGCCAACACCGTTTCCGGCGTGGCAAAGGCAACCGTCAGCTTTATGACCCAGAAGATGAACGTGGAGTTTGCTGAGGGTGCAGACCCCAAGGCCACCATGCAGGAAGTGCTGACCGCCTGCAAGAAAGTGGAGGACGACTGCGAGATCTTCGGCATCTGATCTTCCGGAACCTCGGAGCCCCTCCCCCGGGAGGGGCCTTTTTATACAGCGGAACGCTTTTGTGGAAAAAGAAACAGGTTTTCCACAGTTTCCACCTGGTTTTCAACATTTCTTGCGGAAAAGTGCAAAAAGAGACGCCAAACAGCCTCTTTTTGTCGGGAAAAGTCTGTGGAAAAGGCGGGGGAAAACGTGGAAAAGCCCACTTACCGTGGAAAACAGGTGGAATCGGACGAAAACTCCCCCCTGAAAACCCGCGTCGAGATCCGCGCAAAAGGAGAGACTGAGATGAACAAAAAACAAAAGAAAATGCTCAAGCAGATCATCGCAGCGGTGATCCTTGTAGCCATTTTGAAACTGCTGCCCAGCTTCCCCACGCCGGTGGAGCTGGTGCTGTACTGCATCCCGTATCTGGTGGTCGGCTGGGACGTGCTCCGCAAGGCCATCAAGGGCATCAAGAACCGCCAGCCCTTTGACGAGTGCTTCCTGATGGCGGTTGCCACCGTGGGTGCCTTTGCCCTGGGCGATTACGTTGAGGGCTGCGCCGTTATCATCTTCTATCAGATCGGCGAGCTGTTCCAGAGCGTGGCCGTGGGCAAGAGCCGCCAGAGCATTTCCAGCCTGATGGACATCCGCCCGGACTACGCCAATATTGAGGGCGAGGACGGCAAGCTGGAACAGGTAGACCCGGATGAGGTCGAGATCGGCACCACCATCGTGGTCCAGCCCGGCGAGCGCATCCCCATTGACGGCGTCATTCTGGAGGGCGCTTCGGCCCTGAACACCGCCGCCCTCACCGGCGAGAGCCTGCCCCGGGACGTCAAGGCCGGGGACGAGGTCATCAGCGGCTGTGTCAACGTCACCGGCCTGCTGAAGATTCAGACCACCAAGGAATTTGGCGAATCCACCGTCTCCAAAATTCTGGACCTCGTGGAAAACTCCAGCATGAAGAAAGCCCGGGCCGAGAACTTCATCACCCGCTTTGCCCGGGTGTACACCCCCGCTGTCTGCTACGGCGCTCTGGCACTGGCATTCCTGCCGCCCATCGTTCTGCTGCTGACGGGCCAGCCCGCCCGCTTTGGCGACTGGATCTACCGCGCCCTGACGTTCCTCGTCATCAGCTGCCCCTGCGCGCTGGTCATCTCCATCCCTCTGAGCTTTTTCGGCGGCATTGGCGGCGCTTCCGCCTGCGGCATCCTCGTCAAGGGCTCTACCTATCTGGAAGAGCTGGCCCGTACCGGTGTGGTGGTCTTTGATAAGACCGGCACCCTGACGCAGGGCACCTTTAAAGTCACCGGCATTTATCCCACGGAGGGCACCTCGCAGGACGCTCTGGTAGAGGCCGCGGCCCTGACCGAGAGCTGGTCCAAGCATCCCATCTCCCTGAGCGTCAAGGCCGCTTATGGCAAGGAGATCGACCAGAGCCGCGTCACCGACGTGGAGGAGCTTGGCGGCTACGGCGTTACAGCCAAGGTGGACGGCAAAGCCGTGGCCTGCGGCAATGCCCGCCTGATGGCAAAGCTGAGCCTGACCGTCCCTGCTGTAACGGAGGCCGGCACCATCGTTCATGTGGCCATTGACGGCAAGTATGCAGGCTACCTGCTCATTGCCGATGTGGTCAAACCCCACAGCGCACAGGCCATCAAGGGCCTGAAACAGGCCGGTGTCCGCAAGACCGTCATGCTGACGGGCGACGCCGAGCCGGTGGCAAAAGCCGTTTCCGCCGAGCTGGGCCTGGACGAGTACCACGCTGGCCTGCTGCCGGGCGACAAGGTCGATCAGATCGAGAAGCTTCTGGCCTCCAAGCAGCCCAAAGAGAACCTCGCCTTTGTGGGCGACGGCGTCAACGACGCCCCTGTTCTGTCCCGTGCGGACATCGGCATTGCCATGGGTGCTCTGGGCTCCGACGCTGCCATTGAGGCCGCAGACGTTGTCCTGATGGACGACGATCCGGCCAAGATCGCGCTGGCTATGCGGATCGCGCGCCGCACCAACGGCATCGTGTACCAGAACATCGTCTTTGCGCTGGGCGTCAAGGGCATCTGCCTCATCCTCGGTGCACTGGGCATCGCCAGCATGTGGACGGCCATCTTCGCCGACGTCGGCGTCATGATCATCGCCGTCCTCAACGCCACCCGTGCCCTCTACATCAAAGACCTTGCCAAAAAGAACGAAGCCTAAGATCCCCTTTCTCATCAAAATACAACACCCCTGCCGGGAGCTTTCCAAAAGCTTTCAGCGGGGGTGTTTTGCATCCGGAAACCGCCTCTTGCAAAGCAGGACAAACCTGTTATAATACTAGATTGGAGGGTTGAATAAAATGCAACAGACGAATCAAACCGTTTTGACCCCGTCCCGCGATTCCTCCGGGGCGGTTTTGGCGGCGCTGAAAGCCGCGTTCCCCCAAACCATTCCGGTGCTGACGGGGTATTTTGTGCTGGGGCTAGGCTACGGCATCTATGTGCAGTCGTTGGGCCTGCCCATCTGGCTGCCGCCCCTGATGGGCACCGTGGTGTACGGCGGAAGCCTGGAATTTGTGCTGGCCTCCCTGCTGCTGGGCAGCTTTTCGCCCCTCTCTGCCTTTTTGATGGCGCTCATGATCCAGGCCCGGCACCTGTTCTACGGCCTGACCATGCTGGAGCGCTATCAGGGTTACGGCCCGCGCAGCTTTTACATGATCTACGCCATGAGCGACGAGACGTTTTCCATCACCTGTTCGGCCGAGCCGCCCGAGGGGGTAGACCGTGGGTGGTTCATGTTCTTCATCACCCTGCTGGACCAGATCTATTGGGTGGCCAGCGCTTTTCTGGGGGCAGCCGTGGGCTCCATCCTGCCGTTCAGCACCGAGGGCGTGGATTTTGTCATGACAGCCATGTTCGTGGTCATCTTCCTCAACCAGTGGGAGAAAGAAAAGCAGCACTACTCCGGCTTCATCGGGCTGGCGGTGCCGTTTGTCTGCCTGCTGGTGTTTGGCTCCGGCAGTTTTCTGATCCCGTCCATGATCTGCATTCTGGTGCTGCTGCTCGGGCTGCGCAAGCCCATTGAGCAGGCTGATAAAACCGAGGAGGTGGCCCCATGAGCGGAGTCCAGTTTGGCATCACCATTGCCGCCTGCACGGCAGCCACCATGCTCACCCGGTTTCTGCCGTTCCTGATCTTCTCGTCCAAGGACCAGCAGCCGCCGGAAGTCGTCCGGTATCTGGGGCGGGTGCTGCCCGCCGCCATCTTCGGAATGCTCATCCTCTACTGCCTCAAAGGCGTCAGCGTCTTTACGGGCAGCCACGGCATCCCGGAGGCCATCGCCATCGGCGTGACCATCATGCTCCACAAGTGGAAGCACGAAACACTGGTATCCATTGCAGGCGGCACGCTCTGCTATGTGCTGCTGGTGCAGCTTGTATTTTAACGTTTGTACCGCAAAAAGGACACGGCGCGCTGCCGTGTCCTTTTTTGCTGCCAACCTGTCAATGATAAAATGTATCAAAATTGATCTGACGGTAGAACCGCTGCTGGAGCTGGTCGAAGCTTTCGCAGTTCTGGGCCAGCAGCCACATCACCTTGGTGATGACCGCCTCAATGGTCATGTCATGGGCTTCCAGGAAACGGAAGCGGTTCTTGACCCGTTTGCCCACCTCGTAAATGCCCACATCGCTGCCCTCGTAGGTGACCTGAGTGGTCAGGATCAGGATTTTGTGGGTCTGGTCGTAGTCGCCCAACCCCTCGGCAAAGGCGTCCATCAGCCGCTGCGGGATGCCGCCCACGCCAAAGCTTTCCACGATCACACAGTCGTAATGTTGAAAGATGGCCGGAATCAGCTCGGGGCTCAGGCCGGGAGTCAGCTTGAGCAGAAAGACTTTGGGGTTGAGCGCCCGGCCAAACTCCACCGGGCCGGTGGGCCAGGGAGAGGGGACATACCGCACCAGCCGGTCGCCCTGCACCAGCGCCAGCGCCGGGAAGTTGACCGACGCAAAGGCATCATAGCTGATGGTCTTGTTCTTTTTGGCGCGGGTGCCCGCGATGACATGCCCGCCGAACACCACCATCACGCCCCGGCTCCCGGGGTCCAGCGCACAGATCACGCTGTCCCGCAGGTTTTTCTTGGCGTCGGTGATCTCATTGGAGATGGGCTGCTGGGCGCCTGTCAGGATGATGGGCTTGTCGGCGTTCTGAATGAGGTAAGAAAGGGCCGCCGCCGAGTAGGCCAGCGTATCGGTGCCGTGGCAGATGATGAACCCATCGTAGAGGGCGTAATTTTCCTGCACAGCCCGGGCCATCATGAGCCAGTGCTCGGGGCCCAGGTCGGTGCTGTCGATGCTGCACAGAGCCAGTGTCTCGGGGCAGCAGAGCTCCTGCAGCTCCGGCAGGTGGGCCAGCAGCTCCTCGCTGGAAAGGACGGGCTTGAGCCCCTGGGCCGTGCGCACACTGGCAATGGTGCCGCCCGTGGTGATAAAAAGCAGGCGTTGCTTGGACATAAAATGGAAGCCTCCATGAAAATTCAAATCATGGAACCAGTATAACACAATCCAAAACTTTTTGGAACTCAGTCACGGAAAACGGGCAGATTTTGTGTATAATAGAGGTGTAAGCAAACATCGGACCTGAAAAGGAGAATATAAATGTCGAACATTGTCATTATCGGTTCCGGCCCGGCGGGCGTATCGGCTGCACTGTACGCCGCGCGGGCAGGCGTGGACACCACCATCCTGACCAAGGGCCCGGGCGCCCTGGACCGCGCCGAGCTCATCCAGAATTACTACGGCTTTGCCGAGCCCATCTCGGGGGCAGAGCTGGAGCGCCGGGGCATAGAGGGTGCCAGGGCTGTAGGCGTGAAATTCGTCACCGCCGAGGCCGTTGGCCTGACTTATACCGATAAGCTGACGGTCGAAACGCTGGACGGCGATTACCCGGCAGACGCCGTCATTCTGGCAACAGGAGCTTCCCGGGCCGCTCCCCGCATCCCAGGGCTGACCGGGCTGGAGGGCCACGGCGTGAGCTACTGCGCCACCTGCGACGCGTTTTTCTACCGTGGCAAAGATGTGGCTGTGCTGGGCAGCGGCGAGTATGCCCTGCATGAAGCGCAGGCACTGCTCCCGGTGGCAAAAAGCGTCACTTTGCTGGCCAATGGCCAGCCTCTGACCGCGGAGTTCCCGGCAGAAGTGGCTGTCCGCCCCGAAAAAGTAGAAGCCATTCTGGGGGAACAGCGGGTCTCCGGCGTCCAGCTGGCAGGCGGCGAGACTGTGGCACTGGATGGCGTGTTCGTCGCATTGGGCGTGGCAGGCAGCACCGCTCTGGCCCGCAAGCTGGGGGCCGAAGTGGACGGGAACCGCATCGTCACCGATGCGCACATGATGACCACTCTGCCCGGCCTTTACGCGGCAGGCGACTGCACCGGCGGCCTGCTGCAGGTCGCCAAGGCCGTGTACGAGGGTGCCCTTGCGGGCAGCGAGGCCGCCAAGGCCCTGCGGAAAGGATGAATCATGCCGGAATTGGATAAAAAGTCCCCTGTCTGCCCGGACTGCCTGGCCTGCGGCTTCCCGTTCTGGGAGCAGCTGACCCCGGAGGAGCAGGAGTTTCTCTGCCGCACCACCCGGCCGGTCAAGTACAAAAAAGGGGAGCGGGTGCACAGCCCCGTGGAAAACTGCGTGGGCATCCTGCTCCTCCGCACCGGCCAGCTGCGAGCCTATCTCCTCTCCGAGGATGGCCGGGACGTGACCCTTTACCGCCTCTTCCCGGGGGAGGTCTGCATCCTCTCGGCCTCCTGTGTCATGGATTCGGTCAATTTTGATCTGTACATCGACGCCGAGGAGGACACCGAGGCCTACTGCATCGGCGCGGGAACGTTCCGCCGCCTGATGCAGCAGAATGTTCACGTCCGCTGCTTTGCCTACCAGATGACCGCGGAGCGCTTCTCGGATACCATGTGGACGATGCAGCAAATTCTGTTTATGAGCGCCGATCGCCGCCTTGCCATCTTCCTCACCGACGAGCTGGCCAAGACCGGCGGCAGCAATGTCCGCATGACCCACGACCAGATGGCCCGCTATATGGGCTCCGCCCGCGAGGTGGTCAGCCGCCTGCTGAAATATTTCGCGCAGGAGGGCTGGGTGCGCCTCTACCGTGGCGGCGTGGAGGTGCTGGACAAGCAGAAGTTGCAGGAGATCGCGAGAGGGCAATAACATCAACAAAAACGAGCCATTTACAAGTACAGCTGTAAATGGCTCGTTTTCTCACCTTGCTACTGTGATCCGGACTCTTGCCGCAGCCTGTCCGGCGGGCTGTTCCGTTTCCAGATCGTATGCTGTAAACAGTGCTGTTGCCGTATAGCTGCCGCCGGGCAGGACTGTCTCCAGCGGCACCGCCTGAATGTGATATCCCGGTTCTATGAGGCCGGAGGCATACAGCACCTCCCCGGTATCATCCCGGCTCAGAGTGACGCTCATCAGATGGTGATTGGCCGGAATATTTTCCACCCGCAGCTCCGCTTCCGCTCTGCCGCTGGTCATCCGGATATCCGGGTTGATGGAGATGTTGAACATCCCTTCCTGCACGACTTTGTCCAGCTCTGCCTGAATCTCCGCCTCCGACTTTCCCTCGTACTGACCTACCGTTGCATTGGGGTCACGGGCTCCCGGAGCAGAGGCCTGCTTTGCGCTGTTCGGCGTCTTCAGCAGGAAAACACCTGCCGTCGCGGCAGAAACCAGCACCAGCGGAAGCCCACGGGACAGGAGAAATTTCAGGCCAAGGAGGACTTGTTTGTGATACTCCCGCATCCAATGCACCCACTTTCTCAAACGATAAAAACACCGGGGCGGGCGAGCCCCCGCTCCGGTGGAAACAGTTTATCCTTTTGGATTTGGCCCATATATCTCGCCTGGCTCTATGGTATACGCAATCGTGAAGAGTTCCTGCTTGTCGGCCCACTTCGCACTGATGCCATTCACTTTTCCTTTAAACTCAAATTCAATTTTTCCGCCCTGATCGACATTCCAGGTGTTATAGGTCGTGGGCTCAGTCCCAAACGATTGTTTTGTATTATCACTCCCAGATACAAAGGTAATCGTATCCGAAACAGGACTCATCATGCCCGGATTTGTTCCAGTCATCGTCAGATAAATCTGCCGATCCTGCAAATTCTTATCACTCTCTACAAAAGAATATGCTGCATCGAGCATGGTTACGCGGATATCCGAAACATGAAAAATTTCAGAGCCCGTATTGGTAATTGCATAGCCCCCTGGACAAACAAAATCACCATTGCGTTTGACTGCAAAAGTGACATTGAGAGGAACTGTTGCAGAAAGATTTGCCGGTACTGCAACGACGCTGAATGTAGTCTGGGCTTCATTGTTCTGGAACAGATTACCCTCTCCCGTAACTCCCTGCCCATAGTCTTCTTCTGCTAAGGCAGTCAGGCTGAGGCTCAACGCCAAAACAAATGCGAGGACAATGGGAACAAGCTTCTGCAAATGTTTCATAGGACAGCCCTCTCACATCAAAGCAGCAGGCGAATATTCACAAAATTATTATACATTAACCAGAAATTATATGCAATACATTTTAACAAAATTTTTGTTCGCACTTTTAATTTTTTGAGAAGAACGTGAAACACGGACGATGAACAACTGTACCATTTTGCAGATATGGCCGATGCCCACGAACGCCTTTTGAATTGCAAAATGATTTTTCAGTTGCTATACTGAGCTTATCAAATCTTTTCGGGAGGCTGCTGCAATGACCGCACAGACAATGCAAATCGGGAGCAGACCTTGCCGCATTTACGGCGAGCCTCATGCAGAATACCTGCTGCTCCAAATGACCGGCGAGCACGAGCTGCAAAGCATGGAAAGCGAGGTTACCGCTATTGCACAGAGTGCGCACCGCTTTCTGTTTGCGGCCATCCCGGTGGAAAGCTGGAACGATGCACTTTCTCCGTGGGAAGCCCCTGCTGTGTGGGGAAAGCAGGGTTTCAGCGGAAAGGCTGGGGACACCCTGCGCTTTCTGATAGAGCAGGTCGCTCCCACACTGAAACAACAGCTTGATCTCCCGGAAAACGTCAAAATCATTCTGGGCGGCTATTCGCTGGCAGGGCTGTTTGCATTGTGGGCCTCCACCCAGACCGATTTGTTCTACGGTGTCGCCGCCGCCTCGCCCTCGGTGTGGTTTCCGGACTGGATGGAGTTTGAACAGCAGCACCCGATACAGGCACAGTGCGTTTATCTGAGCCTTGGCGACAAGGAAGAGCACACGAAAAACATCGTCATGGCTGTGGTGGGCGATAACATCCGCGCCCTGCACAGCCGACTTGCAGAGCGTGGCACAGACTGCACCCTTGAATGGAACAGCGGCGGGCATTTCAAAGACGCCGATTTGCGTACCGCGAAAGCCTTTCAGTGGGCGATGGAGGAACACGCATGACCATTTTGATTGATGCAGACGGATGCCCGGTGGTGGACCTGACGTTGCAGATTGCAAAGCAGTTCGGCGTTCCTGTCATCATCCTGTGCGACACCGCTCACCAAATTGAACGGGAAGGTGCACAGACGCTGGTGTTCGACAAAGGAGCGGACAGCGTGGATTTTGCTCTCGTCAACCGGGTAAAACCGGGAGATGTGGTTGTGACGCAGGACTACGGGCTGGCGAGTATGTGCCTTGCCAAGTGCGCCCGGGTGCTGAACCAGAACGGTTTGGAATATACTGCCGACAACATAGACGCTCTCATGCTGCGGCGTTATGAAAACAAAAAACTCCTCCGTGCCGGAAAGCACCCCAAGGGGAGCCCAAAGCGGACGAAGGAGCAGGATGCCAAGTTTGCGGACACGCTTGAGAAGATTCTGAGCAAAAATGATTGATACATCCTTTTGGAAGGCTGGAGAAATCCAGCCTTCTTTTTTGGCGAATATCGATAAAGCATCCTGTGATGAAGCAAAAGCGGTCTTTCTCTGCTTGATGCAAAAGAAAAAGCCGCAGATTCGTTTGAATCTGCGACTTCTGGCGGAGATGGTGGGCATTCTCCCGCGGGCTAAGCAACAGCCCGCAGGGCTGATTGCTTGCGGTCTGCGGACCGCCGCCCTGTTCTCATCCGCACCATCTTGGCCGCAAAAAAGGCACCAGCCTGAGCCGGTGCCTTTTGTTGGCGGAGATGGTGGGATTCGAACCCACGTGCCCGATTAAGGACAAAACGATTTCGAGTCTTTGAAATTGTTGGATGAAGCTGGTCCCTCGCGGCCGTCATTGGCAGCTGAGGGCATTTTTGTAACCTCCCAAAAGGCACGTCGCACCGCAATTTGCAGGCGAAAATCGGCCACTTTTTGCGAAATGACGTTAGAAAAAGCCTTTTTCACACAGGTCGTCAGCGGCTGCATTTCAGGTGTAGTTGTGTTAGATGTCCGTTAGAATTATGCAGTGCTGCCGTTGCTGTGCCAGCTCACAGCAGGCTTCCCTGTCTGAACGCAGCGTTTCCCGAAAGCCGGGAGATGCTGCGTTTTCTCTTGCCCGCATTGGGCTGAAAGGGAAGCCGCCATGTCAACATTCCGCGTCAATAAAAACGTCAACTACACCGTTATGAGCAACCACCACCTGCAGGATAAGAGACTGTCCCTGAAGGCCAAGGGACTGCTGTCCTATATGCTCTCTCTGCCGGACGACTGGGATTACAGCCTGAAAGGACTGACCGTTGGTTGCAAGGATGGTCTGGACAGTGTACGCACCGCTGTTCTGGAACTGGAAGAACACGGCTATGTCCGCTGTCAGAAAGTCCGCAATGCCAAAGGACAGATCATCGACTACGATTATCAGGTCTACGAATCGCCTGTTGAGGACGATCCTGCCGTTCCCGGCAAGGAAGGCGAGCCGTCGGACCCGTCCGCAACCAAAAGCCCGAAAAGCCGCATGAAACCTTGTTCTTCACCATTTTTGGATTTTCCAAATTTGGCTGAGCCCAATTTGGAAAAGGCAACGCAACAAAATACTAATAAACAAAATACTAAAAGACAAAGTACTAATCTATCAGGGCCGACAGGCGAATCCGCAGATTTTGACCAGATGGAAGCACAGGTACGGGAGGAGTTCCGGGAACGGCTGGAGATCAACACTCTTGCCCAGCGGTACGACCCCGACAAGTTGGAGGAGTTGTTGGACAACATTGTGGAGATGTACTGCTGTCCACGGCAGACCCAGTACGTCGGCAAGCAGCCGCAGACCACCAAAGCCATCCGGCTGCGGCTGGACAAGCTGACCAGCCAACACGTTGAGTACATCTTCGATGTGATGTCCAACACCACCCAGCCCATCAAGAACATCATGGCCTATCTGCGCACCACCATCCTGAACGCACCCACCACGATGGAGCACTACTATCAGGCGCAGGGCAACTGGCTGACCGCACAGAATCGGAAGAAGTAAGTGCTGTTTTCCACAAAGGCCATAACACACGTTGAAAATGCAAAGGAGAATTTCCATGAAGAGCACGAACGCCGTCCGCACCGAGATCCATTACGCCCAGGTCGGGGAGTATCAGCTACCCCTGCTCACCCTGCCGCAGACCGATGATACCGAACTGCTGGGCAAATATGGCCGGATGCGGCTGGCGTATCTCAAAACTCAGCGTCCTGTGCTGTACAACCAGATGCTGCTGAACGGTACGCTCTGGCCGCATTTGCAGGATGCCCAGAAAACGGCCTGCGCGTGGCTGGAACGCACGATGACCACTCTGTTAGACAAGTACCCCGCGCCGGACAAAGCGCGCACACAGCTTCTCTGGGTGGCGCACATGAACAGGCTGAAAGCGCAGGCGGAAGAAGTGGTGGCGAGAGAGCGCATGTATGCAGAATGATTCCTGATAGCATCTGAACGGTATCAAAAGCCGATATTTTAGATTTTATTCTTGATTTTTGCGGAATATTTGCAAATTTCAAAATCAAAATTTGACTTTCTGCCCAGAATAGAGTACACTAGATTCAGAAAATCATCTAGGAGGAATCGCGATGCTGCTTCAATTTTCAGTCACCAACCACCGCTCCATCAAGGACACGGCTATTATCAGCTTGAAAGCATCTACGGATAAAAGTCTGTCTGATTGCCTGATTTCGCCGGACGAGAAGAAACAGCTTGTGCCTGTGCTGGCACTGTACGGCGCAAATGCAGCCGGAAAGAGCAATGTTCTCCATGCCCTCCTGCTCATGCGGGAAATGGTCTGTGGCCGATATGCCAAGCTGCTGAAGGGCGAGTCCCTTCCGCAGGAGCCGTTTGCTTTCACTGACCAGCCTACACAGCCGACCAGCTTTGAAGCCATCTATTTTTATGGCGGCATCAAGTATGCCTATGGGTTCTCGTTTGACAAGTCCAAAGTCCTGACCGAATATCTCTATCACTGGCCGAATGGCCGGGAAGCCTTGATTTTTTCCAGAGAGGGAAATGGCTACCAATTTCGTGAAAACATCCAAGAACAGCTTACGCTTTCTGGACGAACTGCTGAAAATCGCCTTTATCTGTCCAGCTCGAACGAGTGGAACTGCCCCCAGACCGAAAAAGCGTATCTGTGGTTCTTTGAAAAGCTGACAGGCTTTATGGGAACCGAAATGCGGCTGGATGCCACCTTGTCTGCCATCCGGCAGGGCGGCTCTGAAAAGAGCCGTATCCTGCATGAAATGCTGTATGCAGACCTCGGTATCAAGGACATCCGCATTACAGGCTCCAAGGAAGAACCTATCATTTCCGCACTGCACACCCTCGATGCCGAAGATGGCACTTCTAAGGGTTTCTGGCTCCCGTTGGGGCAGGAATCCGTTGGAACACAGCGTTTCTTCTCTCGCATCGGTATGTGGCTTGCGGCTTTGGAATCCGGCTCTGTTTTGGTAGTAGACGAGATAGAATCCAGTATGCACCCGCTGCTGACAAGGCATCTGATCGAGATGGTGCAGGATGCCGCTATCAATACAAACCATGCACAACTCATCTTCACCACGCACGATACCGGACTTCTTGACTTAACTTTGCTGCGGCGAGATCAGATCTGGTTTGCCGAAAAGGACGAAAAGACCATGCAGACCGATATTTATGCCCTGACCGAGTTTTCTCCCCGGAAAGGTGAGAACATCGCCAAAGGCTATCTGCAAGGCCGGTATGGGGCAATTCCGTTCATTGGAGGGGATGCAGCATGGGCAGAATAAAAGAGATCAGCCGCAAGTCTGCTCACACCAGAAAGCGCAACCCGGTGGTGTATCTCATCTGTGAGGGCAGTGAAACCGAGATTCGTTATTTCAAACGTTTCCGCAGCCGGGGCTGTAATATCGACATCATCCCGATTTCTTCCCAGTATAAGTCTGCTGACAGGCTTGTGCAGAAAGCCAAAGCCACTATGGGCAGCAATCCCTACTATCCCGATGAAGGCGATTCCATCTGGTGCGTCTTTGATCGTGACGACAATTCCAACGAGGTTCTTCTGCGTGCCAAACAGTCCGCTCAAAAGGAAGGCTATCATTTGGCCTATTCTAACCCGTCTTTCGAGTTGTGGTTCCTGTTGCACTTTGTAAATCAGCAGACAGAGGTTGAAGATTGCCAAACATTGATTCGATTGCTGAAACAGCCGGGCAGACTTCCTGATTATGAGAAAAACAAGGATTACTTTGACGTTTTGAAGCCTTTGCAGGCAACTGCGATTCAGAGAGCGAAAGCTCGTGCTGACCAAGTTCAAAAGCAGGTTCTCGAACCGATTTCACGGCAGAGCAATCCGTTGACAACGGTTTGGGAACTGGTAGAGTATTTGAACTCCAAGATTTGAAAATACAGCAAAGGGGCTGTTGCAAAATAGCTCTCTGAAAAAATCATGCACAAAACCCGGAACCTTTTCAGGGCCAAAACGGCTCAAAAAGGGTTCCGGGTTTCTGTTTTTGCACTATTTCTTTGTGCAAGTTGCTATCGCATTTTTATTTTGCAACAGCCTCTTTGTATTGAGGTTCAGTATCTATTATTTTGCAATCGGAGGCTTCTCTCCACTCGGAAAACTCTTCGTATCAATTAGTTGCTTGCGGTCTGCGGACCGCCGCCCTGTTCTCATCCGCACCATCTTAGCCGCAAAAAAGGCACCAGCCTGAGCCGGTGCCTTTTGTTGGCGGAGATGGTGGGATTCGAACCCACGTGCCCGGTTAAGGACAAAACGATTTCGAGTCGTTCTCGTTACGACCACTTCGATACATCTCCATATTCTGTTCCGCTCAAATCTCACGGGAAACTCATCTCCCGCACCATTCAAGCCTAATTATTATAACAAAAACTCCGCTTTCCGTCAACCGTTTTTCATCTGTCCCGCTCCACGCCGGAATGCACCGTGCTTTTCTATTTTGCATTATAACAAAACCGGCGTCTGCCGCTCGGATGAGTCTGGCAGACGCCGGTTTCTGTTTTTGAAAAGAACATTATTTTCCGCCCAGCAAGATGGCCAGAACGGCTTTCTGGACATGGAGGCGGTTCTCAGCCTCGTCAAAGATCTCATCCGCATGGCCTTCAAAAACGGCCGTGGAGATCTCCTCGCCGCGGTGGGCGGGCAGGCAGTGGAGCACCATGTGGTCGGGCTTGGCCGCTGCCAGCAGGCTGCCGGTGAGCTGGTAGCCTGCGAAATCCCGCAGGCGCTGCTCGCTGTCCTGGGTGCCGGGGCGGGCCGTGTTCCAGACCGCCGTTACCACCACGTCGGCATCCTTGACGCCCTCGGCGGGGTCGGTCGTCAGGTGGAATTTTTCGCCGTACTTGTGGGCGAACATCACCACATCGGCCGCCGGGCGGTAGTCCCGGGGACAGACACAGGTCACGCTCATTCCGGCCAGCAGGCCGCCCACGATGAGGCTGTTGGCCATACTGCTGCCGTCGCCCACAAAGCAGAGCTTCTGGCCCGCCAACGTGCCCCGGCGCTCCCGAATGGTCATCAGGTCGGCCAGCACCTGGCAGGGGTGGGCGTAATCGGTCAGGCCGTTGATGACGGGCACGCCCGCCAGTTCAGCAAATTCTTCCAGATCGCACTGACGGTAAGTGCGCCAGACGACACAGTCATAATAGCGGCCCAGCACCCGTGCGGTGTCCTTGAGGGGCTCGCCACGGCCGGACTGCTGCAGCTCGGTGGCCGCGTTCATGTAGTGGCCCAGACCGCCCAGCTGGTAGACGCCCACTTCAAAGCTGTTGCGGGTGCGGGTGGAGTTCTTGGAGAACATCAGCGCCACGCTTTTTCCCGCCAGCAGGGGAGGGGTGCCCCCGGCTTTCTGCTGGGCTTTGAGCTGGTCGGCCACATCCAGGATGTGGGTCACCTCGCCGGGGGTGAGGTCGCTCATTTTCAGCAGATGTTTCATGCCTTTTCCTCCACCGTCTTGGGCTGCATCTCGGTGAGCACTTCGCCCAGAATTTCCAGCGCCATGTCCACATCGTGGGCGGTGAGGGTCAGCGGGGGCAGCAGGCGGAGACGGGTCTTGGCCGTCAGCACCAGCAGGCCCTTTTCACGGCAGGCAGCCAGCACATCGGCGGCCTGGATGCCCTCCAGGAAATCAATGCCCACCATCAGGCCAATGCCCGAAAGGCTTTTGACCCGGGGCAGCTTGGCAAGGCCGGTGCGGAGCTGGACGGCCCGCTCATTGACATTGGAGAGGAACGCGGCGTCCATCCGGTCCACCACCACGTTGGCACCGGCGCAGACCACCGGGTTGCCGCCAAAGGTGGAGCCGTGGCTGCCGGGGCCCATGCCCTCGGCCACTTTTTCATTCATCAGCACCGCGCCAATGGGCAGGCCGCCGCCCAGGCCTTTGGCCAGCGTAACGATATCCGGCTTGAGGTTGTAGTGCTCACAGCAGAGGAATGTACCCGTGCGGCCCACACCGGTCTGCACCTCGTCCACAATGAGGATGAGGTCTTTTTCATCGCAGAGCGCGCGGACGGCCTGCACATATTCCGGGTCCAGCGCCATGACACCGCCCTCGCCCTGCACCAGCTCCAGCAGGATGGCGCAGGTGTGGCGGTCCACAAGCTCGGTCAGGGAGTTGATATCCCCCGCCGGGACATACTGGAAACCGTCGTTGAACGGGCCGAAGTACTGGTGGAAGACCTCCTGACCGGTGGCGGTCAGGGTGGCGATGGTACGGCCATGGAAGCTGTTGACCAGCGTGATGATCGTATCACGGCCCTTGCCGTAGTGGTCAAAGCTGTATTTGCGGGCCGCCTTGATGGCACCCTCGTTGGCCTCGGCACCCGAGTTGCCAAAGAAGACTTTGCTCATGCCGGTGCGCTTGCAGAGCTTTTTGGCCAGCTTGCCGCAGGGGGCAGTGTAATACAGGTTGGAGGTGTGCTGCAGCTTGTGGGCCTGCTCCGACACGGCCTCGGCCCAGGTCAGGTCGCAGTAGCCCAGACTGTTGACGCCGATGCCGCTGGTAAAATCAAGGTATTTCTGGCCCTCGGGGCCCTCGGCATAGAGGCCGTGGCCTTTTTCGAGGACAACAGGGTTGCGGCCATAGGTATGCAGGACATATTCGTTGTCCCGCTTGATGACTTTTTCGGAATCCATAATGTTACCTCCTGATCGTAGGGCTTCTCTTGCTCTCTATTATATCGCCCTACTGTGCTTTCCGCAATCCTTATTCCCGATGGCTGCGGCGGTAGAAACGGGTACCGGAGCCGCGGTCCGAGAACAGCTCCAGAAGGATGGAGTGGGGCACACGGCCATCAATGATGACAGCCTCGTGCACGCCCTGATAGATGGCATCGGCCATGCCGCCGATCTTGGGGATCATGCCGCCTGCAATGATCCCGGCGGATTTGTAGCCCTCGATCTCGGAGACTTCCACCTCGGGGATGAGGGTGGTCTCATCGTCCTTATCCCGCAGCAGGCCGGCAATATCGGTCATGGAGACCAGCTTCTCGGCCTTGAGGGCAATGGCGATCTGGGCCGCGGCCGTATCGGCGTTGACATTGTACGCCTGGCCCAGGTCGTCCATGCCAACCGTGGCGATGACCGGGATGAAGCCGCCGTCCAGCAGGCTGGAGATCAGGGTCGCATCCACATGGACGATCTCGCCCACATGGCCCAGCTGGGGGTCCAGCTCGGTGCAGCGGAGCATCTGGCCGTCCATGCCGCACAGGCCCACGCCGCGGCCCCGGAGCTTGGCCACGAGGTCTTTATTCACCTTACCGGCCAGCACCTGCTGGACGATCTCCATGGTGGCGTCGTCCGTCACCCGGAGGCCGTTGGCAAAATGGCTCTCGACGCCCACTTTTTTGAGCATCTCATTGATGGCCGGGCCGCCGCCGTGCACCAGCACCACCCGGACGCCCAGCAGGGTCAGGGTGACGAGGTCGTTCATGACGGCGTTCTTCAGCTCTTCGTTGATCATGGCGTTGCCGCCGTATTTTACCACCATGGTCTTGCCATGGTATTTCTGGATATAAGGGGTGGCCTCCGAAAAAAGCCGCGCCATTTCTTCGTTTTTCATATACTCTCCTTGCCGCCAGCACACTTGCTCCAGCATTTGCTTTCCACCAGACAAACTCTTTCCGTCATCGCTGCGCGATGCCACCCATTCCCCTTCTGGCACTTTCGTGCCACCTCCCCCGGCCGGGGGAGTCTTTCTCAAGGAGGGAGGCTTTCAGGCTCCCTCTGTGAGGGGGCTGTCGCCGCAGGCGACTGGGGGAGTTCCATTAAGTTCTGTAATCGCCGTTGATCTTGACGTAATCGTAGGTCAGGTCGCAGCCCCACGCCTTGGCGGAGGCGTCGCCCGTACCCATGTCCACCTTGACCAGCACATCGTGCTCGGCCAGCACCTTGGCAGCTTCTTCCTCGCTGTAGGGGTGGTAGGCGGCGTTCTCGCAGACATAGACCTCGCCTGCTTTGCTCGAAAGCCAGACGCAGACTTTATCAATGGAGAAATCGCCGGGGGTGTAGCCGATGGCACAGAGGATGCGGCCCCAGTTGGCGTCACGGCCAAAGACGGCTGCCTTGAACAGGTTGGAGCAGACCACGCTGCGGGAAACGGCACGGGCTGTTTTGAGGTCGGGAGCATGGGTCACTTCGCAGGTGATGAGGTGGGTCGCGCCCTCGCCGTCGCCAGCGTGCTCGGCACACATGTGCTCCGCAATGGCGGTCAGGGCCGCCACAAAGGCGTCATAATCGGCGTTTTCCTCGGTGATCTCCGGGTTGCCCGCCAGACCGGACGCCATGATGATCAGGGTGTCGTTGGTGGAAGTATCCAGGTCCACGCTCATCTGGTTGTAGGTGCCCGGGACAACGGTCTTGAGGGCCTTTTCCAGCAGAGCGGGGGAGACGGCGGCGTCGGTGGTGTAGAACGCCAGCATGGTGGCCATGTTGGGGGCGATCATGCCGCTGCCCTTGCCGATGGCACCCACAGTGCAGGTCTTGCCGCCCAGCTCGAACTGGATGGCGTACTCCTTTTTGTGGGTGTCGGTGGTCATGATGGCCGTTGCCGCGTCGGTGCTGCCCTGCTCGGTGGCGGCCAGCTTGGCGGCCGCCGCCGGGATGCCCCTGGCAAACGGGTCAATGACCATGGGCTGGCCGATGACGCCCGTGGAGGCGGGCAGAACATCCTCGGCGGGCAGATCCAGTGCCTTGCCCGCCAGCTCACAGCACTCCTCGGCCAGGGCCACGCCGTTGGCGGCGCAGGTATTGGCGTTGCCGCTGTTGACGAGGATGGCCTGTGCATAGCCGTCTTTCAGGTGGGCGCGGTCCACCTTGATGGGAGCGCCGCAGACCTTATTGGTGGTGTAAACGCCCGCTGCCGCGCAGCGCACGTCCGCCTTGATGAGGGCCAGATCGTATTTCTCGGTGTGGCCCGCCCGGATGCCGCAGCAGACGCCTGCGGCTGCAAAGCCCTTGGGCGCGCAGATGCCGCCCGCTACTTCTTGATACTGCATAATGATCTTCCTTTCCCACAAAGAAACACTCCCTCAGTCACGGCATTCGCCGTGCCAGCTCCCTCATGGAGGGAGCCTTTGCGTAACCGTCAGCTGCAAAAGCCTCCCTCTTCGAGGGAGGTGGATGCGAACACCGTGAGCAGACGAAAGGAGTTTTTTATTCCAACCCTTTGGTCTCTTCCAGACCCAGCATCAGGTTCATGCACTGGATGGCAGCGCCGGAAGAACCTTTGCCCAGGTTATCGAACAGGGAGACCAGCATCATCTGGTCGCCCGCCGCGTTGACCGTCAGGTACAGCTCCATCCGGTCACTGCCCGCCATGGCGTTGGAGTAGAGGCCGTTTTCCGGCAGTGTCTCGTTCAGGGCGTGCACCTTGACGGTGGCGCCGTCCTTGTAGTAATTTGCAATGCCCTCCGCCACTGCTTCGGCGGTGGTGCCCGCCAGCTTGAGGTCCAGCGGCACCAGCACCTGCATTCCGGAGTAATAATCGCACACGACCGGCACAAAGGCGGGCGTGTGGGCCAGGCCGCTGATCTTCTGCATCTCGGGCAGGTGCTTATGGGCAAGGCCCAGGCCGTAGCTCTTGGGTGCATCCAGCTTGCTGTGAGCCGGGCGGTCCGGGCTCTCATACTCGGCGATCATTTTTTTGCCGCCGCCGGAGTAACCGGAGATCCCCGTGCAGCTGAACGGGGAATCCGCCGGGGCAAGGCCCAGCTCCACGAGGGGCCGGGCAATGCTGATGAAGCCGCTGGCATAACAGCCAGGCACAGCCACCCGGTAAGATCTCTGGATTTTTTCTTTCTGACCGTTCAGCTCCGGGAAACCGTAATCCCAGGCCGGGTCGGTACGGAACGCCGTGGAGGTGTCCAGCACTTTCACATCCGGGCGGAGCAGAGGCATGACCTCTTTGGAAGCCGCATCCGGCAGGCAGAGGAACGCCAGGTCTGCCGAGTTGATGACCTTGGCCCGCTTATGGACGTCCTTGCGCCCCTCGGCGGAGATGCTCAGCAGCTCGATCTCCGGCCGGGCAGCCAGACGGTCAGCGATGCGCAGGCCCGTGGTACCCGAAGAGCCGTCAATAAACACTTTCACGCTCATGCGTTGTTCGCCTCCCATGCGGCCAGCTGGGCATTTGCCAGCTTGATCTGGTGGTTAACGCTGCCCTCGCTGGGGCCGCCGTAGCTGGTGCGGCCCTCACAGCACTTGATGAGGTCGATGGCGTCATAAATGTCGTTCTCAAACAGGGCGCTGTAACCCTTGAACTCGTCGAGGGTCAGCTCTTCCAGCGTCTGATCCTTGGCGATGCAGTCGGAGACCATGCAGCCCGTCAGCTTGTAAGCGTCACGGAACGGCATTCCCTTTTTGGTCAGGTAGTCGGCGCAGTCGGTGGCATTGATAAAGCCCTTGGCGGCAGCCCGGCGCATGTTGGCGGGCAGGGTCTTCATGGTGTCCAGCATCGGGGTCACGGTCTTGAGGCAGAGCTCCAGCGTGTCCACAGCGTCAAAGATGGCCTCTTTGTCCTCCTGCATGTCCTTGTTGTAGGCCAGCGGGATGCCTTTCATCATGACCAGCAGGGTGTTCAGGTCCCCGTAAACGCGGCCGGTCTTGCCGCGGATGAGCTCGGTGACATCGGGGTTCTTCTTCTGGGGCATAATGGACGAGCCAGTGGTGAACGCGTCGTCCAGCTCAATGAACTTGAACTCCCAGCTGCACCAGAGGATGATCTCCTCGGACAGGCGGGAGAGATGCATCATGCAGATGGAGATGGCGTTGGCCAGCTCGATGCAGAAATCACGGTCGGAAACGCCATCCAGGCTGTTGGGGCAGGGAGCCGCAAAGCCCAGCTTCTCGGCGGTGAACTGGCGGTCCAGCGGGTAGGTGGTGCCGGCCAGGGCGCCGGAACCCAGCGGGCACTGGGCGTCCATCCGGGCGGTGGCGTCCTCAAAGCGCTGCAGATCGCGCAGGAGCATCCAGGCATAGGCCATCAGGGCGTGGCCAAAGGTGATGGGCTGGGCCCGCTGCAGGTGGGTGTAACCGGGCATGACGGCAGTAGTGTTCTCCGCCGCCTTTTTGCAGATGACCTTGACCAGCTCCACGATATAGCCCTGCAGCATGTGGCTGTAGTCCCGCAGGGTCAGGCGGATATCCAGAGCCACCTGGTCGTTGCGGCTGCGGCCGGTGTGCAGCCGCTTGCCGGCATCGCCGATGCGGGCGGTGAGGGTCTGCTCCACAAAGGTGTGCACATCCTCGGCGTTGGGGTCGATCTCCAGCTTGCCGGAAGCCAGATCGTCGGCGATGGAAGCCAGACCGTTGAGGATATCCTCACAGTCTTTCTCGGAGATGATGCCCTGTTTGGCCAGCATCGCGGCGTGCACGCCGCTGCCCCGCATATCCTGGGCGATCATCCGCTGATCAAAGCGGATGGAGGAGTTGAAATCGTTGACGCGAGAGTCCACCGCCTTGGAAAAGCGGCCTTTCCACAATTGTTCTGCCATAAAATAAAAACCTCTCTATCGCAGTTTGCGTTTTTAACGCACAAGCAACATCCGCAAACTGCATCTCGCAAAGATGCCGTTTTGATCGGCACTATTTATGAAAAATTGCGATAAAAACGGCAAAGCCGCCGCAGGGGAAAACGCTCCTGCGGCGGTGCCGCCGGCATCGAGCCGGTTGATGGAAACCTCAGTGTGAAAGTGTGAAAACACACGGAGGGGAAGAATAGCTTAAATCAATTACTTGATCTCGGGCCAGTTCTTGGAGAGCTTTGCGCGCTCCTTGATGGACAGGCCGAACAGGTTGATGAAGCCGGTTGCATCGGACTGGTCGTAGTCCTTATCCACACCGAACGAAGCGGTCTGCTCATCGTACAGGGTGAACGGAGAAGTAACGCCAGCGTTGATCATGTTGCCCTTGTAGAGCATCAGCTTGACATCGCCGGTCACGGTCTTCTCCAGGCTGTCGGCAAAGGCATCCAGAGCCTCGCGCAGCGGGGTGAACCACTGGCCGTTGTAGACGATATCGGCATACTTCTGGGCCAGCTGTGCCTTGAAGTGAGAGCTCTCCTTGTCCAGAGTGATGGTCTCCAGCACGTTGATGGCCTTGTACAGGATGGCACCGCCCGGGGTCTCATAGACGCCGCGGCTCTTCATGCCGACCAGACGGTTCTCCACGATGTCCAGCAGACCGATGCCGTTCTCGCCGCCCAGCTTGTTCAGGTACTCCACCAGCTCCACAGCGCCCATCTCTTTGCCGTCCACGGCAGTGGGGATGCCCTTTTCAAAGTGCAGGGTCACATAGGTCGGCTTATCGGGAGCCTGCTCGGGGCTGACACCCAGCTCCAGGAAGCCGGGCTTGTTGTACTGGGGCTCGTTGGCGGGGTTCTCCAGATCCAGACCCTCATGGCTCAGGTGCCACAGGTTCTTGTCCTTGGAGTAGTTGGTCTCACGGTTGATCTTCAGGGGGATGTGGTGAGCCTCGGCGTAGTCGATCTCCTCGTCACGGCTCTCGATGTCCCACTCACGCCAGGGAGCAATGATGGCCATATCGGGGCACAGAGCCTTGAGGGTCAGCTCAAAACGGACCTGATCGTTGCCCTTGCCGGTGCAGCCGTGGCAGATGGCGTCAGCACCCTCTTTGATGGCGATGTCAGCCAGAGCCTTGGCGATGCAGGGACGCGCGAAGCTGGTGCCCAGCAGGTAGTCCTCGTACTTTGCGCCAAACTTCAGGGTGGGGAAGATGTAGTTCTCAACGAAGTCTTTCTTCAGGTCCAGCACATACAGCTTGGAAGCGCCGGTCTTCTTGGCCTTTTCTTCCAGGCCGTCCAGCTCGGTGCCCTGGCCCACATCGCCGGAAACAGCGATGACTTCGCAGTTGTTGTAGTTCTCTTTCAGCCAGGGAATGATGATGGAGGTATCGAGGCCACCGGAGTAGGCCAGAACAACTTTCTTGATGTCTTCCTTTTTCATGATAATGGCTCCTTTATTTTCATGCTACACTTTTGTTTTTCCGCACCGGGCATCCCTCCCGGGCTTCTCGATCGCTCACTGTTCTTGAGTACGCTTTTATTATACGCCATGCGGCTTTTCCGTCAATTCTCAAACCCGCCAAACCTTGGCCCCTTTTCCGGTGAGATTTGCGTCAATTTGTATGTTTATTCAATATTTTATGTTTATATCCAAATTTTATGCAATTCAAGCCTGTATATTTTGCCGTATTTTTTTAAAATTATACACACGAAAGCGGCACCCGCTTCCACGGATGCCGCTGGTTTACCGCTTTGTTTCCGGGGCAAACGGGCAGCCCGCCGCGTTCCACGCCGTACAGAGCAGTTCTTTTTGTCCTTTGGGGAGTTTTTTCAGGGCGATCTCCCGGCGCAGGGCAGCGGATCGATCCGCGCAGCGCTCAAGGTACGCAAACCCCAGCGCCCCTTGTGCCCGGGTGTACTTGGCCCCTTTTCCGCTCTGGTGGGCCCGGAGCCGGGCGGCGGGGTCATTGGTCCAGCCCGTGTAGAGCTGCCCGCCCGCGCAGCGCACCATATAGACGAACGCGGGCTTTGGCCCAGATGCCGTCTCAGACGCGGCCATTGTTTTTCAGCACCTGACGGCAGGCGGCAAGGGCCGTCTCCTTATCCTTGGCCGTAATGAGGAAGCGGCTGGCGTGGCAGAAGCTGATGCCCGGGATCCCGCTCTTCTGTTCAATGACCTCCTGCGGCTGGCCGCCCCAGGACTGAGGGAACGGGAGCTTGGGTTTTTTGGTCTTGTGGTCGGTCACGCACTGAGCGCTCCAGCCGCCGCGCTGGCTGGGGTAGACCACAAACAGAGCATCGGTTTTATACAGACCGTTTTTCCAGGGCAGGTAGCAGGGCAGCACCACGATGCCGTCCCGGGAGTTCTGGTAGGCCTGCTGGACTTTCTCGTCCGCACGGTTGACGGCGTTGGCGCTCTCGATCTGGTGCTCCAGAATCTGCTTTGCCACGGCCACCGCCTTGAAGAAGCAGGCGTCCTGGTCCTCCTTGGAGTCCCACACCGGGTTGAAGAAACCGATGGCGTCGCACAGGCTGTTCTGCTCGCCGGTGTTGTCGTTCAGGTCCAGCGGCTGGATAAAGTTCTCATCAATGAGGCGGGCCTGCCGCTCGCCCACCAGCCCCGGCCCCAGCACCCGCCACAGCAGGCCGAACGCCGCGTAAGGCACACCGTTGGCGCGGTACTCCCGCGGCTCCTGATGGTGGTCGAACATGCCAAAACCGATATCGTACACGATGCCGTCAAAATCGTCCGGCACCACAAAGCCGCGGGTGATTTTAATATCCGGGCGCAGGATCTGGAGCAGCGCCGTGGCAAACACGTCGTCCGCGTGGAACTTGCCGGCGTGCGTAAAGCCGTTTGCGGGAATTTTCATGGGTCGTTACCTCGTTCTTATTTGTTTGCAACCAGTATAACACATTCCGCGGCAGGGGACAATTAAAAACACAGCCCCGGGGCGGCAGATGCCGTTCCGGGGCTGAAGATTATTGGTTGTAAATTATATTCTTGTTTTACTCGCCCTGCATAAGCCACTTAAACTGATTTGTGACATTATTGCCGTTCTCATCTGTAACGGTCAGGCCATTGGGGACGCCTTCCACGGCAGTGATCGTATACTGCTTGCCCGCTTCATCGGCCAGCACGATCGTTGCCTTGCCGTCCGATTCAGAAGTGCTGACGTACTTATAGACCTTATAGCCGTCTTTCGGCCACTGGCACAGGCCGTTGGTGGTGTACTGGATGGTCTTATACTCGGTAACGTAATACTGCACACCGTCTGAATCCGGATGCGCATATTCAATCATCGTATACTTCGGCATACTGCCCTGATAGCAGATAGTGTACTTGGCTCCATAGGAATCCGTAAAGGTCTCAGCGTCATTGGGCTGGCCGTTCACTTTTACAACAGTCTTGTACATCTGATAGGGCAGATCATCTGCACTAAAGCCAATATCATCCCACAGCTGGCCTTCGTTATAGGCTCCCTGCTGGCCCAATGCAACCTTCGACTTTTCAAACAAGTTGTACGACCACTCTGTATTGTTCTCGACCGTTCCGAATACCACCATCGGAACCGAGGATGTGCTGCTGACAGACCTCATTTTCAAATAGATGTCATTTCTATCCGCTGCAAGAATATAGTTTGTTCCAGATTTATATGCTTTGTTCGCACCATATTCCACAGTGGTGTATTCCATGTACAGACCGGTGGACTGATGATTCTTCACATTCTGAACAAAAGCTGCATACTGGCTTCCGCTGAAGCTTGCGATCGGCGTACCCAAAGTGCCGGACCCGCCACCCTCACTTTCGGAACCAGTGCCAACATTTTTAAACTTGTCCGGTGCAGGCACAGCCACGGATATGCTTCCGCCATTGTTTCCGCTGCCGCCGCCATTGCCGCCGGTGGAGCCGCCGCCACCACCGCCGCAGGCGGTCAGCATAGATACTGCCATGACAGCGGCCAGAGCCGTTGCCGCAATTCGATTGGACAATCTCATCATTGGATTCCTCCTATATGTTATTTCAGAAGCCGACCCAACGCGGCTCTGTAAGCCAGTCTTACCCCCCCTGTATAAAAATGTCAAGTGTTTTTCCGCAATTTGTCACATTGCAAAAAACGCCCCGCAAAAACTGGAACATCCAACAAAAAAAGCAGCCGTCCTCCTTTCCAATCGGGAGAACGGCTGCATTATTTTTTACTTTTTGCCTTTCCGGCTGGTCTTGGTCACGGCCTTGGTAGGCGTTTTGGTCACGGCTTTGGTAGGCGTTTTGGTGACTGCTTTGGTCGGCTGGGTGGCAACGGCTTTTGTCGGGGTCTCGGTGACCGCCCTGGTGGGCACCTCTGCCACGGCTTTGGTCTTGGTTTCGGCCACGGCGGTGGTGGGCTTAATGGCAGGGGTCAGGTCGGGCTTAGGGGTGACAGCTTTGGTGGAAGCCGCGTCCGGCTCGCCCAGAGCCAGCACCTCGGTCAGCTCTTTCTGCACCTTAGCGTTGATGGGGTCGGTGACGGCCAGCACATCGGAGTAGAACTGTTCCATCTCCTCGCGGGTGGAGAAGTTGGCCACATACATCTGGTTGCCCATGGCACCGGAGAGAGCGTCCGGGATACGATCCACCATCTTCATGTTCTTCTGGTACTTCTGCATGATCTGCTCATGGCTGTACACAAAGTGCTTGCCATCGCGGCGGCCCGCAAAGGCGCAATAATAGTGCTCGCCCACCGGCATATCGGTGCCGCCAAAGGCGATCATGTCGGCCCAGATCTTATAGACGTTGGTGGAGCGGGCAAAGTCGATCATGTCCGGGGTAAAGCCGCCGCAGGGACGCATGTTGACTTCCAGCGCCACGATCTGGCCCTTTTTGCCCATGCTGGCCTGGTCTTCGGTCATCCGGAAGAACTCAAAGTGGACAAAGCGGCTCTTGACGCCAAAACTCTTGACAACGGCACGGCCAGCGGCGCGGGTGTCCTCGGGCAGGTCCTTGATGATGTAGTAGATGGAGTTGTCGTTGTCGTTCACGATGTCCATGATGGACATGGGGCTGACATTGCCGGCCTCAAAAATGGGGTTGCCGCTGCCGTCGATGATGGCGTCGTAGCTGTTGACCTCGGCGCGGACGAATTCCTCCATGATGTAGGAAACATCGGCGTGATTCTCCGCCTTGTAAGCCAGGAACTTTTTCAGCTCCTCCTCGCTGGAGAGCTTGTGGGTATCGGAGGCCCCCACGCCGTTGTCCGGCTTGACCACAACGGGATAGCCCACTTCCTCGATGAACTTTTTGCAGCCCGCAAAATCGTCTACCATGTGGTAGCGGGCGGTGGCAATGCCCGCTTTCTGGTAGTATTCTTTCATCTTGCTCTTGTACTTGATGCGGGGCATGTCCTCCGTCTGGAAGCCGGAGGTGATGTGGAAATCGGTACGCAGGGCAGCGTCCCGCTCCAGCCAGTACTCGTTGTTGGATTCCAGCCAGTCGATGCGGCCATGCTTGAACGCGAGGAACGCCACGGCACGGTAGACCTCATCATAATTTTCGAGGTTGCCGACTTTGTAGTACTCGTTCAGGCTTTCTTTCAGCTCCGGCTTCAGCTCATCATAGGGCTGGTCGCCGATGCCCAGCACGTTCATGCCGTTGTTTTTCAGCTCCCGGCAGAACTGCCAATAGTTGGTAGGGAAGTTGGGCGAAATAAAGATAAAATTCTGCATGGTGTTTACGATTCCTCTTTCCTCTATAAAGACGGCTTACGCCGTGCCAGCTCCCTCTGAAAGGGAGCCTATAAGGCCCCCTCCCTGAGGGGGCTGTCGCCATAGACGACTGGAGGAGTTACTCTCCCAGCACATACGGCATATAATACGCCGCCTGTTTGTACCACCAATCCCAGTCATGCTTGACATCCTGGCCCCACAGATCCACCCAGACGGGGATGTGCTTGGCCTCAAAAATGCGCTTGAGATACCAGGTGGTGTCCGGCTGCTCCCAGGCGCCCTGACCGCAGCAGATGACCGCTTTCTGGTTGCGGAACAGCTCCATGTAGGGATGGTCCTCCGGGAAGTTGGCCATGTAATCCACGGGGGAGTTCATGTAGACCAGCTCGTCCATGTAATTGCCAAAGCCGTAGGCCGCCGTGTAGATGCCGCTGAGGGCCAGACAGCCGCAGAAGACGTCCGGGCGGCGGAGATACAGGTTGACGGCATGGGTGGCACCCAGACTGCAGCCAAAGGCGATGACGCCGGGGTTTCCGTCCCAGCCGTTCCGCTCCCGGGCGATCTGCTGGAGCTTGGGCACGGCCTCGTCCACGATGTAGCGGAGCCACTGCTCGTAGCGGCGGATGCGCCAGTAGGGGTTGCCGTTGGGGTCAGACCAGGTTTCTCGATCCAGCGTGTCGATGGAAAGCACCATCACCTTGCCGGAGTCGATCCACGGGGCCAGCGTGTCGGCCATGTGGAAGTCCTCAAAATCAAAGAAGCGGCCATCCTGGCAGGGGATATAGAGGATGGGACGGCCTGCATGGCCGTATACCTTGCACTCCATCTCTCGGCCCAGGGCGGGACTGTAATCCTTAAAATACTGCATTTCCATCGCGGATACCTCCTTTTGTGCCCTCTCCGTCTGTTTCGCAGACCGTTCTCCCAGAGGGAGAGCCAAGGGCATCTGTCTTATTCAAGCCCATACATCAGGGTATGGAACACAAACGGCAGCTGCTTTTCCCAGCTGGCTTCGCTGTGGGTGCCGCCGGGCACCACCCGGGCGGTCAGGTTGATGCCACGGGCAAAAATTTTACCGCACATCTCGCCAAAGCCTTTCCGCATCCCCTCGTGGTTGCCCATCTCCTTGGAGCCGTAGTCCATGTAGAGGACGGTGCCCGACGCCAGCTTTGTGCGGGCGGTCAGGTTCATAAGGGCCGCCGGGGCCACCCAGAGGGAGGGCGAGAGTGCCGCTGCCCGGCCGAACACATCGTTGTAGGCCAGCAGGGCGTACAGGCTCATCAGGCCGCCCATGGAGCTGCCCCCGATGAACGTGTGAGCCCGGTCGGGCAGGGTGCGGTACTGGCTGTCGATGTATGGTTTGAACTCGTGGACGAACCAGTTGAGGGTGTCCTTGCCTTTGCCGTCAAAGTGGCCGTAGTTGGGGTCGTCAAAACGGTAGGGGGAATACTCCACCAGCCGCTCGTTGTTGGGGCCCGCATTGCACTCAATGGCCGCCACGATCACCGGGGTGTCGGTGTAGTCCAGATAATCGGCCATCCCCCAGCTCTTGCCATAGGTGGCGTCGCTGTCAAAAAACACGTTCTGGCCGTCGAACATATAGAGCACCGGATACCGGCGGTCCGGGTCTGCCTCATACATGGTGGGCAGATATACATAAGCGCGCCGCTCCTCCTCGCCGTTGACGGCCGGGTAGCGCACAGTCCACTTTTTGATCATCGTTCCAAAATTCCTCTCGTTCCCTCAATTTCTTGTTCTGAGATTAGTTTAACACCGTAAAGCAGGAATTGCAATAAAAAGCATCCGGGTACGGCAAACGCCGCCGGGGTCCTGTCCTGGCGGCGTTTACAAAAATTCTGAACAGAAGAATTCTGGAAAGCGGCTTAGTATTTCTTCTCGACCGGAACGATCCAGCCCTTGGTATCGGGGATCTTGCCCCACTGCATCCCAGTCATGGTGTCGTACAGTTTCTGGGTGACAGGGCCGATCTTGCCGTCGCCGATGTAAGCGTGCTCGCCTTTCCAGACCAGCTCCTTGACGGGGGAGACGACAGCGGCGGTGCCGGTGCCGAAGACCTCTTCCAGCTTGCCCTCACGGGCAGCCTGCATGATGTCAGCGATGGCCAGCTTGCCCTCGATGACCTCATAGCCCCAGTCTTTCAGCAGCTCAATGCAGCTGCGGCGGGTGACGCCGGGCAGAACGGTGCCGACGGTAGCGGCGGTGTAGACCTTGCCGTCGATCTTGAACATAATGTTCATGCTGCCGACTTCCTCGACGTACTTCTTCTCCACGCCGTCCAGCCACAGCACCTGTGCGTAGCCCTGCTCCTCAGCCAGCTCACCGGCCTTGATGGAAGCAGCGTAGTTGCCGCCGCACTTGGTAAAACCGGTCAGGCCGGGAGCGGCACGGATGTACTCGTCTTCGACGTAGATACGGACGGGGTTGATGCCCTCAGCGTAGTAAGCGCCCGACGGTGCGCAGATGATGCAGAAGATGTAGTGCTTGGAAGCGTGCACGCCCAGGCCCACGTCGTTCGCAAAGACGAACGGGCGGATGTACAGGGAAGCGCCATCGCTGTGGGGGACCCAGTCGCGGTCCACATCCACCAGAGCCTCAACGGCCTGAATGTAGTCCTCTACCGGGATCTTGGGGATGCACAGACGGTCGGCAGAATCCTGAAAACGCTTGGCGTTGCACTCGGGGCGGAACAGCTGCACGGTGTCATCGGCGGTGCGGTAGGCCTTCATGCCCTCAAAGATCTCCTGTGCGTAGTGGAACACCACGGTAGCGGGGTCCAGCTCAAAGGAGCCATAGGGGACGATGCGGGCATCGTGCCAGCCCTCGCCCTCTGTATAATCCATCACGAACATATGGTCGGTGAACTTTTTGCCAAAGCCCAGCTTGCTCTCGTCCTGCGGCTTCTCCTTGGGAGAAGTGGTGCGGGTGATCTTGATATCCAACATGATAATTTTCCCTCTTTTCTGATCTCACACAGCCAACGCGGGCAGCACGCCCCGCGCCAAAAATGCCGAATGTTGTTTTCTATTATAGTCTGCTGAATTATTTTTTCAAGGAATCAAAAAATCTTTCATCTTTGAGGCGTGTAAGTTGTGGTAAAGTATGATAGAATAAAGCGTGGAGCGTACAAAAGAAAGGACTCTTTTTTATGATAAACGGCGTGATTTTTGATATGGACGGCACCATGTTCGACACCGAGCGGATGTGGGCCACATTCTGGGACCCGGCCCTCAAGGCGCTGGGCCTGCCCTACAAAGAGGGCCTGGCCGAGGCCGCCCGGGGCACGGCGGGCGAGACCACCCGCAACGTGGTGCGGAGCTTTTACGGCCCGGACTGCGATGCCGATGGCATCGTGGAGAGTCTGCACCGGGTAGCGGATGAAGTCTTCCTCTCCGCCCCTGTCCCCAAAAAGCCGGGGCTGGACGCCCTGCTGGCCTGGCTGGACGAGCAGCACCTCCCCATGGCCGTGGCTTCCTCCAGCCGGGAGGCCATGATCCGCAACAATCTGGACCAGTGGGGGATGACCCATTACTTCAAGGCTATCGTCTCGGGCCAGCATGTGGCTCACTCCAAGCCGGACCCAGAGATCTTCCTCCTGACTGCGGAAAAGCTGGGCGTGGAACCCGCCCGCTGCCTGGTGCTGGAAGACAGCTACAACGGCGTCCGGGCCGGTGCCCGGGGCGGTTTTATCACCGTCATGGTGCCCGACCTCGTCCCCGCCGACGACGAGATGCGGAGCCTGTACACCATGGAGTGCGCCTCGCTGGACGAGGTGCTGGAGAAGCTGAAAAACGATCAGCTGTAAAACAAAAAGCGCTGTTGCAACACACAACAGCGCTTTTTGCTTTTCTTTATAGGGATAGAGAGCTTCCGCTTACAGCTCAGCGGTAGCCTCGATCTCGCACAGGACGTTCTTGGGCAGGGTCTTGACGGCCACGCAGCTGCGGGCGGGCTTGGAGGTGAAGTACTTTGCGTACACCTCGTTGAAAGCAGCAAAATCGCCCATGTCCGCCAGGAAGCAGGTGGTCTTGACGACCTTGTCAAAGCTGCTGCCGGCAGCCTCGAGGATGGCGCCAACGTTCTTGCAGCTCTGCTCAGCCTGAGCAGCGATGCCCTCGCCGACGGAGCCGTCAGCGGGGTTCACCGGGATCTGACCGGAGGTAATGACCAGGTTGCCGACCACAAAACCCTGAGAGTAGGGGCCGATTGCGCCGGGAGCTTTTTCCGTGTTGATAACTTTCATGATGCTTCTCCTTTTTTCTTCGTTCTTATCGTTTGGGAGCTGTCTGCCGCGGACAACACCACCGCAACTTGTTACCCCCTATAACAAGTAGTCTACACCTCCGCGCCCCGCATGTCAACGGTTTTGGGGGATTCCGCGCCGTGCTGGTGTGTGTTTTTTGATTCTCTTATTTATAATGTAGGCGGTCGGAGGTCACTCCTCTTTTTTGTGCAGGCCGGTGCCCATTCTCCCGCAAAGCCCACCACTTTGCACCGCCGGCCTGAACGCTCAATCTCGGAAAAGCTCCTCGTCTGATTTTTAGCGATGAATCAGGCGGGGAGCTTTTCGTGTTTTTGCTATTTTTTGGCAGGGCAAACAGAACAGGCCGGAAACGTCAATAATACGATATTTTCAACCCGTAGAGAAGTCTCGCGAACGTCACCCCATTGCAAATCCGCCCAACCACGCTCGTTTGGTAATCTTAAACAAAAGGTCTCCCCTGAAAACCATCAAAAAGTAGAATTGCACAAAACCTCTTTACAAAGTTGTCGAGTTTTGCTATAGTTCACTTAGCGAACAACTGAACAGTTGAGCCGATATTCTGTGTCAGTCGTTTCCATTGGTGAGAAGCGACAGCTGCGCTTAAGCTGTCCTTGACGATAGAAAAAGGAGGCAATTCTATGAAGATTACAAAGGTCGAGGTGTTCCGCCTGCCGACTGCAAACAGCAAGCAGAACAGCCCCATCGGATGCCGGATCCATACGGACGTCGGCATCTGTGGTGACGGTGAAGCCGGCATGGCCTACGGCGTTGGTGGTTCCGGCGCATTTGGCATGGTCTGCGATCTGGCAGAGCTGATCATCGGTATGGATCCGCTTCGCACTGAGTTCATCTGGGAGACCATGTACAAGCGGACGTTCTGGGGCCAGAACGGCGGCCCGGTCGTCTTCTCCGGCATCGCAGCCATCGATGTGGCTCTGTGGGACATCAAAGGCAAGTACTTCAATGTTCCGTGCTACCAGCTGCTGGGCGGCAAGGTTCGTGACAAGCTCCGCACCTACGCAAGCCAGCTGCAGTTTGGCTGGGGCCAGGTGGGCGTTTCCGAACACCTGTGGGCTGTGACCCCCGCGGATTACGCGCACAACGTCAAGTTGGCACTGGACGAAGGCTTTGACGCGATCAAGATCGATTTCTTTGATCGTGATGAAGAAGGCAAGCCCCTCAACTTCCTGGATACCACCGGCCTGCTGACCCCAAAACAGCTAAAGATGGTAGAATCCCGCATGAAAGCCGCCCGTGAAGCCGCCGGCGACGATGTGGACATCATCATGGAGAACCACTCTTACCCGGATGCACTGGGAGCTGTGCAGCTGGCAAAGCTGGCAGAAAAGTATAACATCATGGCCTTTGAGGAGCCCAACACGCCCACCACCCAGACCGTGGAATACATTGCCAAGTACAGCTCCGTGCCCATCGCAAACGGCGAGCGTCTGTACTCGCGCTGGCAATATGCAGAGTACTTCAAAAAGAACCTGCTCCAGCTGGCTCAGCCCGATATCGGCAACTGCGGCGGCATCACCGAGGTCAAGAAGATCTCCGATATGGCCCATGCTTACGATGTGGGCATCCAGGTCCACTGCGCGGGCAGCCCGCTGACCACCAATGCAGCCCTGCATCTTGAGTGCACCCTGCCTAACTTCCTGATCCACGAGCACCATACCTGCAACCGCATGGATACTTCTGTGGGCTTGACCAAGTACAACCTGCAGCCGGAAAACGGCTACTTCACTGTTCCCGATCTGCCCGGCATCGGCAATGAGTTCCTGCAGGAAGCCATTGACCGCGCAACGCTGTACAAGGTGATCGAGTAATCGGTCGCTCAATCATACTAAAAAGAAAAGGAGCTGTCACCATGGCGATTCACGTTGTAAAAGAACCCGTCCCAAAACCAGGTACCCTTGGTAGAACCGAGCTCTATGCACTGGCCATCGGTCAGGTCATTGGTGCAGGCGTCATCACTCTGATCGTCCCTGCCATCAAAATGACTGGTTACTCCGCATGGCTGGCGTATTTCGTGGCGATCCTGATGGGATTTGTCATGATCCTTCCTTTCGTTTTCATCTCTTCCACCCTGCGTCTGGGCGGCGGCAACTACTCCATGTTGTGCGATCTGTCCAGTCCACGGACATCCGGCATTTTCGCTTACATGTATCTTACCCAGTGCCTGTCACTCTCCCTGTTCGGTGCATCCGCTGCCGCTTACCTGGGCGACATCATCCCGGCGCTGAACTCCCATTGGGCAAGGGTTATTGTCGGCGTTACGCTGCTGACCTTCTTCTACATCGTCAACCTGATGGGCGTTGACATCATGGCAAAAGCACAAAAAATGATGACCTGGCTTCTGATCGCAGCCCTCATCCTCTTTGCGATCGTCGGCATCTTCAAGATGAAGCTGCCCATCTTCGATTTCAGCGACCCCAACTTTGCCATCAATGGCTGGGGCATCACTTTCAACAACGGCCAGATCAGCGGCGGCTTCCTCGGTGCAGTCCTGCTGTTCGTCTACTCCACCCAGGGCTACTACATGACCACTGCTTATGGCCGTGACTCCAAGGATGCCCGCAAGGATATCCCCTTTGTCCTGCTGCTCTGCGTACCCACCCTGTGCATCCTGTATGTTGGCGTTGCCATGGCAGGCGTTGGCGTAATGAGCGTGGAAGAGTACGGCAACTCCACCACTCTGGTATTCGCTGCTCAGCGCATCTTCCCCACCTGGCTGTTCTACTTCTTCATCATCGGCGGCCCCATCATGGCTCTGCTTTCCACCCTGAACTCCAGTTTTGCCTACAACTCCATCACCATCGGTCAGTCCTGTGATGATGGCTGGCTGCCCAAGAGCTTCGGCAAGAAAAACAAGAGCGGTGCCCGTCCCTACATCCTGACCTTCATGTATGTCGTCGGCATCATCCCCATCGTCTTTGGTCTGTCCATCACCACCATCACCAATATGGTCCAGCTGATCACCTCTGCATTCGCCATCCTGAATTTCACAGCTGAGATCAAGATGCCCAAAAAATATCCCGATGCTTGGAAGCAGTCTCGCTACCATGTACCCGATGGCTTGTACTACACCATCTGCTGTGTTTCTCTGGCGCTGTTCCTGGTCGTTCTGTGGAAGAGCCTGCTCTCCATGAACATCGGCCTGGCTGTCATCAACGTTGTGGTCATCGTCATCGCCGGCCTCATCGGCTTCTGGCGCTCCAAGACGGGCAACATCGAGATCCACACGTCCGTATGGGCTGAGGATTACCAGGAAGCCGCAGAATCCTGAGTTCTTCTCTTTTTACACTTTGTCACTTTTTCCCATCATACCATCTTCCTTAAATCTTATCCGCACCCTCCCAAACAGCAGAGGGTGCGGATAAGGGATGGAAGAGACTCTTGATTCAGAACCATTCGGAGCCAAAGCTCCGACGGAATAAGTTTAAATCACAATTAGAATGGAGGTTCCACGTATGAAAATCACGAGTGTCGAATGTTATCTGGGCACTGGCGCGATCGGCGGCTTTGTTACCATGAAGATCAACACCGATTCCGGCATTTATGGCTGGGGCGAGGCGGGCCTGGCTTACGGTAAGTCCGCAGAAGCTGCATTTGGCCAGTGCCAGGATTTTGGCAAACTGATCCTCGGTATGGATCCGTTCAACACAGAGGAAATCTGGGAGCACCTGCATCGTCACACTTTCTGGGGTATGGGCGGCGGCGTCGTTATTACCTCCGCTATGGCTGCGATCGATATCGCCTGCTGGGATATCAAGGGCAAGGCTCTCGGTGTTCCCGTTTACAAGCTGCTGGGCGGCAAGACCAACGATAAGCTCCGCGCATACGCGTCTCAGCTGCAGTTCGGCTGGCGAAAGGATATTGAGGCCAAGGACGGCCTGACCTTGCTGTATGACCCGAAGGATTACTACCGTGTCGTCAAAGAAGCGGTTGACGAGGGTTACGACGCGGTCAAGATCGACCCGGTTTTTGCTCCCACAGAGCCCGCCTCCATGGGCGATGTCATGGCCACCCAGGGCACCCAGATCCGTGGCTGCTACCGCGAGCATGATCTGAAGCGTTCTGTTGAGCGCATCGCAGCAGCCCGCGAGGCTGGCGGCCCCGATATGGACATCATCGTTGAGATCCACTCCCTGCTGGATGCCAACACCTCCGCAGAGCTGGGCAAGGCCCTGGAGCCCTACCGCATCATGTACTACGAAGAGCCCACGATGCCCTGCAACGCCGATATGTTCAAGCATATCAAAGAGAAGTCCGGCCTGCCGCTGGCAACGGGCGAGCGCAGCTACACCCGCTGGGGCTTCCGTCAGTTCTTTGAGGACCGCACCCTTAACGTCATCCAGCCCGATCTGGCCAACACCGGTGGCATCACCGAGACCAAGAAGATCTGCGATATGGCTCAGGTTTATGACATCGGCGTCCAGATCCATGTCTGCGGCGGCCCCATCGCTACCGCTGCTGCTCTGCAGCTGGAAGCGACCATTCCCAACTTTGTCATCCACGAAGAGCATAATGCCAATCTGACCAGTGCCTTTGTGAAGGGCGGAAAATATTACTACGCTCCCAAGGACGGCTACTACACCGTTCCCGAGCTGCCCGGCATCGGTCAGGAAATGAGCGAGTTCTACATTGCCAACGCAAAGAAAGTCGTAATCGAATAACCTTTCTCCACATTCTCACCACAATCCACTCTTTGGGAAGGAGCATCTATTATGAAAATCACGAGTGTTGAGTGTTATCTGGGCCAGTTCATCACGATGAAGATCAACACTGACGAAGGCATTTACGGCTGGGGCGAAGCCGGTTTGGCATACGGCAACAGCTTTGAAGCAGCATTTGGTCAGTGCCAGGATTTTGCCAAGCTGATCATCGGCATGGACCCGTTTGATACGGAGAAAATCTGGGAGCACCTGCATCGCCACACTTTCTGGGGCATGGGCGGCGGTGTTGTCATCACCTCTGCTATGGCTGCCATCGATACCGCCTGCTGGGATATCAAAGGCAAAGCCCTCGGCGTTCCCGTCTACAAGCTGCTGGGCGGCAAGACCAATCCGAAGCTCCGCGCATACGCTTCTCAGCTGCAGTTCGGCTGGAGCGACCTGATCCAGAAAGATAACAAGGGCGAGGCTCTCGGCCTGCTGTTCGACCCGAAGGATTACTACGAAGTGACCAAAAACGCCCTCCGCGATGGCTACGATGCCATCAAGGTAGACCCCGTCTTTGCTCCCACCGATCCCGACACCCCGCTCGAAAAGATCTGGGGCAGCCAGGGCACCCAGATTCGCGGCTGCTATCGTCAGCACGACCTGCAGCGCTCGGTAGAGCGCATTGCAGCCTGCCGTGAGGCCGGCGGCCCCGATATGGACATCATCGTTGAGATCCACTCTCTGCTGGACGCCAACACCGCCGCCGAGCTGGGCAAGGCTTTGGAGCCGCTGCACATCATGTACTTTGAGGAACCCACCAGCCCCGAGAACCCCAGCAACTTCCGCCACATCAAGCAGAAATGCGACCTGCCTCTGGCAACGGGTGAGCGCAGCTACACTCGTTGGGGCTTCCGGCAGTTCTTCGAGGACCGCACCCTGTCCGTGATCCAGCCCGATCTGTGCAACACCGGCGGCATCACCGAAACCAAGAAGATCTGTGATATGGCTCAGGTCTACGATATGGGCGTTCAGATCCATGTCTGCGGCGGCCCCATCGCTACCGCCGCTGCTCTGCAGGTCGAAGCCGCGATCCCCAACTTCACCATCCATGAGGAGCACAACGCCAACCTGAAGAACATCTTCATCCAGGCCGGCAAGTACTATTACAAACCCGAGAACGGTTACTACACCGTGCCCGATCTGCCCGGTATCGGCCAGGAAATGACCGACGAGTTCCTGGCAACCTGCCGCAAGGTCGTCATTGGAGGCTAAACCTGTCTCCAACGCCCCAACGCAAAGATAAAATACAGATCCACCAAGTCCGTCATGGATCATAACCTCTAAACAATAGAAAATGCTGCACAGGGCGTTGCCTTGTGCAGCATTTTTTATTTATAAAAAACTTTTCATTTCACGAGTTTCACTCTAAATTCTTAGCTTGACGTCCATCCCCAAAAAACTTATACTTAGATTGTAAATGGAAAAAGTTGCATCTACAAAATCCAGCAATTAGTTTCGGGAATTATTTCGCCTGAGGAATATGGTTTTGGATTCTTTGGGACATAAAACGCGAAGCGGAAATGGAGAATAATCATGGCATTACAGAAACTCCGCAGCCCAAAGATCCGGCGGCTGTCCGTGGTGGACCAGGTCAGCGACTCTATCAAGCAGAGCCTGCTGGACCAGGTCTGGAAAGAGGGAGACAAGCTTCCGTCCGAAGGAGAACTCGCGGAATATTATGGCGTCAACCGCCTAAGTGTGCGGATGGCCTTGCAAAAGCTCAGCACGCTGGGCCTCATTGAGACGCGCGTGGGCGAAGGATCCTTTGTGGCTCACTTTTCCGTCCAGCCCATTTTCAGTGAATTGGCTCCTCTGTACGACAACAAGGAAGGCCGCCGGGATGTGGAGCAGCTGCGCAACCTGCTGGAAGGGGAGTGCACCAACATTGCCATTATCTCTTCCACAGAAGAGGACCGCCAGAAGCTGAAAGATCGTCTGGATGAATACAACCGCCTGGAAGCGATCTATAACGACGACATTGAAAACCAACAGAAGCTCCATGATGTAGTCCAGGCCGACTTTGCGTTCCATTATGAGATCATCTGCATGAGCCACAACAAGCTTTATATGGATATTTACATGATGGTGCAGCAGCTCATTTCCTCCCACATCCGGCACCTGATTTATACCCGTGTCCATCGCCGTAAAGCGGCCGGGCTTTCACTGGGAAGTGTGGATACAATGACGGAAGCTTCTCATGAGGCAATCTACCAGAGCATCATCAATGGTGATGCAGAAGCGGCTCGCAGCGTACGGGAACAGATCCTCGGCATCGTCCCCGCCCACGGTTTGGATTACTTTGAGGACTATGTAGACCCGAAAGAAATTCATCCGTAAAAATGTTCTCCGTCCCATAGGCGCAACGTCCACTGCGCCATCGCTCAGGCAGCCCCGGCGGGCTATCAGTCGCGGTAGAACTTGCCCAGTGCTTTCAGCAGGGGAAAGAAGTCGTTGCAGATCTGTGCAGCCACATCCTCGGCGGTCTTTTCATCGTAGACATGGGAGGTGATGTTGCGGGCTGTGATGATCTTGTTCCATTCCTCCGCGTCCTGAATCACTCCGGCGGCAAAGGCTTCTTTCAGCACAGTGCGCGGGGTAGCGATGGGCGTTGTGCTGCCCTGATCTTCCAGATACACGCTGTGCAAGCGATGCAAAGAGTTCATGGCTTTTTTGTAAAGTGTGCAGGAGATATGCAAAAGTGTGCAGACTCTGCCAGAAAAACAAAAAAGCCATGAAATCTTTCGATTCACAGCTTCCACGGTAGACATTCCTACGCGTTGGAACCCGCGGGCTAAGCAACAGCCCACTGGGCTGATTGCTTGCGGTGCTATGCGCCGCCGCCCTGTTCGAGCCCTTTCCATCGCGCAAACAAAAAAGAAAAACCAGTACACAATGTGTACTGGTTCTTCTTGGTGCGATGGAAGGGACTCGAACCCCCGGCCTACTGATTCGTAGCGCACGCCGGGCGATTCCCTCAATTTTTGGAAGTTACGTTTTACAGTTATTTATCGGCGATACATCGCAGGTTTTGAGTTTGGAGTTTCTGCATCCTTTGTCCGATTTTGCAACGATTTGCACCCTTTGCACGTTTTGAAACCGTGCAAAAACCGTGCAGAAACCGTGCACTTACTCCCAGACAAACTAAAAAACACTTCATCCGACAACGGCTTGACGGCATTGGTTCGAGTGACCGCACACCAAAAATCAAGTCTTGGAGGATACGACTATGACGAAATTGCTTTCCTGCCACTACAACATGGATACCAACCGGGTAGAAGCCCGGTTTGAGGATGGCACCACCCTTGCCATTGACTGCATCGCCGTCGAGGACGAGTACGGCAACACCCCGGCACAGCGGGCAGAGCTGAACTGGCTGCTCTACAATAAGCCCTTGGAGTACGCACAGATGGTGCTGAGAGGGGAGATAGATCACTACCTGTCGCTGGGGTGTGACCATGGCAGGCTGGAAGATTGATTGACAAAAACGCGCGGTAAAATCGCTAATCGCGCGGCGCGCGTTTTCTGTGCGATTCCGTCAATACAACGGCCTACATAGGGGGAAGAAAAGCTGCCGGAAGCAGGAAAGCTCAGACTTTGGCTTACTGAACAGCGACCCAGCGGCTGCCGAGTGCTCCCACGAGAATCGCAGCAGCTTCCGGGATGCTAGCCGCGCTGGGGTCTACCCCGTGCTTAACAAAACCGATCGCACAGTACAAAGCCAGCGACACCAGTACGGTCAAGTTTGTCTGATGGCTGATACGCGGGAGTGTGAGCTTACCCTTGAACAACTTGAAAGAACGCTCAGGCTGTGCTGTGGCAGCGTTGTCCGCGCGGATAAGGACCGGAGCAATGGCCAGAGCTCCCATCACGCGTACCAGGTCAATGTTCAGATCAATGCGGAACAACTGCAACACCATCAGGAACAGCCATACCGATCCGCCGCCGCACAAAGTAGCCATCAGCCAGCTGTGTAAACGACCATAATTCTGGTTATCGGCTGCGTAAAAGATCTGGTTCATTTCCTGGTTGTCAGCACCCATCAGACGTGCCGTGAGGTAAATACCCATCTCCGAGCCTACACTGACTACCAGCGCCATGCAGATGCCGACAGCCAGATAGGTCTGCTGCGAATAGCTGGAACCGCTGAAAAGGAGTGACAGGAATGAAAGAAACTTGTCCAGCGTCGTGTTGTTCTTCTGCTTCAGGCTGTCCATGTTGGTGTAGTCCAGCTGGGTCCGCACCTGACTGCGCTGGTTTTTTAGCCGCACCATGCGCTGTGCATGTTCGTTCTCAAACTCAGCTCTCTGCTCAGCAATTTTTCCGTTCAGTTCATCCAGGGCATCATCTACCCGTTTGTTATAGGTCAATTCATCCCAGCGCCCGATATGCTGCGCAGCTGCATCCAGTGCTTCATCATATTTCTGATAATAGGTTTCCAGAAATGCGTTCTGCTTAGGGTCGAATGTTTCCAGTTCGGCCTGTTCGATCTGGCTGTCCAGTTCTGCCAGCTTGAACTGCAACGCTGCGCGGTCTGCATCCGTCTGCTGGCTTGCGAACAGACTGTTTGCTGTAAAGATCAAAGTACAGATAAATGAGACCGTCACAAAAAAGGCGTACGCGAAACGCTGGAGTCCGACCGGGATCAGGGTACTCCCGCGGCGCCGAAGAAAGGCGAGAAATATCTTGGAGGACTCGAAAGCCCCGACGACAATAGCCGGAACCAGAAGGGACTGTCCGGCATTTTCGCCTGACAGAAGAATCGCCTTGAATACCTCGACTTCCATGTACGCCGATACGAAGATACAGGCAACGCCCAGTAAGAGCACGCAAAGAGCGAAGATCGGCCGAAGAACCAATGAAACGAAAGAACGGATCGTAGACATACAGCAACTCCTTAATTTGGGGGTGCAAAAACACAGCCAAACCAGAAACACCTGCGATTTTTTATCGATTCCAGAGAAAAACTCTTGACTTCTTTTAAAAAATCATTTAGAATATCTACTAATATTCAAAGCATTTGTTTTGGATATGCGTGCACCTGTTTTTGTTGAGAGAACATGTGCGATACCGCAGCCAGGAGTCCTGCCAGACTCTTGGCTGCTTTTTTCTTGGTTTTAATCTCCTTTCGTGTTGTTTTTCCAAAGAGTTCTTTTGCCCGGCACTGCCATACTGGAGCAAAAGAAAAAGGGCTGCAGCTTTTGCTGTCAGCCCTTCGTTTCCTTGAAAAACCACTCCTGCCTCCAAGAATGGCGGAGTATCCCTATCTGGATGGAACGGAGAGCGTTAATGCAAAAGGTCATAATCTTGATAACCATTGTACTGCCCTCCTCTCATTTCGATTCCCGTCGATTGGACGGAAGCTTTGGCAAAGAAGCTTATAATCCCCTGCCTTAGGTCAAAGGATACAACGGTTTCGTACACATGTCAACAATGATACGCCAATTTCTCTGTTTAATACTCCAATTTCTCCGTTTGTAACAATTGCGGCATAGGTACTTTTGTTGAATATTTACAGTGCTATTTCTACATCCACAATATTTTAAGAATCTTCGCAAAAAGTCGAGGTTCACACGTGGAACTACCGTTTTAGATGCAGGCAAAATCAGAAAAAGCAAATTTCAGAGATTCCGATGCTATTTAGATGGGAGTTCTGACTCTAAACTCCGTCTCTAGGGAATATGCTTTTTTCTTCATTTTATGTCCAATTAGCGCAACAGATATAGATAATTGATGCACATCTGAAGTTCTATCCGCTGCACATAACTCAAAAAGCTACCGGTCACAATTATCATACTGGTATGCAGCCAGTCTTTATGTTGTGCCAAAATGCAAAAAAGGGCACTGATTGCAAAGCAATTCAGCGCCCTACATAATCCGACACGAATCGTGCAAAGGCCGTGCAGAAATCGAGCAGCATCTTTCGTCCATTTGCCCATCTTACGAAGAATCGTCATTTTCATCGAAATGCCGTGATTTCAATATTGTTAATCTATTGTATTCCTTTGCATTGTTTGCGCTTCTTTGCACTCGTTATCCATCCTTGCGATGTACAAGAAAATAAGCCAGATTTTAACGATATTCAACGTGCAAAATATTCCAATTTTATCCAGACAACAATTCTTACCATGACACACCGGTTCTATGGCAGGTTTTAGGACATCCGAACAGACACTGTTTAATATAGAAACAAGGTTCACCATGGACAAACTGCTTTCTTACCGCTACAACATGGACACCAACCGAGTGGAAGCCCACTTTTCGGATGGCTCTACTATTGCCATTGACTGCATCGCTATCGAGGACGAGTACGGCAACACTCCAGCGCAGCGGGCGGAACTGGATTGGCTGCTGTACAACAAGCCACTGGAGTACGCGCAGATGGTGCTGAAAGGGGAGATGGCGCATTATCTGTCACTGGGATGTGACCATGGTAGGCTGGAAGATTGATTGACTGATTGCACGGTTAATCGCACGGCGTGCATTCACCGTGCGATTCAGTCAGCGCAAAGCCCAACAAACGCACGATATATCGTTCGTTTGCTGGGCTTTTTTCCGTGCATTCAATCACACGGCGCGCATTTCAGCATCACTTTTTCTCTTTCAGGTAGTACTTTCTCGCACAGCCTTGCCCTCGTCCTTCGATTATCCCCTCGCTGGAAAGCCTCTGAAGGATGCGATATGCCTGTCCTCTCGCATAGCCGCACAGCTCTTGTACCTTTTGGTTTGTGATCCACGGCTTATGCTTCAGATATTCAAGAATCCGATCCTTTGCCTGAATCTGGCTGACCGTCTTGTCCTGCACATAGGCCACATCGGTTTTCACCGTTTCGTAGACCTTGAGGGACAGCATATAGGTCTTGCCGTTTAGTTCCAGAAGCCCCTCGTCCCGGAGACTGTTCAGAACCTTGTGGGCGTTGTCATCGGTTTCCTGAATCGTCTTTGCCGCCTGTTTCAGGGTGATTTTCTGGTGCTCCCGCAGATAGTGCAGAATCATCAGCTCCGACAGCGTGAACATCTTGGACCGCTTATCCTGTGTCTCTGCGATGAAATGCACGAAGCTCTGGTTCTCCATCGTGCTGCGAAGAGTCAGCCGGACGGAGTTGGCCGTGCTGGCGTACTCCGGGTAGGGTTTGCCCTCGGTGAGCATACTCTGGAACATAATGTCCACGCCCTGCCCGGAACGCTGCACATATTTCAGGTGCTGAAGGGTCATGGCGATCAGCTTATTCCGGGGAATGGACTGGTGGGTGATGATGTTGCTTTCGTTGATGTCTCCCGGAAAGCCGCCGGGATTCTCAATCACGATCTTTGTGGGGTAGTGCTTGACGTAGATCGGTGCCATGTCCTCATAGGAGCGGTGCGCCAGCGCATTCAGCAACGCCTCCTGAAAAACCGCTTCGGAGAAATCGTACACCTCCAGCCGGAACAGCCCCACCTGCACATTTGTCAGGTGGTTATAAGTGCGGATGCGTTCCGTCAGCTTATCCAAAATCGAGATCAGCGGCTCCTGCATATCCATGCGGTTGTCGTATTCCGTCTGCGCCTCGTCGCTGTAATGGAGGTAGATCACCTCTGCCTGCGGCAGCAGCCGTGCAATAGACGCTGCCTTGCCCACAAACAGCAGCCCTGCCACCGTCACACGCACTTCGTCCTTGTCCATGCGGATCAGGTTCAGGTTGTCCAGAAAGGTGGTATCTGCCAAATCCGGCAGGGCAGAGCCAGCATCCCGAATCCGCAGTTTCTCTTTCAGGCGGTACACTTCCAGCAGGTCAATGTCGTTTTCGGTTGCACCCTCCACGATCTTTGCCGAAAAATCCGGGTTATCGGCAGGGGAGTACACATCGTTTGCCGGGTAGTCGGGCTTTGTCACGTTCCCAAGCCGTCTGTAATAGATGCCGCCAGTGGTGGCAACATGAGAGTTGGATTTCTCCACCGATACCACCAGCACCACACCGTCAGAGGTTTCCACTGGCTCGATTTCGGTAAACAGGCTGGGCCGGGTCATATCGTAGATGGCTTCCATCAGTGCCTGCGGATCGCTCTTGGGGCAGCCCGTAATGGTGCCGTCATCTTCCACGCCAAACAGCAGAACGCCGCCCTTTGTATTTGCCAGCGCAACCGCACTTTTCACCGCAAGCTCTTTGCGCTGCCGATAGTCCTTGCATTTCACCCACGACTTAAACTCCTGCCGGGTGCTTTCCCCGGCAGCAATCATTTTGCGGAGTGCTTGTTCGGTCATGGTTGGGACCTCCTTCCCTCAAAAATTTATTCAGCCATATCTTTTTCAATAAATGCCTTTAGTTCTTTATACGCATCTGCTTGATACAAGTCTACCACACCACAAGTTCCTAATTTCACTGTATCAAGACATTTTTTCAAACGTCCCAGCATCGGCAAAATAATTGAAACATCATGATTCAAAAAATCTTCGATCTCGGATTTTTTTGATGGAATTTTATATCCCTTTTTATGATGTGATCCAGAAATAATAACTCCAGCATCCCTTAGTCCACCAATTATATTTGTTCTAAATGGTTGCTCTTTAATTTTCCCGTATTTCGTCCACTCAAGTTGGTGAATAAGTTCACTCGTCGGAATATAAGCTCTCGTATCATTATTCATAAACCGGAACAAAAGATATTTAAGAACAATTAACTGTGCCTGACAAAGTTCGCTCTCGTCATCCTCGTGCTCACGAATAAAATTGATAGCCTGATGAAGACAAATCTCAGCAATGTCTTTATCATACTCTGATGCAAGTGCACTCTTTTCCAAATCATAATTATAAAATGTCTTCGGATATTGTTCTATTCTGATGATCTCATCCTTAAGAATTTCTTGGTAATCTGGAACAGATGCATCTTTCTTATGCTCATCATATAAGAAAGATAATGTTCCACTAATTAAATCCGCTAATTGGACGACAACTTCTGCTTTGCTATTTTCAAACGAGAATTCACTCTCTCCATACAAATTTGGAATTTCAGAATGTTCTTCAACATATTTGCAGAAGCTCTGCATATAATCACTTCCGCCAATTTCGTCTGCAACAACCACCAAATTTTTGAAAGCCGCACGAAGTTCTTTATGAACAATATTGTTCATAAATTTATAGAATGGAGGCTTAAATCTCAATCCACGAGAATCTTTCAGAAGCTTTTTATCTACAACAACTGCAAAAATTCGATATGGAATATCCAAAGTTTCTTCGAGTATCTTCTTCCGGCGATTATGTTTTTTTCCAATTTTAGACGACTTTATTTCGCCTTTTGGAAAATAACGATCTCGAATATCCGCCACGGCTGTTCTAACAGCATCAACATCCGACTCTCTTACAATGATGGCTGTAATGATAAAATGAGTAGAAGTGTTTTCATTGTCCAATTCCCAGCCAAAAGAACCAGATTCGTCCGTGAAAGCGTAAATTTTCTCCACGAATCTCACCCCTTTCCGATTTCATCATACCACAACACGATGTTTGAAATCCACTACATATTTCATAAGAAAACGGTTATTGATTTTTTACATCCAATCGTGATATAATGTAATTTTATCTCTCCATCAATATTTTTAACAGACATTCCGTTCATCTTTAATCTTCTGGTTTTTTTCTTATTCCATCACCCGAATCGTACTCTCAATAAACGCAATCTCATCTTCCGTCAGCTCGTACTTCTTGTACAGCTTTTCGTCCGTCCATTCTTCCGTAAAATCCTGATCGGGCACAAAGACAAAGTTTGCTCTTGCAATGTGCATGGAAGAATAGGTCAGGCGCAGCATGAACCGAGTAAACTTACACATCAGATACTGCTTGTAGTTTTTGATTTCTGCTTCGGTATCGAATGCGCCCAGAACCAGATAAGAGAATGTATTCACTTCACCCGGAACCTCAATCCGGGGTGTCGTGATAGCCTTATAGCCCTTGGACGGGTCAATGCCAACCTCACCATTGCAGGGAACCAGAATGGAGATCGTTGCCTTGTACTTGTCGATCAGCTCTGCGTTTTTCTTGACATCGCTTCTCTTAATATAGCCGGTGCCTTGGCTGTGAATAAGGGAAATGCACCCATCAAAGGGTTCTTTCTCACCACGAGCCGCCGAGGGGAAACCAAAGGCATCAATGGGCTGCACCCGATCGGTCAGGAAGTGTTCCGAACGGCTCAACACCTTATGGATGATGGACAGCGATTCATTCGACCGAATGAAGATCTCTCCAAATTCATTGAGATTTCGCCGCATGGTATGGCGTTCCAGACCGCTGACGTTTGTAACCTCGCAGACCTTCTCCTTGTCCCGATCCCACAGGAAATAACAGATGCCGCCAGCAATATCTACGGTGCTGAAGCAGTCTTTGGAGTTCACAAAATCCGTCAGCCTGATCAGATGCGGATCGTTCAGCATCTCATTGCGGAAATCGTTCAGTCCGATGCCGCCAGCATACCAGCGTGCCGGCATAATCATGGAGATATAGTGGGGCTGCATGGTTTTTGCCTGATCCACAAACAGGTTATAAACCGGGCGTGCCTGTTTCGCCGCCACATTGGCTGCGCTGCCGCCGCCTGTATCCTCCTGATATGGCGGATTGCCCACAATGGCATCAAATTTCATGGGCTGTCCCTCCTTTCCCCATGTATCGGTTCGCTGCAGCTTCTTTGCCAGACGCTGCGGGTCGTTTTCCATCCGTTCCAGCAGGTGCGGAATGTAGGTGGTGTTGACCGTCCAATCCTGATAGCCCACCAGCGTCCGCCGGGTGATGCTTTCTGCCATCCGGGTCTTGCACAGAACAAAGATCTGCTGCTCCACGGTTTCCTGCCAGAGAGCCTGTGTCTGCTCCAACGGCAGCTTGTCCTCCGGGCCGGGCAGCTTCATGGCGTACAGGCTGTATGCCATATACAGGGGATACAGGCCGGATTTGGAGTTCATTTCCAGAATCCGTGCCTCCGGGTTGAGGAAGATGTCCTCGGTGACCTGTCCCTGATCCACCAGACGGGGCTCCTCCAGAACCTCCTGCGGATCGAACTGCTCGTTGAGGAAGCAGTAGCCGCCCACCATGTTGCTCAGATGAAGGTTCACCACCCGCCATGGGGTCAGAACGGTTTCCTTGTCGGGGTTGCGGAAGTGGCTGAAGATCTCGGCAATGCGCTTCACCCGCTCGGTGGGCGGCAGCTCGTCCGCAGCCTTTGCCATGCGGCGGATGCGCAGACCCGCCCCGCTGACCACATCCTCGTCGTAGTATTTCAGCAGCTTGCGGAACAGGGGCTTGTCCACGGTTTTGGGCATAAACTCCTGCCAAGATTCCTCATCCACCAGTGTGATGAAGTCAGCCATCTTGATGCTCTCGGTCAGGTCCACCTTGGCACCGTAAATCAGCAGGGGCAGGCGGATGGACACATTCCGCAGCAGCCGGATGACCTTCTCCCGTTCCTTTTTCTGCTCTTGCAGTTTCTTGAGCAGGTCATCGTCCTCTTTGGTGCGCTCCCGCTTGGGCTTGTTGGAAATCTTATCTGCCTTTTCGTATTCCTCGCCCGTCAGCCCCTGATGGTTGATGTGGACTTTGGTTTCCTTTTTGGCGGCTTTCTGCTCGCTGAGCTTGTCCGACAGGGTATGGAACAGCTGCACATCGTCCTCGTCCATGACGATGCCGGTGTCCTGCTTGTAGACCGATTCATCGTCAAAGCCGCTCTTGATAGCTCTATCCACCGTCAGACGCTTGATCTGCCGCATCATTTTGGAGACGCTGTATGCAGTCATCTGGGTGCCGTCCACCGCAATCACCGGGCAGAAGTTCAAAAACTCGCCCAGTGCCACCCGGTTCTGCTCCTCGTTGGTCCGACCCCGCTTGGTAATGCGGTTGACCTCAGAAATCACGTTCAGGGCACGGTCCGGGGCAAAGTCAAAGACGTAGCAGCGTTCCTTCTGCTTGCCGTCCAGCACTCCTGCCGACTGCACCCGGAAGATGGTCTGCATATAGCCGGACGCAGCCGTGCTTGCCGACCCGGTCAGCATCATCACAGCCGTCCACTCCGGCACCGTCACGCCGGTGGTCAGCTTGCCGCAGGAAATGGTAATGGTATAGCGGTTTGTCTTGATGACCTGCTTTACCAGTGTCAGGGCGTTGTCGTAGGGCATTTCGGCATCGCCGTCACCTGCAACGTTAGCAACTTTATAGGCTCCAAACACAGGATGGTCTTTCAGCAGCCTGCTCAGGGCACTGGCTTCTTTCACGCCCGGAACCATCCAGAGGGTATGCCGGAACATCTCCCGGTACTTCGGCGTGGAGTAGGGGTAGTTGCTCTCCGGGTTCTCCGAAGAAATCAGGTCCAGAAAGCTGCGCACATCGGCCTCGTGGACAAAATCACCCACCTGTGCCCCAGCCGGCATAGGACGGAAATCCCGTGCCGGGTCGCCCACTCCCGCTTGCGTCTTTGCTCCTGCCGGATCTACAAAAGTTTTCGGTAATGACCTCGTTCCAGAAATTCGATCATCCCTTTATCCCGAAGAAATTGCATCTGTTGGCGAATCTTCGCTTCAATGTTTTGATTGTCGGGATGCTGAATCTTCAGTTTGTCTGCAAACACATAAATATCCTTCAGATAAAAATCTTTCGTCGGGATAGCGTTTACACAGTTGAGTACATCAAACATCCATCCACGCTTTTCAATAGATCCCGTTTGCAGACGTTTGATTCTTGCATAGTCTTGTACGATACGATCCTTACTGCGGAAATTCTGATTTTCAATAATAGGGATTCGCCCTTGTTCTGGAATATCACCGTACAAAATATTGCAACCGACCCATCCAGCACGTCTGGCAGTCGGTGATAACGGTTTTCTCTTTTCGATCACCGTAGGCGTAAAGAAGAATTTGGGAACAACCGTTAAATCGACAACCTGTAACGAGGAGTAGTGCATAACCAACAAATCAGGGTTTGTCATACTGGTTATGCGGCTTATCATGGTATCGTATGCGCCATCCGATATTTTTCTTCCAATTCTTCCATCTTTACTTTTTAACTCAAAGATTTCCCCACAGGATGGGCACTGAAAGTCTGCAACAGGACGGTTATTTTCGAGTTTTGAAATTCGAGCGTTCCCACATACCGGACAGAAAATATTGTCGTTAACCCAGCTTTCGCTCATCACACGGATTTTCTGTGAATTGCTTTTATATCCAAGTCCAAGCGATTGGTCAAAGCACAAGTTCATAGTTCAAAATCCTCACACTGGATACTGCTTTTTTGATTGTACCACGTTGGTCAGGCACTGTAAATATTAGAACCTCATGCTGCTATCTTTTTGCATCCGGGGCACAGTTCAATCTGTTCTTCGGTGTCCGTGTTTTCACTCACAACACGCAGCTTGCGGTCCAGCAGGCCAATTCGCTGGGAAATGGGAATGGTTTCGCCCGTTACGGTGTCGTACCGACTCACGAGATAGGGAGCCTCGCCGCAGGAGATTTCCAGTCGCTGTGCATCCACATATTTCTGCCATGTATGCTGACGGTCGTCCGGGAAAGTGATTTTGTCAGCCGTTGCTTTCCACGACATCTCCTTCTGGATGTTGAAAACATCCTTCCTGCCAAACCACTGCTCATCTACCAGATTGTTCTGTGCGTTGCAGATCCAACTGGGGGTAAACACCTCTGCTTTGTCACGGGTGCGGTTGGTCTGGTGCTCCAGTGCTTTTTCCACTCTGGGCTGGATCAGACTCTCCTGTTCGCCTGTAACCAGTTCCGGCAGGATTTCTTTTTTGAAGCTGTATGGTTCGCCCAGTTCAGCGTAATCATCGGTTGCCCAGATGATGTTTTTCTTGGTGGTCTTGTCCTGAAGCAAAATCTCAAGGAGGGTGCGTTCATGGTCCAAAAGCTCCTGCTCCAACAGGTCAATTCCTGCAATGCTGAACATCCGCCGCCCTCCCTTCCATTTATTGATGGTACTATAATAACACACCTTTCGGGGTTTGTGAATGTGTACCATCCACCGTTTTCATCAGGGCACCCCATTTTCCAGTGCCCTGCCGGGAAGAATCCAAAGAGCGGCGGAACGCTCGTTGGCACACGACTTTGCTTGCAAAGTCGTGTGTGTTACACCTTGGTTCCGGCTGACGTGGAAAAGGGGCTGCGAGCAAATGCGGCAAGCACCTGTTCTGCAACAGAAGGATGCGCGGATGGGCGTTGCTATTGACGGTCTCCGCCCGCCCAGCGCAGGCTTGCGGAGGAACCAATGGTGTACGTTCTCCCGTCCTGCCGCAGCAGCGTTTCTCCTATGAGATGCAGGGCAAATGATCAGCGGCGGTGCTTGCCCCGCATCGTCTTTCACGGTCTGCGGCATTCCAGTGCCACCTACCAGTTGATGA